>ERZ824598.161-NODE-161-length-115166-cov-15.155945_pt1 | contig 115166 bp, 80 predicted proteins | sample MGYA00519934_ERZ824598 | MGnify/ENA primary metagenome ERZ824598 (study PRJEB31778, sample SAMEA3449177) | human gut metagenome | biome: human gut; feature: human-associated habitat; material: faeces | place: United Kingdom | collected 2010/2012 ... | reverse complement strand
CTGAAGAAACTCCGTTTCTCCGCCTTGCTGTTGCACTCACCTTGCATTATCTTTGCATAAGACAAGCCGCACCAGGCAATATAATGCAAGATATTATCGCACCCGCCTTGCCGCATCTCAAAACAATCGCGCAGGGCGTATAATGATTATCAGAAAATAAAAAGAAGAAAAAATGAAAAGGATGTTTATAACTCTGGCGTTTGCCGCGGCAATGGCGGCGATGCCTTACGGCACAACAGGCGCGCAGAATCTTGCCATACAGGACGATGACGCGAAGTATGCCACCGAACTGCTCGTAACAGGTACGAAGGCGCCCGAATTCAGTCTGAAGACTCCAGAGGGCAAGACCGTGAGCCTGAGCGACTTCCGCGGCAAGTATGTGGTGCTCGACTTCTGGGCTTCATGGTGCCCCGACTGCATAAAGGACATACCGAACATGAAGCGTATGTACGAGAAATACAAGGACCGCGGCATCGTTTTCCTGGGCGTGTCGTTCGACGAGAACAAGGAGAACTGGACCGCCATGCTGAAGAAGCAAGGCATAAAGTACACACAGGTGAGCGAACTGAAGAAATGGAAAACCACTGAGGTGTCGAAAGCCTACAAGGTGAACTGGATACCGACACTCTATCTCATCGACAAGGAAGGTAAGGTTGTGCTGGGCACGGTGATGTCTGAGAAGATAGAGAAAGCGCTCGGACAGCTCTCGCCTGCCGAATGACGGACGTCAGGCATGACACCTACAAGAGAACAGATGAGAGCGTGGTTCGACACGTTCAACCGCCAATACTTCAACGGAGAGCTGCCTCTGCCACGGCTGGCATTGGGCAACTCGCGCACAAGACTCGGCTCGATGTCGTGCAGACGCAGGCGTACGCTCACGGGATGGAGGCTATCCGACTTTGCGATACGTCTGAGCACATACTACGACTGCACCGAACGTGAGATGCAGACAGTGCTCCTACACGAGATGATACATTATTATATAGCATGGAAAGGCATACGCGACGATGCGCCGCACGGCAGCGTGTTCCGCAGCATCATGAACAGACTGAACACGCGCCATGGATGGGACATCAGCGTGTCAGCATCCATGCGCGGCAGGAAAACAGCCGCACCACACAACGACAGACGCCCGCGACTGGTTCTCGCATTGGAGAACAGCCGCGGCGAATGTTTTCTCACGGTGGTCAACCCGCGCTATGCCGCACAATTGAAATCACGGCTAAAAAACGCCGCAGACGCCACACAACGCGCATGGTTTGTCTCCACCGACCCGTTCTTCTCCGATTTCACCACCGTAAGGTCGCTCCGCGCGCGCAAGGTAAAGCGCGAAGTGTTTGATGAAAAGATTGCATGTGGAACAATGGTTGACATATAACGAATAAACGAAGAACGGAAAACCTGTCAGACAGACAGGGCATACACAGACATAATCCACGCTCCGCCGACACCGCCCCACGCCCTTACACACCCCGCCACAACCCGGAGAAGCCTGCCGATTACACATTTTTTAAATGTGTTAATTTGGTTGGCTATCAAAAAGTTATTACTTTTGCGAGTTGAAATCATACAATTTATTATCACTATACTATGAGTTTGAAAATTGTTGTACTTGCCAAGCAAGTACCCGACACGAGAAACGTGGGCAAGGACGCCATGACTGCCGAAGGAACAGTCAACCGCTCGGTGCTGCCCGCAATCTTCAATCCGGAGGATCTGAACGCACTTGAGCAGGCTCTGCGTCTGAAAGAGCAGAACCCGGGTTCTACCGTAGGAATACTGACCATGGGTCCTCCCCGCGCTGCCGAAATCATACGACAGGGACTCTATCGCGGAGCTGACACAGGCTGGCTGCTGACCGACCGTCTGTTCGCAGGAGCCGACACACTCGCCACATCTTATGCCCTCGCGACGGCAATAAAGAAAATCGGCGGTGTGGACATCGTCATCGGAGGACGCCAAGCCATCGACGGAGACACCGCACAAGTGGGTCCGCAGGTGGCACAGAAGCTGGGACTCTCGCAGGTGACATACGCTGAGGAAATACTGAAATGCGAGAACGGAACACTCACCATACGCCGCCACATAGACGGAGGCGTGGAGACAGTGGAGGCTCCGATGCCACTCGTCGTCACCGTTACGGGAAGCGCAGACCCTTGCCGTCCGTGCAACGCGAGACTGATGATGAAATACAAGCGCGCCACAGCACCCATGGAACGTACAGCCGACAACAAGTACAACTATCTGTATGACGAACGGCCTTATCTCACTCTGAACCAATGGTCGGTCGCCGACGTAGACGGCGACCCCGCACAATGCGGACTCAGCGGCTCGCCTACAAAGGTGAAGGCAGTGAAGAACATTGTGTTCCAGGCTAAGGAAAGCAAGACACTGAGCAGCAGCGACACTGACATCGAAGGACTGGTGAAGGAACTGCTGGAAGAGAAAATCATTGGATAACATTCATCCTAAGCAGTAAAAAACAAACGCTGTAAGGCATACGGCAAGACGGAAGACACCGTATGCCCGGCTCAAAAGACAAACAAGAATATATGAACAACGTATTTGTATATTGCGAGATAGAAGGCACTACAGTAGCCGAAGTATCTCAGGAATTGCTCACAAAAGGCCGCAAGCTGGCTGACAGACTCGGTGTGGAGCTTCACGCCGTAGTCGCCGGAACCGGCATAAAGGGCGAAGTGGAGCAGCAGATTCTGCCCTACGGTGTTGACAAACTCTTTGTGTTCGACGCCGAAGGTCTGTTCCCATACACATCAGCACCTCATACAGACATTCTGGTGAACCTCTTCAAGGAGGAGAAACCGCAAATCGCACTCATGGGAGCTACCGTGATAGGCCGCGACCTCGGTCCGAGAGTGTCGTCATCTCTCACAAGCGGACTCACAGCAGACTGCACACAGCTTGAGATAGGCGACTACGACACGAAGGTGAAAGTGAACGGCGAGATGGTCAGCAAGCACTACGACAACCTTCTCTATCAGATTCGTCCGGCATTCGGAGGCAACATCGTGGCTACGATTGTAAACCCTGACCACCGCCCGCAAATGGCTACCGTGCGCAGCGGAGTGATGCAGAAGGCTCTCTACGAAGGCAAGGCAAAAGGCGAGACGGTTTATCCTGAAGTGGCAAAATATGTCTCAGCCGAGGCGTTCGTGGTGAAAGTGCTCGACCGCCACGTTGAAGCCGCCAAGCACAACCTCAAAGGCGCGCCCATCGTTGTGGCTGGAGGCTACGGTGTGGGAAGCAAAGAGAACTTCGACATGCTGTTCAAACTGGCAAAGGAACTGCACGGTGAGGTAGGCGCAAGCCGCGCAGCCGTGGACGCAGGATGGATAGACCACGACCGCCAGATAGGACAGACGGGCGTGACGGTACACCCGAAAGTGTACATAGCATGCGGCATATCCGGACAGATACAGCACATTGCCGGCATGCAGGACTCCGGAATCATCATCTCGATAAACAGCGATCCCGACGCTCCCATCAACAAGATTGCAGACTATGTAATCAACGGTACGGTGGAGGAAGTGGTTCCCAAATTAATCAAATATTACAAACAGAACAGCAAGTAAACAAAATGGCTAATTATTATACAGATCATCCGGAGTTCGACTTCTATCTCAATCATCCGGAGATGAAGCGCGTCGTAGAGCTCAAGGAGCGCAACTTCGAAGACAAGGACAAGTATGAGGACGCGCCGGTAGACCACGACGACGCCATCGAGAACTACAAGAACGTGCTCGAGATAACAGGTGACATCGCAGCGAACATCATCGAACCAAACAGCGAGGACGTCGACCTTGAGGGACCGCACCTCGTGGACGGACGCATGCACTACGCATCCAAGACATACGAGAACCTCGACGCCACACGCAAGGCAGGACTGTGGGGCATCTCGATGCCGCGCCGTTACGGCGGACTGAACATGCCTATAACGCCATACTCCATGGCTTCCGAGATCATTTCAGCTGCTGACGCAGGCTTCCAGAACATCTGGTCGCTGCAGGATTGCATAGAGACTCTCTATGAGTTCGGCAGTGAGGAGCAACGCCAGAAATACATTCCGAGGGTATGCGCAGGCGAGACCATGAGTATGGACCTTACCGAACCGGACGCCGGTTCCGACCTCCAGCGCGTGATGCTCAAGGCTACATACAGCGAGAAAGACGGCTGCTGGCTGCTCAACGGAGTGAAACGATTCATCACCAACGGCGATTCTGACATACATCTCGTGCTCGCACGCTCCGAGGAGGGCACTCATGACGGTCGCGGACTGTCCATGTTCATATACGACAAGAACCAGGGCGGTGTGACCGTACGCCACATAGAGCACAAGCTGGGAATACATGGCTCGCCCACATGTGAGCTTGTATACAAGAACGCGAAGGCTGAGCTGTGCGGCAGCACACGCATGGGTCTCATCAAATATGTCATGGCTCTGATGAACGGAGCGCGTCTGGGCATAGCCGCACAGTCGGTAGGTGTGAGCCAGGCTGCATACAACGAGGCTCTCTCTTACGCAAAAGACCGCAAGCAGTTCGACACAGCCATCATCCGGTTCCCTGCCGTATACGACATGCTCTCGCGTATGAAGGCCAAGCTCGACGCCGGTCGCAGCATACTGTATCAGACTGCAAGATACGTCGACATATACAAAGCTCTCGACGACATAGCACGCGAGCGCAAACTGACAGCCGAAGAGCGTCAGGAGCAAAAGAAGTATGCACGGCTTGCCGACGCCTTCACTCCGTTGGCAAAAGGCATGAACTCCGAGTACGCCAACCAGAACGCATACGACGCTATACAGGTTCACGGAGGCTCGGGATTCATCATGGAGTACAAGTGCCAGCGTCTTTACCGCGACGCGCGCATCTTCTCCATCTATGAAGGAACGACACAGCTGCAGGTGGTTGCCGCCATACGCTACATCACCAACGGCACTTACATGGGTATGATAAAGGACATGCTGGAGCGCGATGTAGCCGACAGCATGAAGGCTCTGAAGGTGCGCGTGGCTCTCATGGCAGAGAAACTGGAGGACGCCGTGAACGCTGTGAAGGAGGCAGGAAGCCAGGAACTGCAGGACTTCGTGGCACGCAGGCTGTACGAGATGACGGCAGACACCATCATGTCACTGCTCATCCTCGACGACGCAACACGCTCACCGCAGCTCTTCGAGAAGAGTGCCAACGTGTATGTACGCTATGCCGAGGCTGAGGTCAACGCTCACCACTCTTTCATAAAGAGTCTGCGCGCAGAGGACCTTGAATACTACCGTCAGGCGGAAAAGGAAGCTGAGGCGGAAGAATAATAACGTTAAGATACAAAAGAACGAGCCGCTTTCCTGTCATAAAAAGGAAAGCGGCTCATTTGTTTTATATATCATGCGAACCGTAATACATTCTGCTATTGTGCGGAACGGGCGGTTCCGCGCAATGCCAAATGCCGTCACTGCCTACGACTGCGACTCTTCCTCAGCCTTCTGCTTTCTCAGCATCTCAGCCTCAGCGAGCATATCGGTACCCAGATGGGTGACACGCTCACGCTCAAGACGCTCCCTCACCTCCTTCGGTTTGGTGGCATAGACTATCATTCTTATCGAGTCGTCATAGGTGACATAGTTCCACAGCCAGTTGAGGAACACCATAAGCTTGTTGCGTATGCCGAGAATGGAGCGCAGATGAACCACGAGCCACAGCACCCAGGCAAGGAAACCCTGCGAGTGGAACTTGCCTATCTCAGCCACAGCCTTATTCCTTCCGATGGTAGCCATCGAACCGAGATTGTTGTATATGAACGGTGTGAGACCCTCATTGTCGCCTGCCGTTATCTTCCTTATGTTGCGCGCAAGGTTCTTCGCCTGCTGTATGGCAACCTGCGCGAGCTGCGGATGACCGCCGGGATATGCCGGGTCTGACGTCTGCAGACACTGGTCGCCGATGGCGAACACGTCCTCCATGCCCTTCACACGGTTGTACTCGTCCACTATGATGCGCTGTCCTCGTCCGAGATACTCGCCGTCCACGCCCGTGATGGTGTTCGCCCTGACACCCGACACCCATATGAACGTACGGGTGGGAATCTCCATTCCGTCTTTCATTACAACCTTGCGGTCGCGGTAGTCGGTCACCATCTTTCCGAGACACACCTCCACTCCCATGCTCTCAAGGAACTCCTTCGCCTTCTCCGAAGAGTCTTTCGACATGCCGGCAAGCAGCCGGTCGCCTGCCTCGATGAGATAGATATGCATCAGCGAAGCGTCCATGTCAGGATAATCGTAAGGCAACACGTAGCGTTTCATCTGCGAGAGAGCACCCGCAATCTCCACTCCCGTGGCACCGCCACCCACAATCACCACATTGAGCAGCTCCTGACGTTCCTCCTCCGTGGCACATGTAAGCGCGCGTTCAAGATTGCTCAGCAGCGCGTTACGCAGTCCCATAGCCTCCGCGACGGTCTTCATAGGCATTGCCTCATCGGCTATATTGCTGTTTCCGAAAAAGTTGCTTGTAGTGCCGGCGGCAAAGACAAGATAGTCATACTCCATCTTTCCGATAGACGTCTGTATGATTTTCTTCTCCGGAAAGACGGCACGCACCTCTGCCATACGGAAATAGAAGTCGTCCTTACCACGGAATATCTTTCTGAAAGGAAACGATATCTGCCCGGGCTCGATGCCCGCCGAGGCAACCTGATATATCAGAGGCGGGAACTGATGGTAGTTGTTTCTGTCCACCAGAACCACCTGCATGCCGGAATTGCGCAGCTCCGTAGCGAGGCGGAGACCGCCGAATCCTCCTCCGACAATCACAATACGCTTTTTCTCATTTCTCTGAATATTGACACTCATAGCACTTAACGTTTAAATTTCCTATGCCCCGACATACCCGTCGGAGTTCCATTCTTTATGTTTAATACGATGCAAAGATGATGCAAGGCGAGAGCAACGGCAAGACGGGAAAACACAGTTTTACCGGGCTTGACACTGCCGAGCCGAAGCATTTCTTATGCAAAGAAATTGCAAACGAGAGGAAAGAGAGCTTGCTCTATATTTCCCGAGTGCAGCATTTCTTATGCAAAGATACTGATAAAATATGGTTCGTAACAGTTCAGAGACAAAAAATAAGAGTTTTAAAACAATAATGTGGTCCGGAAACATAAACTTTTCAGATATTACAAAAATATTCTCCCGACGGTGTAGTTTTTCTTAATAACTTTGCGTCTAACTTGCAGTAACGTTCAAACATAGACAAAATGGAAGTATCAGAAAAAGAATTCGAACGTATCGTCAGCCGCAACAAGAGCGTCATATACACCGTGTGCTACATGTTCGCAGACAACGCCGAAGACGCCGACGACCTGTTTCAGGAAGTGCTTCTGAACATATGGAACGGACTCGGACAGTTCCGCCAGTCGAGCGACATGTCCACATGGATATGGCGGATAAGCCTTAACACCTGCATAAGCAGCGGCAGGAAACGCAAGCGCAGACCCACCGTGAGGCTTACGATGGAAGCAAACCTGTATGAGGACAACGACGACGACACACGGCAGATACGCATGCTGCGCGACCGCATCCACCGCCTGAAACCCTTCGACCGCGCCATTGTGCTGCTGTGGCTCGAGAACCTCAGCTACGAGGAAATAGGCGACATAGTGGGCATAACGGCAAAGAACGTGTCGGTGAGGCTGTACCGCATACGTCAGGAACTTAAACAAATGTCTAACAACTGAAACTGCAAGAAGATGGAAAACAACAACGAACTGGAGATGATGCGCGCCCAGGTGGCGTTGCTCAAAGAGAAACTTGACAAGGAACAGATGGTGAGCGAGAGAATGATGCGCACAGTGATAAAGAAAGAAATGGGAAGTTTCTCACGCGACAGGATGCTGCTCATACTGTTAGCGGCGGCTGTGATGCCGTTCATGCTGTGGATGCTCATCTGTCACGACAGGATATCCGTAGCCCTCGCAGCAGCAATGGAACTGTACATGATAGCCGCCGTGGCATACACATTCTATTCGCACCGCGGACTGGACTCCGCTACCATGGGCAGCGAGAAGCTTGTCACCGTAGGCAGAAGACTCGTCCGCGTGACACGTCTCAACGCTCTCTGGCTGCGCGTGAGCATACCTGTGCTGTGTGTCATCGTGGCGTGGATGTTCATAGAGTTCGGCATTCTGGAGATGCCTCCCAACTCTTTTGCCGTAGGAGGAATCACAGGATTCTGCGTCGGACTGTGCCTTGGAATAATAATGTACAGGAAAAAGAAGCGCGCGCTGAACGAACTTATACAGCAGATAGAGGAGCTTACCGACGGGCAGCCGGAATGATACGTCACCCCAAGCGCACATGAATCCCTCTCACTCCACCGGCATGCGGCACAACAGACAAGCGGCTGCATGCCGGTGTCATGTCATGGTTTGCAGGGTGCGGCAGCCTCAGTTCACACGCGCTGGTATATCTTCAGTCCGAAATCCTCCACAATGGCGTATACATATTCCATTATCGCGGCGAGATGATGCTCGTAAGGTTTCCATTCCTTCTGTTTGAGAAAGAAGTAGAACTCCAACGGAAGTCCGGTGTTGGTAGCCTCAAGCTGCCTGACGAAGAAAGTCATGCCGGTGTTCACATCGTCGCGCGAGCCCATCCAGCGTTCAACATACCGGCGGAAGAGAGTCATGTTCACTACGTCGCCCTTCATCTCTTCCTCCCTCATGCCATACTTCTCCGAGAGCCTGCGCTTCATACCGTCGTCAGCCATGCGTATGCTGTGGAAGTCGAAAAACACCATGCGCTTCACCCTTCGTCCGCCTCCCTCGCTCATCGACATCCAGTTCTGGAACGAGCCGTCGACAAGAGTCAGCGGCGAGACGGTGAGCGTGGTGTTGTCGAAGTTGCGCACTTTCACCGTGGTGAGCGTCATGTCCTCCACTATGCCGTTCACCTCAGTGCCCGGCACAGTTATCCAGTCGCCCTTGTGAAGCATGTCGTTGCTCGTAAGCCGTACGCCCGCAACGAGTCCTGTGATGGTGTCCTTGAACACGAGCATGAGTATCGCCGACGTGGCTCCCAGACCGGCAAGGAGCGTCAGCGGACTGCGTCCTATCACCACGGCAAGCATCACTATGACAGAGATGAAGATGATTGCTATCTTCAGCACACCGCAGAAGGTGTGGAAATACTGTTGCTTCGCCGTGCGCCGCTCGCCCTCGAAACCCTTGAACGAGTCGATGAACGCTATGCAGAGGCGCATGGACATGAGCACCACATAGAAGGCTGTGGCACGCGAGAGAATCTCAGGCACGGAACGGTAGGAGGCGAACACGTCGGGCAGAAACATCCACACGAAGAGTCCGGGCACTATATGTGAGGCTGCGCGGAGCGTTTTCTCGTTGAGCAGAATGTCGTCCCACTCCATTACTGTCTTCTCCGCCATGCGCACCATGAGCGGAACGATGAGCCTGTGGCACAGGAGATAGATGACGCACGCGGCTCCGAGAACGGTCAGAGCCACCGCCATGCGGCTTGCGAGCATGAGTGTCTGTCCTGTCATTCCGGCATGCGCAAAGAGCTGTTCGGTCTGGATTACAATGTCGTACATATATTATTATATGATGTTATGGTTTCACATATAGGATATCATAGGCTTACGGACTGCACAATATACGGCAAACGGTGTCCTGAAAGGAGCGCGCGTCGCGCCACCGTCTCACTCCCTGGTTCATTATGGCGAAGGCAAGCCGGTGCCCGTTAGGAGCCGTGCAATAGCCCGCAAGGCTGCTCACGCCCTCGAGAGTGCCCGTCTTGGCATACACATTTCCGCGCGTGAAAGGTCCGTGCATGCGGTTCTTCAGAGTGCCGTCGAAGCCTGCCTGCGGCAGCGACGGGTGCAGATGCAGATATATGTTGCTGTTCATGAAGGCATAGCGCAGCAGTTTTATCTCCAGTTCAGCCGTGAGATAGTTGTACAGCGACAGCCCTGAGCCGTCGGCTATGGAATACTGCGAGGCGTCAAGCCCCACCTTCTCGATGAGTCTGTCTATCACCGTGCGCGCGCTGCGTGCCGTAGCCGGACGGCTGCCTGTGGTCGCCGCGAGCTGGTAGAACATAGACTCCGCGTAGAGGTTGTCGCTCTCCTTCATCATGTTCATGAGTATCTGGTCCATCGTGTGGAACCGTCGGCAGATGCAGAAGGCGTCGCCCGGCTTCATAGCCTCGCCCACCGTGCCTTCCACCACTATGCCAACCTCGCGCAGCTCTTCAGCAAAGCGCGTCATGAAGCTGTCCTTGCGGCTTATGAGCAGGGGCGAGAGCACGGGGTTGTCGTCATCCCAGCACCATCCCTTTCCGAATCGGGTGCTGTCCTTCATGGTCTTGTCGGCATAGAGATTGCCGCGTATTGTGTCCACGCCCATCTTGTGGATGCTCTCCACGAAAGCGCGGAGGTCGTCGGAATTGAACCTCGGGTCGAATCCGCCCACGCAGTAGACGTCGCCCCGGAGCACTCCGTCGGCGACACTGCCCGTATAGCACAACTCGGTCTTGAACTGATAGCCGCCGCCCAGCTTGTCGATGGCTGCGATGGCGGTGACAAGCTTCATGGTGGACGCGGGGCGCAAACGCTGGCGTTCGTTGTGGCGGAATATCGCCGAATCGGCATCAAGGTCGTATACCATAATGCCCACCTGAGACGTCCTGAACATAGGAGCGTCGAGCAGAGACGTCAGCGACTCTTGCACAGACTGGGGCCATGGGAGTGACTGCCATTCGTCGGGCAGGGAGTCGACACATATAGTGTCGGCGTCGTCAGAGACATACACGTCACCGTCTTCTATGTTTTCCTGGGCATGAGCCGGCACAAACATCAGCACCGGAATGAGAAGCAGATATAACAGTCGTTTCATTTTCTTTTTCAGGTAAATATTTTTCAGCGCATTGCCGCAGTGCCCTTGCGCGACAGACTGTGCCGCCTCCATGCGCGCCGCCCGCCTCTCTCAGCAGCCGTCGTCACAACCGTCGGACGGCTGTACGGCGGAAGCCATACGCCTGCGAAGCTCTTTCACAAACCCCGTCTCGTTCTCGGGCTGCAAGGCGAGCACACGTCCGGAGGCACACTCAACAGCCACATACGACCGCATGAGCAGCCGTCCCTCCACGCGCCTCACGCCGCGTATGCCTGAAAGAGGCTCCTCACGGCGGCGCGAGAACCGTCCGTTGTCTATCAGAAGCCTGCCGTCGGAGGTGAGCGTATACACTGTGTGCACGGTGCGCTCCACGGTTATGGCGGCAAGCATCATCATCGACAGACCTACAAGACCTGACGGTATGTTGTGGTGCATGAGCGCCCAGAGACCGGCAAGGGCAAACACCGTCACAACGGCAAAGTCGCGCACACCGGCGCGTCTGTGAAAGATTCTGTCCATATGATTGTGATAAAGCGGCTGCACAACGGGCGCGCGACAGTCCCGCCGCGCGTGTCACAGCTTGCGGCAGACGCACGGGCACATCATGGCAGCACGTGCGAATGCGTGTGATTATTGTCCGGATGCAAAGTTATAAATAATTCTTCAGACTGACGAAAAAGCGTGTCGGTCCGTCCTCTGAGGCGTTACGGCATAACGAGATACACTCGGTTGGAGTCTTTGTTCTTATATCTTATTAACACAACAAACCGTTATAAATGTTAAAATAATACATATTCTCATCCTCAAAACTGCGGTATTTCCGGACGGCAGCGTGTTTTGCCTCAGAAACGGCGGTTTTTATCATATAGAGGCAAAGCGTTGTCGTCCAACCGTTTATGCTTTTCCCGGCTTGCATCCTCACTGTTCACGTCCTGCCAAACGGGCTTTCCCGCATCACGGAAAAGCCTTTCCGGCAATGCGAAAGAGGCTTTGTCACAACCCGAAACAGGCTTTCCGGTAACACGAAACGGGCTTTTCCGCAGTCCGTCAGCCGCAAAAACGCATTACGGGAAGCGGTTTCCGGAATTTCAGGACGGTTGATATCGCTTTATGAGAGCCGGTTTGTCGTTTTCTGAATGTTAAATTACGAATTCATAAAAGATAAACTTTGTTAATGTAATATTAAATTTATCTTACTGTATAAAAGCGGCGGAAGGATGAACATTGGTCAATTTATGGACTGGAATACACTAATTTATACATATAAGAATGTGTACACATCAATTATTTTATGTACTTTTGCATATATTAAGATGCGGTTCGGCGGTATCAAGTCCTGTGAAAACAAGTTTCACAGACTTGCTGTCGCACTCATCTTTCATTAATATTGCATATGTTAAGATGCGGTTCGGCGGTATCAAGTACGGTAAAACTTTGTTTTCCCTCCTTGTCGTTGCACTCACCTTTCATCAACATTGCATATGTCAAGATGCGGTCGGGAGACTGGAGAAAAAATCCATTTCAACCCTCCGGCATTAATTTCATATAAGACTTAAAACAAAAAGACATGGTTTTCAAGTATGATTTTCTCATTATCGGTTCGGGAGTGGCAGGCATGAGCTATGCCCTCAAAGTGGCGCGCGCAAGGAAAGGCAAGGTCTGCATGATATGCAAGACAACGCTCGACGAAGCCAACACTTCGTTCGCACAAGGAGGCGTGGCGTCGGTCACAAACCTTGAAGTGGACAACTTCGACAAACACATCGAGGACACGATGATTGCCGGCGACTACATAAGCGACCGCGCGGCGGTGGAACAGGTGGTGAGAAACGCACCGGAACAGATAAAGGAACTCGTGGGATGGGGCGTGAACTTCGACCGCACAAAAGACGGAACGTTCGACCTGCACCGTGAGGGCGGACACTCGGAGTTCAGAATACTGCACCACTCGGACGACACCGGAGCCGAGATACAACGCGGACTGATGGCTGCCGTGAGGGCTAACCCCGACATAGAGATAAAGGAAAACCATTTCGCAGTGGAGATAATAACACAGCACCACCTCGGAGCGCGAGTGACGCGGCGGACGCCTTACATCAACTGCTACGGTGCTTACGTGCTCAATCCCGACACACAGAAGGTGGACACGTATCTTAGTAAGGTGACCGTGATGTGCACCGGAGGATGCGGCGCGGTGTACCAGACCACCACCAACCCGATAATAGCCACGGGCGACGGAGAGGCAATGGTGTACAGGGCAAAAGGCACTGTGAAGGACATGGAGTTCGTGCAGTTCCACCCCACAGCGCTCTATCATCAGGGCGAGACTCACCCTGCCTTCCTCATAACGGAGGCTATGCGCGGATACGGAGGCATACTGCGGCTGCCCGACGGGTCGTCGTTCATGGAGAAATATGACAAGCGTCTGTCGCTTGCTCCGCGCGACATAGTGGCAAGAGCCATAGACAAGGAGATGAAGATACACGGTCTTGACCATGTGTGTCTGGACGTTACGCACAAGAACGCGGAAGAGACAAAACGCCACTTCCCCAACATCTACATGAAGTGCAAGTCCATAGGAATAGACATAACGACCGACTACATACCGGTGAGACCTGCCGCCCACTATATGTGCGGAGGCATAAAGGTCGACCTTAACGGCCAGTCGAGCATCGACCGGCTATATGCCATAGGCGAGTGTTCGTGCACAGGACTGCACGGAGGCAACCGTCTCGCAAGCAATTCTCTTATAGAAGCCGTGGTCTACGCTGACGCGGCGGCACGCCACTCCATAGCTCACGTGGACGAGTATGACTTCAACGACAAGATACCGGAATGGAACGACGAGGGCACAATGACCAATGAGGAGAAGGTACTCATAACGCAGAGCGTAAAGGAAGTGGGCGAGATAATGAGCAACTACGTCGGAATAGTGCGCAGCGACCTGCGTCTCAAGAGGGCGTGGGACCGTCTTGACCTGCTCTATGAAGAGACGGAGGCTCTCTTCAAGCGTGTGAAGGCGAGCCGCGACATATGTGAGCTGCGCAACATGATAAACGTGGGCTACCTCATAACAAGGCAGGCTATAGAACGCAAAGAGTGCCGCGGACTGCACTTCACCACCGACTATCCGCTGCATGCATACGACAGGAAATAAACAACAAGACATATATCGTAAACGGAAAACGGCAGCCGGACACACCCATTGAGGTGCTGTCCGGCTGCCGTTTTCTATAGATGATGTCGCGAGCAGCGCATCCGTATGCCGCGTCCGCGCGCCTTCGGACTATCGGGTGAGCGAGAATTTAAGGCTCAGACCGAAGTCCTGAGTGGTCGTAGGATAGCTGCTGCTGGCGAGCAGTGGCTTGTTTGTCTGGCAGTCATAGTAGAAACTCATTGACATAAGCTTCGATAATGTGTACTCGGCGGAGAACGACAGCTTGAAGGCACTGTTGCCGCTGCTCGCCGCACTGGTCATCGACGCGATGTCGCGGCTTATGGATGCCTGCTTGCGATAGCTCATGTCGAGCCGCAGACGCAGGTCGTGGTTCACTCCCGAAGTGGCACGTGTGGCTGTGCGTGTGGTGTTGTTCTGCTCGTCGTCGTTCTTCTTTCCCTTGTTCTTCACAAGTCTGTGGTTGCGTCCTCCGAAGATGTTGAAGTTGTTGATGGTATATTCCATGCCGAGCACCCAGTCGTGGCTGGTAGCCTCGTTTATCTGTACGCTGGTCATGCTGAGGCTGAGCACGCGCGTCGTGCGGTACTCGAGCTTTGCCGTGAGGTTGTTCTCAAACGTGAGGTCGATGCCGAGCAGCGGCGAGAACGACTCGTTTATGCTTACCGTCGATACGTTGTACATGGAGCTTGGGATGGGGTTTCCTGTGGTGGCGTCGTTCACGAAGCCAAGCCCGTTCATATATTCCATGAAGGTGCTGTACGAACTGTACGAGCCAACGGCGTAGATGCTCTTGTACGCATGGTTGATGTTGACGCTCTTGAACACATCGCGGAACCACGGCAGCCGTGTCAGTCCGCTGTAGCGCACCGACCAGTTGGGCAGCAGACGGGCAAGCGACGGGAATATGTCGAGCGACGAACCGCCCATGCTTGTGTACGCTGAGAGGAAGGCGGGAATCATCACATCCGAGCCGTACTTGTTCACTCCGCCGTTCGCCGGGTCGAATTTCTTTCCGGCAAGAAGCGTTCCCTCCGGATAGACGGCGTTGGCATAACGCGCCTCGACACGCTGTCGGAAACCGTCGAGCGACTTGCAGAACTTCTCGAAGGTAGCCGAGTGGTAGCCGTTGCCGGCGTTGCCCGACCCTTCGAACGCGCTTCCCAGCGACAGTGTTGTCATGGAGAAGGTTCCGCTCTGGGTTGTCGGATTGCCCTCATACATATATTGTATGCTCTTCGCCGTGGTCATGGTGCGGTTGGCGTTGAGGTCTATCTTGAGGTTCTTTATGGGTTCGAGCGTCGCCCTTATCTGCAAATCCTCGGTCTTGTTTGTTGTGGCAGGCGTGGCTACAGAGTCGTTCATGAGCAGCCATCCGTTGTCGCGCGCCTTGTCGATGTAGGAGTCGCCAATCATTCCGAAGGCGAAGTCAAGACCCGGCGACATCGCTCCCACACTGCGTGTCTGACCGAATGCGTCGCCTATCATAGGCATGAAGCCAGGCAGCGACATCGAATACTGGTTGCGGTAGGATATGCCCACACTGCGCACCATCATCATCACGCGCGCCACACTCTGCATTGTGCGGTACCAGCCTTTATCCTCGAGCGGCTCCTTAGGCGTGACGGTGACTTTCACCTTGGTCACGGAGTCGACCTTGCTCGTTATGTTTATGCTGTTCTCGTCGATGCGTTTGTATTTCAGGTTGAACACCTTTCCGTCGGCGGTCTTTGCCGACACAATGATGCGTTTGGTCTTCTTGCCGTGCGTGAGCTTCGTGACGGTGTCGGGACGAAGCACCACCTCGCTCTCAAAACTGCGCTTGTTCTTAGGCAACTGCTTCGCAAGCTGCGCCGCCTTGCCGTCTGTTGCGCCCGCACCTTTGCCGTCGGCGGCTTTCTTAGCCTTGTCGTCGGCTTTCTTCTTAGGCTTGTTGCGCGTGTTGTTTGCCGCCCGCGCCGGTTCTTTGTTGAACCTTTCGTTTGCCTTCTTCAGGAAAGGTATGTGGTTGTAGAGCTTCTCCAGATTGAACGTTCCGTTGATGTTGAGCGTCCTGTTGTTTGAGATGGTGTTGCCGAGCGATGTCCCGTCCTCAAGCTCGGTGCCTCTCACCCAGTTGTATGTGGCGTTGTAGCTGGCGTCGGAGTTCACCCAGTCGAAGACAGGAATGAGGTTGAGCGGCAGCTGGTATGACATGGCGAACGACTGGTTGTAGTCCAGCGGCGTTCCGAGATTCTTGATGCTCGTCCATACGGAGTCCTTCCATGCGGAGTAACGGTCGGGATACAAGTCCTTGTTCACGGGTGTGTAAGGCTCTTCTATCTCCGCGTGCGTGGCGCTCTGGAAGTTCATGTGCAGGTTCTTCGTGAGGTCCCAGCGCAACGAGAAGTCCCTGTTCCACAGGAACTGCTGGCTGAACGTGACCGGAAGTTCGGACTCTCCCATGCTCTCCATGTCGCGTTCCTGCAGTTCATAGTAGCTTCGCGTTATCTCCGTATTGAATCCGACGTTCTGCGGCAGCCAGTTAAGTCCGAAGCGGCGGAGTATGTCCAGCCACTTGCTTTTGTTCTTCAGCTTCCTGAAAGGCTCAAAAGGCTTGTACACAGGAGTCCATGAATAGTTCATCGCTCCGCGCCAGTTGTCCTCCTTCTCATACACCGTCGTCTCGCCGCTCGAGAAGTTGTGGCTGTGACTATAGGTCAAAGAGAAGTTCGCCGGGTCGTAAGGCATGGGGTGACGCTTGTTCTGTATGCCCACTCTTACGTTGGAAAGAGAGAAGTTTGTGGTCGTAGTCTTGGTCACGGCGATGCTTTCCACCGAGTCGCGCTCGTTCTTGCCGAGCGACTCGAGCGCGTCGTCGAGCTCCATGTCCGTATCGAGCGGATTGTATCTTGGGCGTGTGAACTCCTTCGTTATAGAGTAGTACAGAGGCGCGCTCACCTTTGCTTTCTCCGGGAAAAACTTTCCGAGCTCTATGTTCGCGGTAATACTGTAGGTCTTGTAATCATCGGTCGAGCGTTGCGCCACGCCGTCCTCGAGACCTCCGAAACCGTCGGATATATAGCGTCCCTGCACGTTCACCGAACCAAGATCGGAGAGCTGCACATTCAGGTTGCCCTGTGCCGCCCATCCGCCTTCATTATTATATTCGCGCAGACGCAGCTCGTTGACCCAGATTTCTCCGCTCTTTATCTCTCCGGAGTTGTTGCGCACACCTATTATCATGGTCTTCACCTCACCCAATGTGGGGTTTCCCATGACACTGATCTTGTTTGCAGGCTTGTCGTCATCGTACGCGCTGAACACGCGGTTGTATGACGCCCGTCCCTCAGACTTGGCTTTGTTGCGCGCCTTCTTCAACGCTGTGAACACGTTGAGGGGAATGTCAAGCATGTTCTCCTCGGGCCATACCATCTCGCAATCGGCACGCGAATACTTGTCGTAATTGTTGCCGTTGGGAGTAAGCTTCAGCGGTATCTCGTATTCATAGTAATTGCTTTTGTAGTCGCTTCCGAGTCTTATGAACACTGCAAGCTGGTTGTCCTGCAGGTTGGTGACGTTCGGTTCCATCATGTTTGCGTGCACAAACATCTGCAATCTCTTGTATTGGCGGAGGTCGAGTGTGGTGTTCTTATACACGGCTTTCGACTCGCCGCTACCCAGATCGGTCACTGTGAGGGCGAGCGACTGCTCGTTGTCCTCCACAAGTTGCGGCTGCTGCGGGTCCTGTCCGCGCCTTATTCCCGGCGGAAGGACATAGTTCACCGGTGTCTTGTCGTTGTTCTCCTCAATGTTGACGGCACTCACCGCAAGCTTGCCCTGCTGAGTAGCCGAGTTGTCGAGATTCTGGTCGTACACCCTCCAGTCGCCTCTCACAAGGTCGAGCGAGCCGAACCGCAGTATGATAGGATGCTTGAAGCCCGTCATGAACATACGCATGAACCGGATACTCGTGAAATCTGATATAGAGCCGACCTTGTCCTCATAGTCCGAAAGGGGTATACGGAACAGATACCACGTCACTTCCTCAGTCTTGCCGTTGCGCAGTTTGGGCGACGCTATACGCTTGTCTACAATGAAGTTGCGTCCCACCACGAGGTCTTCAGGGCGTATGGAGACACGGTACTGGAAGTATTTCTCATACTCGTTGAGCGTATAGTCCTGATTGATATCCTCCACGTCAGGCATCGTCTTGTATGATGTGTCGTAGCTTTCATCGCGCGACTCGCTGTCAGGAGAGTTGCCTTGAGGATTGTTTATGTACTTGTAGCGGCGGAGGATAGACGCCCTCATCTGGTCGTAGTCGCGTCCGCGGAAGTAGTGGTAGTTGTCGTTGGCAGGGTCGTTCCATATCGAATCGAACACAGCAGGGTTCACCTTGCCCTGTATGGAAGTGAGAAACTCCTGATAAGACTCGAAGTTACGCTCCTCCTCATCGTTAAGACCGTTGAATCCTACATCCTGAAGCGCACGCGCACCCGACGTTGTCGCGAAGGCGTAAGTGACCGTCGCCTGCGTCGGAACCTTACCCCACTGGGTGGTGATGAAGCTGTTCGAGCCGTCGACAGGCATTCCGCTCTCATAGAACTTCTTACCGTCGCGGAGTATATCCTCGCTCACCTCGCCGAGATTAATGTAGAAATCGCCCCCGTAATCGGACGCCGTTCCCTCGCGGGAGGTATATATGAACGGGTCGAGCATCCAGAACTCGATGTACTCCACGTTGGCTGTCTCGAAGTCGTTGTTGTCGAGTTTGCGCATCATACCGCCCCAATGCTGCGTCGGGTTGTTCAATGTTCCGTCGTAAGCGAGGTCGGTGCTGAAGTTGTAAGGACCGCGCTCGTTAGGATAATATGCCAGATTGAGGATGCTGAGTGTGGACGTCGCGCCGCTGTAAGAGCTTTGGTCGCGGTTCGGATAAAGCTCTCTCACCGGCACCTCACGCACATAATGGTTGGACAACTGTTCCAGATCGCCCTTGATATGGCTCGGTGTGAGCGACGAACTGCGCCTTGTGAACAGCGGGTCGATGGTATACCAAGCCAGAAGAGAACGGTTGAAACCGCTCCGGAGAGTAGACTTGTCGCTGTGTTCGGGGAACATCGTCGGCACGCTTGATATTATCCAAGACGTCGGTGTGCTCACATCTATGGCACTCTTCGTATTCTCAAAGTCGTCGAGATATGACGCATTGTCCTGCGTTCCACGGCTTTGTCCTGCGATGAGCTGTGCGAACTCACCCGTAAAAGAGATGTTGGAAGGCTGCGTGAGCTGTAGGAACGGAATCTTGTCGAGCAGGTTTGTCAGCCACTGACTTTCCTTTTTCCAGTTCAGGTTCAGTCCCCATATAGTGTTGTTGAGCGGTTCCGACCCCATCGCAACCTTCGTTGTGAGTGCCTGTTCGGACAGATGCTGGAGCGTACCGCTTATCTGGAAGTCCTTCGAAAAGTCGTATTCCCAGTTCACTCCGAACATTGTCTTGCGCTGCTGGGCATACTCCGTGTTGCTCTCAAGCGACACGTTGACAGCCGTTCCGGCGTCTATGATGCTCTGATTTAGGATGGTCACCTCACCAAGGTTGTAGTCCACGGTGTAGTCGGAGCCCTCTGTCAGCACCACTCCACCCGCAGTCACCACAACCGAACCTTGCGGAATGTTCACCGACCCGAGCGAGATGACGTTGGCGAGCGTTCCGCGGAACTGTCCCATAAGCACATACTTGTTCTTCTCGGCAATCTGTTTCGCGACAGTCTTCGTGGAGTCATACAGCTCGGTAAAGGCATATTTGGACGCCTGCGCCGCCGGTACGCCCTTTCCGGTAAGATAATTGTAGATATAGCTTCCGAACGGTTCGGCTTTCGGGAAGAACACCCGTCCGTCGCTGACTGTGTATCCGTCCACGTAGTCGAAGTATCCGTTGGGGTTTGTCTTCATGTTGTTGTCGAGCCGGTCGGCACCGAGCACCTTTATAATAGTCTGGTCCTTGACCTGCGGTTCGGGTATATAAGTAAGGTAGACACCTGTCGTATCGCTCTGGAACTTGACATCGAGGCGGAACTTGTCCTTCTCAACCGATGAGGCGAGATAGTACACATTCTTCATCATAAGGTCCCAGTTGCCCTGCTGCGGGTTGTTGCTCGTGTTCTTCAACGACTTCACGAAGAGAGCCTGACTGACATCTGTGATGTCCGAGGCGAACTCTCCCACCTGATAGGTCACTCCACCGTAAGTGTACTCATAAGCCACGGCGAGCACCTGGTCGGTCTGTATGGACGTCTTGAGCGACACATATCCGAGCGCGGAATTCACCGTATACTCCGACGAACTGAGCAGTCTTGCGCTCTCAAGCTTCTCATAATCGACGCCGCCGACAAATCCCGCGATGCCGTCGAGCACCGTAGAGGTCTGGTCTATGTCACGTGCTGCGGCGTATTGGTTCACCATTGACGAATACTCCGAGTTGGCGCTGTTTGACGGAACGTTCTGTCCTGTCGTCGCCCAGAGCGGGTTAGACACCCTGGCATTCTCTCCGAGGTCTGTCAGAGCGATGATGTTTCTGGTGTTGTTGGTGTTTCCCGTCTTGTTCGTAACCCATATTTCCACACGGTTGATGTTTATACCCGTAGCCACGGTGGGCAGCGTCTGCATGCCCGCGTCATACTTCTCGCGGAAATACTGCGACAGGAAGAAGTGGCGGTTTTCCTCATAGTTTGCCACGTCTATCTCAAAAGGCGTGAGCTGCGCGCCTCCTTTCGACGACACGCTTGTTGTGGACGACTTCTTCTGCGAGCCCACGAGCTGCAGCTTCAGTTTGCCGAACTGCAGGTCGGTACGTATACCGAAGAGCGAGGACGCGCCTTTCACGAGCGACGAGTTGGACGGGAACGAGATGTTGCCTGCCTCCACAAGCTTTATTATCTCGTCTTCCTTGCCGTCGTATTTGAGCTTTAAGTTCTGCGAGTCGAAGTCGAATGTGGCGTCGGTATTATAGTTAAGGTTCATGTTAACCTTGTCTCCCACCTTACCGTTTACGTTGAGATTGATCTTCTCGTCGAAGTCTATTGTGGTGGTCTTACGGTTGCGTATGGGCAGCGAAGGGTTGTCGATGCTCTTCAGTGTGGCACCGAACTTCAGCTCGGCTGTACCCTGCGTCTTTATGCGCACGCCTCCCGGACCGAATATCTTCTCCGCCGGACCGAGCTCGAAGTGCATGTCCGTGAAGTCGAACTTCTCCTTTCCCTTCGCCTCATAAATCTCGCTGTTCTTCTCGCGGAAGTATCTCTGCATCGCCTTTTTCTCGCTCCACTTGCGGTATTCAGCCGGAGTCATGTATATGGGCGTATTGATGTATGAGTCGCTCATCTTCGAACCGATGACGTAAAGGTCGAGCGAGTCGTTGTATTCCACCTCCTGTTTCAGGTTATCGGGGCTTTTTAGGTCAGCCGCGTTACGGTCAAGGTCGTCGAGAGTGAGGGGCAACGTGCGCTGTATTTTCCATCTGGCGTTGAGCAGCGAGTCTGGGATGGAGTCCTCGTTCTCTATCACCGGCTGCGCCTTGACTGCCAGAGTGTCCTTCAGCGCGGTCTCCCCCGCAGGCTGGCGGTTGTTTCTCCGCCTCGGGTTCTGGTCCTGCTGGTAAGGCACTGAGAGAGCGTAGCTTGCCAGACTTGCGGCAAACAACGCGAAGAACAGTCCGTATATGGTTTTTCTTATTTTCACTTTATCTGTTTCAAGGCAAGCTTTACAACCTGTTCAACGGGCATGTCGGGATGCTCCTCGAGTATGGTCACGACCACCTTTGCCGACGGTGCGGGCGAGAAACCGAGCATGGTGAGCGCCGACACAGCCTCGTCTCTCACCTCCACGTTCACCACCGCAGCCGCAACGTCGCTCTTCTCCTCCGTCGCCATTCCCAGAGACAGTATCTTGTCTCTAAGATCCACGATTATCCTCTGCGCCGTTTTAAGTCCTATTCCCTTCACGCTCTTTATCAGCCTTTCGTTGCCTGTGGATATGGCGGAGCCGAGTTCAGCCGGCGACATTGTGGAAAGTATCATGCGGGCGGTGTTCGCCCCCACTCCCGACACGGTGATGAGCAGGCGGTATACCTCCCGTTCCTGTTTCGACGCGAACCCGTAGAGCGTGAACGAGTCGTCGCGCCCGCCTGCCACGAGAGCCTCGTGCACATAGAGCCGCACATCCTTCTTTCCCTGTATTGCCGTAAAGGTGTTGAGCGAAATGTTAAGGGCGTAGCCCACACCTGCCGCCTCCACCACCGCCAGAGCGGGTGTCAGATCGGTCAGTTCGCCTTTTATGTATTCTATCATTGTCCTGTATTTTGTTATGCCTGATTCGTGTCCGACAGCCACATTCATGCGCCTTGCAAACCGTGAACGGCGCGCGGTGCGGACAGAAATAAACATTGATTCAAATATATTAACGTCTTCCACGGTGTTTTATTGTTACAAAGGCGCACAAAATAAGCTTTTAACATATGACCGGAGCCCACACTCACACGCGCCGACACATGAACGCGGCGCGACGCCACACGCGGAAAGCCACATGGAGAAAACGTCTGTCCCGACGGCAGACAAGCTTGTCGGGACATATATATAATAAGGTGTGCGGCTCAGCTGCATGCCGTTGATCCTACGGAAGACACGCGCGTGAGCCGCACAATGACGGTCAGATGAAGAGGTTCACGCCTGAGTTGCCAGCCCGTTCCATATATGTAGCCACTCCGCCAACGGTCACTCCGTCGATGAGCTCGTCACGGCTGATGCCCATCATGTCCATCGTCATCTGGCAGGCTATCAGTTCCACACCGTTGTATACAGCCTCCCGCATAAGCTCCTCGAGCTGTGATATGTTCTTCCTGCGCATGATGTGGCGCATCAGACGGTCGCCCAAGCCCAGCATGCTCATCTTGGAGAGGTGCAGACACGTTGAGTCTGACGGCAGCATCCATGCGAACATGCGCCCGAAGATGTCCTTCTCCACGTGCGGCTTGCGGCGTTTCTTTATGACGTTAAGCCCCCAGAAGGTGAAGAATATGGTGACCTTACCGCCTGTCGCCGCCGCTCCGTTGGCGAGCACGAATGTGGCTATGGCGCGGTCGAGACTGTCGCTGAACATTATGAATGTCTTGTCGCGGCTTCCTCCCGCCGCCGGTGTGACGGCACTAGCGCATGCCTCCCGTTTCTCTATCACCACCGTGTGATAGCCTCCTTCAGAGGTTTTCGATACAAACTTGTTGCCCGTTGAGCGGCACCACGACTCGGCGTCGCGCGCAAATCCCGGGTCGGTGGCTCTCACCTCTATTCTCTGTCCGGCTTTCATTCCGTCTACGGCGTTCTTCACCTGCATTATCGGACCGGGACACTGAAGCCCGCATGCGTCGAGCCTCAGCATGTCACCGCTCTCCGCTCCGCTGTCTTCCGCCTGACCGCAGGGCTGTCCTTCAACCGGCTCCACCTTCTGCGTGGCAAGCGAGTAGGTCTTATATCCGCCCGCAAGGTTTCTCACCCTCCTGTAGCCTCTGCCGAGAAGAATGCGCTGGGCAAGATAACCGCGCAGTCCGACAGCGCAGAACACTATGACGTCGCTCTCCCTGTCAATCTCTCCGAGACGTCCGCGCAGGTCGTCGAGCGGAATGTTCACCGCACCGTCTATAGTGCCCAGGGAGTATTCCTCCGGCGTGCGCACGTCCACCAGACACACCTCCGACCTGTCGGCAGCCGCAAGCTCGCGCCACGTCACCACCGGCATCACCCCGTCGAGCGTGTTGCATGCCACGTAGCCCGCTATCGCCACGGGGTCCTTCGCCGACGAGAACGGCGGGGCATATGCCTGCTCCGTCCTCACAAGGTCGCGCACGGTGCCGCCCCGTTTTATGAGCATGGCTATCTCGTCTATGCGTTTGTCCACCCCGTCAACGCCCACACACTGCGCTCCATATATGCGTCCGGTGTCGGGGGCGAACGTGAGTTTCAGCGTCAGGTTGAACGCTCCGGGATAATATCCTGCGTGCGACGACGAGGTGGTGACCGATGTCAGATAAGGCACACCCATGCGTTTGAGGTGCTTGGCGGCAAGTCCGGTGGCGCCGACAGTGATATCGAACACCTTTGCGACAGACGTTCCGATGGAGCCTTCATACTCCTCGCGGTTGCCATACACCATGTTGTCGGCGGCAATGCGTGCCTGACGGTTGGCAGGACCGGCAAGATAGTTGAGCCACGGTCCTCCCGCTATGGGGTGCTCATACTCTATCGCGTCGCCCACGGCATACACATCGGGCGACGATGTCTGTAGCCACCGGTTCACCTTTATGCCCCGCGCGCCCAGCTCAATGCCTGCCTCGCGCGCCAGCCTCACCGACGGGCGCACTCCGATGGAGAGCAGCACGAGGTCGGCAGAGAGCGTCTCGCCGGTGTTAAGCCACACTTTTATGGAGCCGTTCTCACTCGTGAACCTCTCCACTCCCCTGCCGAGCCAAAGCCCCACGCCCTTGTCCATGAGATGACGGTGCACGTGTGAGGCTATGGAGAAGTCGACAGGAGCCATCACCTGGTCTGCCATCTCCACTATCGACACGCCCGCACCGGCATGATGAAGGTTCTCAGCCATCTCCAGACCTATGAAGCCTCCGCCCACAACCACGGCATGCCTCACTCGGTGAGTGCCGAGATAGCTGTGTATGCGGTCGGTGTCGTCCACGTTGCGCAGCGTGAATATGCCCTCGGTGTCTATTCCCTCGAGCGGCGGACGCACAGGCTCGGCTCCCGGCGAGAGCAGCAGGCGGTCGTAGGTCTCGGTGTATGTGGTGCCGTCGGCGCGCCTTATGCTCACCTCATGCCTCTCCGTGTCGATGGAGAGAGCCTCGTGCCGTGTGCGCACGTCGACATTGAACCGTCGCGAGAAAGCCTCCGGTGTCTGCACGAACAGCTTGTCGCGGCTCTTTATCACACCGCCTATATAATAAGGAAGACCGCAGTTGGCATACGATATATACTTACCCTTTTCCACGAGAACAATCTCCGCGTTCTCGTCGACTCTTCTTATGCGTGCCGCAGCGGTGGCTCCGCCTGCGACTCCGCCAATGATGATATGTTTCATAATATGATAGAATTAGAGTTGTAAAGATAGTGATTTATTCTGTAACGGCAATGGCATTGCCACATAATATACAAATATGTGAGGCGGCATACACATTGTGACGCGCTACAGCAACATACCGGCGGAAATGCATAAATATACACTCCGTAAGTAAAAAAACACGACAACGCAAATCCGCAAAACAGAAACGCGTAAGCGGGAAAAACGCATCAATCACGCATAAACATACATGTTCTGGTCCGTAATTTGCCCCTTTTTATTGCCGAAAAGGCTCTTCCGCACCACCGAAAAACCTTTTCAGCCACTCCGCAAAGGCTTTTCCGGCACACAGAACGGGCTTTTCCGCAAGCCCGGAAAGCCTCTTTGGCGGAAGGGGAAAATCGGTTTTGCGGTGTGATATGATATAAACAACTGTGTGTCAGCGCATTAACAAACCGGCGCAAAACCCGTGTTTTTACAGCCGTAAACTGTCACGCGCGCAAAAAACGGAGTATTACGGAGTTGTCACCGCATAAATATGCATATGCAGGACGCATATAGCGCATATTTATGCAGGCAGAGGGAAAGGCAGCGGTGCGGCATCACGGCATTGTCTTACCATTGCCACATGCACATGGCAGTGAGGTTGACATGTGATAAAGAAGACATAAACAAACTAAAAAAATATTTTCTCCGGCATGGCTTTTTCAATATTTTTGTAAATTTGCGAAGCAAAACAGGCACATTATCCCGAATCTGTCATTAGACTTCCATTCTTGTTTTGTGCTGCTGTCAGCCGGATTGCGTCCTGCTTTATCGAAGATGTAGCGGGCTACATCGGGAAAAAGCAGGATACAATATGACGGCAGCAGTGCGGAAGAAGGATGAAGAGCTGACAATAAATATTAAATGTACAATCGGCGTTCTAATGACTGATTCGGGATTATGCCACACCGACAGCAAAGCCGTGAGGACGGTAATGATGCACATACAGGATACAACAAATAATCATAAACAAAAGAAAAGATGAAGAAAATAAGAGCAGCCGTAGTGGGATACGGCAACATCGGACACTACACGGTGCAGGCGCTTGAGGCAGCATCAGACTTCGAGATAGCGGGAATAGTAAGGCGCAACGGGGCGGAGAACAAGCCGGCGGAGCTCGCTCCATACAATGTGGTGAAGGACATAAGCGAGCTGAAGGACGTCGACGTGGCTATTCTCGCCACACCGACACGCAGCTGCGAGGAGTACGCCAAGAAGATACTGGCAATGGGCATCAACACCGTTGACAGCTTCGACATACACACTTCCATCCTCAACTACCGCAACACGCTCATGCCTATATGCAAGGAGCACGGCACGGTTGCCGTGATTGCCGCAGGCTGGGACCCGGGTTCTGACTCCATTGTGCGCTCTCTCATGCAGAGCCTCGCACCGAAAGGACTCAGCTACACCAACTTCGGACCGGGCATGTCGATGGGTCACAGCGTGTGCGTGAGAAGCAAGGAGGGTGTGAAGAACGCCCTGTCGATGACCATACCCAAGGGCGAGGGACTCCACAGACGCATGGTTTACGTTGAGCTGGAGGACGGAGCGAGCATCGAGGAGGTGGCAAAGGCAGTCAAGGCAGACCCCTACTTCGCAAGCGACGAGACTCATGTGTTCGCCGTTCCGTCGGTCGACGACGTGCGCGACATGGGTCATGGAGTGAACCTTGTGCGCAAGGGCGTGAGCGGAAAGACGCAGAACCAGCGCATGGAATTCAACATGAGCATCAACAACCCGGCACTCACCGGACAGGTGCTCGTCAATGTTGCGCGTGCCTCAATGCGCCAGCAGCCCGCATGCTACACCATGATTGAGATTCCGGTGATAGACATGCTGGAGGGCGAACGCGAGGATCTCATCGCACACCTTGTATAAAAACATACTGACGAACAGACAAAGCCGGCAGGCGGACAGTGACGTTGCTGCCGCCTGCCGGCTTGTTTTCACATACTTCCTGCAACATGACACTCTGACCGAAACCTGCACGCAATGACACAAGAAAACCGTAACAGAATGAAGAGAGCCGTCAATACAGCGGCTGCCATGCTGATATGTCTGGCGTCGGCAGTATGTCTCACAGCCGCCACACAGCACAAGGGAGCAATCAGCAAGAAGAACGGCACGACCGTAGTGAACACCACATCCATAGCCGCAAAGGTGAGGGGATACGGAGGAACGACACCGCTGAAGATATACATCAGCAAGAACAAGATAACAAGAATAGAGACATTGCCCAACAACGAGTCGCCCGGGATATTCTCCAAAGCAAAGAGACTGCTGTCAGCATACATAGGGAAAGACCCTGAGACAGCGGCAAAAATGAAGGTGGACGCAATGAGCGGAGCCACATACTCATCGGAAGCTCTCATAGGAAACATGAGAAAAGGGCTGGAATACTACAATTCACGCAAATAGCCCGCCACGGAAACTCACGGCGTGAACCTACAGTCTCACCACCAAAGCCGCACATGTAACACAATTGTAATCTTATTGCAACAGATGTGAACAGTCTTATGAATAATTTTGCAGCAAACAAACGGCATACATGGAACATAAAAACAGAATTCTTGTTGTGGACGACGAGCAGGACCTGCTCGAGATTCTTAAATTCAATTTGGAGACAGAAGGCTATGAGGTATCGACCGCATGCTCTGCCGAGGAAGCCCTCACGCTCAACGTGGGGGAGTTCGACCTGCTGCTGCTCGACGTGATGATGGGAGGCATGTCGGGCTTCGCAATGGCGAAGAAGCTGAAGTCAGACCCTGCCACCGAGCACATCCCCATAGTCTTTCTCACAGCCCGCGACACGGAGAACGACACCGTGACGGGATTCAATCTCGGCGCAGACGACTACATATCGAAGCCGTTCTCCATACGCGAGGTGCTCGTGCGGGTGCGCGCCGTGCTCAGACGCACAGCCTCGCCTGCCGAACAGCAGCCTCCGCAAGTGATATACTATCAGGGCATAGAGATGAATCTCGGCAAGAAAACCGTGAGCATCGACGGTGAGGAGATACCTTTCACAAAGACCGAGTTCGAGCTTCTCCACCTGCTGCTCGAGGAACGCGGACGGGTGTTCTCGCGGCAGGAACTGATTGACCGCATATGGCCGAAGGACGTGCTTGTGCTCGACCGCACCGTCGACGTGAACATCACACGCCTGCGAAAGAAGATAGGGCGTTTCTCGAAATGCATCGTCACACGTCTCGGATTCGGCTATTACTTCGACGCTTAGACCATCACGACGCGACATGATAATACAGAGGTGCATAAGAAACATCAGTGTAGGCAACAGGATTTACTTCAGCGTGCTGTCTGTATTCCTGCTTTTCGCCATAGCGTTCATCGTTTTCCAGCAGTCGCATGAGAACAGATATAAGACTGACATGCTCGACATAAGGCTGCAGGACTACAACGAGCGCATGAGCGAATGGATGAACTACACCGACAGCATCAACGAGAACACACTCAATATCTACGTGAAGAGCCATGGCTTCACAGGGCTTAGGGTGACGCTGATAAAGCGTGACGGGACGGTGGTATACGACAGCCAGCTCAGCTCTTATGCCAATGTGGTGAACCACTCCGACCGTCCGGAAGTGATTGACGCGCTGAAAAACGGACACGGAACGTCCGTGGACAGAAACAGCAGGACGGTGGATGGCAACTTCTTCTACTCAGCCTCATACTTCAAGGACAAGGACATCATCATACGGAGCGCGCTGCCCTACGACGACAATCTGTCCAAATCGCTGCAGGCGGACCAGCATTACATATGGTTCGCGATAACAGCCATGGTGCTGCTCACGCTCGTTCTGTATCACTTCATCAGCCGTCTGGGCGACAACATAACCAAACTGAAGATATTCGCAAGCCGTGCCGACAACAACGAATCGCTCGACACGGAAGACCTCGCCGACTTTCCCGACGACGAACTGGGGGAGATTGCCGAGCGCATAATAAAGATATACAAACGCCTGCAGAGCACTCGCGAGGAACAGAACATACTGAAACGGCAGCTCACACAGAACATAGCGCACGAGCTGAAAACTCCCGTGGCAAGCATACAGGGCTATCTGGAGACCATACTCAGCAATCCTGACATGGACGCCAAGGTGAAACAGCAGTTCATGGAGCGCAGCTACGCGCAGAGCAGGAGGCTCACCTCGCTGCTGCATGACATATCGACGCTCAACAGGATGGACGACGCGCACGAGCTGATAGAATTCTCCGAGGTGAACGTTTCAAACATCATAGGCGACATAGAGAGGGATACGTCGATGCAGCTCGAACAGAAGCACATGTCGTTCGTGTGCGACGTGAGACCCAACATCTTGATAGAGGGCAACTACAGCCTTGTATACAGTATCTTCAGAAACCTCACCGACAACGCCATAGCGTATGCCGGAGAGCACACGACGATAAGTGTCAGTGCCAGAGAGACGGCAGACCGATGGGTGTTCTCGTTCTGCGACAATGGCGTGGGAGTGCCTGCCGAGCACCTGCCGAGGCTCTTCGAACGCTTCTACCGCGTGGACAAGGGACGCAGCCGCAAGATGGGCGGCACAGGACTTGGGCTTGCCATAGTGAAGAATGCCGTACTGCTGCACGGCGGAACAATAAAGGCGCACAACCGGCTGAGCGGAGGTCTGTGCTTCGATTTTTCACTCAAAAAACGCAAATAGGTCTCTTCCATAAGGCATATTTTCCGCTCACGCACCACGGAAGGCACCTTTACGCCACTACGCTGAGAGGCATATGAATGACCCGGGGCAGGTTTCAGCAATCTGAGAACCTGCCCCGGGCATATTGTAAATGTGTCTGCCGTCACTTGCCTGCCGTATGGGTGACAAGCTCAATGTTGTCCGCGCCGACACGCTTTGCAAGCCATTTCTTCATCTTACCGTGCTCGGCGGAGCTCAGTCTTGCTCCGGCTCCGATGCCGACAAGGGCTATCGGGCGGCGCACGGCAGCCGTCGTGTCTGCCGTGACGGTTGACGAGAGCGACAGACTGACGTCACGCACAGCGGGGAAAAGGGTCCTCATCTCTGCCGCAACGGCTGGAGCGAGCTCGTCATAACGTGTGTATTCGTTCAGCCGGTCCTGAAGAGAGGATGCCTTCAGAGCCTCTTCGCGCAGCATGGCGGCATAGTTGTCGCTCGTTGTACGCACACTGGAAAGGCGGCTGTTGAGCAGCATCACCGAATCAGACTGCGACCCTTGTATCACATTAAGCGTGTAATGAGCCATCTTGTAGTCAGACATGCTGCGCTCGGCACGCTTTATCATGCTGTCCGAAATCTCCTTTCCTACGGCTACAACGCGCAGAGTAAGACTGTCCTTGTTGACGTCATACGATATGATGCGCGTACCGTTGTTCTCCAGACGGTCTTTCACGAAGTGGCTCACATTGGTCTTGAAGATGCTCGAACGCACTATGCCGTAGGTCATGAACGCCGCCGGCACCATGGTGACGACAACCGCTATGACGATGTAACGCTTCACCTTGGCATACTGTTCGTGGTTGATGAACTGCTTTTGCCTGAACTTCATCATCCTCACTCCGAGATAAGTGGCAAGGCTTATGAACACCGTGTTGATGAAAAACAGATAGAACGCGCCGAGAAAATAATATATGTTGCCCGTCGCAATGCCGAATCCCGCCGTGCAGAGAGGCGGCATGAGCGCGGTGGCGATGGCTACTCCGGGAAACACGTTGCCCTTTCCCTTGCAGCTGAGCGCAACTATTCCCGCCGCACCTCCGCACAGGGCGATGAGCACATCGTAAAGAGTGGGCGACGTGCGGGCAAGGAGTTCCGACTGCGCCTCGTTGAGAGGAGTAAGCAGAAAATACACTGTCGCCGTGACAACGCTTATGAGTGTCGCGACAAGATAGTTCTTCACGGAACGCTTCAACAGCTCGAAGTCGTTGATGCCGACGGCAAGTCCCATGCCGATAATAGGTCCCATGAGCGGAGAGATGAGCATCGCTCCGATGATGACTGCCGTGGAATTGACGTTCAGACCGAGCGAGGCGATGAATATGGCGAACACAAGTATCCACAAGTTTGAGCCGTGAAACGACACGCCCTTGCGTATGGCGTCCACCGTGTCTTCCTCTTTCTCCCTGTCGGTTGATACGTTGAAATACCTGTTCAGCTCCTCCACGAAGAGCGACAAAGCCTTTTTGAACCCGTCACCGGTAAGTTTATGTTCTTTCCCTTCCATATTTTTATTATTTGATGTGTGTTCTTTCCAATGCCTGGTATATGTCTTTGACAGTATGGCGGTTATGATATACAGAAGCCTGCACCTATATATAATATGTGGCGACAGCCTGCATGGCGGCATGCTGACTATGAGGCAGACAGTCTGAAAACGGCTTTCACCGCCATGATGCAGCCACGCCGCATGCTTCATTCCGCAAAAATAGTAAATTAATTGATTCAAGGCAATAAATCAGGCACATTGTTTTCGCAGCACGGACAAACCGTGCGTGTCGCGCCGATTTGGCTTTCTTACATATTTGTATTACCTTTGCATAAGGTATAGCTGCACTCGGGAAATAAAGAGCAAGCTCTCTTTACACTCGTTGGCAATACCTTTGCATAAGGTATAGCTGCACTCGGGAAATCGCGGGAAAAGCTTTTTATGACATTTGGAAATAGCTTAACATAAGATATAAGCATCAATCCTAACGTACAAGACTACATCCGAACCAACACGGCGGAAGCCGTATAACAAACAGAAAGAATATGAAAATAGAACAGGCTAAGAAGGAACATGCGCACGACATAGCACTGCTCATCATGCAGGCTATGTCTGACGAGTGCTGCATGAACCTTGTCGGACCGGGCAAGACGCTCTCCGACTTCGAACAGGTGATGACAAGACTCGCGGCATCGGAGTGCTCGCAGTACAGTTATCTGAACACTCTCGTCGCGCTAAACGACGACAACCGCGTGGCAGGAGCCGTGGTGGCATACCGTGGCGCAGACCTTCACACACTGCGCGAGGCATTCCTCCGCGCCGCGAAAGAGGAGCTGGCACGCGATCTCGACAACATTGCCGACGAGACAGAACCCGACGAATACTACATAGACAGTGTAGCCGTGTATCCCGAATTCAGGCGTATGGGCATAGCGTCATCGCTGCTCCGTGCCGCCATAGAGCGCGCCCACTCCGCCGGACTGCCCGCCGGGCTGCTGGTGGACAAGCAGAATCCCAATGCCGAACGGTTGTACACGGCACTGGGATTCAGATATGTGAAGGACAAGATGTGGGGCGGCCATGAGATGAGACACATGCGCTGCTACCGTCCCGAATAGGTATTGAAGCTGACCGAAGCCGGTTTTCCACCGGCGACGGTCTCCGCACTGACATTCATGTAAGTGGTGTTTCTGCTGTTGAAACACTCTATCACCGCCTCGCCGTTCTCATCTGTGACCACCTCAGGGTTCCAGTAAAGAGTGCGGCGGCGGTCGTCTATACCGTCGTTAAGCATCTTCTCGCTGTACTGCGGTGAATAGAACTCAGCCGGAACGCTGTATCCCTGTATCTCGGTTTTCCTTATTCCGTGTGTCGGCTTGTAGCTTTTCCCGGCATTCCAACGCTCCTGCATCTGGAAGGCACACCTCACAAAGAGCTTCCGCAAGCCCGCCATGCTGACCGTGTCCATCCTCACCTGCCCCGTGTAAATGTCGCGCAGCTCGTCCACATCGACCCTGAAATCCTTGTCACTGAACTTGAACGCCCTCATTCCGGTGTGGTCCATATAGAGCATCGCGGTCTCTATCATGTCAATGCATCCCACGAGATGCACCTGATCTATCTCCTTTCCGTTTGCGCTGTATCTCAGTTCGTTCACCCCGTAGAGCGTTCCCTCGCGGTTTATCCTGTCGTTTATGGTGTGCATGAGATAGCCTATGTCATCCACGACGAGCTTTCCGTTGTCGCGCAGTCTGTCCACATACTGCCTTATGTTATAGAATCCCAGTATGTCGCGCTCAAACTTCTCCGTGTCCTGCAAGAGTCTTTTGTTCCTGTATTTAGCCTTTACCACCACCTCACCGAGCCTCAATATCTTCTCGTCTCCGGCAAGCGAGTCCTCAAAAGCGTCTATATCAGCATCCAGCCTTACCGTATCAGCGGGCTGACTCCACTCCGGATTGAGCTCATACCAGTCAAGCGGGCGCAGCGGAGGTTCGAAGTTGCGGAACAGACTGACCAAAGCGTTGCGGTTGTATTTCTTTCCGTCGCGCCGGGTCTGTATGAGTGCCTCCATCTTTCCGTAGAAATCGTCGAGCGGAATGACGAAGTTGCCGAGCGAGTCGGCGCGCGTAGAGCCCATGACAGTCACCGAGTCGTTGTGCGCCATGACCGTTATGCCGATGTCAGCCTGTGCCTTTCCGTACCACGAATCGATGTGTCCGTAAAGGTTGAGGTTAGGTTCGGGCAGATACTTCGGTTCAGCCGGTTTCAGACCGAAGCACTCCTGCACGTCGTAGCGTCGCCATCCGCGTATGAGCATGAGGTTGTCGAGCATCTTGCGTCGTGCAGGCGACCTGTCGGCGAAATAGAATCCGGGCTGGTGTATGTATCCTTTCAGCTCGGAGGTGAGCAGAAGGTCGGTGAAGATATTGTTGTCGTACTGCATGTAGTCCATGTCGAGCGCGTCTCTCACAGCTACAGACAGACGCGCGCCAGCCACCGGCTTGTCAGCCGCGTCGGTGAGTCTGAGTCGGAACTCCGCCTTCCCGAACGGTGCGTAAAGGTCGTTGTCAGCCGTCGCGCTGAGCCTGAGCGTGTCCTTGGGATAGACATAGCAGAAGCGGTCGAGCAGCGGTTCGCCCGACGAGTTGACCAGAGCCAGCCGCACTACACCTCCCGGCAGGTCAGCCGTAAGAATCTTTATACGTCTTACGTCAGACCCGCTGAAGTCGACAGGCACGTATGTGCGCGGCGTCAGACCAGAGAAGAGGAACAGCGCGACATCGCCTCCCGTCATTCCGGCGGAGCGCGACACGGTGACGTCGAGCGACTCCTCGCGCACGTTCACCGTGATACCGTAGCCCGCAGGCTGCGCCTTCGGAAGCTTGAACCGGCGTGTCTTGCCATTATAGGAAATCTCCACCGAGGCAGGTTTTTCGCCCGGCGTGTATGTGAAACTGCCCATTCCGTCGTGCGTGGTTGACACCGGCAGGATGCGCTCCCCGCTCTCCGACAGCAGATATCCGTTCACATTGACCCATCCGCTGTCCTCGCTCAGTGTCTCAAATCCCACCACCGACGGTATGCCCTCCACCAGATGGCCGCCTTCGGGGAAGAATCTCACGTTGAGATCTTTAAGGTCCTCCACCGGCCTTTGCTTCATACTCTTGTCCATTCGGTATGTAGCGATGCTGCGTCTCTGCTCATCATTGTTTATCCGTTTGCGGTAAACGGGGAGCGTGCGCGAGAAATACTGCGGGTCGTCTCCGAAGGCGAGCATCCACTTAGTGTACGCCCTCACCTCGTAATAGCCTGTGAAGAATGTGTTCGCCAACGAAATCTGACCGTGTCCCTCACCGTTCTCGAGCTTCACAATCTGGCGGTCCATCACGTTGCCGAGCTGGTCTACGAACTCCACATAGAGCGGTTTGCTTATCTTGCTCGGCATGTTGTCAGCCGCAGTGAGCACATAAGCCTTGAACCATATGGTGTCTCCCTGATAGTAGCTTGTGTTGTCGAAGTGCAGATATACTTTCTCCCTGGGGAACGCGCGGGCATAAGCCTGAGCCTGCGCGAAATAGTTGTCGAAGACCGTAGGCGTCTGCGCGAAGACCGCGAGACATCCCACTGCGGCAATGACAATCGTCAGCAAACGTTTTGACATATACTATACTATATTTTCATTCAGTTGTTTCAAATCATCTGTACAAGCCAGTATGCCACCATTCCGGCAAGATATCCCACAAGTGCGACCCACGAGACATGCTTCAGATACCATCCGAAGGTGATCTTCTCCAGTCCCATAACCACCACGCCGGCAGCCGAGCCGATGATGAGCATGGAGCCTCCCACACCAGCGCAGTAGGCAAGCAGCAGCCAGAAAAGCCCGTCGACGCCCATGTCGCCGGCAGGAGCGATGGGATACATGCCCATACATCCCGCCACGAGAGGCACGTTGTCGACAATGCTCGAGATGACGCCGATGGCACCGGTGACAAGATAGTGGTTGCCGCCCGACACATCGTTGAGCGCAGCACCGAGCGCGGTGAGCACGCCGATTTCCGAAAGGCACGCCACAGCCATGAGTATTCCGAGGAAGAAAAGGATGGTCGACATGTCTATGCGCGCCAGAAGCTGGCTCACGCGGCGTGCCATCGTGTCGTCCTCCGAGGTGGAGCGGTGGAAGCACTCGGTGACTGTCCAGAGCAGTCCGAGCACGAGCAGTATGCCCATGAACGGCGGCAGGTCGGTAAGATAGCGGAATATGGGCACGAAGATGAGTCCGCCCACACCGAGGAAGAACACCGTGCGCCGCTGCCGTCGGGTGAATACCGCCACATTGTCCTTAGGCAGGTTCTGTTCCACATCGAGCTTTCCCTTCAGCGCGAATTGCAGTATGAATACCGGCACCACCATCGACACGAGCGACGGCAGGAACAGTTCTGCCAGCACTCCGCCCGTTGTTATCATGCCCTTTATCCACAGCATGATGGTCGTAACGTCTCCTATGGGCGAGAACGCGCCTCCCGAGTTGGCGGCGATTATCACTATCGAGGCGAAAATCATGCGCTCCTTGTTGTCGCGTATGAGCTTGCGCAGCACCATAATCATCACGATGGACGTGGTGAGATTGTCGAGTATGGCAGAGAGGAAGAACGTCATGAAGGCGATGCGCCACAGCAGTTTGCGCTTGCCACGGGTCTTCATGATGTCGCGCACGAAGTTGAATCCGCCGTAAGTGTCCACAATCTCCACGATGGTCATCGCTCCCATGAGGAAGAATAGAGTCTCGGCAGTGTCGCCGAGGTGCATCTTCAGAATCTCGCCCACATGCGCGGCTACCGCCCCCACGCCTTCCGCCGCACCGCCGATGGCTGCGGAGAGATACTGTCCGGGGTCTGTCATGTATGCCGTCCAGCACAATACGCACATGAGAAGCGCCACTGCCGCCTTGTTCACTTTGGTGAAACTCTCTGCCGCTATGCACACATATCCGGCAACGAAGATAAATACTATCGTCAACGTTAAGGTTGTCATTGTCTGTAAAAAATAAGTTGTTGTCTGTTATTGTTTTTTATGTCACACACACGTTGCGCCGTCCGTGCGGCATGAAAGGCACGCAGCCCGCTCCACACAAGGGCAGACACGCACAGCCTCATCATAACCGGCTCGCGGCACAAAGTACTGGCAAAGATAATGCAAACGAGCGCAATGAGAGTTTACTCTCAAATTGCCGAGTGCAGCTTATCTTATGCAAAGATAATGAATAAAATGTAAACGCGCCACGACACGGTGACTAACATTGGGATAATATGCGAAAAACGTTCGGTCAGTAGTTGTCGAGTATGCGTTTCTGGCGTTCGCGCTCCTTCTTCGACACGCGTCTCTTGCTCTTGTCGAAGATGCCGAAGAAGTCGAAACTGTTGCCGCTCTTCGGCTTCACGGGCACTGCCTTGCTCTCCTGTCCGAGGCTCTTCTTGAGCGCGCTCAAGCCCTCTCCCGGCAATACAATCTCCACGCCGTTGAGCGTTTTCACCTCTGGGATGAGGAAAATGGTGTCGCGCCGCATCTCGTCAGCGGTCATGTTGCGCCGCAGATAACCCTTGCATATGACAGACGCCCCACGGTATGAGCCGCTCAGGGCGAACCTTCCCCGGTAGTCGGTGGCGACACGCTCGCCTCCGTCGGTCACTACCAAGGCGTCGCGCAGCGGTTTGCGCGACGACATGTCTGCCACAACCGCGCCGCTCTGCGCTGCCACACGCACTGCGGTGAAGACCGATAAGATTATGAGAAAACGTCTTGTCATGCCTGTAAATGCTGTTTCCCTACGTCAGGCATGTCCGTGTCCGGCTGGCGCGCACGCTGTCTGTAGCGTGGCGTACGTCCGTTGCCTACGCACACATGTCTTATGTCTATCGAAGCGTAAATATACGATTATAAACTCATATGCGCATTCACGAGCCACGGCTTTTTCGTTTTTTTCAGCATATATCATAATTGTTTGCACACCTCCCCACCCTTTACAGTCCTCAGCCTACGGCATGCGCGCAACCGGAACACCTCGGGAATACAGGAAAGGAAGACTCTTTTATGAATAATTATGCACTCACGGAAGTAAAAAATCTTTACATTCCGGATTCGCGAAACAGAACGCCGGAAAGCCGGTGACGCGCCTTCCGCACACCCGTCCGGCACACACCGGCGCGGGTCTACCTCCCTATCTCCCCTCCATACACCCCCAACGGGCAGCACAAAAATGCTCCGCCGACGCACGGAACGGTCTCTCCCATCGTGCGGGAAAGCCTCCGCCGAACCGCCGAAGAGGCTCTTCGGGCATGCAGGAAAGGCTCTTCAGCAAGTAGGAAAAGCACATGTGGAGACACCGTAAAGCATAACCCACTGACTGGCAATACGTTACGTAAAACACCCGTAATCCGCGTATACGCCGCAGGAAAATCTTTTGCGCATTGCAAGGGCACTCTCGCGGAGTTGACGGTGAATAATTATGCAAAAACCGGAAAGCATTACGCATATTCATGCAAAACTCCAGTGACACCGACAGAGACGGATGGCGGATGGGGCGGAGCATATATAATATCACGTAGGAAGAATATATTATATCATATAAAAGAATACTGATTATCATATAAGAAAAATATATATTATCGCATAAAGGCATGTATTGTACAGCATAAAAGAGTATACAATATTATATATGTATGCAGATATAATACACCTGTCAGGCATGATGCCCCTGCCATGCTGTCACTTCCGGAAATGCCGCCAGGCTCTTTTCCATGCACGGCATCAGTACCCACGCACCTTTACCCACGCGCGGTCTTACCGCCACATGGCATGCCTGAACGGACGGCAGGCACCTCTGTGGAGAGAGACATGCCGCCTCGCATAACGCCGCCATGCTGATTAGGGTAAACGGCTGGGGGAAAGAAACATCCGTGAAATGTCATTGTAAAACATTTATAATTGCTGAGAAACGCGGGCGCAACATGCCTCCTTTAATTTTGCAGCCGGAAAATAAGACATAACATATTAGGAAATGACAAGAGTAAAAAGATTTGTCGCCGCAACGGCACTGGCTCTCATATCGGCTGTCGCGGCATACGCAGAAGGGATAACAGGCATAGTGCTCGACAAGAAAGACCGCCAGCCGCTCATCGGAGCCACGGTGCAGGTGGCGGGAACAGGCGTGAAGGCAATAACCGACATAGACGGGAAGTTCAGCCTCAACGGTCTGAAGGCAGGAAAATACAGCATCACCGTAAACTATATTTCATACAAGACAGTGACCCTTGACGGCGTCGAGGCTCTGAAAGACACCGAAGGACACGCTCTCACCATTGAGATGGAGACCGACGAGCAGACGCTCGGCGAGGTGTCGGTGGTGGGCATAATGAAGCAGAACACCGACGTGGCTATGCTCCAGGCGGCACGCAAAAGCCAGTTGGTGGTGAGCAACGTGTCGGCTCAGGAGATAAAGCGCACGCAGGACTCGAACGCGGGCGAGGTGATAAGACGTGTGCCGGGCGTGAGCATAATAGACGAGAAGTTTGTCATGGTGCGCGGTCTGTCGCAGCGATACAACAACGTATGGATAAACGGCGGAGCCGTGCCGAGCAGCGAGGCTGACTCGCGCGCCTTCTCCTTCGACATCATCCCGAGCGCGCAGATAGACAACATGCAGATAATAAAGACCCCGGCAGCTGAGTTCCCGGCAGACTACAGCGGCGGCTTCATCACCATAAACACGAAGGACATACCCACGGAGAACATAGCCGAGATACAGGTGGGAGGCAACTGGAACGACGCCACCGCCTTCTCGTCATTCAGACATGCCAAAGGCTCGGGCACCGACTTCCTCGGCTTTGACAACGGCATGAGAGGACTGTCGGGCGGCATCAACGCCGTGCTCAACCCCATCGCAGGCAACGGCACAGACCTGCTGAACAACGGTCTGAACAACGACTGGCGCATAAGGGAGAGCCATCCGCTCGGCGACCTGAAGCTGTCGGCTAACATCGGACGCCGCTGGAGATGGGCGGGAAGGCAGATGGGACTCATCGCCGCGCTGAACTACAGCAACGAGTACAGGAAGTATGAGGACATGACCAACAACCTGTTCGGCGTGTACAACACCGAGGACGACAGGTCCAACTATCTCAGACGCTCCACCGACGACCAGTACAACCGCAACGTGAGACTGGGAGCTATGCTCAACATGACGCTCCTCTCAGCCGACGGCAACAGCAAATACCAGTTCAAGAACATATTCAACCAGCTGGGAAACGACCGCTACACATGGCGCGAGGGCGTGAGCGCACAGTCTGACACGGAGCACTCCGCCGAATACTACTACCGCAGCCGCACTACATACAACGGACAGCTGACCGGCAAACACACTTTCCGAAACGACGAACTGGACTGGAGCGCAAGCTATTCATACGCCAACCGCAACGTGCCGGACAGACGGCGGTATCTGGTGAACGACGCTCTGGAGACCGGAGTGATACAGCTCACCAACTCGAACGACATCTCGCGCGAATGGACAAAGCTCGACGAGCACATCGCCTCAGCCGCCGTGAACAACAGGCACAGCTTCAAGTTCGGCTCATGGGAGCCGGTGCTGAAGTTCGGAGCCTACGGAGAGTACCGCACAAGAAAATACACCACGCGCGACTTCATATACAACTGGAACGCCGCGGACAACACTCTTCCGGACGGATTCAGGCAGAACGACCTCTCCGAGATGCTCAGCGACGAGAGCTACTTCGGTGCTGACCGCCTCTATCTGATGGAGGAACAGCACATGCGCAACAACTATAAAGGCAACAACACTCAGGGTGCGGGATACATCGCGGCTACCATTCCGGCTGGCAGACTGAGCATACTTGCGGGACTGCGCTACGAATACAACCACATGGAACTCATCACCAACACCCGCGACTATGAGGAAAGCCCGTTCAGCCACAACTATGAATACAGCGACCTTTTCCCTTCGCTGAACACCACCTACAAGATAAACGACAAGCATCAGGTGAGGTTCTCGTACGGAAAGACGGTGAACAGACCTGAGTTCAGAGAGGTGTCGCCGTCGGTGTTCTACGACTTCGACCTTGCATCCAACGTGGAGGGAAACACCGAACTCAAGCCCTGCTACATACAGAACGTGGACCTGCGCTATGAGTTCTACCCCTCGAAAGGCGAGGTGATATCGCTGGCGGCATTCTACAAGCACTTCGACTCGCCCATAGAATGGACCTACACCGTGGCTGGCGGAACAAACCTGATATACTCATACATGAACGCCAAATCGGCAAAGAGCTACGGACTGGAGCTCGACATACGCAAGGACCTGTCGTTCATCGGGCTGCCCGGCTTCAGCTGGTCGTTCAACGGAGCGCTCATCAAGAGCCGCGTGAACTTCGAGAAAGGGTCGAGAGAGGAAGACAGACCTATGCAGGGACAGTCGCCCTATCTCATAAACACAGGAATATTCTACAACAACGACAAGCTGCAACTGAGCGTGGCGGCTCTCTACAACCGCATAGGCAAACGCATAATAGGCGTGGGACGCAGCGAGGGAACGACGAGCGACAACGAGGCTCTGCGCGTGCCCGACAGCTATGAGATGCCGCGCGACGTGATAGACCTGTCCGTCTCGAAAATGTTCGGCAGCCACTGGGAGGTGAAGTTCAACGTGCGCGACCTGCTCGCACAGACTGTATACTACAAGCAGTTTGCCGACGTGCACTACCAGGACGGCAGCCGCAAGGAAGTGCAGCAGATAACAAGGGCGTTCAAGCCCGGACGCAACTTCGGACTGAGTGCCGTATACAAGTTCTGAAAAAGCATCATAAAACAACAAGACAACCATTCATACAATTAATAATTATGTTTAACCAAACAAGCATTATGAACAAATTCAAATTCTACGGATGCCTCGGCATCCTTGCCGCATCGTTCACATTCTGTGCCTGCGGCGACGATGATGACAAAGGGAAAGAAACCGAAAAGAACGACGTGACATGGTCTACCGACGGCGGATTAAAGGCTTGCGACCACATCCTTTTCACTGCCGACGGCGACGCCAACGTAAGCGACAACGGCAGGCAGATAGGCAACGGCGACCAGGAGTTTGTCTTCACAGGCAAGCAGACCATAAAGAAAGGCACCTACATCCTCAAAGGCTGGGTGTACATAGCCGACGGTGCGGAGCTCACAATAGAGCCGGGCACGATAATAAAGGGTGACAAGCAGACAAAGGCTTCGCTCATAGCAGAGCGCGGCGGAAAGCTCATCGCACAGGGAACAGCGCAGGAGCCCATCGTCTTCACATCAGAGGAGGCTAAAGGCAACCGCCGTCCGGGTGACTGGGGAGGCGTGATTCTCTGCGGAAAAGCGGTGAACAACAACACCGAGATGCAGATAGAGGGCGGTCCGCGCACCAAGCACGGCGGATCGGACAACAGCGACAACTCCGGCGTTCTGAGCTATGTGCGCATAGAGTTCGCAGGATATCCCTTCCAGACCGACCAGGAGATAAACGGCCTTACACTCGGTTCGATAGGAAGCGGAACGAAAATAGACCACGTGCAGGTTTCTTACTCTAACGACGACTCTTACGAGTGGTTCGGCGGAACGGTGGACTGCAAGTATCTCGTGGCATACAGAGGATGGGACGACGACTTCGACACGGACAACGGATTCAGCGGCAACGTGCAGTTCGCACTGTCAGTACGCGACTCCAAGATAGCCGACACGTCGCAGAGCAACGGCTTCGAGAGCGACAACAACGCAAGCGGCTCGACAAGCTCGCCGTTCACTTCGGCTGTGTTCTCCAACGTGACTTTCATCGGTCCGAAGGCTGTAGACGCATCGTTCCAGAACAATTCCGACTACATCAACGGCGGCTCGGTGTATCCCAACAACGGCTCAAGCCTCGGACGTTTTCAGGCTGCCATGCACATACGACGCAACTCCCACCTGAACTGCTTCAACTCTGTGGCAGTGGGATGGCCCATCGGTCTGATACTCGACAACGAGAAGGGCGACACCCAGGGAGCCGCGACCGCAGGCACACTGAAGCTTAACAACATATGGTTCGCAGGCATGGACGTGCTCGGAACAGACTTCAACAAGATATACGAGGACGGTCTCTACGACTATGAGACAGGCACCGTTGACAACACAAAGAACTCATTCGCCCACACGTTCTTCGAACTGGCTGCGAACAACAACAGGCATTTCGACTCGGCTGACGGATGGTTCGACCGGACAGGATATATCCCGTCGGCAGGCAGCCCGCTCATCGGCGCGGCATCGTTCACAGAAGCCATACTCAACGGATGCACCGCAGTGGACTACATCGGAGCTTTCGCTGCCGGCGACACATGGCTCGACGGATGGACAAACTTCGACCCGCAGAACGCCGACTATTGATTTCCTTAACTGAAAAAAGAAGAAGAACCGGTGATTAAAGAAGTCTCCATAGACTGAGATAAACGCCGGTTCTTTCTTTCGACAACATTATATATAAAAAGCGGCAGGCATGTCCGACGTTACAGTCTGAACCATGCCTGCCGCTTGTATTGCGTTTCCGGTCCCGCCGCCGCATTATTGTTTCTCGGCGAGAGCCTGCATTATCTTGCCTTCAAGCTCCTCGCAGAGTTCGGGATTGTCCTTGAGCAGTGACTTGGTGGCGTCACGTCCCTGTCCCAGACGGGAGCTTCCGTAAGAATACCACGAGCCGCTCTTCTGGATGATGCCGCACTCCACGCCAAGGTCGACAATCTCTCCTACCTTTGAGATGCCCTCTCCGAACATTATCTCAAACTCCGCCTTGCGGAACGGAGGAGCCACTTTGTTCTTCACAACCTTTACCCTTACGAGGTTGCCGATAATCTGGTCGCCGTCCTTAATGCCCGTAACCTTGCGGATGTCGAGGCGTACGCTGGCATAGAACTTGAGCGCGTTGCCGCCCGTTGTGGTCTCCGGATTGCCGAACATCATGCCTATCTTCTCACGCAACTGGTTGATGAAGATGCACGTTGTGTTGGTCTTGCTGATGGTGGATGTGAGCTTACGCAACGCCTGACTCATCAGACGAGCCTGCAATCCGACGTTGTTGTCACCCATGTCGCCCTCTATCTCCTTCTTCGGAGTGAGCGCGGCAACGGAGTCGATGACTATGATGTCGATAGCCGAAGAGCGTATGAGCTGGTCGGCTATTTCGAGAGCCTGCTCGCCGTTGTCGGGCTGCGATATCCACAGATTGTCCACATCCACGCCCAGCTTAGCCGCATAGAAGCGGTCGAAAGCATGCTCCGCGTCGATGAAAGCCGCTATTCCGCCAGCCTTCTGCGCCTCGGCAATGGCATGGATGGCAAGCGTTGTCTTACCGGAGCTCTCCGGTCCGTATATCTCAATGATTCGTCCGCGCGGATAGCCCCCCACCCCAAGAGCCGAGTCAAGGGCTATGCTTCCTGTCGGGATGACCTCGACGTTCTCTATATGTTCGTCACCAAGTTTCATGATAGACCCCTTACCGAAGTCTTTCTCTATCTTCGACATTGCCGCCTGAAGAGCTTTCAGCTTGCCCTCATTTGAGGCGGCAGCGCCCGTATTTTCCTTTTCCTTTGCCATTTAGGTTCTGTTTTCAATTATGAATGAATGTGGCGCACGCCGCGATCCGGCGACAGTCTGCCGTCAGAAGAGGCTGTCCGGGGCAGGCGTGCGTTGGGTTGTGCGATGAAAAATGCAGGCTGAGGAGCGTCAGAGTTCAAGATCCGCGTTGAAGATCTCATGCCATGGAAGTCCCTGTTTGTTGAGTTGCTCCATGAAAGGATCGGGATCGAACTCCTCGACATTCCACACACCGGGACGGCGCCACAGCCCTTTGAAGAACATCATGGCACCTATCATTGCCGGCACACCTGTGGTATAGCTCACTCCCTGCATGCCTGTCTCGTTGAAGGCAGCCTGATGCGAGCAGTTGTTATATATATAATAGGTGAGCTCCTTGCCGTCTTTCAGTCCGCGTATGCGGCATCCTATGCTTGTCTGTCCCTCGTAGTTCTGACCGAGATCCTGCGGGTTTGGCAGCACAGCCTTGAGGAACTGCAGCGGCACAATCTTCTTTCCCTCATAGTCGATGGGCACGATGCTTGCCATGCCGATGTTCTGAATGACGCGCAGGTGTGTGAGATACTCCTGTCCGAAAGTCATCCAGAAGCGCGCGCGGCGTATCGTGGGATAGTTCTTCACGAGGCTCTCTATCTCCTCATGATGGAGCAGATAGCTCTCCTTCGGACCGATTTCCGGATAGGTGAGCGGCTTGTGTATCTCGAGAGGCTCGGTCTCCACCCACTTGCCATTCTCCCAGTAAAGACCCTTCTGGGTTATCTCGCGGATGTTGATTTCCGGATTGAAGTTGGTGGCGAAAGCCTTATGGTGGTCGCCGGCATTGCAGTCGACGATGTCAAGATACTGTATCTCGTCGAAATGATGCTTTGCGGCATAAGCCGTGAAGATGCTTGTCACGCCCGGGTCGAAGCCACATCCCAGTATGGCTGTGAGTCCGGCGTCCTCGAAGCGTTTCTTGTAAGCCCACTGCCACGAGTATTCGAAGTGAGCCTCATCCTTCGGTTCGTAGTTCGCCGTGTCCAGATAGCTGCATCCGCAAGCAAGGCACGCCTCCATGATGGTGAGGTCCTGATAAGGCAGCGCGAGGTTTATGACCAGCTCAGGCTTGTAGTCGTTCATGAGAGCCTTGAGCTGTTCGACGTCGTCGGCGTCCACCTGAGCAGTCCTGATATTGGGATTGCCTATTGCCGCTACAATCTTGTCGCACTTCGACTTAGTGCGGCTGGCAATCATGAAATCTGTAAACACATCGGCGTTCTGAGCTATCTTGAACGCAGCTACGGTGGCAACGCCTCCCGCGCCAATCATTAACACTTTTCCCATATTTTCTCAGATATTAGTTGTTTTCAAGCAATTTATGAATAATGAACATCCATGCCGGACATTGCAGGAATCCGCAAACTGACTCCGGAAGGAACGTCCGGCATGTCACTTCAGTTCGTCCGACCTTATGCCAAGGGCACTCATGAGCGAGTAGCCGAGTATTTCCTGTCTGAAATTGCCGCCGGGCATGGGCTGCATGGCGAACATTGTGACGCGCTTCTCGTCGTCCACGCGGCGGAGGATGTGGCACAGACAGTCGTAGAGTGCGGCGCGACTGTCATCCGGGACAATCATTATGCGCCTTGTCTCCTTACCGGCACACACTGCCTCGACCACATCGGCGAAGAAGTCGTCGCGGCTTACGATGTCCTCCACTGGCAATGCCGAGATGGAGAACTCGCCGAGATTGTCCTTGAAAGCCTTGCCGTTGAGCTCGCCGGCAAGATTGCCCGGAGCGAAATTTTCCAGTACGGCATGCTCACGGTCGTGTATGAGCACCACCTGTACGTGGTTGTCTCCCTCACGCACTCCGCCGTCGAGAGCCACGCAGTCTATCCATCTCGCCATGTCAGCCTTAGGTATGCGCCTGCCTATCATGCGCTCGAAATTGACTATGAGATCGAATGCCACGCGGTCGATATAGCCTGCATCGGCTATTATGACGTTCTCGCTCCACTTCACACTGTTGTCTGTCATGTTGTTCATATTAGCAAAGATAATGCAAACGAGAGGAAAGAAAGCTTGCTTGCTATTTCCCGAGTGCAGCTTATCTTATGCAAAGATAAGACAAATCGGGCGCAGAACAAAATAAATAAAAGGAATAGTTCCATTTATTTTTCATACGTAGACAGAGCCGTGTCCATGCCTGGACGGTAAGGAGAGGACGCTCCATAGTACGGGAAGAGCCGTTTACATCTGCCACCATACGGAGAATGCTGCGACCCACACGGGAACGCCCCGCCATGCCACACAGCAGACAAAAGAAAAAGGAGCCTGCCTCACGGCAGCCCCTTTCTGTTGATGAAGAAACATTTTTATGAAAATATTGATTATCTCAGCGCGTCCGCTGCCATTTTGAGCAGGCTTTTCACGTATTTGTCATACGTTTCTGACGACATGTCGGTGAGCGTTGTACGGCACAGCGCACGTTCGTCCTTCGACAGCAGACTGCCCTTGCTCTTGCACAGACTGAGCATCCTGTTGGCTATGGTTGTCTCCATGGCAATTCCTGAATGTTCGCGCACGGCGTCCATGAACACAGAGCGCAGATTGCCGAAAAGGTCGAGGAACTTGGACGGGCTGTTCACATCGCCCAGCTCGTCTGAACCGTCATCCACGATGTTTCCGTTCTTGTATATCACCGTTTTGGTGTCGTTCTCGTTGTTGTATGTCACCACCGTCCCGTCAGGCAATATTGTTGTGCGCACCGCAAAGTTCTCTTTCTTTTCTTTGTTCGCCTTCGGGTCGCGGCTGTATATGATGTGTATGGAGCCCGAGTAATAGTTGTGCTCGCCCTTGCCGTCCCTCACCTTCTCTTCATACCACACCAAGGCATAGCTCCAACGCCATGTGGTGTCGGAATCGTCCCTGAAGTTTAGCACTATGTAGTTGCGGTCGTAGTGTGTCCCGAATGTATATGATTTGGAGATATCGGCACCAAATGCTATATTACAAGTCTCACCGCTGCCGCTTCCGGCATCCTTCATCATTATGAAATATGCCTTGCCGCTGTCGGTGAGGAACGCCTTGCGAAGACGTTCCAGCTTGTCTATGTCAGCGCGTATGAGCCTGAAGCGTATTTCGTGGGACATGGCGTTCTTCCCCGCTTCGGGCACATATTCATTATTTTTATTATTGGATATGATGTATTCGTGACTTTTCTTGTCCTGCAGGAATTTGTCTATTGCCTTGCCGATGTGCTGTTGCGCAAAGACCGACATCGCAAGAACCGCCATCGTCAGCGTGGCTGACAGTCTGTATATTGCATTCATATATGTATGTTTTTTTATTGTTTGACAGATTATTGTTCGTTTTATCAATAGCGTCAGTACATCTCGCCGGCGTCTGACGCACCGTCTCCACCGTCCTGTCCGTCGTTATAGTTCACTCCAGCCATCTCAAGAGCCTTCACCTTGTTGAGCGTCCCGACATCGCGCAGGAGTGCCTCGCTCACCGCCTCTATGGCGCGCAGCTTCTCGGCAAGCAGCCTTTCGGCGGCAGCGATGGAGTCGGCAGGCACCCGTGTCTCAGGCACAACGTTCTCCGCCAGATAGACTTTGGGCGGCGCGGGCTTGTAGCGATAGCGTGAGACGCGGCGTCGTTCGGGCTTGCGCACAGGGCGTGCAGGAGGCAGGTCTGACGTGTCAGCCTCGGCAGACTCCGCACTGTCGGCAGGCACAGGCTCAACGCTCATAGCGACGGGCTGTCTGACAGGAGCCTCCGGAGCCTCACCCCGGGGCAGCACCATGACCATCAGCACGGCTACGGCAGCCGCAGCCGCCACGGCAAGCCACACACGGCGGGCACGGCGCGAGGGGCAGGCGGCAACCTTATCCTGCCCCAGCGGCATGCCTGCATCGAAATATGCGAACATCTCCTTATACACTCTCCACTCACGGGGCACGTCGTGCGTGCGGTAGTAAGAGGCAAGGCGCGCTTCCTCCTCAATGGTGGTCTGTCCGTCCATGAAGCGTCGCGTGAGCTGTTTTATGTGTTCAAATTCGTTTGTCATAAGTGTCGTCCGTTTATTATTTTTCTTTTTCTGATGTCTTCCAATAGTCTCTGGCGCGCCCTACATAGGAGTGTTGCCACAGACGAAATAGCTATTCCCATTATGGCTGCTATCTCACCGTTGGTCTTGCATTCCACCTGACGCAGATGCAGCACCTGATATTCTGACGACGGCAGTCTTGCGAGCTTCCGGCTCAGCCACTGCTCGTTCTCAGCCATCTCGAGCCTTGTGTCGGGTCCGGGAGAGCCGTCGGTGATGAGAGGTCTGCCGTCGAGCGTGACAGGACGCTGCCTCCTCAGCGCCGAAACACTGAGATGCGCGGCAATGCTTACGGCAAGAGCCTCAACCGAGCGGTAACGATCGAGCTCGTCGCGCATCGCCCAAAGCTTGAGCATTGTGTCCTGCGCAGTGTCCTCAGCCTCCTCTTCGGAGAGTCCGTAGTGACGGTCTACGCCAAGCACCTTCGCCCTTATTGCGGCGGCGATATTTTCAAAATCGTTCTGCTCCACTCTGGTATGGCTGTGTTTATTCGTTCTTATTCATCTCTACACCCGACTTTCGTATATATCAGGAGAAAGGCAGCGGCATGACGTCACACCGGACATGGCACCGCTCTTATGCCTCTCTTTATATGAGACGTATGAGGAAGCGATTTCTAAACATGATTAACACACATTAACACCAATCGCATCCGATATCATCCCGTCACCGCTTTCACGGGAGCGGACGACGCACACGGAAGAACGGCGGAAAGCCTCCTGACGGTAAAAAATATTGACAGCAGAAAATAGCAAACCGGAAAGCGCGGACGCCTAAAAACGCATCTGAAGCGCATAAATATACATACGGCAACGCCTGTTAATGCTGTCAGACTTGCAGAAGAGCCTTTTCCGCACCGCTGAAACAGCTTTTCTGCACACCGATAAAGGCTCCGCCACCACATGAAAGAGGCTCTTCCGCATGCCGGAACGGGCTTTTTGGCGCGGCAGAAAAGGGCATATCGCAAGCACATATAACATAAACCACACATTATCAGCAGCTTACACAAACCGCAAAATACGCGCGCAGAGCCGGACGAAGAATTTATTTTTTCGTACAGCCGAATCTCAGCGAGTTGGGCGGCAACAGTAAGGCGGCGTGGCAAGCCAGCAACACAGGGCTCTCATCATATGAGACCCGCGCGCACGGACGGTACGAATACCATCTCAAAACATGTCATTTTGTCATATAATCTGCCAACAACCGCAGCGTTTCCGACATTTGGCATGCCATTTGTTATTATGACAGCGGACGACTGTCCAAAGATAACATTAAATTGGAATAATAACAAGAAAAAGATAAATATTATGGGAAAGATTATTGGAATCGACTTAGGTACTACGAACTCTTGCGTTGCCGTGTTTGAAGGCAACGAACCTGTAGTGATAACAAACAGCGAAGGCAAGCGCACCACTCCTTCGGTTGTGGGATTCGTGAAAGACGGTGAGCGCAAGGTGGGCGACCCTGCCAAGAGACAGGCTATCACCAACCCGAAGAACACCGTGTACTCTATAAAACGCTTCATGGGCGAGACCTACGCACAGAGCCAGAAAGAGGCAGAGCGCGTTCCGTTCAGCGTTGTGAACGAAGGCGGTTATCCGCGTGTGGACATCGAGGGCCGTAAGTATACTCCGCAGGAGATTTCGGCGATGATACTCCAGAAGATGAAGAAGACCGCAGAGGACTATCTGGGACAGGAAGTGACGGATGCGGTCATCACAGTGCCGGCATACTTCTCCGACTCTCAGCGTCAGGCAACAAAGGAGGCAGGACAGATTGCGGGTCTCAACGTTCGCCGTATAGTGAACGAACCTACTGCGGCAGCCCTTGCCTACGGTGTGGACAAGGCAAACAAGGACATGAAGATAGCCGTGTTCGACCTTGGTGGAGGTACGTTCGATATATCTATCCTCGAGTTCGGAGGCGGTGTGTTTGAGGTTCTTTCAACAAACGGTGACACCCATCTGGGCGGTGACGACTTCGACCAGGTGATAATAGACTGGCTCGTAAACGGCTTCAAGGCAGACGAGGGCATCGACCTGAGCAAGGACCCGATGGCAATGCAGCGTCTGAAAGAGGCTGCCGAGAAAGCCAAGATAGAGCTTTCGAGCACAACATCTACGGAAATCAACCTGCCGTACATATCTGCCGAAGGCGGTGTGCCGAAACATCTCGTGAAGACTCTTACACGTTCGCAGTTCGAACAGCTGGCTCATGACCTCATACAGGCATGCCTCGTTCCGTGCCAGAACGCCATGAGAGACGCCAAGCTCTCAACATCGCAGATAGACGAGGTGATACTCGTCGGCGGCTCAAGCCGTATACCTGCCGTACAGACACTCGTGAAGAACTACTTCGGCAAAGAGCCTTCAAAGGGCGTGAACCCGGATGAGGTGGTTGCAGTGGGCGCATCAATACAGGGCGCTATCCTCAACAAGGAAGGCGGTGTGGGCGACATCGTGCTGCTCGACGTCACTCCGCTGACACTGGGTATAGAGACAATGGGCGGCGTGATGACAAAACTCATCGACGCCAACACAACAATACCTTGCAAGAAGAGCGAGACATTCTCTACCGCAGTGGACAACCAGACGGCAGTGACAATACACGTACTGCAGGGTGAGCGTCCGATGGCGTCGCAGAACAAGAGCATCGGTCAGTTCAACCTCGAGGGCATCGCCCCGGCACGTCGCGGTGTTCCGCAGATTGAGGTGACGTTCGACATCGACGCCAACGGTATTCTGAACGTTAGCGCAAAGGACAAAGCCACCGGCAAGGAGCAGGCAATACGCATCGAGGCATCGTCCGGTCTGAGCAAGGAGGAGATTGACCGCATGAAGGCAGAGGCAGAACAGAATGCCGAGGCTGACAAGAAGGAGCGCGAGCGCGTGGACAAGATGAATCAGGCAGACTCGATGATATTCACCACCGAAAACTTCCTGAAGGACAACGGCGACAAGATTCCGGCAGACCAGAAACCGGCAATTGAGTCCGCTCTCCAGCAACTGAAAGATGCTCACAAGAACGGTGACGTGGCAGCAATAGACAACGCCATAAACAACCTGAACACCGTTATGCAGAACGCAAGCGCACAGATGTATCAGGGCGCACAGCCTAACCAGAACGCACAGGCTGACCAGCAGACCCAGAACAACAGCGCGAAAAACGATGACAACATTCAGGATGCGGACTTTGAGGAAGTGAAGTAGACTTAGATAATCAACAATAATTATCGGAAACCAAATCCGTGTAGCTCAACGAGTTACACGGATTTGTCATTTTAAGGGGTTTGGAGTTTGTTATCAATTCCTATCGATTTCTATCCAAGACATGTTCCATATTTGTACCGCGACAAAAAAGTCGTAAACAAGCGACTAAAATATACTTATAAATAACAAACATTAAATTAGTTCAGAATTATGCCAGGTATTGCATTAGAAATCAGACAAAAATGCAAAGTGTGTGGGAAAGTCTTCATTGCGAAGACACTTGACTCACAATTTTGCTGCAAGCGTTGTGGTGACGTGTTCCGTAAACGGCAACTCGACGCAAAGAAAAGAGAAGAAACATTGTCTCGTATCATCCTTCAAATTCCAGATGCCAGAGAGTACATCTCGGTCAAGGAAGCTGTTGCCATCTTTGGAGTTGAACGTAACACCATCTACAGGCTTATTAGGAAAGGAAGAATCCCAGCTATAAACCTTGGGACTCGCCTTACAAGAATCAAACGTGAGGATTTGGAGAGGCTTATTCCCACGCGCGATGCGATTAAAGCAGAAAAGGCTAAACCCATACCCAAACTATACAATCTCGAACCTGAGAATTGCTATACTGTTGGAGAGATCTGCAAGAAGTATCACATCAACGATAGTTCCGTATGGGCCCATGTTCGTAAATACTCTATCCCATCAAGACAGATAGGCAACTTTGTCTATATACCAAAAGAAGAAATTGATAACCTCTATAAATCAGACGTAAAATGAAGAAAGCAATGCTCCACACCAAGGTTTCCGTCAAGCTCCGTAAATCAGAGTTACATGACGAATGGTATCTTTACCTTGAAGCTTATCCTGTGTTCAAGCCAGGCCATGACAAGCCTTGTCGCGAACGCGAGTACCTAAATCGTATTATCACCACTCCTATGTGGGATAAGACTCGTCCTGCCCGTATAGATAAGGATGGGGTCCAGACCTACAAGCCCAAACGGGATATGAACGGCATCATCATCTGCCGCTCAAAGACAGACCGAGAAACATGTATCTTTGCTGACAATGTGCGTAATCTCCGTCAACATGAATACGATAGTGCAGAACTCTACACCGTCACAGACCAAGAAATGGTTGAGAAGAAGGCCAAAGGACAAGTAAACTTCATCGATTATTTTGCAAAGGTTACAGAGACCAGACACAAGAAAAGTTCTAAGTCTATCATCGTCAATTGGAACAGAGTGCAGGAACTCATGAAGATCTACACGGAAGGCAAACCGCTTCCATTCTCAAAAATTGACCTACGACTTATAGATAGTTTCAAGACGTTCTTGCTGACAGCTCCACAAGGAGGTGGTAAGTCTGGTATCATTTCTCAAAACACGGCATCCACCTATTTCTCCATTTTCAAGGCAGCAGTACATCAAGCGTTTATTGACGGCTATCTTGATGTTGACCTTGCTGCAAAAGTAAAGGGCGTACCTGAAGAAGAAAGTCGTCGAGAATATTTGACAATCGATGAACTAAATCTTCTTGCTGCTACACCATGTAACTATCCTATGCTTAAGAAAGCTGCCTTTTTCAGTGCGTTGACGGGACTTCGACATTGCGACATCCGCAAGATGATATGGCAGGAGTTGTCAAAAGAAGGAGACCACTACCGCATCAACTTCACTCAAAAGAAGACAGGAGGCGTTGAGTATATGCCTATATCAGAGCAAGCCTATCTCATCTGTGGTGAACCACAGGAACCTGACAGGCTCGTATTCGAAGGACTGCAAGACCCGTCTTACATCAATCGACCTGTCAAGGTATGGGTTGAAGCTGCTGGCATCAAGAAACACATCACGTTCCACTGTTTCCGCCATTCGTTTGCCACCAATCAACTTACAGAAGGAACAGACCTCTACATAATCTCAAAGATGATGGGACATACAGATATCCGCACCACTCAAATCTATACCAAGGTTGTAGATCCGAAGAAAGAACAAGCCGCCGATGCCATCAAGCTCGACTTGAAAAGCGATGTGATATAAACCTTTCGTTATTTGTTAGCCAAGCTACCTATATTGCCACTTAGGTAGTTTGGTTTGTTTTTAACTTCCATTCATACGGAATAGCCTACGGAAGCTCTACGTGGGTCATTCCGTATCTCAATTATTTTCGATTTTTATTGTTAAATGATGTTTCTGAAACCGCCAGATTTCAAGCAGTTTCGGTTTTTTATTGATACTTGTTAATACGGAACTGCATACGGGAAGATTTTGGCCCATTTTCTGCCCTTGTAAAGGGCTTTTTCTCACACTAACTTTGCAACCGAATTCAAACAAATGCTGACTGCGCAGTCGCAAAGTATTAACATCAAACTTCATTTAAAATGGAAGAAAGAAAACATACGTCGAATGGCGTTCCCACCTTTGACATGATTCCCATGCTGATGGCGAATCTTCTCGAAGACAACAAGATTCTGTCAGCAAAACTTGATGCCATCAACAGAAAGATTTCGGCATCTGTAGGTAATAACAAGGATGATGACCAGCGCATGGATGTAACCGAAGCACAGAAATACATACCTGGTCATCCAGCCGTTCAGACCATCTATGGTTGGACCTCCAACAACATGATACCTTATCATAAGGTTGGAAAGCGCATCTATTTCGTCAAGTCTGAACTTGATGCCTGGCTCTCAAAGGAGCAGCATAAGTCTCAGGAGGACTTGCGTAAAGAAGCAGAGGAATATGTGAACAATCGAAGAAAACAACCTACATTGTAATGAGCCATGAGAATCGCGTCCAACATCATTGATTCGATAAAGGTCAAAGCCGATATCGTTGAGGTCATCGGTGAATATGTTCACTTGACCCAAAAGGGACAGAACTATATAGGACTATGTCCATTTCATAGTGATACTACTCCTTCATTAACTGTCAGTCCATCTAAGGGCATCTACAAGTGTTTCGCCTGTGATACCTCTGGCGATGTCATCCACTTCTTGCAGGAACATCTCAAAATCTCTTTTGTTGAAGCCGTTAAAATATTGGCAAATAAATATGGCATTGAAATTCCTGATGATTCTTGTTCTATAGCTGATGATGCAGACCAGCGCAAGCGAGAATCGATGTCGATTATCAATGACTATGCAGCCAAGTACTTTGCTGAGAACCTTTTTAACGAAACAGAGGAGTCAAACAAAGCTTTGGCTTATGCCAGCAGTCGTTGGCCGAAGGAGTATATCCGTATGGTTGGTATCGGCTATGCCAGTAATAGTTGGAACGCTTTTTCTCTGTGGACTAAGGGAAAAGGGCTTGATAAAGGCCTTCTTCTTGAATTAGGACTTGTCAAGACAAAAAGGATGAGCGATGATATATATGACACTTTTCGTGGTCGCATAATGATTCCTATTCGGGACAAGCAACGTCGGATCATTGCTTTTACAGCAAGGATTCTTCCTGATATTCTGGCCAATGACACTAATGCGCCCAAGTATATCAACTCATCCACATCTCTTATATATGATAAGAGCAATAGCCTATTCGGCATGGATGTGGCCTGGAGTGCCGCATCAAAAAATGGAATTATGAACTTGGTAGAAGGTGCACCAGATGTGATGCGTTTGCAGGTTATTGGTGCTACTAATACTGTTGCGCCTCTCGGCTCTTCATGGACTGAGGCTCAATTGTCTGTTTTGCAACGTATAACAAGTAACCTCAACATTATTCCTGATTGCGATGTCCCTAAAGAAGGAGAACACATTGGAGTTGGATTCGCAAGTGCAATGCGCACAGGAAAACTTGCCTTATCTCTTGGCTTTGCCGTTTCCATTCAGGAAATCCCAGCTTCTGACGTAAAGTGTGATCCAGACTCTTACTTGACGACAAAAGACAAGCTGGACAGCTTACCTAAACAGGATTTTGTGATGTGGTATGCTTCGAAAGTCATGAATGCCGATGGAGAAACCATCCAACAACAGGCTAAAGGCATCCATGAGGTTATTGATCTGGTGAAGACAATTCCCGATAAAGTCCTTCAGGAGTCGTATGCAGATAGCCTTGTCAATGTCTATGGCCGTGAAGAAATGTGGAAACGTGAAATCATGGGAATACAGTCCCTTCCTGCCCCAACAATAAACACCTCTATGGACGAAGAAGAATACGCCGGTCTTTTCAAAGGCTCGGAAATTAAGGTTGGCAACAACTGCTACTATGGTTATAGCAAGGAAGGCGAGAAGGAAATCTCTAACTTCATCATGATTCCACTCTACCTAATTCGGGATGGTGCATCAGCATCACGTGTATTCATTCTTCGAAATGTCATGGGATTTGAAGTACGTATTGAGTTCAGCATTGAAGAAATGACTGTCCTCCAAAAGTTCCGCAATCGTATTGAACGTGAAGTAAACTTCATGTGGTACGGTACATCGGCAAAGTTTAACAAGTTACGTGGCATCCTCTATAATAGTATGGAGGTAATAACAAAGATTTCAACACTTGGTTGGCAAAAGACGGGTTTCTTTGCCTTTGGTAATGGTATTGTGATTAATGGCGAATGGCATCCAGTGAACGAAGAAGGTATAGTGAGATTGGGCAATCCACTTGGTTCATTCTATCTCCCTGCCTTCTCTAAGATGAACGAGGACAATAGTGAGAAGTTTCTGTTTGAACAGAAATTCATTCATTTACCAGAAAGCAAAGTCCGGTTCTTTCAATTTGCCACACAAATGCGGTTGGTCTATGGCGATAATGCCATCATTGGTATTTGTTTCATTGTTGTATGTCTGTTTCGAGACATCATCATCAGACATCGACGTGAGTTCCCGACTCTATTCTTATTTGGCCCCAAGGGTACTGGTAAGACTGCCTTCGGAGAATTGCTGCAGAGTGTGTTCGTCTATAATGGTGATCATCCGAACCTTCGTACATCTACTATGCCGAGTCTTGCCACCGTCTTGTCACAAGCCGAGGATGCCATCATGCATCTTGACGAATATAAGAACGACATTGATGTGGAGAAGATTGAACTGCTGAAAGGACTCTGGGATTGCCAAGGACGTAGTAAGCTCGACATTGAGACTCGCAAGCGTGAACAATCCAAAGTGCTCAGTGGTGTGATTGTCAGTGGGCAGGAGAAGCCTACTGTTGATATTGCCTTGTATTCTCGCCAATGTGTATTACCCTTCCACAAAGATACACATACAGCAGAGGAAAAAGAGAACTTCCGTGTCCTAAAAGATTGGGAGTATGAAGGGACATCTTATGTTGTTCTTGAACTATTGCAGGTTCGAACTCAGTTTGAGCAGTCCTATAAAGACTGCTATGAGCAGGCTGTCAAGCGCATCTGTTCATCATTGACATTCTGTATTGATGAGCGCATTCTTCATAACTGGTCTGTCGTATTGGCATCTTATATGGCTGTGCAGCATCATATTCAGTTTCCTTTTAGATTAGAGGAAGTCTTCAAGACAGTACTGAATGGTGTGGAATACCAGAACGAAGAACGTTTGCATAGCAATGAACTGAGCATTTTCTGGAAGACCGTTGACTATCTTAAACACGACAATCAGATATACGGTCTTTGCGATTATCGCATCCACGAATATACCAGTCTGAAGGTTGACATCAAGATGGATGGAAGACGGCAGACCGTCACTAGGGAATACGGCAATGCCAAGAAGATTCTCATGATACCAACCAACAGCCGTATGTTTGCTCTCTATGCACTCCACCTTCAAAAGACCCGTGAGAAAGTCATTCCTGAGAATACACTGAAGTATTATCTTGAAAACTCTCCAGAGTATATAGGTAAGGTGAATAGCGTAAGGTTTGCCTCTGTTGAGAATGTGAAGGACTGGCCACGGCAGTTCGAATCCAAGTGTTATCAATGTCAGCCGCGGCTGAGTGAAAAGCCAGTACAGGCATTCTGCCTTGATTTTGATGCTGTGGAAGCTGCCTATGGAATCAGTCTATACTCCGACTATATGGCCTTCGACTTAATTCACAATTCGTGACACCTACATACATCTTCTACATTATCTACAATAGTAATTATCAATAGAATATCTATATAGGTAGGATGCACACAAACAACAACTAATATCTACAAGTTGCAGACTCAAAGATGAGTAAACCTACAAATGATTTATAAAAACAAAGGGTGTCCATACCCATAACAAATTAAAGAAAGAAACTATGTATAAACAAGATTTATCTTATGGTCTGTTTCTATCAGACCGACAGTTGGATTTCCTGTCTAACTATCCACAAGAATTTGACCGCATGAAGCGCTTTGCCACATTCTTGCAACTGGCAGTCAAGGAGCCGACGCACTATGAGAAAAAAGAGTATTCAGTTGACCTAACCCCAGGGCAGTTTGCAATATCGGAAGTGGAACTTGCCAAACTTTGGAAGTGTAATCGTAAGACGGCATCCAAGATTGTTGATATGTTCCATGAGGTAGGACTGGTATCATCTGTACCTAACTGTCGTACAACTGTTTTCACGGTCCATTGTGTCGCCAGTTGGTATATTGGTAATCAGGCGATCCGAATTTCGCATTACTCACGCCATCATCAGGTTGAACAACGCATCAAGGCTAACCACAAAAGCACGGATGCTATTGTTGACAATGATACCAATGATGTCAATTGTGTCGGTTCTTTATCCCTTTCTTTAAATGAGAATAACGAAAGGGAAAAGGAAGGGACGGATGCTACCACTTCTTCCTCTGTCGATGCGGAGACCGACGATAGCATATAACTGTATTATGCTTTCGTAACAACCCGAGAGTAGCCCGAATTTTCGTACTCTCTAAACAAGAAGTGTCAATGTCCGACAATCCGCTTCGCTACTTGCCAGACTGTTTGACCTCTTGCAATACTCGCAGGCTCGCATCTGGTTGACAAAACCTATTATAACTAATAAGTTAAAGTATTTAGAAATGAAACAAGATGTAAAACATAAAGGGCGTAATCCACGTATCACCGTGTGCTATACGTCCGAAGAGAACCAGAGAATTATTGAGATGGCTTCCGCCTGTGGACTGAAGAAAAGCCAGTATATCCACGATACCTCTCTTGGACAGGAGCCGAAGGTAATGATGAGCGACAAGGAGGCAGATGCCCTGATGTCACTAAAAGCTGCCCGAGGCGAACTGGTCCTAATTAAGAATGCTCTTCATGGCACTACCCAAGAACAACGTAAGAAGTACTTCCGCAACGAGCAGTTCATGCGCCAATGGATTGAAGGAGTAAACAGTCTTATCCGCAGATTAGTAGAAATAGAAGGAATGTTCAAAAGATAATGGTATGATAGCAAAAGCAAGGTCTATATCGCATGGCTCAGCCATGACGAACTATGCCACCAAGCATAATCGTGCAGACATGGTGCTGACACGTAACTTTGGCGAGGGGCTTACTCCTCTCGCCATGTGGGGAGCGATGGAAACTATCCATCAGAAATATGAACCGCAATTCAGACGCAAACCCGTTACCAAGCCGACCCTTCGGATGGAGGTTTCCCCATCCCTTGAAGAAACAAAGGGATGGACACTCAAAGACTGGTACGACTATGCGATTCGGTTTCTTGATGAGTTCAAGAAAGAAGTCCAAGCCAAGGAAGGTAAGAAGCGAGGAAAAGGCAAGTTCAATCTGGACAGAGCACAGATTTTTACCTGTCTTCACTTTGATGCGAAGTCTGGCATTCCTCACCTTCACATCCTCATCAACCGCATTGACCTTGACGGGAACTTGATGAATGACTCCTTCATTGGCGATAGTGCAGTCAAGGCTGCCCATGCCATCAATGTCGAACGTGGATGGGAGTTGCCCGAGGACATTCACGAGGCTCACGAGAAGGAGATAACCGAAGTCTGTTATGACATCCTCCGTGGTATGTCAAGTTACGATTGGGACAGTTACAAGCGCGGTCTTGAAAGTCGTGGTTACAAAGTCCATGAGCAACGTGACAAGCAAGGTGTCCTGCATGGGTACACCGTTCTTCGTGGCAACTCCCGTTTCAAGTCATCCACGTTGGGCAAAAGCCGTAACCTGACCACGCCCAAACTTGAAGCCACATGGAAGAAGTTTCACCCAGTCGCTCCAAGTGTGGTGAAAACCGGCTCTACCGTGGGCACCTCCCAGACTACTGAAAGGAGGCCCACTTCACAGCGCAGTTCAGACCGTCAGGATGTTGCCCAGACCAAGGCGGAAGCAACATCTATCTTCAGGAAGATACTCTCTGTTGACAATAAGCATTATTCCATCGCAATGCCGATGGAAGCATTCTCGGCCATGAAGGATGCCATCGAAGTTCCTGACGATGACGTACCATTTGAGAATGTCATGAACGTGGCTATGCTGCTGTTCATGAACTACGTCGATGCAGCCACAACCGTTTCAGAATCCTGTGGTGGCGGTGGCTCCACACCATCAAACTGGGGGAAGGACGATGATGAGGATGAGCGTAAGAGGGCACGACGCTGCGCCCAACATGCCAACTGGCTATGCAAGCCCATGAGCAGGTCTGTAAGAAAACCCAAAGGAATACACCGTTAAAACAAAACCATTATGTCAAATAAGTATAGCAACCTTGTTGAGGAAATCAACAAAAAGGAAGAGATTGCCGAGCAGAAAGATAATCTGGCCGAGCAGTTAAGCCAAGTCACCAAGAATGTGAACGATGTAAAAGAAATCGTTGACAAATTCGCAACGGCCATTGAAGATTTGAAGAAAATCGTGTTATCCGTTACCGCAGCCAGCAAGAGTACTGACAATGCCGTGACTGCCATCTCGAATGCCATTCTTGATGCCCGGAAAGTTGTCATCACGAACAAACTGGATGATGAGTCTGTCGGGCAGTTGAAGAACAAGTATCAAACGTATTTGCAGCAAGAAGAAAAGCTGTACAATAAGCACCGTGTTAACATTAGTGATATGCTTGAACGGAACAAAGACAGGTGTTATGAGATTATCAACCGGGGCGATGGTGTTTATTTCGGGAGGAAAACCTTCATGCGGTTGTACATCGCCTTTTGCACCTTCTTTGGCATCGTCCTCTTGGAAATAGTTTATGGCTTATTGAGGCTGTTTGGACAGTAGAAATACTCTTTATATGTCTTTATGGCTGAGAGGATTCGATTCCTCTCAGCCATAATAATACGATTGTCAGCCATAGAAACCATCAGTTTGAGCATCTAAATTTTTATTGCATTTAGGGCATCCCCTAAATAAGTTTCCGTGTCCGTCGTCAATTTCTTGGATGGGATTCCCGCATTGAGGACAAAAGTAAATGCCCTTGTCATTATGTCCTTTTCCTCGCTTCTCTTGAATTCTTGGAGGTACAGGTCGCTTAGTTAAAATATAGCGCTGTGCTTGCCTCTCGTATTGTTCATCATCACAGCAAGCAAGGCAGGTAGGACATATATACCATCCATTAGGGCATTGTTTTGTATCTCGTGAGTCTATAAGCCCTTTCTTGCATTTGAAGCAGAAGTTAAGATAGACAGGGTGACGTACTTCCGCACATGTGGGATTTACGCATTCATAATAATTGTAACGATTAAAGCCTGATGTGCGTTCTGTAAACATCATATGACCACAGGCTCTGCACTTCAAACGCCTGAATTTCTGCATAACCTTATTCGTAATGGCTATGAATTGCCAAACGGATGGTTCGGGTTCATATCCCGCAACAGTCATATGCAATTTAGGAAATCCCATTATTTCAGATAGATGGAAGAAAGTATAATTTTCCCAGTTACTTTCTTCCTCTAAAGTCTGTGTGCCGAGGTTGTTCTGAAAGCACTCTTTTCCTCTGCACCAGAAATATGGTAGGTCAATGGCTGGATTTGTAGCTTCAGAAAGTTGTGGGGCACAATATTGTGCAAAGTTACTGGTCAGATTAGAATGTGTCAAGAACTGTCGCTGATGCAGCTCATCTTTTTCACTAATTGTCCCCTTAAAATAGAAACGCTTTATAGTGTCAGAAAGAAGGGCACGGTCATATGGAAGCTCAAAGAAAGCGTCATTGATTAATTCTGTTTTTAGTTCCCTCCTAAGGGATGCTAAACATCTGTTCTTGACTTCTTCAGCTTCCTGGTCTTCATATTTTTTGCGAGCTTCTTTGTATTCATTACCCTGCTGATTACGCAAAATCTCGATGGGTAGGGATTGTCTGATTTTCTGCCAAAAGCCAAACACATCAAATTGAAGGCCCACAAGTGCACCTTGCTGAGGGAATATTCTCATTCTCAGAGCATCAGAGAATTCTTGAATGAGATATAAGTTGAAGTTATTGTCAACATCCCGTCTGTTATACGAATGCACAAGGAATTCGCCATTTTGTAGCACAGTAAACTTGTCTGGCAAACTCAAAATATAAGTTTTGAGTTTGTTCGTGGAAAACATATCAAGTGATATGTTATATGTCTGGCTATAGGGAATGTTTTTATCATTCAGAAAATCTTGTATGTATTTCAGGTTTTCATGACTTATATACCATCTGTCATTGTATTGGCAGTACTTGAAACATTCAAGAGTATAAAACTGTAAACGCTTTTGCCCATTCTCAGTGGTTGTATATTCTCGCCTTTTCCCGCAGTATTGAAAAGTCTCATCAGGAATCTTTGTGCCATCACCATAACGGCAGACTGGATAAGTTTGTCTGCGAGCATGTTTGTCCATTAGGTAAGTGAGCACAGTCCTTAAATGTTCGTCTGTTATCAAATCCTTATTCAATTTGCGGATGATATCATAATCTATAAAGCCCTTGAAATTATCGATATTATATACAGCACCACGATTGCATGTGGGAATAAAGCGCTGAAGTCCAAACTCGATGGCAGGATGAGCAGTGTCGCAACGAGTCATTGCGAAGTCTAAGATGCCATCAAATGTCTGGAATGACTTTCCGTTGGAGTTGTGTAGGGTGATAAGTGTATCACATAAAAGAGGAACTGTTAATACAACTGGCTCCGCAGGACTTTCTACACAATACCTATAGCGTATAAAGTCATCAAATTTGCTATCCTTGATTTCTTTGATTAAACTGACATCAAAAGATATGTGTTTATTCCTTATGTCATGGAAGTATCTTTTAACGCTTTGTAAACGCAACTTTTCCGAAAGCAATGGAAAGATATTTAGAATTGAGTTATAGTTTTCTAAAGAATGTTGCCCATGTAGCCAAGAATGAAACAATATAATTGAATTTGATTCATTGTTATCTCCGTTGATAGCCTGAAGATTGTCTTCATCAAAGATAGCGTCAATAATTGAAAATAGATTCAACTGCTCTATTTTTGCTTTCCTTTGAGGTAGAATCTGGTTAGATTCATTGGGGATACACCTGTAAGCCTGTTTGATAACTTCCGGTAAGTATATGTCATATCGTCCGCTATAACTGGTAAGTACAGATTTTAGAGCCATCTGCTTATTGTAAGACAATACTCGTCCAAACTTTTGGAACTCTTGGACAAAGAAAGGAACCGTGGCTGCGGGATATTGCGACCATGCAGAGATCAACGTTTCTTTCTTCCAATACAACTTATCCAACGCCCAAAGCAGTTCCATGAAGGCATACTTGTCTTCTCTATTTTGGGAACGTATTACGAAGCAGTTAATGATGTAAATCCAATCATTCACGCTATCAGGGGTAGCACAATGAAATTTAATGGTGATAGTGTCAGGATAATGGTTGCCCTTTTCGTCAACTTTTTCCTTTCCCTCTTCTAACACACATAGCGCATACCCCAAATCTCTATCAGCAAATGTCCCTGCATCGAAACTAATATTCAAATCACGATCAAGAGAACTCCATCTAGAGTAGTATATCTCTTTCCCATTATTGTCATAGCGGATGTTTTCGAAGAACTTTAGAAAGAAGATAGGATTCTTCTGTAGTTCCTCAAATCTAATTTTACTGATCTCTGCCGTTTGTGCCATGTTTATATCATTCCTCTTACTTTATGGTCATATAATTCATTGAACCATACTCGTTTGAAAGCGGCATTTGTAGCTTCCTCTGTCAGTTTGTTATAGAGTTCCAGCTTCGTGTTGATGAAGTTGAGGAGTTCTGAGTCCACATCCTCATCAAACTTCGTGCGCACATCATCACGAGCATTGTTGGGGTTGAAATAGCTCATTAACTCTTCATTGCTCTCAACTCTTTCTCTCATACGCTGTATGTCCACCTTGTCTTCCTCCGTCAGTTCTACACCGTATGTGTCGTTAAGCACCTTTATAATGTTGCTCAACCAGTCGTAGTCATCTTCTGAAGGTGTGGTTGGCTGTCCGGCACCCATACCTTTCATGAAGGTGTTTCCACTCTCCAACGAAAGATTCTTCATTTCCTGATACTTCACTTTGTAACTGTCAAGTTCACTCTCCTTCAGTACGTCATAAGGCAGATTCTCCGAAACGTATGGCAGTTTCTTTGCCAGCGAGAATGAGAAAGCAGAGAGTTTCTCCAACTCAGCATCAGTGAATGTAATGATCTGACTGAGGAACGTGAAGAGTTTGTTAAAGGTCTTGCACAACTTACGGAATTTGTCGCAAGCATCTTTATCAAGTTGTTTAACGGCACGGTTACAAACCTTGTCAAGTACAATATTCACTTTGTCCTTGTCATCGTCTTCGAACCAGTATTTTGCAAACTCGTCAACTTCCTCTTGTGTATAGACATTAAATTCCGCCAGTTTGCTCTTTACATCGTACAAGGTGTTGGGGTCGGTTTCATCCTCTTCCATCATCTTGTTCTTGTTGTAATACTCCTGGAATGCCTTCCTTATTGCTTCTGGGTCGTTCACGAAGTCAAGCACCATCGTCGTGTCCTTGCCTCGTTTGCAACGATTCAGTCGTGAAAGAGTCTGTACAGCATTAGCCCCACCAAGCAGCTTGTCAACAAACATGGTCTGCAGCAATGGTTCATCGAATCCTGTCTGAAACTTATTGGCAACAATCAAGATGCGATATTTGGGCATTTTCAATGCTTCAGGAATGGAAAGGTTTCCTTCCAGTCCATTCATCGATTTCTCCGTGTACTCCTCATTGGTCTCGCTATCCTTAACTGTACCAGAGAAAGCCACAAGACAGCGATATGGCAGTCGCATCTCCTGCATGATGCTGTCGAACTTCAATTTATAGCGCACAGCATGAAGACGTGAACGAGTTACGAGCATGGCACAAGCCTTACCTTCCAACTCATTCTGTGTCTGCGATGCAAAATGCTCAACCATGATGCGAGACTTCTTCTCAATTGCAGCATCCTGCAAGTCCACGTATGAAGTCAGCAGTCGCACGGTCTTCTTCTTGTCATATTCCTTATCTGCAAATTCCTTCTTGCGTACCAACTTATAGTATCGGGAGAACGACATGTAACCTTTCAGCACGTCAAGAATAAATTCCTCCTTGATGGCTTCCTCCATTGTGTAGCAGTCGAATGGGTCTTTTGATCCATACTCTCTTTCGCAGAAAAGTTCTATGGTTTTACCCTTTGGCGTTGCAGTAAACGCAAAGAATGATACATTCTGCTTGTCACCCTTCCGTTTCATCTCTGCCTCAATCTTTTCGTTGAGAGTCATTTCCTCGTCGTTCTCTTTTTCATCCTCGCCATCAAATTTCTCCGCTTCGGCGAGAGAAAGGGCTTTGCGCATTTGTCGAGCATTTTCTCCGCTTTGAGAAGAATGTGCCTCGTCAATAATGACGGCATATTTCCTGTCAGGATATGGCGCAATGGCATCCGAAATGAAAGGGAATTTCTGTATAGTTGTAATAATGATACGACGACGTTTCTCAATGGCATCCTGCAAATCCTTACTGGTGTGACCGTCGGCATCGGGTGCGTCACTAATAGTCCACACTTCGCCATCCACCTTGGCAAACTGCTTCACATTACGCTTCATCTGCTCATTGAGTACACGACGGTCAGTGACGACCAACACACAATCAAAGAGTGCGCGGTCGTCAGCAGCGTGCTGGTAGAGGTTGCTCAACCTGAATGCCAGCCATGTGATGGTGTTCGATTTTCCGGAACCAGCCGAATGTTGTATGAGGTAGCGATGTCCTGCCCCTCGCTCTATCACGTTTTTCACCAGTTTATGTACGGCTCGTCGTTGGTGGTAGCGTGGGAATATGAGAGCTTCGCTCACCTTTTCATCAAACTTCCGTTTCTTATCGTCATAGTAACGTTCCTTTTCGACTTGCACAGTAATAAAGTTTTGGAGCAAGTCCATCAGATTATCGCGACGTAGAACATCCTCCCAAATATAGTAAGTGGCGTAACCCAACTTAGCTTGCTTGCGTTTTTTTAGTTTCTCCTGGTCATCTGTGCGATTTTCAAAGCATTGGTTGAATGGGAAGAAGCGTGTATCGTCACCAGTCAAACGTGTTGTCATGAATGCTTGTTCAGAGCCTACAGCAAAATGGACCAGACAGCGTTTGAACTGCAGCAAAGTGCCATCCTTGGCTGGGCGGTCAGTCATATACTGTTTGATGGCATTATGGTGAGTTTGGTTAGAGAGCGTATTTTTCAACTCCACCGTTACGATGGGGAAGCCATTGAGGAAGATGGCGAGGTCAATACGCCACATTTTATCATCACTGAACACCAATTCCTGCGTGATAGCTAATCGATTGGCACGATAAAGCACATCGTGTTCAGGTGTCTTGTTGTTGGCAGGTTTGAAGTATGCCAAGCTGAACTTCATACCACGTCCGCAGTCAATAGTTTCTTTGTCACGCAGCAGGGTGAGTGTACCTTGTGGCGTATTCATGCCATTGAGCACATGCTCTTTGGTAGCTTTCTTCAAAGCAGCAGCCATTTCCGATTTAATACGAGTGAGGATGTCACTCTGCATCACCGTCTCGTCACCCTCATATTTCTCGGTAAGCCACTTGCGGTAGTTATCGCCCTGTGATGCTTTGAGGAAGGCAAACAGTTCTGACGGAATAAAACAAGAATCCTTATCATACTCCGTAGGACTGACCTCATGGTATTCCATCTGGTCGGTCACGTTGCCACTTGCATCCAAAATAGGTTGTGAACACAGATACTCAACAATGCGCTTTTGCATATATCTCTCGTCTGGAGTTCCTGGCATATTCTTATTTGTTTAAACTTTTTCTTCTTTGGGTTTCCAATCACGCAAATCAATCTTGCCTGTCACAGCTTCTGTTATGAAGACAGACTTGTATGACTTAAGTTCGTCAATCTGAACCTCTATCTGATTAAGCAAAGAACCTATTGATTTCGTTTTCTTCTCCAAGTAATCAGCAATTTCTTTTTGCTCATCTAAGGTGGGACAGACAAAAGGAATGCTTCCTGTTACCGATTGATTCATTATTGCAAGAGTCGCAGCAGAAGCCAAAGATTTCATTACCTCTTTGAGAGAAGAAAGATAATAAGCCCCAAATAAGGGGTATACATTATCGTAAAACTCAATGGCATTTATTTGTTGGTTTGCAGAACACTCAACACTTGAAATTCCAATCTTGCCTAATGTCGCTCCAATACCTACAACCAAAACTACATCTTTCTTAAAAACTCTACAGGCAGACTCCTGGAAAGCTGTTGTTGAGACCTTACGTGATGAAGTTTCAAGATGAACATTTTCTTCACAGAAGTCAGATGGAGTATACCAATTCTCTGTTGGTTCTTTCCAGTATTCTTCATTATCTGTACTTGGAGTAGTTCCTGTTGAAATATCTGCAAAGAACTTAAGTTTATTTATATTCCAGTGTTTTGGAACCCTACCCATCCACTCAATACCGCTGTCTTTCATCTCGACATTTTTGTCAAGACCTTTGGTAACGGCTTCGCTAATGATGGCAGAACGATAATTTTTGAGGTCTTCCAACATCTGCTCATTTTCCGCAATGGTAGCATCTATCTGACTCACCTTGCGGTCAAGGTAGGCAGCAATGTTTTTTTGTTCGGTATCAGAAGGAAGAGCTACTTGCATTTGGTTGATGATGCTCATCGTAAGTTGATTAATTGTAGAAGTAGAGAATAACCCTCTGTAATTAGCAACAGCTGAGAGAAATAAGTAGAATGCAAATTTATTATTAATATTGGCTCTGTATCGCATCATGAAAGCACCGAAGGATGCCTTAACGTCGTCTTCAATAATAGCACATTTACCAATAAGTGCAGCACTACCATTTCTTGAGCAAATAATAATATCGCCTTTAGAAACCATTAATTCTTTGGGAACAGAATTAACATATACGCAATCATCAAATGTTATATGTTCGTTTTGAATGTTCGAAGAACGTAGTACAAGTATTCCATCATCCTCAACAATGTCTCCCGTAGAGTATGTCAGACCATTTTCGAACGTCCCTGTATATCTCAACTTAACGATTTCCCAGTGAGATGGAATTTCTCCAACCCACTGAATGCCACTATCCTTATATGTTTCGTATCTCTTCATCCGTTAATCTTCAAAAATTGAATTAACCAGTTTCAAAATAGTTTGTTCCCTATTTTGAATAGCCTCTTTCAGAGCATTCAAGTCACCTTTCTTCTCGAACTTATAGAAATACTTGGTAAAGTTGATTTCATAGCTCGTGCGAGTGCGTGCAAAGTCTATCCACGATTCGGGGTCAATATGTGGCAGTACCTCCTCGGCGAAATATTGCTTCACGTTGCAATCAAGAGGCACTTTTTCTGTGTCACGCTTCTTGGTGTCAGGCACCTTCTTTCCTGCTCGTTTTAGTACGTTGCCATCTTCGTCGCGCATAGGTTGCTCAATGGTCAACTCATACTGTCCAAAGTCGCTATTCGACATAATCTTGCAGAACTCATTCTCTTTGAAATCAAGGTAGATTTGCAAAACCTTTTCAACGAAATCGTAGACTTCATAACGTTTGTTGCCCAAACTCTTGGCACAAGGAGTCCAGAAGTCTACAGCGTTGATAAGCTGCACCTTACCGATGCGCTCCACCTTCTTCTTGTTGGTGAAGAACCAAATGTATGTGTAGATACCTGTATTGTAGAACAAATCTTTTGGCAGAGCAATGATGCACTCTAACCAATCGTTCTCAATAATCCACTTACGGATATTGCTCTCACCTGAACCTGCACCTCCCGAAAAAAGCGGAGAACCATTGGTTACGACACCAACACGGCTGCCGTCGGGTTCCATCTTCGACAACATATGCTGCACAAACAATAACTGACCATCGCTTGTGCGCGGAGTTCCTGCTGTGAAACGACCATCAGGATTCAGACTTTCATTGATGATAAACTCCTGGTCTTTCTTCCACGTCACACCGTATGGCGGATTGGCCATAATATAATGGAAACGTTTGGTGGCAAACTGGTCTTGTGTGAACGAGTTACCTAACTTGATATTGTCAGCATTCTCTCCTGATACAAGCGCTTCACTCTTCGCAATGGCATAGGACTGTTCATTCAATTCCTGGCCATAGGTCACGATGGTAGGTTTCTCGCTATCCCTGCAAATCTCTTCAAGAATGTAACGCTTACCTACATTGACCATACCGCCGGTACCACAAGCAGGGTCATAGATAGAACGGATAATGCCACTGTGACGAAGACTGTCTGCGTCAGGAGTGAAGAGTATGGCAGACATCATGCGGATTACATCGCGTGGTGTGAAGTGTTCACCAGCCTGCTCATTGCTCTGGTCGTTGGCAATGCGGATGAGTTCCTCAAAAACATAGCCCATGTCGTGGTTGTCAACGGCTTCAAGCGAGAAGTCGAGTTGCGTTATCTCCTGAATCATACGATAAAGGAGATTATTGCGTGTGAGGCGCACCACAACCTTATCAAACTGGAAGTTCTCAAAGATGGTTGTTACCTCAGAGTTAAATCCCGACATATAGTTGCTGAAGTTCATCGAGATATTCTTGGCATCGTCGAGCAACGACATCAGCGAATGACGTGATATATTGTAGAACTTATGTCCTGCAATCTTTCGGAGAGCAGGATCAAGCTTATCCATCGTTATCTTGTCTTTGAGCTGGTTGTATTGGTTACGTACCTTCTCATTGACTGGTTCCAAGATGCAGTCAATACGTCGGAGCAACACGAAAGGCAAGATTACGTCTCCAATCTCGCTTTTCTTGAAAGTATCACGGAGCACGATGTCCGTGATATTCCAGACGAAACCCACATCCGGGCGGTGTAAATTACTATATTGTGCCATATATTTCTGTTTTCGAGCGCAAAGTTATATACTATAGGTCCAATCTAAATGAGTCTATTGAGGAAATGTGAGAAAATTTGAAAATTTATCTCCAAAAGATTGGACAGGAGAATCTGCAACAGATTGAAAAAGTTTTATTAACCCATCAGTAACCGAATTTGCGCTTGCACTTGTACAAGAGGCTATATCTGTGTTGACATCATCTTTAAGTCCATTGTCAATTAAGTGAAAACAACTTGTATGCACTATTCGGAAATAATTCGTGATTAGGTGACGGCTATGAGTTTTACGGGTTGTCAAAACTGTCACCTTACATTTTCCTTTAGATATTCCAGAGATTGAAGATATCTGATTCTTTATTTTTTTACATTCTTCTTCAATGTCTATTGTCGGATCAATCTCTCCCTCTTTAGTAATAATCACAACGTTTATTTGATTCTTAGGCATTTGGCAAAGCGATGTTAGTATTTCGTTTTGATTCATTTCATACACATATTTGTCATTGAAATAGTGTTCATCGCATAGAATGATGTCTGTTAACGGAAGCTTCGGACAATATTCATTCCATGAGCCTATACTATTTGTCAGTATCTCCTTGTCATCCAACAATGACAGCTTTTCAATCACATCATATTCCTCACCTACGTTACCAATGAGAACGCATTGTTTGTCCTGTATTAATTTGGAAATGTTATTATCCATACACAGAAGATAGATGGAGCGGTAAGCGTCTGTCCCTTGATTGCTTAAAAAATTTGATTTTACAGGCCGTGGACTTGGAAATATATCTTTGGGAGGACAGAATTCTGGCTTAGACTTAACTCCATCGCCAGAAACTGTTGCAAACCAAGCTTGAAGATATTGGCTTTTTAAAAGCTCTTCTTTAGAGAAATTGTATTGAACCGTCATCCCCTTTTTGATATAATTGGACATGTCAGTATAAAGAGCGAGATTATCCTTCCTGCCCTTTACAAGAGACTCAACATTTTCCTTATCAATATATAAACGCATATTAAAGAATTTCGTATAAAAGTTTTGTTGCAGCATCAAAGAAGCCAGTGCCAAATTCATTCGAAAAATTGCCATCCGTACGGTACTCCATCGGGTAGTAAGGCTCCTTTTCATTTTCTCCATCAAAGTAATATACCATGAATGGATTATTCTCCTTCATAGAAGAATTGTCCTCAAAGTTTTCTTTTGATACGAGAACCTGAGTTTTACGAATCAAATATTCAGAGTGAGTTTCTACAACAAACTTGCAATGATACTCTTTGTTGAGGTACAAGAACAAATCAGCAAGCTGGCTCTGCACCTTGGGGTGAAGATTTTGTTCAGGTTCTTCAATGACTATTGTCGGATAGCGTAGTTTATCGTTATCCTCCAGGGCCACCATATTTTGTGGCTCATACTCACGGAGTATAGTGGCAAGACGCAGAAGGAGTATCATAAGTTGGATAGAACCCATACCTTTGTCGGCAAGGTTAACGGTAGAGCTATCCTCATCCTTTATCTTCACTCTATAGGCTTCGCCATCGATGGAGATTACGTCGAAATCGTGACCGACCCCGAATTTACGCATCCAGTCTGTGACAAAAGTATATTCTTTCTGTCCACGAGCAATCTTAGCACGCACAAAACCGTGTACTGTTTGTGCAATGTAATCGTTACGGTCTGCCGTATTATAGATGGTATTCTGATTAGCCGCATGTGCAGTAATATACTCAATTTTGAAACTATTGAGGAGTGCTTTCAAATCTTCCTGCGACTTGCGCATTTTGTCTTCCTCCTGCAGCAAATCTTTGCGGGCAGCTTTTATGCGCATGTATTCTTGCATGGCAACTCCATATTCATTCGGGTCTTCAATATCCTTTGGAGCTGCTGCACCTGGATTTTTGGCAAACTGGATAAAGTTGCCAATGAGATCTACGAGAAGGTTGCCATTCAGTTGGCTATAATAGAATTCCAATGGGAGGTCGTACCATGAAGTTGTGGTATATTCATGGGCATGGAAATTGCGGAACTGCTGACGAAGAGCCTGCTCATAGTCAAAGTCCTCTGGCAATTCATTGTCATCGGGGCTTAAGAATTCCTCGATACGTTTCTCTAACGAGGCAACTTTTTCACTTTGTGAAGAAATGGCTGCAATGTCACTCCCCTCGTCAGATAACTTTTCTAATTCCTCTTTTGCAGACTTGTAGTCACGGTAGAGACGCTTGATAAGTGATTCGCGTTCTGATGTTGAACCCAGTACTGAGTAGCACATGTTGTGCGACTTGAAGGATATGTCATACTTAACCATGTTTCCACGGTCTTCGATGGATATATAAGATACTTCTCCAGTTACCTCATCGCCATCGCGCTCGCCATAGACATCGAAAACGAATCGGAACGAGCCAATGGTAAAGACAAAACGCATTTCGCTTGGAAGTTCTGTTTTCTCTTCGTCACTGCCCAGATCAATTACGGGCACAAGCTTGTTGTGAATGGCGCGTGAGAATGTCTTTATCTTCACATCATGCCATTCGTTAGCATCAAAGCGGAACTTAGGAGCACCAAACTCGAAGATGTTTGTCTTCGTGTATGAAGACATCAACTTCAGATTGTCAACACAAAGCAAGAGTGCTTTTACCAAGGTGGACTTACCTGAATTGTTGCCGCCAACAAGGAGAGTAATGTCTCCTAAATCCATTTCTGGGAATGTGGCAAAGCGTCGAAAATTGTTGAATCCTATAGTGTTCATATTTGACATTTTTTAATTTCTGGGTGCAAAGTTAGTGACTATACGTTCAATCTAAATGAACCTATTTATATTTTTCGAAATTTTTTTTGATTCTTGCTGAAATTCTATCTCTTAGTGATGGAGGACTCAGTATCTCGAATCGTTCACCAAAAGAAAGAAGCAGTTGCTCCAACTCGAAGTTGGGTATCACCTCGATCGCAATTATAGCACTGCCGTCTTCGTTCTCTTCAATCACATTCTGTGATTTGTGCAGAGGTTTTGATAGTGTGTAAGGCAGTTGTTCCCTATCAACCCATATTTTTACAATCTGTGGAGATTCATCTGACTTGACACTAACACCAATCACGTTATCGAAGTAATGAGAGAAATCAATATCTGTATTGGGAATGAATTTGGCAGAAGACTTCCCCACAGCCTCAATACGGTCAAGTGCATAGATAGACAAGTTCTTGTACTCGTCATTAAAGGCGAATAGGAACCATCTTTGATTATACTCTTTCAGATAATAAGGATGAATGACTCCATCTATCCCTCTATCACTCCTATAGGTGTGGTACTTGATTTTGATAGCTTTCTTTTCTGTTATGGCCTTGAACAATGGCGTAAAGAAAGACATACCCTTCAGTTCCTTGTTTTCATCGAAGCCAATGACTGGCTCCGGACTGGTACTGACAGTTTCTTGAAGATGGGCACTCATTTCTTCGACCCATTCAAAGCCCGGCATACCCTCGAAACGGCGAAGCATGGAAACGGACTGAGAAAGTTGGACTATCTCTTCTTCATTCAGCGGCGTGTTAAAAATAGAGAAGTGCGGGTCTTCATAGCGATACCTGATTTCACGACCACTTCGGATCTGCTCCACCACGATATGCCAACGGTTCTCAATGGACAGGATATCGTTACGAATGGTGTTCAGAGCACTGATAGGCATCTCGCCACGTCGTTCTAAGGCATCATTGCATATATCAAATATCTCCTGAGTAGAATAGCCCCTTCTACTTTGGAGACATCTGTCAATGATACTCTCTCTTAATGATCCGTTTTTTACGTTTGCCATTATTACAAAGGACGTACTAATTCATTAACATTTACTTCCAGTACTTTTGCAATTTGCAACAGCATTTCCAAATTGGGTTGCGTTGTATTCGTCACCCACTTGGAGATGGTAGCTTGGTCTTTGCCTAATTGCTCAGCCAACCACTTGTTAGTCTTTTCTTTCTCGGCTAAAACGACCTTGATACGGTTGAGATGCTTACTATCCATATTATATATTAATGTATATTCGAGTACAAAGGTACTGCTTTTTTGCCAAATATATTCAAATTGTGGATAAAAATGATTAATAACCGCAAAATATTTGAAGAAAACGCAAAACTGACAGCCACGGTTACGATAAAAGTTGGAACGTAATTCGGTCCTTTGAAGACTTTTATTTCAAACTCTGTACTGAAATTGCTTGTTTTAGCTGTTGACACGACTAAAAAACGCCACTATTGGCGCATTTTAGCCACAAATATTTGGTAGATTAAGCAAATCTTATTATTTTTGCATTACCAAAAAGTGCCAACAGAGGCAGGATTTAGGAATAATATGAAAGAAATCAAAAGAGATAGGTATCTCAAACAACTGATAGATAGCCGACAGAACGGCTTTATCAAAGTCGTTACAGGAATCCGTAGATGTGGCAAGTCATATCTACTGAACGTCTTGTTCTATCACTATCTATTGGATAATGGAGTAGCAGAAAACCACATCATCCGCATTGATCTTGAAGACAGGTTGAACAAGGAGCTGAGAAATCCAGATGCAATGCTCCACTATGTTCATGATAGGATCAAGGACAATGAGCTTTATTATATCATCATTGATGAGGTGCAATTGATGGATGAGTTTGTAGATGTATTGAACAGCTTCCGGCATATTACCAATGCCGACATATACGTAACTGGCAGTAATTCTCACTTCTTGTCATCAGATATTCCTACAGAGTTCCGTGGCCGAGGTGAGACCATACATGTGAACCCTTTATCTTTTTCTGAGTTCTATTCTGCTGTAGGTGGCGACAAGCAAGACGCATGGCGCGAATACTACACCTATGGAGGCTTGCCTCTTGTTCAGTCATTTGAAACGGAGCAGAAGAAGATTGGCTATCTGAAGAACCTGTTTGAGACTGTATATTTGGCGGACATCATTGAGAGGCACAGAGTACAAAACGAAAATGAAATGCGTGAACTGGTGCTTATCATGGCTTCATCCATTGGCTCTCCATGCAATCCGACAAAACTTTCAAACACTTTCAAAAGTGTAAAGAACGTAAATATCACAAACAAGACTATAGGTAATTACCTTACTTATCTGACGGAATCATTTCTGCTGAACAAAGCCATACGTTACGATATAAAAGGGAAGAAATACATCAACACGCTCACAAAATATTATTTTTCAGACATCGGTTTGAGAAATGCCATCCTTGATATGCGCCAACAGGAAGAGACGCACATCATGGAGAACATCATCTACAACGAGCTTATCACACGTGGATATAGTGTGGACGTTGGAATGGTGGAGATAAAGAAGCAAGACAAGGATGGCAAGTGGGTTCGCATCCAACTTGAAGTGGACTTCATCGCCAGCCTCGGCAGCAAGAAATATTATGTGCAGTCGGCATTGGCTATACCAGACAGAGAAAAGGAGATACAGGAGTCTCGTTCTCTGACGAACATCAATGATTCTTTCAAAAAGGTTATCATTGTGAAGGACCACATCATGCCACGTCGCAATGAAGAAGGCATACTGACAATAGGTCTCTTCGACTTCTTACTCAAAGAGGACAGCTTGGATTTATAATCATTCTTGTATAGCGCATAAATTATGGTGAAGTTTTTCAAAATAATAGAGAAGATAGTTTGGATTATGGCAGCATTGACAATAGCTGCTGTCCTGGCTATGGTCTTCATTGTTGCTTTTGCTAATCTCGACAAAGCCCAGTTTGACTGGTCTTCTTATATTCCGTATTTCTATGGTGCAGCGGCTGTGGTTGTTCTCTATAAGATTGTTGTCTTGTACTACACATCCTCCTATCAGACAAAGATAGATGAGAAGACTGGGATGTTAGTCTCTTTGGACGATGAGATGAAAAAGTTTCGTGCCAATTCGCAGGAGGGTTCCCTTCCTGATGCCAAATTTGAGGCTATCATGGAAGCGGTGAAACAAATTCCACAAACTGATACAAATGCTATTTTGACAGTTCTTCAAGAGCGAATTCCCTCGGTTGTACAGACATTGGTTGACCAACAGGTTGCAGAGATTAAACGGAACCTAATGCTCGAAAACGAGAAACGGATGCGTGAAATCAATATTCTGTCTGCAAATGTATCGGATGTGCTGGAAAGACGAGAGCATCTGCTCAACCTTGAAGCAGAAATCAAGCGATGTCAGGAAGAAGAACGAAAGAGGCGACTGACCAATACAGAAGAGTACACTATGCTTGTATTCTCACTTGCTGGTACTCCTGTAGAAGATGTAGAAAAAGTATGCGACGTTGTCAAACTGTTTATTAAGACAGGACAGGTAGTAGCCAATAAGGATTTATACATCCCATTGAACAAGAGGCTGCGCAATGCCGAGTTAAAACAGTTCGTCACCAATATAATAAGGTATAACGGAAAAGACTATCTCGATGGAGACTCTTTCCTCCAAACCGCTTTCGGTGAATGGTTCAGTGGTAAAAAAGAAAACATCGCCAAGAACTACTCCGTGCTCCCAAAAGATTCATTGGTGTCAAAGGATGGCGTGGAAGCTGATTTGGAACGATTGCGTAAAGAGCGGCTTATAAAACAAATATAATTTGAGGCTGGATGTAATGCCCTCAAAACTGAGGGCAAAAATCCTTTTTCTATCATATTAATTCATATTAAAAAAATGATGACAATTAATGAAAAAAAAGAGGTATTAAACAAACTAACAGATACTGAGTTTGGGGATATGTTTGGAAGGCTTTTGGGAAATCAAGGTTTTTCAAACATAAAGAATGAAGAAACTTCTATTATTTGTGAACAACGAATAATGGGGCGCACAACTGTATTTTTGTTTGTTCTTTACACAAGACGTTTAAGTGGTCTTAATAATGAAGACATTGTATCCATTTATCAAAGAATAGAGACTTTGCAGAATAAACATTCGGCAAACTCCGTATTCATTGTTTCTCGAGAAACTATTTCCGAGGGATTCAAACTAACATTGTCAAAGAACAGCACAAATATCAATCCTACCTATATTGAGAGAGAAGGATTAATTAGTTTAATAGACGAACATTATTCTGACTTTTGGCGTCACGATGATCAAAAACTTCTGGCATACGAAAAACAACTTCTAACAGAACTAGAAGAGGATACAGAACTACGAAAGCTTAGTTTTTCAGAAGACAAATATAAAAAGAAGCTATCTTTTTTTGTTGAGCCATCTCTTTCACGCTGCTACGAGGACGCAAACACGAGAACTGTTGTTCGTAAGAAATATAGTGTTCGTGAAGTTGTTACATCTACATCCTCGGTACTTATTCAGGGAGAAGCGGGGTGTGGAAAATCCACCTTGCTCAAAAGAATAGCAAAGAATCTAATAGAAGATAATCCAGGAATTAAGGAAGGTAAAAAGAACTTGCCGCTGTATATTACAGTTCAAGATTTAATTGCAGGAGTAGACGACATCAAAAGTATTATCCAGAATAAATTAAATATTATTCTAGGAGAAGCGCCATTGTCTGAAATTAAGGATAAATATTTTATCCACATACTAATTGATAGTATGGACGAGTTGGACGAACTTCAATCAAAGATTTTATCACAACTCCAAGATATTGAAAAAAAGTATGGCGTCAAATACTATATTGCATCTAGAAATAGTGATATCATTCTGCAAAATGCACCAGAGTTAGCTATTGAAATATATGACATAAGACGTTATAATCTTGAACAGATTAAACATTTCTTGGATGCTTTTTTTTCTGGCGAAGAAGGGAAAGCCAATAATCTGCTCTCTGCTCTTAGAGAAAATAAGATTATTGATAAGCTGCCTCTCACACCGCTTAATCTTTCGCTAATTTCAATATTATTTGAAGAAAAAGATTTCGAAATTCCCGCAACCATATCCGATATCTACGATAATTTTAACGCTCTTATTGTCGGTCGTGCTGTAGTGTCAAGTAAGGTTGAATTTATCGATGTATACTTCAAAGAGCGTATTCTTTCTATATACGCATTAGAATTGCTCAAACGACCAACTCATCAATCAATGGACAAGGATGAGTTTGTTCGATTCTTTGTTGATTATTTTGACAACAAATCACTTCCGATAAAGAAAGGAAATTTGTCAGATGCCTTAGATTACATTGTTAAGCATACAGGGATTTTATTTCTTAAAGATGGGAAATATGTACAGTTCACACATGCTTCTTACATGGAGTATTACGCTGCTGTTGAAATATTTAAATTCGATAGGGAGTTAGAAAAAAGTTATATTGATAATTTCTATGATCCTAATTGGCAAAACTCGTCTATATTTTATGCAGGCAAGTCAAAAGATATGCCAAAATTCCTTCAAAACATCTTGGATAAAGTAAAAAATGGCCGACATTTTTATGATTATATGGCGGGCATAATGGGTTGTGGATATTTGATACAAGCTTTATATCTTACAGACAATAAAATAAGGAAAGATGTTGTAATAGAATGTTTGCGCCAATCTCTTTTATCTTTAGATGCAATAAAAATACTTGCCATAGAGAATAAAATGCTGTATAAGGATTATAAATTACCTTTGATTCAGATAATAAATTTTATTTATTTCTACGAAGTATTTAACTCTATAACTCTTTTACAGCCGATGAAAATGGCATTTGATGAGTTATATGAGCGAATGAATAAGCTAGTTGAAAATGGTGATAAACGTGCTTTGACTGAGGCGTCAGGCATTGCTTATAACTTGGTAGAGCTAGCTTTTACCATGGACTCAAAACGCGTCGGTTCTCAAAAGGAACTCGAAACAGTCATAAGTTCAGATTTTATACTTAAAGATCCAAGCCTTCTACTCTTAACGGATTTTTCTATGGCATTATTAGGTAAGACAAAGTATGAAGGATTCAGAAAAGAATTGCAAAAAAATGTTTCAACACTAGCACCTGCTATTCGACAGATCATTGACCAGCCAATTCAAAAGCTTCGATTCACTTCACTTGATACAGTTAATGCACAAAGGAAAATAAAGTTGTTGGTAGAAGGAAAAACTGATGCGGAAATTATGTCACATGCATTTTCTGTCTTAACAGGTGGTTTTATGCCGTATTGGTCAATACAGCAAAGTGGACGCAAAAAAGATACTGGTTCTGCAGATGAAGTTAAGGAAACCATATTACATTCCTATCCTTTATTGGATAAAGACAATATAATCATTGGAATTGTTGACCATGACAATGCTGGTTTATCTGCCTATGGCTATTTGAAGAATGATTTTGAAGAAAAAATTCATAACACATGGAAAAAACATCATGACGGAGAAATCCATATGGTTTGCCTTCCTGTTCCTGGCGAGATGGATTTTTATCTAAAAACTCGACAAGAGGACAACTATTTTGAAATTGAACATTATTTCGGACATGACTATCTTTTGTCTAAAAATGTAATACGTAAAACTGAAATACCAAATATATACCAAGTAAACGATGGCCGTAAAGCAAATTTCTCTAGAGAAATGAACGACGTAGAAGACCCTCATATATTCGAGCATTTCTTGCATTTGTTTAAACTGATAGACCAAATTACAGGAGTTGTAGTGTCATATGTAATTTAGTCTGTCATCGAATCATAATGCCGTAAAATCGTATTTATACTACTACAAGTTACGCAAAATCAAAAAAAGGTTGTACCAATAAAAGAAAGGAATATACAGAAAAGGAAAAGAAGGAATAGGAAGAGCAACACACGGATGCTTCTCGATATTTGTTGATTGATAACATTAAGGATGCTTATGGTGTTCCTTATTTGTATCAAAGTCTCTGTAAGTCACTGATAATCAGTAGTGCTTATTTTCGAGGAAGTGAAATAAATATCGTAATTAATAATAAGGAATGAGGCATGATTGCAAAATTGTGCCTCATTTTTTTAGTTTCATCTATATGGGCAAACAATTTATAAGAAAGAATAAGGAAGACAAGCCTGTTGTGGCAATTTGCTACGACTTTGACAAGACATTGTCTCCTGATGACATGCAGGCATAGGGATATATCCAATCTGTAGGTTACGAGATTGAATCTTTCTGGAAAGAATCTAACGGTTTAGCAGAAGAAAACGAGATGGACCAGAATCTTGCCTATATGTTTACTATGATTCAGAAAGCACATGGGAGATTCATATTCAACAAAAAGACTTTGATGGACTACGGAGGACAAGTGAAATTGTTCCCCGGTGTTGAGAGCTGGTTTGACCGTATCAAGGAGTATGGCAAACAGAAAGGTGTCATTGTAGAGCATTACATTATTTCATCAGGCTTGAAAGAAATGATTGAAGGGACAAAAGTGGCATCGAAGTTTGAGAAGATTTACGCCAGTTCGTTTTATTATGATAAGGATGGAGTTGCTCAATGGCCGGCGCAAGTAATCAATTACACAAGCAAGACACAATTCCTTTTCAGAATAGAAAAAGGGACATTAGACGTCAACGATTTTGGTGTGAACGATTACTTTGCACCTGAAGATATACGGATTCCCTTCCGTAACATGATTTATATAGGAGACAGCGATACGGATACTCCATGTATGAAACTTGTAAACACGAATTGCGGGCATTCCATCGGAGTCTATAATCCTGAGACCAAGGATAAAAGGAAAGTGTATAAAATGATGGAAGACAAGAGAATTAAATATTTTGCACCGGCTGATTATACGTATGGTTCTGAGTTAGACTGTTTGGTGAAAGCCATTATAGACCAGACGGTGTCAAACGAAAAACTGATGTCCATACATTATAAAAATAAAAGAGAACAGACGAGCCAGGATGTCGGTACAGTGAACATAGAGAATAAAGAAAAAGAGAAACTGATACTGGATTTGGAAAACAGTAATAGTTTTAAACAGACTCATTCAATAATTGCACAGTTAAAGAATTATGCGTCTTGGACTGTGAAAGAAATAGAACAGCTTGAGAAAATAGCACAGAAGAATATTCAGGTGTCATACATCATCAACGATGAAGATATAAAAGAGTTCTACGACTCTATAAAATGATGTTCATTTTAAAGATTCGTTTAAGCAGCTTTTCAAAATCAAGCAATATTATAAAATTACCCATATGTTATATATCTCTTTGTCATCATCCTATGCGCTGTTCAGGGTTTCATTCCAAAGTCTCATCGGTAGTGTAGCAAGCCACACTCACACTTCGGACTTTTAAATTCAGATACAGAACAGTAAACAATATGATGGCAATTTATTTTGAGTGTATACTTATTATAATATCCGACTCTGACATTATTCGTCCAATATTGTTATGATACTATGACAGAGACACATCAGTAAGACAACAACGAGAAAAATAACTCATCATTTTGGCTTATAACGAACATGTTTCAGTCGATGTTCCACGCTATTGTTTCTTCGCTTTCTCCTCCTTTCCATATAAAGGTTCCGGTTCTGCCGCCATAAGATTATTATCACTTTCCGGCATTTCATACTTTTTCACCTTACGGTCTTCAAGAAAAATATGATTCAATGTGTATGCCAATGACTCCAATGTCTGCATCCGGATTTTAGGTTTTAACTGACATTCCCATACAGTGATGCAGTGCCAGCCCATCGCAGCGAGCTGACATTGCTCCTTTTTATCACGTTCCCTATTCCGCTCGATTTTATTTTGCCAAAACTCTATGTTGGTCTTAGGCAGACGGAAGTATTTGCAATTTTCATGACCATGCCAGAAACAGCCGTTCACAAAGACGACCGTGCGGTATTTACGCAGCACCAAATCCGGGTGACCGGGCAGACGTGGATGGTTGAGCCGATAGCGGAAGCCCCGGCTAAAAAGGAATTTCCGCACCAATATTTCAGGCTTAGTGTCCTTTCCACGTATAGCAGCCATGCAGTGGTGGCGTTGTTCACCGGTCAGTCTGTCCATTTATCAGTTCCATGTTAAACATAAAGTCTTTACAATATTGCTTTATTATATGTATACAATTTATTTCGTATAACAGAAATATTATCACTTTTGCATTTTGTGACATGCTCGCAATCTATTCTATAAGAAGAAGTGAATTCCTAATCATATCTGTATCATTCAATTACACAAAAAGAAGTTGTTACGCACTGCATACACACTTTCACGCCCTACCTTAACGTGAGTTCTACGAATTGTAAGTGTCTGTAAATTTAGTGATTAGCGAAAACTGTTGTAACTTTATAGTGCTAAAATACAAAGAATTACAAACAATAATCGCTATGATCACCAAGGACAAAGTTATAGAAATATTCTGTATGGCAGACGACTTCTGCAAGTTTTTTTTGATGCAATGATGGCAAAATATATGCTCAAAACACTCAAAAAGCGGAAATATCACCGTTCTTCTACCATGTCAAGGGAGGAAGTTATAATGATTATCATCCTTTTTCATGATTCGGGTTATCGTTGTCTCAAACACTTTTATCTTGAACGGGTCTGCAAGCATATGAGTCATCTTTTTCCACAAGTTGTCTATTACAACCGTTTCGTAGAGATAAAACATGAGGTAGCAATCCCTCTTGCCTTGTTCATCGAGAAGGTACTTTGGGGCAAATGTACCGGCATCAGCTTTGTAGACAGTACTCCTTTGCGTGTTTGTAAGAATCAAATAATACATATCCATAAGGTGTTCAAGGGAATAGCCCAAGGGGGACTCCAATCTCCAGTTTAGGTTCATGTCGCATGAAATATCCTTGCAAAGCTACAGGCAGTCCACCGTCCCGAGGAGCCCAAACCACCTCATACCTAACACATAATGTAAATGCCTATAAATCGAAAAGATACAAAATGGCATAGGAAAAGTGACGAAAACAGGAAACAGCAGAGCCATGCCAATGAAGGATAATATATTTTTTTGTTCGTCTCAAGCAATTTGTGCATAGTATCATAATGGTTTTAAAGAGATTTGTATTTTCTTTGTGGCACGGACAAGAATCTCGTTTTGACCATTCATGCTCTAATCTCATGGGATATATATCACATCGAATGTAGATTATCAGTTTTGACTTTCTTAATTACAAATAATGGACGCACATGAAACAGATAAAGTCATGTAAGACACACTTTCCAATATCAGTCTTCGTTCTGGGTATACTGATACTCACGTCATGTACAACCGGTTATAAAAATGACGGCAAGGAAGTGACATGGCACACATGGAACGAGGGGAGCGGGCATCATTCAATGAAGGTGAATGCCGACCCCGAGACATTTGAAATTCTGAATGATGATTATGGCAAAGATAAGACGCATGCTTTCTATCGGGGAGACATAATAACAGGAGCGGACGGACATACATTTCGAGTACTTGAAAAAGGTTTTGCTGCTGACAAATCTAACGTATATGATAAAGGTGAATTAATGAAGGGAGTGGAGCCTGCCTCTTTCAAGATTCATTCCTATGAATTGACGGAAGATAAGAATGATTTTTATTATAATGGTAAGGCTCTAAATGTAAGAGATAAATCTTCATTTGAGATTCTGAAAGACAACTCAGGTGAAAATACAAATTGGGGGAAAGACAAGTATAATGGATATTACCTGAACGGCACGGTAATTCCTAACATCGATTACGCCACATTTCATCCCATAGACGCGCAGCGACTGATTCAATCAGGATATTATGCCGCTGATAAATATAAAGTATTTTTCAAAGGGAAGGAGATTCCAGGTGCAGATCCGGCAACATTCAGGGAGGTAGATTTCTCTATAGGACAAGACAAGTATAGAGTCTACCAAAAAGGAATACCGACCCAGATAAAAGATTACAATAAACTTACTCAATTCGGAAGTTTGATGTATTCTGACGGGACGCATATTTACGATTTGGATTTTAATATTCTTCAAGGCGCTGATGTCGCAACCTTCGAGCATATTTCCGACAACTGGTATAAAGATGCGTCGCATGTATGGTGGATTAATAAATTAGTTAGAGGCGCAAATCCAAAAACATTTAGTCCTGTCAAAGTCACATCCTTCGCGGGAGGAACGTCTCTGGACTTTAATTATGGAAAAGATGACAAACACGTGTTTTATCAGGATTCCATAATCCCGGGTGCCGATGCAGCCAGCTTTGAAAAGATTGATTTCCCGGATGGTGACAGCTGGACTGTCTTCGACCGCAATCATGTGTATCAAGGCAAAGATTCCCCCAAACTCCGAGAATACCTTAAAAAGAAATACGGCAAATGATGGGTCAGATTGGTAAATTCATAGGTTCGGTGGCGGTCATGTTCTTATTCACGCTCTGTCTGATATTCAGCTTCGACTCGCCCGACACGTTGACCAATATTCTGCTGGTCAGCGAAAACGTGCTTTTTTGGAGTTGTATACTTTGGCTCATTAACAGGAATGGAGGCAAGCGATGAAACTGACTGATAAACGATTCTGGATATTTGAGGCATTATCTCTTGTATGTGGAGAGTTAACCTTCTGCTTAGCTGCGGTAATTTGGTTTGCGTTGGCTCAAGTTAACTGGTTTTCATTATGGACAATTCAGCTGACCTTTTTGCTTTGCTGGGCATTAGGGGCTTTCCTTTCATGGCTCACATCCCCAAATACAAAGTATATTGCATTCAGAACATACATATGGACCAATTGCGTGTACCTGGCTTTGACAATTTACAATGTCAGTAATGGAGATCCATCGATAAACGGTTGGTATGTATTGTTCTGCTTCGGATTTACCATCGTTTCTTTACCCGCATTTGCCTTGATGACAATTGTTAACAATAAGATAGCCAAATGATTAACAGAACAAAGGCATTTAGATTCATTTTACTGGTAGCATTGCCTCTTTTGGTCGTGAATATTATGGGAGGAAATATAGGGATTGGTAAAGAGGATATGATAAAGGAAGTCGCAAATGAAGTTATCGGGATGGTCGATGATTTCAAAGACAAGAATGGACGGTTACCTGTCGGACTTCATGAGCTAGGAGCTCCTTTCGAGGGAATCAATGAGACCTATGAGTACAAGAATTATATTTTCTATTACGAACAGAGAAAAGACGGTTTTTATTGGCTGACCATCACATTTGGTCCGGATGAGAATTACTGTTACAATTCTAAAGATAAGTCTTGGATATGGGATTGTGATTCTGAGCAATTAGAAATGTACAAGAAACATTACAATTAAAGGCTTTTGTTGAGCACAACAAATTATCTTTTCTACTCAAGTTTAGAATCGTTAAAAGCCACATCCCACTCAATATAATTTTTTATTTTTATCGGTCTCGTTTTCATAAACCATAATCGACCATTAGACTTCCATTATTATTTCGTGCTGCTGTCAGCCGGATTTAGCACTCATGCGTTCTCAGGCTGTTAGTGAAAAACACGGAACAGGACGCGGGCATTGCGACAATACTGACAAAGAAAAAGCGTATCCGCATGTGTCGCGGACTAACGGCGTGTACACGAGACATGTGTTAATGAGGAGGACTATACGGACAACGACAAGTCTCTGAGAATCGCGCAGAGGCAAACAGACCGCCGTTTGTCTGCGTATGCGCTGTTTTTGGCGCATAGACATAAAACATTAAGTATCAACACATTGCAAGTACAAAGTACATAGAGACAACTTTCCGCGTGGCAGGAAAGGCTTTATGGGCATGCGATATGGGCTTTATGAGCGCGCCACAAAGCCCATATAGCATGATGACACAGGCTCTTCCGCACCGCCTTATCTCATCCTAAGCGGAAAGAAAGCAACCCGACACCTCGCAAAAAGAACAGTATAAGTGATGTCGGGATGACCGCAATGGCGCGGGATACGTTTTTTCCGAAGTCAGTGAAAGAAAAGAGCGAAAGACGGGAGCTTTCGCAACATCACGGCATATCTGTTTCATCAAAACATTCTGTCAATATTTTTTACTTCATACAAAGCCGTGACACCCGATGAGAATAAAACCCGAACCAGGCGTCAGACTGCCCCTGTCCCGGTGACGGCGCAGCCCGCTGCGGCAAGACGCGAAGGGAATCAATCAGGCGGAACGGGCGCACAGGCATGCCCGGAGCACGATGCCGTCTGTGATTATATGAGTTTGTCTCTGTCAATCACGTCTCATCTCTTTTACCACTTACATGTCTCATACATGATTGTCTGTCAAGAATTAACCTTTCCAACCCCTCATCTGCCGGTAGCCTGAAGATATTCCCTCTTCTTTATTTCATACATAGAGTAGCTTTCCACATATTTGTCGCGGCTTTGCTGGTAGAGCGTCTGCGCTTCGAGCAAGTCGCTCATGGTGCATGTGCCAGCCTTATAATAGTCTGACAGCAGGCGCAGGTTCTCCTCAGCCTGCCCTATGCTCTCTATGGCAATCTCCACTTGCTTATAGGCATCGTTCACGCCGTTCCATGCATTTCGCATACGTATGACAAGCAGTTCGCATTGGTCCGCCATCCGGTTTTCCGCATTTCGCACCTGAAGTTTTTTCTGTCTCACTTCATGCGAGCCGCCCCACCATTTGCTTATCGGAACACTCACGGTGATTCCTCCCATCCAGAACGAGTGTCCGCGGTCCATCAGGTTCTCATAGACATAACCGCATCCCACAGACACGACAGGCATATTTTTTCCTATACTCATCTTATGCTGTAGCCTGCCGACATCCACCTGTTTGTCCAGCATATTGTATTCCACAGTGAGCGGAAGCGATGATTCAGGCGAGCGGTAAAGCTCATCGGGACGCGGGGGAAGCGCGCCGTCCATTTCCCAATCCACATCGAAATGTCCGGCACCGTCCTTCGGACAACCTATGTATTGAGCCAGCAGATGCAGAAACACGTCAAGAGTATTAGACACGGAGATATGCCTGCTCCGCATCTCGTTATTGCGCAGCTCCACCTGCAGACGGTCATTGCGGTCGGTCACTCCCGCTGTCACAGCCGCCTCCACATCCCTGCGTATCTGTTCGAGCTGCGATTGCAGCATACTTATGGTGCGCAGCTTCTCTTTCAGTGTCACAACCTGCCAGAAATACTGCTCCACCGTCAGTCTCACTTCATTTTCAGACTGTCTGCGCAGCAGACGGCTTACCTCCACATTTACATCAGCCAGTCTGTTGGCGTTGACTATCTGTCCTCCTGCAAAGAGCGGCAAGGTGGCGGTGACGCCACCCACAATGCCGTCATCCACCAGCGACAGCCTGCCCGACTCCGTATCCATCTCCAGCAGTCCCTTGTCCGCTAAGAAGCCTCCTCCGGAAGCGCTGACTGTCGGGAAATAATTTGTAAAAGCCGCTTTCTTCTGCAATTTCGCGGCGTTAAGGTCGTTATCGGCGTTCCTGATGCGTACGTTGTTCTTCAACGCCAGTTCCAGGCATTCGTCCAAAGTATACGCATGCTGTGCGTAAGCCAGAAGCGGACATAGGCTGACAACAAACGCAATTAACCGCCGACAGGGTCTGTTTATTTTCATATTCATGATTTCCCAAGTTTTTATTGATACATTTTTTCTATCGTTGTCCTATTGACAGTGCTTTTGTCCTGTGCCTTGTAGAGCCGCGGAAGCAAAGCCTGTAAGCGCACGGCAGTACGGTGAGCAGGAACACCATCGTTATCAGTGTGCCATAACAGATGACCGTCCCCATGGGCATCCACAACCCGGAACCGCCCAATATCATCGGGATTACACCCATTGACGCGGCTGCCGAGGTGAGAAATATGGGGCGCATACGCCGTCTGGCGGAATGGTAGATGGCATCGGCGGAACTCATTCTCTCTGTAGTCCTCAACTCCTCGGCATAATCAATCATGATAATGCCGTTGCGGACAATTATGCCCATCAGAGCCACAATGCCCAAAAAGCACGTAACACCGAAATCAATGCCTTGGATGATGACACCGGCTGCCGTTCCGAACAGACATAGAGACATGGAGACAAATATGAGCAATGCCAGCCCCACTTTGCGGAAATGGGCGATGAGCACAAACAGAATGACCAAGGCTGCCAACGCCAGACCGGACAGTATCGGAGGTATTTTCTCGTTTGTGTCTTCTATATCACCGCCAGGAGTAACGGTTGTGTCCGGAGATAGATGCGACGCAGGCAACATGGCAGCGATGCGCCTCATCTGCTCCGTACCGTTCTCCCCACGCCGCACGTCCGCGCCCACTGTGACAGAATAGATGCCGTTGCGCCGCACAATCTGTCCGTCCCCTGCCACATCGGAACAGCATCCGCCACCTGACGTAAAGGCACGCTTGTAACACCGCCCATAACCGGAATCATCTCATCCTCAAGAACTTCCGGCACAGCACTGTCGGCATGCTCACCCTTCAAAACCACACTCATCCTGTAGTCGCCGTCCCAGACAGAAGAGACCGGCAAACCAGAACCGTAACGCATCGCGAGCGTACTTTCAATCACGGTGTTGGTGATGCCAAGGCGCGACGCCTCATCCTCTTTCAGTGCTATCCTGCAAGTAGGGAGCGGTTCGTTAAAGTCTGTGTGCACGGAAGTGAGTTCCGGAATGCCGCGCATCAGCTCCGACAGCTTTCCGGCATCACGACGCAACGTATCAAGATTCTCACCCGTAAGACGGAATTCGACAGGATAGACCGCCTCGCTATACGACAACTGCTTGAAGCGTACACGGGCGTCTGGAAAAGCGTCAGACCAAACCGGGGCATATTCGTCGAGCAACTGTTCGGTCTCTTTTATGCCTGCGGTGTTGACTATGAACTGGGCGTAGTCCGTTCCACCCACCTGCGGCGCATAACTGTTCTGAAAACGCGGTGACGAACAGCCTTTGAACGAGGCTATGCCAACCACGCGCGGGTCTTTACGTAGAATGCGCTCCAGACTGTCAGCCACCAGCGAGGTGCGTTCCAGTGCGCTTCCCGACGGCAGATATATTTCTACGGCAAACTGGTTGCGGTCAGCCGTCGGCATCATCTGCTGGGGCAGCGATCCGATAAGCAACATTCCGACAACTACAGACAGCACTCCCACCGCCAATGTGGATTTCGGCTGGTGGAAACAAAAGTCAATCAGCCGGTTGTAATAACGTTGCAGCCAATCGAGAAATGAGAACGTCTTGCCGTTTGTCCGCATAGGCTTGCGGATGAACCAGAACTGCATGAAAGGCACAAGCATGGTGGCGACCAGCAAAGACACGCCCAATATCAGCGTGATAGCCCAAGGGAATGTCTGCAGGAAATCGTGCAGCATGCCTGTCGTGGTGAGCAGGAAGGGGAAGAACGTGATGCTGATTGCCAGCGTTGCGGAAAGGACGGACTTGAAGAAATGGGTGGCGCTCTCAATGGATGCGTGCCATCGCGACATGCCTTCGCCTAATTTCTCAAGATAGCTGTCGATGATGACGATGGAGTTGTCAACTATCATGCCCAAGGTGACGATAAGCGCAGCCAAGGATACCGTGTTCAGTTCCACACCGAAGCCATAAAGCAGTCCTAAAGAGATGAATATCGTTACAGGAATGGTGGAAGCCGCCACCAGTGCCACGCGCAGCGGAAGCAACAGCACCACCACTATGACGACGGCTGCTATGGCGATGACAAGTTCTTTCAGAAAGTCATATACGCTGTCGCCCACCACTTCGCTCTGGTCGGTTATGCGGAATATGCCGACCTCCCCGGGAAGCTCTTCCTCTCTGAACGTGTCCAGCGTCCTGTTCACCTCATCGCCCATTGCCACAATGTCCTGTCCCTTTTTCATCTCGACAGACAGCAGCAGACATTTCTTTCCGTTATATGTTATGTAACTGTCGGGATCAGGATACTCGCGGACCACGCGCGCCACATCCTTCAGCCGCACGACATTGCCCTGCGGGTCTGTATAAACGATTTGCTGCCGCACATCGTTCACCGTATTGAGCGAGAGGCTGACATAGACAGGTGTCACCTGCATGTCGGTCTTCAGTCTTCCGCCGCTTGTGGCGAATCCCTTTTGCATCAAAGCCAATGCAAGCGTCCTTTCGCTGATGCCGTAGTGGGACAGACGGCCGTTGTCTATATATACCGAAATCTGCTCGTGCAGCATTCCGCTTACCGACATGCGTCCTACAGACGGGATGCGGCGCAAACGCTCCTGCAAAGCATCCATGTAGTCATCAAGCTCGCGATAGGTCTTTTCCTCGCTTTCCATCGCGATGAGCAACGCGGACGTGTCACCGAAATCGTCCATCACCTGTACCGCCAGCACATTGGACGGCAACCGAGACTTGAAGTCGGATATGCCATGCTTGAACTTGCTCCAGAACTCGTCCTTATTGTTAAGCTCATCGTTCAGTTGCACCTGTATATAGACAATACCGTCACGGCTGCGGGAGAACGTCTTTTCTTTTTTCACCTCCTTATAGCTGAAAATATAATCTTCCAAAGGTTTTGCCACCTGTTCCACCATTTCCCGCGCCGTGTTGCCAGGTGCCACCGCGACTACCACGCCCTGCCGGATGGTGAAGTCGGGAAATTCGTTTTTGCGCATCTGCAGCAGACTGTAGACGCCGAATGCAACGAGGCAAGCCACGCACAGGATGACAATCTGCCGGTAGTGCATTGCCCATTCCACAAAATTGCTTTTCCTCATAATGCCACCTCCGTTCCTTCGCACACTTTCTGCTGACCCTCTACAATAATGCTGTCGTTAGCAGACAGTCCGGACGTGACTATCACGCCACCCGCTGAGTATTCGTCGCAAACAATGAAGCGTCTGCGGGCTTTGCCGTCTTTCACGCACCATACAAAAGACCGGTTGTGCTCGTCTATCTGTACAACATGCGCAGGTATGACATAATGTCTTCCCGAAGCAGTCTTATAAGAATGCAGGAACACCTCCGTAACCATACCCGGCAGAACCTCCTTGTCAGTATTCTCCAATTTCAGCCTCACCTCATACGTGCGCGAAAGCGGATTAGCCACAACCCCTTTTTCCACCACTCTGGCGGCAATCTTCTCTCCTCCAATGGCAGTGACTGCCACGTCAGCCTTCTGACCTGTCCTGACGGAACGCATTTCGGCTTCAGGTACCGATATTCTCACCACAAGCGAGGAGGCTGTCACCAGACGTGCGACAGGCATTCCCGGTGCGACGTTCTCGCCAGTCTCCATACTCTTTTCAGCTATTATGCCTGAAAAAGGCGCACGGAGCCGGCAATCGTCCAAATTCCTCCTCGCAATCTGTTCCATTGAGCGTGCCTGCTCCAACTTGCTCTGCACCTCCACCCATTTCATGTCAGGCAGGCTGCCTTTGTCGTGCAGTTCCTTCATGCGTCGGCTGGCGTCTTCCGCCTGTTCGAGCGCGGCATGCGCTACTTTATGGCTGTTTTGCATGGACGTCGGGTCAAGTGTAGCTATGAGTTGCCCGGCACTCACATGCTGTCCCAAACGTACGTTCATGGTCTTTATCGTACCTGCAACAGCGAAGCTGAGCGATGTTCCGTTTTCCTCCTCCACCGTACCTGAATACCGCATCAGATTCACATAAGCATCGTCCTTCACCACCACAGCCTTCACCTTTACAGGTTCATTGGCTTTAGGTTTCTCCACATCACCCTGACATCCCGTCAAAAACGGGATAAGCCATAATGAGGCTATTGCAAATTCTTTTTTCATTATACTCGATTTTAATTTATATCTTTGTGAAACAAGCGCGCCCGGCAATCTGAAAGCAGGCTTTCATTGCCATCACCGGCACTGTCCAATACATACAAATAACGCGCTATTACACTTGGGCAATCCTAAGTAGAGACGCAAAATATTGCGTCTCACGAGCAACAATGCCAAATAAGCTGAGGCAAATAATACCTGTCTTTGCCGCGATTTTTTAATCGGGAGACGCAAGATTTTGCGTCTCTACAGGGCTGACGCCATCATTATTTCAATAAAACAGGCTGCGCTCGGCAATCTGAAAGCAAACTTTCATTGCACTCACTGGCACTGTTTTTCCAATAAAACAGGCTGCGCCCGGCAATCTGAAAGCAAGCTTTCATTGCACTCGCTGGCACTGTTTTTCCAATAAAACAGGCTGCGCTCGGCAATCTGAAAGCAAGCTTTCATTGCACTCGCTGGCACTGTTTTTCATGCAAAAGAATGGGATTTTGCGTAAAAACAGTCCTGTTACGTGTCTCCAAAAATGTTCTGTTTTCACCGCAAACAATCAAATAAGGTTTTTGGAATAGTATATAATCCTTTTGGAACAATGGAATGAAACAATTTTTATTTTACCTTGCAGCTGTAAAAGGTAAAGCGTCTGATAAATGGAAAAGAGCAATCTGAAAAACATGGAAGGCTGGGACGGCATAGCTTATAATGACGGTGAGCTTGCCTTTTTCGACAATATGCGCGACATGCCCACATTCGCATTTCCCATTCAATTGGAAATGTATGTCATCGTACTTGTAACGAACGGAAGGGCAACCGTGAAAATCAACGGTACGACATATGAGGCGAAGAAAGACGACCTGTTCATATGTCCGCCAAACAACATTGTGGACAGCGGTATGATGAGCATAGACTTTCAAGGGCATTGCATTTGCATATCATGTTCTTATATACAGCACGCTATTCCGCTGGCAGAAAATTCGTGGGACATAAAAGTTCTTTTCGAGAACAATCCCGTATGCACATTGCAGCGGAAGAAGCAAAGATTTTCTGCCAATACTATGACCTTCTCAGCACCAAGACGCAGTATTCCTCAGTCAGGCAGAAAAGAGTGATAGGGACAATTATGCTTGCAATGATTTATGATATGCATATTGTGTTGGAGCGTGTCGTACAGCATAATCTCCGTCCGTTCACATCACGAGAGACACTGTTCAAACGTTTTATAGACCTAATAGAATCAACTTATCCCAAATCGCGCTCTGTATCATACTATGCAGAACGCCTGAATGTAACCCCGAAATATTTCTCTTATGTGTGTAAGCAGGCAGGAGGACAGAAGACGACAGACATCATAGACCAATATGTGGTGAAAGACATCGTCTATATGATGAACTATACTCAGAAAAGCATTAAGGAGATAGCGTGCGAACTGGATTTTCCCAATCTTTCGTTTTTCGGGAAATATGTAAAGAAACATTTGGGCGTATCACCAAAGAACTACCGGGAACAAGCCATAAAGAGAAATGCAAATAATTGAATTACTCATCATATAGGTTAAAAGCGAATCAGCCGTCAGACCGTCAAGACTTTGTTTTATCTGACTGTCACCAACCCTTTCCTCTTACGCACTGCCGCCGGCAGACAGTTTTCTTCGAGTTTTGCCAAGACATGACAGCCATCGTCTGGCAAACCGGAAATGAGGTCTGTATGACGGCAGCACGTAATGCGGATTAATGACAATGCGACTCAGGATATAAATTACTGACTGTTGCGGCAATCCGTCTTCATGGAAAAGGCACAATATACCAGATATAAAATGCACAACAAAATGACAGACAGCCCTGCCTCTATTCCCGACACGTCAATAGAGAAGCCTAACACGGGCGTTACGATGCCTCCGCCTGCCACTGCTGTAATCATCAGTCCTGAGACCTGATTCATCTTTGAGGGATATTCGTGAAATGCAAACGAGTAAATGATGGAAAAGACAGAAGACGCGAAAAAGCCGATACAACCGATACAGACCAAGTCAGGTACAGCGCCAAAGCCTGCCATCAGAAGCAGGCAGGAAAAACCGCACAGGACAATATTCACACGAAAATAACGGATGCCGGAGATGCGGGTCAATAAGAATGTTCCCAGCAAAGCGCCTACTGTCCTGCTGAAGAAATAGACCTGAGGGGCATACTTCACCTGCACCGCACTCCAATCATAACGCATAGCCATGAGTTTTGAACCGATGTAATTGGTCGCCACATCAACGCCTACGACAAAAAATATACCCATGAACAAAACCATAATGGCTCTGTTCTTCAATAAGGCAAAAGAACCGCTCATCGAAATCGGCTCTGTCGTGTCTGGCTCCCGTCTGATGGGCGTAGCCGCAAGCCACAGCCCCAGAAGCAATGTGATTGTTCCCAAAACGGGGAAACAATAATACCAATGGTCTTCACCGAAATGCAAAATGACAAACAGCACTATTTCTGGTCCTAAAAGCGAGGACACCGCCTTTATTACCTGCCCGGCTGTCATACTGCTTGTCAGCAAACGCCGGTTATGAATGACATTGCTCAGCAACGGATTCAATGAAATCTGTAGAATGGCATTCCCAACTCCCAACAAGATATAGGCAATGACACACGTCACGCTGCTATAAACACAAAGAGGCAGAAACATACCTATTACCGTAACAGCCATGCTGAGAAGCACCGTATTCTTTCGTCCCAACCGGTTCATTTTATTGCCGACCGGAATGCCTAAAAAGAAAAACCATACAAACACCATTGAAGGTACAAAACCTGTCATGGTGGGCGACCACCCGAAACCCGACTGCATATAGTCTGACGATATTCCCACAATATCACAAAATCCCATGACAAAAAACGTTGCCATAACGGGAAGTATTTTTATTAATGGACATGATTTCATAATGCCTGATTCAGAAATAAACATATCACCCATTGATGAAACGGCTATTCATAATGTTATCTACATAAACATTATTTGCCGTAATACGGAACATCACTTATTCCCCATTTATAATTGGGAGCCTTACCCATTTTTAATTTAAGCACCCCTCCTTTAAATAAATCTCGCCTATAAAGCCAACAATTATCCAATGGTTTTCCATTCAATTCCGCTGATTGGACATAATAAGAATCCTTGCCATTATTCTCCGTCTCAATAACAAAAGTCTTACCTTTGGCATATTTTGAATTAAGTTTTATCTCTATTCTGTCAAACATCGGGCTGCCAATCTGGAACGTAGGGTTATCGCATGCCCCTCCTTGCACATCAAACAGTCCCATTGACGACAATACAAACCATGCTCCAAGCTGTCCTTGATCCTCATCTTGTCCGTAACCATATCCATGCTCTCCAGTCACGCCATAGAACTCATCACAAATCAAGCGGGTCCACTTTTGAGTCAGATAAGGTTTTCCCGAATAGTTAAACAGCCATGAAATATGTAGATTAGGCTGGTTTCCATGATTATAAGGACTCTGCAACCCAGAAAAAGCATAAGCTACTTTTCCTCCACCAAAAACAGATTTGCGAGCTTCCACAAAAATAGAATCCAGGCGTTGATTAAACAAATCTTTACCAACTTTCCTAATCAGTCCTACAGGATCTTGAGGCACAAAAAATGTATATTGGATTGCATTTCCCTCCTGAAATCCTCTCCATGGTTCCAACGGATTAAAATTTTCGATGAATCTTCCGTCCGCCATACGTGGACGTATAACTTTCATTGTATCATCGAAGAGTTTTGTCCAACCGGTTGACAAATCCATCAGTTTTTTATAATCGTCAATCTTACCCAATGCCTTTGCCCATTGTGCGACAGCATAAGAACTAAAACTATACTCCAAAGTATGTGAAGCGCTAAAAGCGGAGCCTTTGTCCGATGTACCGAAATATATTTCATCATTATAAGGAACATAACCTTTTTCAGCAAATTGCCGGACATCCATTTTACCGGCACCTTCTAAACGTCCTTGCCATTCCAACTCATTTTTCAGAGCCGCCTTATATGCCGACGCGACATCAAAGTCGCGAATGCCACTGCAATAAGCCCCAGAGAAGGCAATACTCACCATATTGGTTCCTACACCAGACACATATCTGCTTGCAGCTATTCCATCACCCAACCATCCGGCATCTCTATATACTAACATTTGGCTCTGTATCCAATCGTTATAATATTCCGGATAAGCCATAGCCCATAAATTTGTAAGATTCCAATATCCTCCCCAAATGGCATCTGTATTATAATGATTATACTTAGGTGTGCCATCTGAATTCAATTCAATCTGTCCGACCTCACCACTGTTTGTCGGATAAGAACCATTCACATCACTTGCAAGTCCTCTTCCAAGCAATACATGATATAGACCTGTATAGAATTTAATTTTACTTTCCTGAGTTCCACCAGACACCTCAATACGGCTTAATGCTTCATTCCATTTTTTCTTTGCCAACGTCCTCGCTTTTTCAAAAGTCACACCGGAAGCTTCTTTTTCCAAATTATGTCTTGCATTCTCAATAGAAGTATATGACAAACCAATCTTAAAATCAACCTTTTCCCTATCATGCGTTTTATAGTCCAGAACCATCATTGCTCCAGGTCCCTTTATTTCTGTTCCGTCAGAAGTTCTTCCACCACGATATAACACAGACACAGATAAAGGTGACCTATTTACTTTCGCATAAAAGAACATGGAGACGGTTGCTCCATTCTGATACTTCTTGACATATTCAGGTTCTGTTACGACATATCCTTCCAGTGTATGTTCATCTACCTGTCTGATATATGCATCACGCACGTTTCCACTTTCACCCAAACGGTTTCCGATATCAAAAATGACGTGTGCGCTATCAGACTCCGGAAAAGTGTATCGTTGAAATCCAACCCTTTCCGTAGCCGTCAGCTCCACTTTAATACGATAGTCTTTCAATACAACAGAATAATATCCTGCTGTAGCGTGCTCGTCCTTTTTATCAAAACGGGAACGCCATCCTTTATCCGGAGAGTCTAACTTACCGGGAATATTTTTTATCGAGCCCGTAACAGGCATCAACAGAATTCCACCAATCTGAAATTCATGCAAACAAGGAAATCCGTCAATTGAAGTGTGAGCATCATCATATCCCACAGCCTCCCATCCCTGCTCATTTCCATAAGTTCCGTTTGTCGACGCTCCCAATTTTGCCATACCAAAAGGAAGTGCAGCAGGAGTATAAAAGAACCAACGGCTATGTACAGTCCCTATATTTGGACGAACATATTGTGTAAGGTCTGAATTTCCTGCCATCAGAGGTTGTGACAAGCATACCGACAATGCCACTGTGAAAAATTTAATATAGTTGATTTTTATCTTATTCATAGTTCTCTATTTTTTTACATCATTAATTAACGCAATACGTGCATACAGTTCTACCATACAAGCCTCATTCAACAGCCATTTTGGTTTGTCATATTCTTGTGCCCTACCAGTCCAGTCAACATAAATCAGCCCGGATTTATCTCTGGCATGAGTCCATGCCCAATCGGCAGAAGCTATAATAACCTATTGGCAGAATTAAGTACGCACTAAATTAATTCCGCCAACGGGTTCAGAAGTTATTTTTAATGCGAACTTACCATCTGCATCTGCTACTGCTCCGTTTTTGGATGTTATGTCAAAAATACGGGCACCTGTCAAAGGCTCACCGGATTCATCTGTTACAATTCCTGAGATTAACCGCAACTGCTGTTGCGCAATTATGGGCATACATGCCAAAAACAATAGGCAACAAGTTACGTACAATTTAGTTACATATTTCATAATTTAGGTTTATAAAATTAAAATTAGCATCGCTTAAACTTGTCTACATCTGAGATAACGCATACGCATACGCCCCACGCATTATTGAGACGCTTGCCCCATCATGACTGCACATTACTGCTATACGTTTTGATTTGTTATACGATACTTTGACTGTAGTGTCGGGAATAACCGTCTCATCATCTTGCAATGACAAGAAATGTTTTCTGTCTGATTCATCTTCCCAATTGTAGACATCCATCTGGACACATGGGAAGCGTTCTCCTGAAAACATGGATAATGACGTACGCAATTCCTTTATCATGGCGGGCAGTATGTAGCGTGACGCGCCGGCAAGTCCGCCGCCTATCACCACCAGACCGTCAACTATGTTCAAAGCCGAGGCTACAGCGTGACCGGCAATCTCTCCCAATTCGCTGAAGCTTGCTACGGCGGCATCCCGGTTTCCGTCTCTTGTTCCTTCGGCTATATCGTAAATGTCCTTTGGGGTCAGACTGCTGTCACTTTGCCCCGAACGTTCACGATATACCCTTTTTACGGCACGCACGCTTACGCTTTCCTCACTTATCATCAACGGATATTTCTTGTTGTGCATCAGCCACACATCTCCTCCACATCCGTTATCACCGGTCAGCAACCTGCCGTCAATCACCACACCTGCTCCGAATCCGGTTCCCAACGTGACGCCCAGCAGATTCTTGTAACGGCGTCTGCTGCCAGCCTCTTCCAGCATGGCGTTCACTTTAGGCAGCATTCCTGACAACGCCTCTCCATAAGCGAACAAGTTCCCGTCATTTTCCATAAATACCGGAACATGATAGTGGTGTTGCAAGAATGGACCGAGAGCCACTCCGTTACGGAAAGACGGAAAATTGGGGATATTCCCACCTATCACTCCGTTTTTATAATCAGCCGGACCCGGAAAAGCGAAGCTGATGGCGACAGGCGGCACATCCAACTGGCTTACTACGCTGTCAAAGCCAGCTATCAATGTGTCCAGACATCGCTTCAGGTCATCCGACACCGACGGCATGCAAACAGGTTCCACTATTTGCTCATTTCCCCGTATGGCGGAAAACACGAAATTAGTGCCTCCCGCATCCAGGGTCAATACTGTGCGTTTTTCGTTCTCATACATATTTTTTATTTTTTCAAAAGGTTACAATATCTTAAAAGCGTACATACGCCTTTATCGTCACACATTCTTTTCCTTCCGACTGTCCGTAAGGACGTATAATATATTCACCCACACAAGCCGGAATGATAAAAGTCTCGGCATAATGCACCACAAACGGTTCAAACGAACGGTCCGGACTTTCTATAATGGCTTCCTCGCCTTCCACCAAATTAAAGACGTTTACACTGCCGTTCGTGTGATGTAACACGGGAACTCTGAAGCGGTGACGGCGTGTCTCTATGAATTCATTTTCGTGCAATCCGGTGCGCTCCTCTGTCCACCCCTCTCCTTCTTCTATCACAGTCACGCAGTTACGCAAATTTCTATAGACATAGTCCGTATCACGTCTCCAGTCTATAACGCATTTTCCACGTTCCACATTTATAGGGCGCGGTTTTCCGTCAAGTCCCATACGCTGCCAGTCCCACAATTTAAATGTGAACAGGTTTGGTGTAGAACTTATTTCCAGAACCATGCTGTTAGCGCCGGAGCAATGAACCGTACCGCCGGGAATCAGGAAATGGTCATGTTTTTTTGCCGGAATCTTATTTACGTATTTCTCCGCGTCAAACACTTTCTCACCACGCTGTGCCCTACGCAACTCCTCTATCATCTCCTTACTGTCCGTTCCGTTCCTCACTCCCAGATAGACAACAGCGTCTTCCTCCGCATCCAACAGATAATAACTTTCGTCCTGTGTGTAGAACATCCCGAAATTCTCATGTATAAACTGGGTTGTGGGGTGTACCTGCAAACTCAGATTCCCTCCGCCCATTGTGTCCAGAAAGTCGAAACGGATAGGAAACTCCTTCCCGAACCGTGCCTCAACAGGCTCGCCCAGCAGCTCCTTACTTTTCAACAGCACCAGATTTATCGACGGCAATTCAAAACGAACTCCGTTCACTTCAAGATAAAGACTGTTTTCTTCAGGCACACAATCAAAACACCATCCGTAATTAGGCACGTCCGGATCCAGGTCGCAGACCTCCTTCATCCATTGTCCGCCCCACGGAGCCTGGTCAAAATACGGAACCACACGGAAAGGCTTTGAGGCTGTTTTGTCTATACCTTTATAGAAGGTTTGGCGGTCTATCATCTTGGGAGAGCCGGGAATATGACTGTCCAGCCAGTAGTCCACATGTTCGAACAATATTGATTTATAACGGTCACAAATTCTCCAGTCATTAAAATATCCTCTTTTATATTGCAGAGATACCGCATCCTCACGATTGTCTATACCCAAAGCCTTCACCTCATGTCGACGGCAACGCTGCTGAATCTCCCAACGCGCCATATCCACATACACCAGCGTTGCGCCAGGAGCGACCATCCCAGCACCTGTACCTATAATAATAAGAGGTGTAGACGCATCACATGCGCAACGGCGCGCATCCTCCAGCTTTTCCACATCAAAATAGTCTGATATACAGAGATTTGTAACATATCCGAACAACACATCCTCTGTCATAAAACGCTCTGTCATACACCTCAACTCACTTTCCTCCTTATACAGGTCGCGTACGAGAACCAACCGTGCGGACAACTTCGAAAGTTCTCTCACCAGCTCCTCTTCATACACTCCCGTATAACAGTCGACAGCAAGCACATTGTTACTTTTCAAGCAGTCGGAAAGGATGCCGCGTATCTCGTCCCATCCTTGAAATATAGTGCCGGCAATGACCGTTGAGGGAAATTTGTCATAATTAGGTTTTCTCATAAACTGTTTTATTTGTTCATACATATTATTGTTTGTGCAAATATATAAATTAAATACTAAACTCCAAAAATATTTCAATAAAAAATTTATTTATATTATATTTGCAATTAGAAAAATACGTTACGGCATGAACATAGACCACAACAGCAACACCCCTTTACACATACAGGCTGAGGAAATATTGCGCAATCTTATTGATTCCGAGGAATATAAGGACGGCAAATACCTCCCTAACGAAATAGAACTGTCACAAAAGCTGAATATTTCGAGGAACACCCTGCGTCAGGCAATCAACAAATTAGTATTCGAGGGTTTGTTGGTACGTAAGAAAGGTGTTGGTACAAAGATTGCCCACAAGAGCATCATCGGAGGTGTGAAAAACTGGCTCAGTTTCTCACAGGAGATGAAAATGCTCGGAATTGAGATACGCAATTTCGAGCTGCACATCTGTTGGAAAAAGCCGAACGAGGAAATCTGCAACTTCTTCGGCATAGACCCGAAGCAGCAGGTCAAGTGCATAGTCCTGGAACGTGTCCGCGGAAAAAAGGAATATCCGTTCGTTTATTTCATATCCTATTTCAATCCGAAGATTCCGCTCACAGGAGAAGAGGACTTCACACGGCCCTTATATGAGTTGCTGGAAAAAGACTACAACATCATAGTAAAGACCAGCAAAGAAAAAATATCGGCAAGTCTGGCGGGAGAGCGCATCGCGGAAAAATTGGACATCAAGGCGTCCGACCCCATTCTAATCAGGCAACGGCATGTCTATGACATAAATCAGATACCCATCGAGTACAACATCGGCTATTACCGCGCAGACAGTTTCACATATACGATAGAAGCGGAGAGATAGTCTGCCATTATATATAATAAGGTATAACGCAGGCATATGCCGTGCCGGTCAGACACCATCATGTGCCCGCACATATCTTTCCAGCACAATGTCAGGCAGCAGGACAGCCGTCTCCGGGGCGTCCTTGGGGGCGTCCTTGGCTTTCCATGCCACCACAAACCTCACCCTGCCGTATCTGACAATATAGCCTTTTCCATTCCACTCCGCCACTTTTGAGCGCATGTCTTTCGACAGCTTTGCCACCGCTGCTCCTGTTTTTGCGTTGTAAAGCACCGAATTGTCATAACTGAGCCGGTCTCCGCCTCGCATCGAAAGGACTTCATGTTTGAGCTTTACAAAATATCCGAGGTTCACATCTTTATATGACAGTTGCAGCACTATCTCTTCCGGCAAAGCATAACGCTGCGTGTCTGTCTTATGTACGGCTGCCGGCAGACCTGCAAACAAGATATCGTTGGTGTGCACAAAGAGCCTGTTTCTGGCGCGCGTGATGCCTACATAATAACGTCTCAGGAGTTCGTTCGTCATGTAAGACTGTCCCGATATAAGCATGTAAACATCGTCAAACTCACGTCCCTTCGCCTTGTGTATTGTGGAAATGACGACCTCTGACTCCGCTGCGTCACAAAAATCCTCGACTGACGATTCATACACGAACTCCTTGAAATCTGTTATGTATTTTGCCTTATTGGTCTCTTCAAACAACTGTATGCAACGTCTGACATACGTAAGACTCGTACTTCCGTCATACCGTGCGAAGGTAGCCTGCTTCGCTTTTTCCCAATGACCGTCAGACACCAAAGGCACACCGGTGTCCTGTCTGGTGTCTATGCAACGCATGAAATATCTCATCTCCGCCATGTTGCGGAACTTCAGACCGTCCATCGACTGGATGAGCTTGCATTTCACTCCGTGCCTGCGAAGCAGAGCCATCATTATCGCAGCCTCTTCGTTTGTCTGCGTGAGTACACACACCGTACCGCCATTGCCGTTTCTCAGCAACGACTCCATGACGGGCTGGTACAGATATCCAGACATGTGAAACGTCACTTCCACCACGCCGTCATCCTTTCTCACCGGCACTATCGGAGTGGATTTCATCCTGGATGTGATTTTCCTCACAAAACCATTGGCGAATCCCACCACACTACGGGCACAACGGAAGTTCTCCGTCATCTCCACGAAACTGGCGTCCGGCATGTTCCTCAGTGTGTTCATATACATGGAGCTGGAGCCTCTGAATTCGAATATGTTCTGGTCGTCATCACCGACTGCGATGACACGCATATCCTCATTATTGCCCATCATTGCCTCCACAAGCTCATATTCGTCATTCCCCATGTCTTGAGCCTCGTCTATTACAAGCACGGTCTTGCCTGTCTTGTTCGGTTCCACATCCCCGTTTCTTATCATTTCCGCCGCCTGACGCACCACGTTCACCACGTTGTCCCTGTTTCCTATTCTCCCCAACAGGTCAAAACAATAAGAGTGGAATGTCTTTATCTCCACAAAGTGTGCCGCATTTCCTATAAGTTCCATGAGCCGCTGCTTGAATTCTGTGGCTGCCGCACGCGAGAAAGTGAGCATGAGCAACTGCTCGTGCTTCACGTCCTCAAGCAACAGAAGCGATGCGAGTTTGTGCACCAGCACGCGCGTCTTTCCGCTTCCGGGTCCCGCCGCTACCACTATGCATCTCGAACTCTTGTCTGAGATGATCTTCCTCTGGCAGTCAGACAGCTGTCCGAACAGTTGCCTGTATTTCTCAGGCGTCAGGTTGCGTTGTATCTCTTCCTGTCGCCCGCCTTTGAAATATTTGGATATGAACTTCCTGTAGTCCATGTTGAAATAGTCTTGCACATATTGCAGGGCAGCGTCATAATCCCTCACCATCAGATTGGCATACTCGCCCACAATGTGTATCTGCTGTATCTTCTGCCTGTAGAACTCGTCGAGCATCCGGTAGTCTTCCTTTTTATATCTGAACTTGGCGTCCTTTATCCTCCTTATCTGCATGGCATTGTATATGACGAGGAATCCTCCTTCCAGCTTCAGCGCCCCTATCTTCGTGAGAAAGAGCAGTGCCTCCTCCACATCTTCAAGCTGTATGTCGTCCGTCCTCTCAAAGAAGTCATGTCCGCACGACTTTATATGATTGAGAAGCTCCACCACCGAGAACCGTATGGGCTGTCCCTCCGCCGACTCCTTCTCGTTGGCTGCGGCTATGCCGTACAGCCACTCCACCGCCATACGGCATATCCTCTGCCTTTTCTCCGCACGTCTTACGGTTGTGTCCATGTCCAGCCTCCGGCTCAGAAGCATATTGTGCGCGGCATTCTCATGTTTGCGCATGTATCCCTTTATCGTGAGAAAATAAATCAGTGTGCGTATGTCTTTTTCCTTCGACGTCGCTATACCTTCGTTTATGGCTCTGTCGTTGAGCTGTCTGCACGATATGCGCAGCGACTCGTCGGGTATCAGTTTCAGAATGTATCGCTCAAGCTTTCCGAAACGCTCGAGAAGCGTCTGCGCACGGCGTTCCGTGCTTCCAGCCTCCTGCAGATACGCCGAGATGTCCTTGCTGTCAGACAGTATGCCGTCCTGACGCATGCGTTCCACCACAGACACCACCTCTTTCTTGCTCATCCCCAGTATGTCTGCCAGATAATCCACGCGCGACTCCGCCTCCGACTCCTGTGCCTTCGAGATGTATTTGCTCGATATGAGCGACTTTATCACTCTCACCGCAGCCTCCGTCTCGTCACTGCCGAACAACGGCGACTCGGATATGCGCCGTCTCGCCTCGTCCATGTTCTTCACCGTGATGCCCGTGGCATACACATGCGGCACATTGTTGCCTCTTTCTATATATCCGCTCTGCTCAAGCGTCGACAGAGCCGTACGCACACGGGTCTCTATGTCCGACACAGAGTCGTCCCATCCCGCCTGACGCGCTATCTCCAGTGCCGAGCAGCTCACGCGCATGTGCTGCCTCGTCATATCTTTCACTGCCTTCCACACCTGCTGTATCTCGCTTATGCTCAACTTTGTCTGATTCAGCAGGACGAAATGCTTGTCAAGGTCGTTGTCGCCATAAAGCACGTAGCAGCGCGCGCTGAGCTGCGGGTCTCTGCCGGCGCGTCCGGCTTCCTGCACATAGTTCTCCAACGAGTCGGATATGTCGTAATGCACCACGAGTCCCACATCCTTCTTGTCAACACCCATACCGAACGCCGATGTAGCCACAATCACGCTCACCTCGTCTTTCATGAAAGCGTCCTGATTGGCGGTCTTCGTCTCCGCGTCCATCTTACCGTTGAACGGCAACGCCCTGTATCCGTCGCGCGTCAGTCTGGCTGCAATGTCCCATGTGCGTCTTGTCCGCGACACATACACTATCGTCGGACAGTCGCCCTCCGCCACCAGTTCCCTGAGCATGGAGTATTTCTCTTCGTCGGTCTCCGTGTGTATTACGGAATAGCGCAGGTTCGTACGCGATGCCGTGGAGGCGAACAGTTCCATATTCAGACCGAGCGTATTCCTGAAGTAGTCGCATATGTCCTGCACCACCTTCTGCTTCGCCGTAGCCGTGAAACACGACACCAGAACAGGCTCCTTCAGCCTTTTCTTCTTCTGATACTCACGTATGAACTTGCCTATATACAGATAGTCTACTCTGAAATCCTGTCCCCATGACGAGAAGCAGTGTGCCTCGTCTATGACAAACCTCACCACATGGCGCGACATGAGGATACGCTCCACCGTCTTCGAACGCAGCATTTCCGGTGATATATACAGCAACGAGGCGTCTCCGTCCTGCACGCGCTGTATGGACGAAGCCCGTGTTATCGGGTCCAGCATGCCGTTTATGGTGACCGCGTCGGTTATGCCACGCTCGTCAAGATTGTCCACCTGGTCTTTCATAAGCGACTGCAAAGGTGATATCACCACCGTCAGTCCGTGCACAGAGTGTCCCTCCATAAGTGCGGGCAACTGGAATGTGAGCGACTTGCCGCCGCCTGTGGGGAAGATGGCGAGCAGCGACTTTCCATCCACAGCAGCTCTCACGGCTTTCTCCTGCAAAGGTTCGCCTCCGTAGGTACGGAAACGGTCATAGCCGAAAAATCTCTTCAGGTTATATGATGCGTCCAGCTGCGTGCGGCAATATCCGCACCCTTCCTCACAGCGCGTGTGACGCAAGAGCCTCACCACATGCTCCACCTCCGGCCAGTTGCATGTCACCCATCCCGGTGTCACCGAGCGGTGGTCTGTCGTGTCTGTCAGAGCCAGCGCATACGCCAGTTCGCACGGATACTGCCTTACGAGCGTTTCCAGATCGGCATGTGCGCATATCTTCCCCTTATAAAGTCTTCTTATCAGTCCCGTCACATCTGCATGGCGCGCATGCGCACCGGCAATTCTGAGAAAACCCTCAAACTCCCGTCTTCCCATCAGCAACGTGGCGTACATCCGGCGTTTCTCTTCAGGAAGCGCGTTCCACCGTGCCATCTCGTCAAACATCAGGTCGCGCGCCTTCTTACAGTCGTTCACCGGATTGTTCATCTGGTCGCTCAGCAGCTTGTCGTTCTTCACAAGCCGGTGATAAGGACGTTCGGGAAACATCAAAGGCGACATGTAAAGCGTGTCCACAAGAGCCTGACGCGGCTCGTCATCACCGAACAGGTATCTGGCGTCATGGTTTATTATGTTGTGCCCGCATATATAGTCTGTGCCGTCGATGAATTCATACAGTTCCTTCTTCGACGCCTTGTGAAACGTCGCACCGTCATGGCGCAAGGCTCCTATATCGTGTATCTTACGGTCATTAAGCCCCGTCTCCACATCCACGAACACATAACGCACATCCTCACCGGTATGCGCCTTACCGTTTCTGCCGACAATATCATCCGCACTGTCGGCACCCATCATTTCCTTTATCTTGCTCCAGACAGACATTCCTTCAGTTACTCTTCTTCAGACATTAATCATATTCTCTCTCTCATCACGACAGAAAAAACGCGGTATGTGCCCTCGTCTCATCGTTGACATTCAGACACACGGACGGCTCATCATACCTGTAATTCCATTCTTCAGAAACGTTTGAATTGCATACTGTTTGCTTAGGTAAAGCTTATCTTATACAAAGATAATCATAAAATGGAATATAGTAAAGTCATTACGCAATTCTTTTCCCTTTTTCCAGTATATTTACCCGAATTACCGTTGCGGCATTTCAACATGGTCGTACAGAGGCGGCAGCAACATGGATAAAGGGTTTACTTAAACCCGAATCGATTTCTATATTTGGATATGAACATAAAAAGCGATAATATCAAACACACCAATAAACCGTGAGACGCAAGATTTTGCGTCTCTACTTTTTTCCACCAACAATTTCAATCAACATTCCTCATCCTTAAATCACAATGCGCCAGCCTTGTAGAGACGCAAAATTTTGCGTCTCACGAGCAACCCATTGCAAACCCAATCCACCCTAAAAACACCAATATCAAACACGCAAATAAAATCGGGAGACGCAAGATTTTGCGTCTCTACTTTCCTCCAGCACAAATTTCAACCAACACTACTTTTCCCCATCATCCCGCGCTCCCGACATACAACTCAAACGGCAGTGATTGGCACCCCATACCGTCCTGCATGTTGTATATATTTCCTTTTCTTTATAACATAACTCCGATGAATGTCAAATAGTTACGCAAAAAGCAAGCTGTTTCGTATTTTCTGTGTACATTTGCAATGTATTTAGACAGTCAGTACGACAATATCACAACTGACACACCATTTATTCATATATATAAAAAAAACACACATCATGACTAAAAAAGACTACAAAAAACCGGAATCAAAAACAGTGATGTTATCTGGAACAACCATTTTAGCAGGCTCGGAAGGGGGTTTTAATGCCGGAATAGGCCAACAGCCGGGTTCTGAAGAACCAAAAGGGGAAGGCGAAGGCACAGGTATGGAGATTGATTGGCCGGAATAACCATAAGCACCGTCTTACTTATCAGGTTAAACAACAAACGGCAGTCAGCCTTCATCCGTGCGTTTCGCGCTGATGTCAGGCACACCTGCCTCATCCCTAAAACCGCTGTCGGCTAAAGTAGAGACGCAAGATTTTGCGTATCACAGTGAAAGTATGCGCCTGCTGACAGCATTTTTTTATGTATGCATATTGGTATGGATTACTTGTAGAGACGCAAAATTTTGCGTCTCACGAGCAAACCATCGCAAACCACATTCACCATAAAATACCTATATAAAGCATGCAAATAAATCGGGAGACGCAAGATTTTGCGTCTCTACTTTTCCTCCAACACAAATTCAAATCAACATTCCTAACCATTACATCGCAACGCGCCAGCCTTGTTGTCACCGTTTTCTGCAACATGTATTATAGTGGAGAAAAAGCGACATACCACACACCGTAAACTCACTGAGAATCGCGTATAGCCTGACAGCATATATTTCGCTTCTGTATACGCGGATTTCAGCGCATATGCATAACATCCTGGATATCAGCGAAATGCGCGAAAAGGCGTCCGAAAGAGGAAATCCGGCTTCACGAAAAAGGCTTTCCCGCCACGCAGGAAAGCCCGTATGAGCTTGCGGAAGAGCCTGTTCCGGCACCCGACAGAGGATCTTCCGCATCACAGAACAAAACGGGGAAGAGTCCCGGCATGCCTTTCTGACATCTTAAAACGATAGAAACAAGGGCACAAGCGTATACACTTGGGTATAACATGCAGGCTATTCCGATACATACCAAACACGAATTGGCTGCATTTGAATATATCCCCGCCTGTGAAATATCTGTTTTTCCATAAAACAGACTGCACCCGGCTATCTGACAGCAAGCTGTCAACGGACTCGCCGTCTCTATTTTCACAAAAGATAATGTCAAAATTTTTTACTGCCCGTCATGCGCTTACTCAGTCCTCTTCCTACCCTTACCGCCATCATGCCTCATACACATTTCACACCGGTGTCAGTCATATTGCCTGTCATTTTTACCGGAGACATTGAGTGTCACCCGCCGCACCGGCACACACTTCCTCCGCAGCCACATGCCTCCGCATGCGTCATTCCTTTTCAACTACAGTATAGTCTCCAGCCTTGTCCGAGACTATCTGTTGCAGATATTCCACACTCAGCTCACGCGACGACTCTATCCGAGCTAACGGAGGGTCCAGCGTCACCGTCGCGCTCACACCATCTATGCTGTTCAGGGCATCCTCGACATGTGCGCGGCAGTGGTCGCACATCATGCCCTCTATCCTGTACTCACGCCTCGTCACGGCATCCTCACCGCCTCCGGAGACCTCTCCTGCCGCACCGTCACCACGCCGCGCCACAGGAAGAATGCTCTTACGCTTCAGCCGCAGACTGTTTGTCACCACACTCACACTGCTGAGCGCCATTGCCGCGCCGCCTATCATAGGGTTCAGCAGAAAACCGTTAAGCGGATAGAGCACACCGGCGGCTATCGGCACAGCTATGATGTTGTAGACAAACGCCCAGAAAAGGTTCTGCCGTATCGTGCGCATTGTGAGCTGCGACAGGCGTATCGCCTCCGCCGTCTTGGAAAGGTCTGACGACAGGATGGTCATCATCGACGTCTCCATGGCTATGTCGCTGCCCTTCCCCATCGCTATGCTAAGGTCTGCCTGCGCCAGAGCCGCACTGTCGTTTATGCCGTCGCCAGCCATCGCCACCACATGTCCGTCAGCCTGCAACTGTCTCACGAACGCCGCCTTGTCATCCGGCATCACCTTTGCTTTGTAATGCCTGATGCCTGTCTTGTGCGCCACGTATCCGGCAGACGCCTCATTGTCGCCTGTGAGCATATACACCCCGATGTTCATACTGTGCAGCATTGCCACAGCCTGTGCCGATGTCTCCTTTATCCTGTCGGCTATGCCTGCGACACCCAACACACGTCCCGCTCCGCCAAACCACACCACGGTCTTGGCATCCTCCGTCCATTCAGCGGCTTTCCCAGCCATGTCACGGTCTGCCTGTATGCCGTTCTCGCGGAGCAGCTCCTCGTTTCCGGCGTAATATGTCACTCCGTCTACGGTGCCCTTCACCCCTCTTCCGGGGATATTGGCGAAATCTGTCACAGGCACGGTATGCGAGTCCTTCAGCGCGGCGACGACCGCCTCGGCAAGAGGATGCTCCGAGTTTTTCTCCAGACTGAGGAATATCGCCCTGCCTGTCCCGGCTCCGTCCGCCCAATGCATGTCCGTCACCACGGGTCTGCCCTCGGTCACCGTACCCGTCTTGTCGAGGACAATGGCGTCCGTCCTGCGTGCCGTCTCCAGCGCGGAGGCGTCTTTTATCAGTATGCCGTTCACCGCTCCCTTGCCTATTCCCACTATAAGTGCGGTGGGAGTGGCAAGTCCCAGCGCGCACGGACAGGCTATGATGAGCACCGTCACCATCGACAGTATGCCATGCTCGAACCCTGCCGTAGGGGCGAATGCCCACCATATGGCGAACACGACGACCGACAGCAGCAATATCACAGGCACAAACACGCCCGCTATCCTGTCCACCGTCTGCTGCACGGGCGGCTTGCTGCCCTGGGCGTCCTGCACCATGCGGATGATGCCAGACAGCATTGTGTCCTGTCCGGTCTTCACGGCTGTGAAGCGCAACACTCCCCTCTGGTTTATCGTTCCGGCGAACACGCCGTCTCCTTGCTTCTTGAAAGCAGGCAGAGGCTCACCCGTGAGCATGCTCTCGTCGACGTAAGACTCTCCCCGGCACACCGTTCCGTCAGCGGCGATGCGCTCACCCGGTCTTACGACTATCACGTCGCCTTCCCTTACACTCTCCACCGGTATGACGCTCTCTCCCTCATCCGTCACCCTCGTCACCGTCTTGGGCTGGAGTCCCATGAGCTTCCTTATCGCCGTGGAGGTCTTCTCTCTGGCACGCGACTCCAGCAGCCTGCCCAGCAGGATGAACGCTATGATGACGCTCGCCGACTCGAAATAGACGTGCGGCTGTATGCCTCTTGAAAGCCAGAAGTCGGGGGCAAGCAGATTGAACACGCTGAAGAGATATGCCACACCCGTGCTCCCTGCCACCAGCGTGTCCATATTGGCGGACAGATGTCTGAGCTGCCGCCACGCATTGATGTAGAAACGGCGTCCGAAACCGAACACCACCATTGTAGACAACAGCCACACCGCATATCCCACATATGCGTAATCCATGAAAAACGCGCTCATGACGACGACGGGAACAGCCAGCACTATGGCGGCGACTGTCTGCCGTCGAAGCAGCGCATATTCCTTTCCGCGCTCCACCTCCACACGTTCCGTGCCCGCCTCCGCGTCTGTCATCAGGTCATACCCGGCGTCGCGGACGGCAGCACGCAGTGCGGACGGCGTACACCTCGAGGGGTCGTAGACCACCCGTGCAGTGGCTGACGCATAGTTGACATTAGCCTCGTACACCCCGTCCTGCTTGTTAAGAACCTTGTTTACACGTGCCGCGCACGAAGCGCAGCTCATCCCCGATACAGGGAATATGTCTTTTCTCATATCATTATCTCCCATAATACATTCACATATAACGGCTCCAGCCAGCTCCATCATTATTCCTCACCCTGTCATCACACCGCGCCAGCCAGTAGAGACGCAATATCTTGCGTCTCACGAGCAATGACTGCATACCACCGACGGCACATTATTACTCATACACATTGCGCTGACCTCCTTGTGAGACGCAAGATTTTGCGTCTCTACTTTTCCTCCAGCACAAATTCCAATCCATATTTCTCATCCTTAAATCACAATGCGCCAGCCAGTAGAGACGCAAAATCTTGCGTCTCACGAGCAATGAATGCATACTATCGATGGCACATTATTACTCATACACATTGCGCTTACCTCCTTGTGAGACGCAAGATTTTGCGTCTCTACTTTTGCCGACTGCGATTCTACTTGCCCTCTAACTGCCGAGCCGAAGCTTATCTTATGCAAAGTTACACACAATCCCCCCTTATGCCGTTACAATATTATGGATATGGTTTATATTTCGTCGAGCGGTCTGAGCCGGTGTTCCTTCATCTCCTTAAACTGCGTGGGTGACAGTCCGGTCTGCGCCTTGAACTGCGCGCTGAGGTGCGCCACGCTCGAATAGCGGAGCTTGTCGGCTATCTCGCTTACCGTCATCTCATCATACGCCAGCAGTTCCTTCACCAGCTCTATCCGCTGTGCGAGATAATACTTCTCGATGCTTATGCCCCTCATCTCGGTGAACAGCTTGCTCAGCGCACTGTATTCCTTGTGGCACACATCCTGCAAGTAAGCCGACAGCTTTGCCTTTTCCTGATATTCGGGATGGCGCACATACTCTATCACTCCTACACGTATCTGCTCGATGACACGCATGCGCTTGTCGTCAATCACCTCAAACCCGTACTCCTCAAGCTCATGCCTTATCTTCCTTTTCGTCTCCTCCGCCAAAGCACCGGGCACCACCACCGTACCCAGATTAACACTCACAGGCGTCACGCCGTTGTTCACGAAGATGTCAGAGACGGTCATTATGCACCGTCTGCACACCATATTCTTTATGTATATTTTCTTTTCTTCCATAATGTATATATGTTATAAATAGCTTTTCAAAACCGATTGATATCATAAACCTCCCACATGTCCGGACTGACTGCGGCAAAACAGAGGCATGTCAGTAAGGACATGTATGCACCGCACAGTCAGATGAGTACAAAGATAATGCGAGGCGAGTGCAACGGCAAGGCAGGAAAACGCGGTTTTACCGGACTTGACACTGCCGAGCCGAAGCTTATCTTATACAAAGATAAAGAATATTCCACATATTGATAATTATACACTCAAAAAACAGAAACATCCGAACGCCTTACCGCATACTACAGTATGCCCCTTACATCACAACGCGCCAGCCAGTAGAGACGCAAAATCTTGCGTCTCACAAGCAACCCGTCGCAACCCATATACATTCCATAACCACTTATTTAATTACACTTTCATATCGTGAGACGCAAAATCTTGCGTCTCTACTTTTCCTCCATCACAAATTCCAACCAACATTCCTCACCCTTAAACCGCAATGCGCCAGCCAGTAGAGACGCAAGATTTTGCGTCTCACGAGCAATGACTGCATACTACCGATAGCACATTATCATTCATACACATTGCACTGACCTCCTTGTGAGACGCAAGATTTTGCGTCTCTACTTTAGCAAACAGCGGATATTAATCTGCACCCGTCACCCCATCCCCACACCCTCCCCGCGCAACGCGATGACGGATTCCACATACAGACAACCGCCGCACGGCGGCTTCGCAATGAAACCATGCCGTGCGGCGGTTGCTATGTTGTCACGCATGAAGCGTACCGCCGGTGCCGGGATGACACATATCCCGGCAGTCCGGCAGCTCCGGTTATCAGTTTCCGGATGAGGTACGCAGTGTGCGTTTGAAGTTACTCTCGATGATGGCGTTGTTTATCTCGGTGGATATCTCCTGCCGTGCGCTGTTGAATCCGATGTACCGTGAATACTTAGTACTTACGTCAAACGTGAATCTCGGATTACCCTCGTAATCCTTTCCAGGCACAAAGTCGAAGTACACGATGCCGAAACGCTGGTTCTGGTGAGCCTGGATGAAGTCCCTCACAGGCTCGTGGGTGAGTTCGAATATCACGCTTCCCCATGCGTTCCAGTTTGCAGTGTAGCCCTGATTCTTCTTCTGGAAATGGTCTACATAAGCGAACGACGGAACGGCAGTTACGAACCAGCTGTCCTTATATTGCGGGTCGCCAGCCATCTTCAGGAAGTCGTTAGTGAGGAAAGACTTCAGTTCGTAGAGCGCGCCACCGTAATAATTAGACACAGCATTTGCCGGAGCGAAATCTTCCTTGAATGCGTCAGGCACCTTGAAGTATACGTTTGTTCCCCATCTGGGTCCCTCCTTATAGGTCTGATTGTCCTCATATGTACCGCGCTTACCTATGATCTCACGGTCGAGGAAATAGAATGTGGCGAAGTCGCCGGTGGACGTCTCGTTCGGCTTCACGGTGATCTTGTCGAACGCCACCTTCGCGTCAGGATTGTCCTTCAGGAACGCATAGCTGTTATACACGGCTCCGGAGGTCAGTCCTCCCTTCTCGTCATAGTTCTTCATGCCCAATGCCGCCGCCTGGTCACGGGTGTAGTTATAGTTCGGCATGTAAGAGTTCATATATCCGATACCCTCAATGCTTCTGCCATCTACCTTATAAGTATACGACTGGTCATCAGAGAACCAGTAGCCTTTGGTGTCGTCTCCGTTGCGGCGAACTATGAGCACGACCTTTCCTCTGGCATGTTTCATGTCCAGACCATCGTAGAACCATGCCAGCCGGCTTCTCTTGTCGCCTATTCCCACTTTGGTGGTCTTGTCCGATCCAATGTTCCGCTTCGGATCCATAAGATAGTCTCTCAGCTCGTTCAATGCTTTCTCCGAATTTCCAGCATTTCCATAAGCCACCTGTCTTCCCGTCATAATGATGACAGTCTCAGTAGGATGCTGGTCGAGCCAATACACCACTTGCTGAAGTATACCCATACGATTGCGGTCTCCATCATTGATAAGATAGAAAGTATTTTCAGAACTTCCATAGTGGTCTACGTTTCCAGGCAATGTGCCATACACGCTCGGACGTATGTCCAAAGCCCTCACGCCGGCATTCAGCATCTCATAGATGCTTGCCACCTGCTTGGCATGTCGCTGTGCCTCAGCCCAGTTAGTACCTTCTTTATTGTCAGCTACTCTGAAGTCAACCTGACCTGAGCTGTGCGCGCCAGGTATGTTGAGGTCTTTCAGCAGCACGTTGTCGTCCAGTCTGCCCATCCAGTCTAACGGACTGATTAACTTCACCCTCTTGCTTTCCAGCGCAATCTTTGTGCTCGGGATGATGATTCTCGTGTCAGGGTTGGGTGAGCCCGCACCGTAGGAAATCACATTGTCTGTGACCGACTCGTCGATGAGCCGATCGTAAATCGGCACGATGTCCAGACCGTAATGTCCGCGCGCGAAGATGTATGGAGGGATGAAGGCGGTGAGAATGGCGCCCTGTCCCGATTCCAGTTCCTGTGTTTTGGAGAAACGCACCTCTATATACGGAGTGGTGTTGTCCTTCGACGGGTCGATATTGGAGTTTTCGTCAAGCGAGCCCATGTCGATGTCCTCATTTCCGGCTACGGTGCTGTGGTCGTAGGCATGGTCGATGTAGTTGCAGTTCACCATGCTCTTCTGCACTCCGTTCTGCTTATAGTTCAGAGTCTGATAGTTGAGCGTTATCTCGTCCGGGAACGCTATTCGCTTGCCGCTGGCATCCTTCAGATAGATGCGCACGCCGCTCACTGTGACAGAGTTGGCGTCGCCCGTGCCTCTCACACCGATGTTGAGCGTCGTCATGATGGGCTTGAAATTGATGGTATGCGTTCCTTCGGTGGTTGTGTACACATCGCTCTCGCCCACCATGTAGCAGTTTTTCATGTCGGGTGTCGATGTCCACCATCCGTCATTGTTGTTTCCGGTGAGCTTGCACTCCTGCTTCTTTGGCACGGTGACAGTGACGCGCGCCTTTTTCTGCTTGTCGAATGTGCCGCCCGGCATCACCGGGTTGAGAGCCTTGATGCCGCTTTCCTCGCCTATTGCGGGATAGGTGGCGTAGAAGCGGTATTCGTCTGCGTTGGCATACCACTTCATCGCAGGATTGTCGCCAGACGCCACCGTGATGCCCTGCAGCTGCTCGTTGCCGGGGTTGTCGCCTATCACGTAGTTGTATTTTGCCAACGTTCCGTCGCTGTTTGTGAGCACTTTGCCGGTGTTCTTGTCGCGTGCCACCTGTATGATGCTCATCTTGTCGCCTGCGTCCCAGTACAGAGAGAGGGCGCGCTGCATGTCGTCGTTTATGCCATAATGCACACGCATGGCTCCGTTGGAGCCTCCGGCGTTCGCTGTCTTGGTCCATGCGCTGAATATCTTTGCCGAAGCCTCGTCCACAACCTCAGGCTGACTGCTGCTTGCAGAGAAGTCTACGGCTATTCCCGTGGTGGGAATATCGTCATTGAAAGTGCCCGGACCGACAGGTGTGACTTCCGGTTCGAGATCGTCTGTGCACGCGGTTGACATCACTCCTGCGAGCACAACAAATAATAGGTGTTTCCTCATTGTAGTTTCTTGTTTAATAATTCATTTTTGATAAAAACAGTGCCAGCGAGCGCAATGAGAACTTGCTGTCAAATTGCCGAGCGCAGCCTGTTTTATTTAAAAACAGTGCCAGCGAGCGCAATGAGAGCTTGCTATCAGATTGCCGAGCGCAGCCTGTTTTATTTAAAAACAGTGCCAGCGAGCGCAATGAGAG
>ERZ824598.153-NODE-153-length-116807-cov-5.729761_pt1 | contig 116807 bp, 104 predicted proteins | sample MGYA00519934_ERZ824598 | MGnify/ENA primary metagenome ERZ824598 (study PRJEB31778, sample SAMEA3449177) | human gut metagenome | biome: human gut; feature: human-associated habitat; material: faeces | place: United Kingdom | collected 2010/2012 ... | reverse complement strand
CCTGAGCCAGGATCAAACTCTTCTTTGTATATTCTTTCTCTCAGCTTGACCCGACCTACTCTTCCTCTCGGAATCGACGCTCTCGTTTATTGTATCTCGGTACTTGCTTGTACTTATCTTTCAGTATTTTCAATGACCTTGTCCCTTCCCTGTCGGAAAGGGAATGCAAAGGTAAGCGACTTTTTCGACTAATCCAAATCTTTTTGAAAATTTTTGACGGATGCCCGCAATATCACGATCAACATTGCGAGTAAGCGATGCATATCTACCTTCCGCCTATCTTATCGAGAAACCTGTAGCCCGCCGCCTCCAGGATATGCCTCGGCTCGATTCCGACGGCCTGACCGGCGGCGCAGGACTCAAGGTCGGCGATAGTCCTTGCGACCTTGACGAGCCTGTAATAGGCCCTCATCGAAAGTCCGGAACGGCAAACCACGGACTCGAGAGCCTTCCTGCAGTCCGGAGACAGAGGGCAGAAGCGCTCTATCTGGCGGTTATTCATCTCCGCATTCGCAGCTATGGACTCTCCCTTGAAGCGGAGCCTCTGAAGTTCGCGGGCACGGGCCACCCTCGCCGCGATTTCCCGGCTGCCCTCGCACTTTGCACGGGAACGCAGGTCGACCGCCGTCACGGCGCGGACCCTTACCTGTATGTCGATGCGGTCCATGACGGGACCCGAAAGGCGCGAGATGTATTCTTCCCGGCGGTATGGAGTGCACGTGCACCTGTCTCCCTCGCCGTAATATCCGCACGGGCACGGATTCGATGCCGCTATAAGCATGAACGAGGCCGGGAACTCCACCTTGCTGCGCAGCCTGGAGACAGTGACCCTCCTGTCTTCGAGCGGAGCACGCAGGGCCTCTGCCACGGACCGGGGAAGCAAGGCGAACTCGTCAAGGAACAGCACGCCGCAATCTGCAAGGGAGACTTCACCCGGAACGATGTTGTCCGACCCGCCACCGCCGATCATGGCACTCACGGACACCGAGCAGTGCGGGGAGCGGAAAGGGCGGCGCCTGACCAGGCCGGGATTTCCCGTCCTTTCTCCATATACCGAATATATCTTGCTGACCCTTAGGGACTCTTCCGGCGTCATCGGAGGCAGGATTCCCGCCACGGCCTTGGCGAGGGTGCTTTTCCCGGAACCGGGCGGCCCGATCATCATCACATTATGAGAGCCGGCACAGGCTATCTCCAGAGCCCGTTTCGCACCCCTCTGCCCGACTATGTCGGCAAAGTCCGGTATATCTCCGCCCGCCGCGCACTGCCGCAGGCTGCCTGCAACCCTTCCGCTTACAAGGCAGTCCGAGCACAGCTGCGGATCTGCAGAAAGTATCCCCATGGCATCGTCGAGGGTGCCGGCGCCATACACCTCTATTCCCCTGGTCTCACAGGCCTCGAGCGCCGAAAGCCTGGGCAGGATTATTGCGCCGAGCCCCCGCTTCGCGGCATACTCGGCATATATGAGGGCGCCCGGCACAGGCCTGAGGCTGCCGTCAAGCCCGAGCTCGCCCATAAGAAGGCACTCGCCTATCCTAGGCGGAGGGCTTTCCATTGCGGACGCGAGAATTCCGGCTGCGATAGGGAGGTCGTAGCCGCTCCCGTTCTTGCGCAGGTCCGCCGGAGCAAGGTTTATCACTATCTTCCTGCCCGGGATCCTGTGTCCGAGCGACTCCATAGCCGTAAGCACGCGCAGCAGGCTTTCCTTGACCGCCGTATCCGCGAGGCCCACGAGATGTATCCCTATGCCGTGGGTGATATCCGTCTCGACCGAAACGCCTACGGCATCTATTCCTATACATTTGGCTGCATTTATACGTGTAAGCATAGTTCTTTTTTCTATATTTGGCCTTACGGCCACATATAATTTGTGGCGCCTCGGCAATTGCAAGTAAACTTGCATTGCACTCGGCTTCTTTATATATTTGTTTCACTATTGACAGAAGGAAGCATGCAGCACTCGATCATCATAGCGGACTTGTCCGGTATCAGGCAGGCGGCAAGGGAGTTCCTGTCGCAGACGGAAGGCCGTCATCTCATAGCGTTCCAGGCTCCTATGGGCGCCGGAAAGACCACCTTCACGAAAGCCCTCTGCGAAGAGCTCGGGGTCAGGCCTGACGAAATCGCCTCGCCCACGTTCTCGATAATAAACGAATACCTGTCCTCGTCCGGAGAGAGCATCTATCATTTCGACTTCTACAGGATAAGCAAAGACGAGGAAGCCCTCGACATAGGACTGTACGACTATCTGGACAGCGGCAGCCTCTGTCTTATGGAATGGCCCGAGAATGTCGAAGACCTGCTGCCCGAAGACTGCCTGACCGTAAGGATCAGGGTACTCGACGACGGCAGCCGCGAAATCAGCTGGGAGGACTGACACATACCGCGACGCAGCTCGGATAACCGTGCACCTCGAGAAAGCCATCCCCTCCGAGCGAATCGAACACAGGGTGGGTGTCGCTTCCGTCGAGCGAGGCCATTGCAACGACGAGCCTTCCCGAGTGACAGAACGCCGCACACGAGATGTCCGGCAGATAGCAGTCCCTGAAAATACGCGTCTTCCCCTCTGCGGAAGAATATATGCCCACGTGCGCCGGCTGCGAATCGTCTATCACATGACTGCCGCGGGGTGAATAGTATATATGTCCGGCAGGCGGGCCTATCCGCACCGGATCCCGGCTGACACCATAGGGCAAGGCGGCGGAACAGGCGTCCGGCCCGCAGACCGTACAGGTCAGGAAGAAGGAGCCGTCCGGACAAGGCCAGACTCTCGTGCCCTCCACGGACAAACCAGACACGCGGGAATATCCGGCGGCAGTCCGCTCCCGCCTCACCTTGACATCGAGCATTTCGCCTGCATACAGCCCCGACAGGTCCGGCAGGACGACGGACTCGTTCCCGTCCCTGACCGTAAAGACCCGTCCGCCCGTCTCGCGATAGGCGAAACAGATACTGCCTCCGTCCCGGTACAGGGCACCAGTCGTGCCGTACGAAGGCTCGCCAAAAGAACCGAACACGGTTCCGACTCCCCGGCTGAGCAGGACTTCATCGTCCCTGCGCAGCACGAAGCCGTCACCGCCCTGCCGGACTGTCAGGCTGTACAAGCCGTCCTGCGCCGGTATCAGACCGAGCAGCCTTTCCCCGGAACCGAGGCGCAGGATCTCCATGCCGTTCCTGCATATCACGGTTCCGTCCGCTGCCGGGAACTCGGTATATAGGCTGCCGTCTACTATATGGTGGGTATCCGGCGAAGCGCTGAACGGGGCGCCGGCCGGGACGGGAACCGTCAGCAAGGGGACTCCGTCGTCATAGAGGACTATGTCGAAGTCCACGCTCCCGTGCAGGCTGTCCTTTATCCAGTTGTAGCCGGGATCATAGCGCACGGCCGAGACGAACACGCTGGTATCGGGCAGCGCAGAAGGCATTTCCGGCACGGGAGCAGGCCTGTCCGTAAGGCGGCGCATCCTGCCGTCGAAGGCTCCGAGGGCGAACTTGCCGCAGGAGGGCAGGACGGCAAGCACGCAGGCCGCAGCCGCAGGCAGAAAGACATGTAGAGTTCCGAAGGATTCCATAGTTTTTTCTGCCAAGTAAGCAATAAATCGCGAAAACCCGGTAAAGATTCGGAAATCTTACCGGGCTTTCGTCAGAAATATATGTTTTTTATCTCCCGTTTCAGAAATTGAAGCGCAGACCGAGGTCGAAGTTCACGAACAAGGGCCTCTGGGTCCTCACGCTCTTGGGCTGCGAGCAGAAGAAATAATACTGGAATCCGGGATCCACATACAGGCCGAGCCTGTCGGTCAGGGTGAATTCCACACCAAGTCCGGCACCTACGGAGTATTGGAGCTTCCTTACGGGCTCGGAAAGCGTCACATCGGGCGAGGAGTAGAAAGTATATCTGTTGGATATGCACTTCTCCACCTCTCCTCCGGCGTGCACATAGAACTTGATCCTCTCCGAACTGATGACATCGTAATATATGTTAAGCGGGACGCCGATATACTGCAGCGTGTGCAGGAAAGTCCCGGCCTCGTCCATGTATTCACCGGTAAACGTACGCGTCAGCAGGCTGTAGTCGATACCCGTGCCTACCGAAACCCTCGGCATGAAATACACCCTGACTCCGAGTCCGAGCGTGAAGGGCACCCCGTACGACGATTCGCTGAGTTCGGTGATTCCGGTGTTCCCGGCCCCCGACGTGCCGGGCGACATCATCGCCGTCTTGCGCAGGATTCCGTCGGAGTTGTTGCCGCCCACGGCACCCTTGGCATAGACCGAAGGGCTGTTGGGCTTCTTGCGCGCCCTGAGGTCGTCGGCCTGGAGGATCGCGAACGGATCGACCTCGGCTATCACCTTCCTGTCGCTCCTGTCAAGGCTCAGGGAAGAAGAGTCGGGTATATCCTCGCCGGAGCCGGCATCAGGCCATACGCTCCTGGGCAGCAGTCCCGAGGGAGCGGCCTCCGCCACTGCCGAACCGAGCATGCGGAGAGCGTCATCGCTCACTCCCATGGGCAGCATGCCTCCGGAGACATATTCGTCAAATGACACCTGCGGCCCGGCATATTCGGTCTCAATGCGGCTGCGTGAATCGGCCAGAATCGGAGAGGAAAGCCTTTCGACGGCGGATTCGCGCGGCCTAGACCATATCAGGAACGCGCCGACCGCCACGCAAGCGAAAGCAAGCGCAGGAGCGGCCCACCTGTACCAGACGGGACGGGAACCCGCCGCAGCTGACTCCGCAGCCCCGGCGTCAAGCCGGGCGCTGATACCCTCCCACACGTCGCGGGAAGGTTCCAGCTCCGCAGCCTCCATGAGGGTACGGACCTCTCTGTCGAATTCGTCCAAATAGTTTTTCCGCATCTTGTCTCAATACCTTTCTTTAATCTTTGACTGCAACAGCATCCTCGCCCTCTGGAGCTGGGAGCGGGAAGTCGTCTCGGAAATGCCGAGCGCCTCCGCTATCTCCTTGTGGGAATATCCTTCGATGACATACATGTTGAAGACGGTCCTGAATCCGGGCGGGAGCTTCGAGATCATCTTGAGCAGGTCGGCGTAACCTATCTTCTGTATCGCGCTCGGCTCGTCGCTGGTTATGTTCCAGGCCGCGTCCACGTCGTCGCTGTTCTTCAGGACATCCTTCTTCCTGAGGCTCATGAGTGCCGTGTTGACAAAGATCTTGCGCGCCCAGCCCTCGAAGGAACCGGCCCCCGAATAACTGTCGAGCTTGGAAAACAAGGTCACGAAGCCGTCCTGCAGGATATCCTCCGCCGCATCCCTGTCGCCCATATAGCGGAGACAGATGGCATACATTTTGCCGCTCAGCGCGTCGTAGATGGCTTTCTGCGATTTGCGGTCACCCCGCCTTGCGCCTTCAATCCATTCTGCTTTCCAGGTACCAAGATGCTTCTTGTTACCGAAAAGTTGCATCTTGAAAACTGAAAATAATTCGTGCTAAAGTAGCCATTTTTTCCCAATAAATTACATACTTTTGTGTTTGAGATGAATAAGCGCCTGAACCTCATATTGCTTTTTGCCGCGGCATGTGCCGCCCTGCACGCCCAGCAGACACAGGAGACCGGTCTGTTCCTGCGTGCGGTGGCCGAGTTCTCGGAAGGTGCGGTGGAACCCGCCCGGCTCAAGTTCGAGGCTCTCCACGAACAGTCTCCGCAGGACGACGCCGTCAGCTACTATCTGGGTATGTGCGAAATGTACTCCGGCAATCCCGCGGCCGCCGAGCTGCACCTGAAGGAAGCCTTCCAGCGCGACACGACGAACGAATGGTATGTCTATGCCCTCGTGACGCTGTACAACGGCACGGGAAACCGTACACAGTTCGCCAACTGGTGCGAAAGGCTGATAGAGATGAACCCGGGGATGTACTCGAATCCCTACACCCTCTCCCTGATAGGCGACGTAAGGCTTTCGCAGCGGCTGGACGACACCGCCCTGTCATATTATGAAAAGGCGCTCGAAATAGCGCCTGACTATACTCCGGCGGAACTCGGGCGGATCGAGGCCCTGAGGCTCGGAGGGAACAATCCTGCATTCTTCGCCGCCCTCGACGGCTTCGTCTCAAAGCCGCAGGTCAGGCCGGGCATCAAGAGCGACTACATCGAGGCGATTGTCCGCAACATGGACTCCAAGTTCTACTGGGTCTGGGGAGCCAAGCTCGCCGAACTTGTGGACACCTGCCTGGAGCTTCATCCCGGGGATGTCAAATCCAACCTGCTCAAGGTGCAGCTTCTCACCATAGAGCAGAAGTACGACGACGCAATCGAGCAGTGTGCACGGCTGGCTGAAGCCGCGGCCGCCGCATCCGATACGGCCAGCCTGGCCCTGGCCTACAACCTGGAAGGCGACCTCGCCCACGAGACAGGGGACATGCGCAGGACATACAGGGCATACGACATGGCCCTCGCGGTCGACCCTGACTGCGCCGCAGTGCTCAACAACTACGCCTACTTCCTCTCGCTCGAGAGGCGTTCGCTGCGCAAGGCGTTGAAGATGAGCCGCAGGGCGGTGGAGCTTGAACCCGACAACGCGACCTATCTCGACACGCTCGGCTGGATACTGTACCTCAAAGGCAGGCCCGAAGAGGCCAAGCCCCACTTCAAGAGGGCGATGATCTACGGAGGGAAGGACAGTTCCGAGGTGCTCGGCCACTACTCTGAGGTGCTCAAGGCACTCGGCGAAGACGAGCTCGCAAGCTACTACGAAAATCTTTCACAACAGAAGTCAAGATGAGAGGAAGGTATCTTTCAATAACGGCGGCCGCCGTACTGGCCCTCTGCGCAGTCTGTCCCGCCCGCGCCCAGGATACCGCGCGGCAGCAGGCCCGCAAGGCCACCCTCGAAAAGGAAATCGCCCAGATTGAAAGACAGTTGCAGGACAATTCCGCACGCAGTACGAACGCCCTGAACGAACTGACCCTGATACGCAAGAAGCTGGCGAACCGGAAAGAGCTGCTCGCAGACAGCGAACGCGAGATAAAGGTGCTCTCGGACAGCATATCGAGGGCGCAGAGGAACGCCGACTCGCTTTCGGCGAGGATAGGGGCCATGGGCGAATCGTATGCCAGGCTCGTCAAGGGCGCATACCGCAACCGCAACGCACAGCTGTGGTACATATACCTCCTTACGAGCGAGGACCTGGGACAGGCGGGCAGGCGGTATTCCTACCTGAAGAGCCTTTCGTCGCAGATGAACGCCGAAGGGCGCAGGATAAAGGACGCCCGCTCGCAGCTCGACACGACCCTCGCCGTCCTCTCCAGGATGAAAGTCCGCGCCGAGGACCTCAGAGACCGCAGGAAGCAGGAGATGATAGATCTCAGCAGCGACGAGAAACGGTCCGACAACCTGGTGGCGCAGCTCGGCAGGGACAAGCGCAAATACCAGAAGGAGCTGAACGAGAAACGCCGGCAGGTGGAGGCGCTCAACAAGGAGATAGAGCGCATCATCGCCGAATACATGGCCGAACTCGAAAAGAAGCAGGACGAAGCGGGAGACAGGAAAGAGACCCCTAGGACCATAGACTACAAACTCGCCGCCGAGTTCGAGAACAACAAGGGAAGGCTACCGTGGCCGGCCGACGGACCGGTGCTCGAAGGCTTCGGCAGGCACACGCATCCCGTATACACCTCGCTCGTCATGCCTTTCAACAACGGCATCAACATAGGCCTGTTGCCGGGCGATGAAGTACGGGCCGTATTCGACGGAGAGGTACGGAGCATAATCGTGATGCCGGGATACAACAAGTGCGTGCTCGTACAGCACGGCAGCTACTTCACATTCTACTGCAAGCTCTCGGAAGTATATGTCAAGTCCTACGACAAGGTAAGGACGGGGCAGCCCATAGGCAAGGTCGACACCATAGACGGCCAGACCCAACTGCACTTCCAGATATGGAAGGAAAGGACCCCCCAGGACCCGCAGAACTGGCTGAGGCCCGACAAATAGGACAACAAGGGGGTTCAGGAAATTCAGCCGGCGACCCACACCAGCACATGGCGGTCGAAGGTCATGTACTGCAGGTGGAGTTCCTCCTCGAATCCGTCCTTTTGGGTGAAGGTGGCGTCGAGCTCTCCCTCTCCGCGGAGGTGGAAGTTCTCGATCTCTATCTGCTCGGCGAAGTCGACGTTGTGCTGCGACATCTTCTTGAACACCGCCTCCTTTGCGCACCAGTATATGGCAAGCTGCTCGTTGCGCTTCTCCTCGTCAAGGTCGTCGATCTCGTCCTCTGACAGCGCCCGCTTCTCAACGGCCGAGAAGTCGCGGTCGAGCGACTCGCAGTCTATCCCGACCTCCTCGGTGTCGTTGTATATCACCGCGACGTACTTGTCGGTATGCGTTATGCTGAGGTTGATTGACGAGTTCTCGATGTACGGCTTGCCGTTGTCATGGTGGCTGAGATAGACTTTCTCCTCGAAAAGGGCGTCCAGAAGAGCCCTGACGGCCAGCTTCTGCTTTCTCAGCGACTCGCTTTTGATGTATGATATTTCTTCCAGTTCGTCGGAAGGGACCGAACAGAGGCTGCGAAGCTCTTTTTCAGACTCGGTAATCTGCCAGACTCCCAGTTTCGAGTGGTAGTCGTCGTCAAGATCTTTTATCAGATAGAGTGCCATAAAATGTTTTATAACGCAGCAAAGATAATGATTTTTTGTATATTTGCGACACATTAGTCAAACACTCTATTACCATAAGGAAATGAATTACATCACTGACGAAAAATTGGTCATCGTAGGTGCCGCCGGAATGATCGGCTCCAACATGGCCCAGACAGCCCTGATGCTCAAGCTGACACCGAATGTCTGCCTTTATGATGTCTACGAGCCCGGCCTCAGGGGCGTAGTAGCCGAAATGGACCACTGCGCATTCGATGGGGCGAATATAACCTGGACTACCGACCCCGCGGTAGCATTCAAGGATGCCAAGTACATCATCTCCTCAGGCGGAGCTCCCCGCAAGGAAGGCATGACCCGCGAGGATCTCCTCAAGGGCAACTGCCAGATAGCCGAGGACTTCGGAAAGAACGTCAAGACCTACTGCCCCGACGTGAAGCATGTGGTCGTGATCTTCAACCCCGCCGACCTCACCGGCCTCGTAGTGCTGTTGCATTCCGGCCTTAAGCCCGAGTGCGTCACCACTCTCGCCGCCCTCGACTCCACCCGTCTCCAGGAGGCGCTCGCCCAGGAGTTCGGCGTACAGCAGAGCAAGGTTACCGGAGCACACACCTACGGCGGACACGGTGAGGCAATGGCCGTATTCGCATCCCAGGTGAAGATCGACGGCACTCCCCTCGCCGAGAAGCATCTTTCCGACGAGAAATGGGCCGAGATCAAGCACAACACCGTACAGGGAGGCTCCAACATCATCAAGCTCCGCGGCCGCAGCTCGTTCCAGAGCCCCGCATACAACGCCGTAAAGATGATCGAGGCGGCAATGGGCGGAGACAAGTTCACCTGGCCTGCCGGATGCTATGTCAACAACGCCCAGTTCCAGAACGTCATGATGGCCATGCCCACGGTAATCGACGCAACCGGAGTGCACTACACCGATCCTCAGGGTACCGCCGAGGAAATGGCCGAGCTCAAGGCTTCGTACGAGCACCTGTGCAAGATGCGTGACGAGATCATCAGCCTCGGCATCATCCCCGCCGTCGCAGACTGGAAGAAAGTCAACCCCAACCTCTAGCAGGTTTCGGTACGACATATCAACAAGAAGGAGCGGCCTTTGACGGCCGCTCTTTTCGTATCCGATTGCAATTCTGCCCGAGAATTCCTACCTTTGGACTATGACGCAGACGGTTAGTTCGTGGGAGTTGTTCGCCGTATTCGCAAAGGTAGGCGCCTTCACCATAGGCGGCGGCATGGCGATGATTCCCTTGATAGAAAAGGAAATATCCGACAGGGGCTGGGCTTCGGCAGAGGAGCTCGACGACATCATCGTCCTCGCCCAGAGCGCTCCCGGACTCCTTGCAGTCAATACGGCCATATTCACAGGATACAGGCTCGCAGGGCTCAAGGGCAGCATAATGGCATCGATAGGCGCGGTGCTGCCATCGTTCGTGATAATCCTGTTGATCGCGATGTTCTTCACCAATTTCAAGGACAACGCCATAGTCAGCAGTATCTTCAAGGGCATCAGACCCGTCGCCGTCTCGCTGATCCTCGTCCCCGCGGTGGGTATGGCAAAGGCCGGCTGCAAGAGCTGGTGGGCATATCTGCTGGCAGGCGCAACGCTGCTTGCCGTGGCGTTCCTGAAAGTTTCACCGATATGGATAATCCTCGCGACGATCTCTGTCGCGGCAGGGATATCCGCACTAAAGGACAGACCCGAGAAGAAATGATACTATCCCTACTCTGGCAGCTGTTCAGCACCTTCTTCGTCATAGGTCTCTTCAACTTCGGAGGAGGCGCGGCGATGCTTTCCCTGATCCAGAACGAGGTAGTCAACTCCCACGCCTGGCTCACGGAACCAGAGTTTACCGACATAGTCGCGATCTCGCAGTCGACTCCCGGCCCGGTAGGCATCAACTGCGCCACCTATGTAGGCTTCGAGGTGTTCCACGACGCCGGCTACGGAAGCGCAGTCTCTATATTCGGCTCTGCAGCCGCCACCCTGGCGATAGTGCTGCCGTCGTTCCTCGTGTTCTACGGGATAATCAGAATAGTCGACAGGTTCCACACCAGTCCGGTGTTCATCGGAACCATGAAGGCCCTGAAGCCCGTGGTCGCAGGAATGATTGCCGCCGCGGCCCTGATACTTATTTTCAACATAGACTTCGACGGACTGCGGCCCAGCATCTCGGTCATCAGGGAGAATTTCCCCGACTGGCTGTCATGGGCGATGTTCGCAGCCGCATTCATACTGTCATATACGAAAAAAGCCGGCCCCATACCCCTGCTGATCGCGGCCGGGGTTATAGGCCTCATAGTCTACCTGTAATGAAGAATCTGTTATTCACAATGATCGTCCTCCTGTGCGCAGCGCCCTGTCTCTCGGCCGACGGGGTGGACGGCATTCGTCCTGCTCCCGACAGCGTGACCTTGCTGAAAGGCAGTTTCAGGATGTCCGGAGCCGCCTTCAAATACTCATCGTCGCTGGACAGCACCGCAAGGGAGGCCGTCCAGGCCCTGGCCTCGAGGCTGTCGCTCGTCTGCGGCAAGACCTCTCCCGTATCGTCTCCCGTCGGACTCGACGGCGCCACCGCGTCGGGGGCGGTCAAGGGAATGATATTCCTTATCGACGAGGGCATGCCCGAGGAGGCCTACAGCCTTGACATACAACCCGGCACGGCCGTCGTACGGGCAGGGGGCACCGCAGGAATACTCCATTCCGTACAGACCCTCAGGCAGATGCTCCCGGATGCCATATACGAGCCCAGGCCCGTGCAGCAGAGAGTAAGGTGGACCCTTCCCTGCTGCACCCTCGCGGACTGTCCGGACAACGCCGTCAGGGCCGTAAGGATTGATGTCGCCGCCGCATATTCGGATGTGGCGCGGCTGGAATCCTTCCTGGACAACATGGCGTCGGTAAAGCTCAATGTCCTCAGGCTCATGGTCGCAGACGACGACTGCTGGCGCCCTCAGACCGAGGCCTTCCCCCTGCTTGCGCAGATGACGGCCTACCGCGGTGAGAAGACCTACTCCAGGCCGGAGCTGGAGCGTCTCGTGCGCCATGCAAGGCTGCTCGGCATAAGTATCGTCCCGGAAATAGGGATACCTTCGAAGATGCTTGCCGAGCTGTCGCTGGACAGCCTTCCGCAGGAACTCTCGGCGGAACTGGAGGACATCTTCGGGACGGTGCCGCTCGTCTTCGAGGGCGGGCCTGACGGCAGCATAGAGGAATTCGTCTCCGGCAGCACCGCTTCGGAACTCGAAGGATGCGCCTCGAGGCTGTGGGGTTCACAAGGACAGTAAAAATCATTCTATATGGAAACCATCTATGACCTTGCAATAATCGGCGGCGGCCCCGGAGGGTATGTCGCGGCACAGAGGGCGGCGGAAGGAGGGATGAAAGTCGTCCTCTTCGAACGGAACTCCCTCGGAGGAGTATGCCTGAACGAGGGCTGCATACCAACCAAATCCCTGCTGTTCAGCGCAAAGCAGTACACACATGCCAAGGAGGCCGGAGCGTTCGGCGTCCATGCGGAAAACGTCAGCTTCGACTTCGGCGGAATCATGGCGCGCAAGGACAAGGTGGTCAGGAAGCTCGTCGCGGCGATAAAGTCGTCGATGAAACACCTCGGAGTGGAGGTCGTGGCCGAAAGCGCCCGTATCGACGGACGCGCGGACGACGGCAGCTTCAGGGTCTGCACCGCTTCGGGAGCCTGCCGCCTTGCCGCCAGGCTGCTCATATGCACCGGTTCGGAGGCGGTGGTTCCGCCCGTGCCCGGCCTCGGCAGGGACAATCCCGCAGTCGTCACGAGCACCGGGATACTCAGGCTGGAATCCCTTCCCGAAAGCCTCACGGTCATAGGCGGAGGCGTCATAGGAATGGAGTTCGCATCCTTCTTCAACGCGCTCGGATGCAAGGTGTGCGTGATAGAGATGCTCGGGAAGATACTCGGCCCCATGGACGAAGAAATCAGCGGAACCCTGCGCAGGATATATGAGAAACGCGGCATAGAGTTCCTGCTCGGATGCAGGGTGACCGGAGCCGAAGGGGGAAAGGTGACCTTCGAGGACGCGCAGGGAGCCTGCGGCAGCAGGAGCGCCGAGAAAGTCCTGGTATGCGTAGGCCGCAGGCCGTCGTTCGACGGCATAGGGCTCGAAAGCATAGGCGTCAGGACGGAAAGGGGCATAACGGTGGACGAGCACATGCGCACCAGCGTCGAAGGCGTATACGCCGCAGGCGACGTGACGGGACGCTCGCTCCTCGCACACAGCGCCAGCCGCGAAGGCGAAGTGGCGGTGAACGACATGCTCGGAAAGGAAGACAGGATGAGCTATGCCGCCGTTCCCTCCGTAGTCTACACCTCGCCCGAGGTAGCCTCGGTCGGCATGACCTTCGCCCGTGCCGTCGGAGAGGGGCTGGAGGCCGAAGTGCGCAAGCTGCCTCTCACCTACTCGGGACGCTTCGTCGCCGAGACAGAGAGGGAGAACGGGCTGTGCAAGATAGTCTCCGAGAAGGGCACGGGACGGCTGCTCGGAATGCAGATGATAGGAGGCCCGTGCTCCGAGATCATACCCGTCGCGGCCGCCGCAATCGAGGCCGGAATGGATATAGGACAGCTGCAGAAAGTGATATTCCCGCACCCGAGCGTATCCGAGATCATCAAGGAGACTGCCTTCTCGGAGGCGGTACAGGAGCAGACAAACCCATAAACAGATACCGTTATGAAGAAAACAGTGACATTGTCGCTCGCCCTTGCGCTGCTGCTGCAACTGAGCGCGGCGGCCGGGCAGCAGGAAGCACGGCTTCTCAGGTTCCCCACGGTAGGCGGGGACAAAATTGTGTTCTGCTATGCAGGCAATCTCTACAGCGTCGGCATCGACGGCGGCACGGCCGTGAAGCTGACGTCCCATGTCGGCTACGAGAGCTTCCCCAGGATCTCTCCGGACGGCAAGACCATAGCGTTCACCGGGCAGTATGACGGCAACACCGAGGTCTACACCATGCCGATAGAAGGCGGCGAGCCCGTAAGGCTCACCTACTCGGCCCTGGTTTCGCGCGACCAGATAGGCGAACGCATGGGCCCCAACAACATCGTCATGGGCTGGACTCCGGACGGCAGCCAGATAGTCTACCGCAGCAAGCAGCACAACTTCAGCGGACTCAGGGGACGCCTGTGCAAGATAAGCGTCGACGGAGGGCTTCCCGAGGTAATTCCTACGACCGAGGGCGGCTTCTGCTCCTACTCGCCCGACGGCAGCAGGCTCGCGATGAATAGGATGTTCCGCGAGTTCCGCACCTGGAAATACTACCGCGGCGGCCAGGCCGACGACATCTGGATAAACACAGTCGGCACCACGGAGCTCACGAAGATAACCGACAACGACGCCCAGGACATATTCCCGATGTGGATAGGCGACGAGATCTACTACCTCTCCGACAGGGACAGGACGATGAACCTCTTCGTCTACGACACCGTGAGCGGACAGACGGAGAAGGTGACCGACTTCAGCGAATACGACTGCAAGTTCCCCTCGAACTCGGACAGGTACATAGTCTTCGAGAACGGCGGCTACATCTATAAGTACGACGTGCGGAACGGAGGCAAGGCCGAAAAGGTCACGATATACCTCGCGGACGACGACATCTACAGCCGCAGCGAATACCGCAGCGGTATGGTCGGCCGCATCGGATCGGCAGACCTTTCCCCTGACGGCAGCAGGGTGATAATGGAGATACGCGGCGACATCTTCTCCCTGCCCGCGGAGCAGGGGCCGGTCTACAACCTCACCCGCACCCCCGGCTCGCATGAAAGGGAGGCCGTGTGGAGTCCCGACGGAGAGCGCATCGCATGGCTGTCGGATGCAGACGGAGAATACCAGGTATATGTCGCTCCGTACTCCGATTTCTCGGAGGCGAGGAAGCTCACGTCGTTCAAGAGCGGCTATCCCTCGCGCCTCCAGTGGAGCCCCGACAGCAGGAGCCTGTTCTTCAACACCGACGACCGCAAGCTCTACAGGCTCGACGCGGACAGCGGCAGACTGGAGTGCCTGCTCACCGGAGAGGTAGGCGGAATCAGTTCGTTCATCGTAAGTTCCGACGGCAGCTGGGCGGCATACACCACGCAGCTGGACAACAGGATGAGCGCCCTGTACCTATACGACCTCGGTGCACGCAAGAGCTACCAGGTCACCGACCGCTGGTACGACGCCTCCTCGCCCGTATTCTCGACAGACGGGAAATACCTGTTCTTCACCTCCATGACGGAGTTCAGGCCGGTATATTCGAGCGTAGAGTGGAATACCTCCTATAATGTCGCCGGAAGGCTGTTCGTGCTGCCTCTCGCAGAAGACACTCCCAACCCGGTACTGGCGAAATCAGACGAATACTCCCCTGCGGAAGAGCCTGAGGCCGCCTCCGAGGACGGCAAGGGCAGGAAATCTGCCGGGAGGGAGAAGTCTGCCGAAGAGAGCCTGATGAAGGTAGACACCGACGGCATGGCGCTCCGTATAGCCCCGCTGCCCGTAGGCACGGGCTATGTCAGCGCTATCGCCGCCGTGGACGGAACGCTGTACTACCGCGGCCCCGGCGGAATGATGACCCTCGACCTCGAGACCCTGGAGACCGACAGCTGCCCCATGCCCTATCCCATGGCATACACCGCAGACTACAGGAAGGCCCTCGTCCGCTCTGACGGAGACTACAAGGTCGTGAACTTCGGAGCCGCTCCCGGCAAGGCCGGCAGCCTGCCCGTAGGCGATATAGACATGACAATAGACCACAAGGCGGAGTGGAAGCAGATATTCGACGAGAGCTGGAGGATCACCCGCGACGGATTCTATGTAGAGAACATGCACGGTGCCGACTGGGACCATGTCTACGAGAAATACGCCCAGATGCTGCCCTATGTCAACCACCGAGACGACCTCACCTACCTCATAGGCGAGATGCTGGGCGAGCTCAACGTAGGCCACGCGTACATCACCTCCGGAGAGTCGCCCGAGATTCCCCGCATCCAGACCGGACTGCTCGGCGCCTCATATTCGAAAGACCCCCGCACGGGTGCCTTCCGCATAGAGAAGATCTTCGAGGGAGCCACCTGGGACAAGAGCCTGCGCTCTCCCCTCGCGGAGTCCGGACTTGACATCAGTACAGGCGACTACATAACCGAAGTCGCAGGAATCCCCGCATCCGAACTGCCCGACCCCGGCGCGGCACTGATAGGAAAGGTCGGCAAGACCGTATCGCTCAAGGTATCTTCCGACGCGTCCGGAAAGGACAGCCGCACCGTGTATGTGAAGCCTATAGGCGACGAGTCGCAGCTTGCATACCACGAATGGGTCAAGAGGAACATCGACATCGTCGACAGGCTCTCCGACGGACAGATAGGCTACATACACATCCCCGACATGAGTTCCGAGGGACTCGACATGTTCACAAAGATGTTCTACACCCAGCTCGACAAGAAGGCGCTGATAATCGACGACAGGATGAACGGAGGCGGAAACGTATCGCCCATAATCCTGGAGAGGCTGCAGCGCGAGGTCTACCGCATCAGCATGTACCGCAACGGAGCCAACGAGCCCGTGCCCAACCAGACCTTCTACGGGCCCAAAGTCTGTCTGATAGACAAGTATTCGTCTTCTGACGGCGACCTGTTCCCCTACGGATTCCGCAAACTCGGGCTCGGCAAGCTTATCGGCACGCGCTCCTGGGGCGGAATAGTGGGCATTTCCGGCTCTAAGCCCTTCGTGGACGGCCAGGATATGCGTACGCCGTTCTTCACCTCATACTCTACCGAAGGAGAGTGGATCATCGAAGGCCACGGGGTCGACCCCGACATAGTGGTCGACATCAACCCCTTCGAAGACTACCTCGGCAAGGACGCGCAGCTTGAAAAGGCCGTGGAAGTACTGCTCGAGGAACTCGAGGACTACAGGCCTCTGCCTCCTACTCCGAAGGATCCCGTAAAGAACTGATGAATTCCGCCAGTCCGGCCGCATCGGTGCCGTCGAACACGGAAGATACATCGAAGCCATCGAGGGCGGACAATATCGAAGCCCTGTCATAGCGGACTCCCCTCAGACGCGACGCGATCGCTTCCGAGGGGAGTCTTCCTATGAAATCCCCTCCGAACGACAGCTGCCTGATATACCCGCCGTCCATGTCGAGTGCTGCCTCCACCGTCCCGCACGCAAGCCGCAGCCTGCCGCGCAGCCCGGCTGCCGCGCTCCTGCCGTAGATCCAGTCCCATGTCGAGAACTTGGTCTCGGAAAGCCTCCGTACGGCATCCAGCCGCTCCTCTCCGAAGTCGAGTTCCCTTCCTCCGCGGCCCAATATCCCGGTAAGGGCAGATGCAAGCTCCCCGACCGACGCTATACCGGGAAGCAGGTCCCTTATATTTGCAACACGGCTTCTCACCGACGCAACCCCCTTGGCATGCAGCTTCGAGCCGGGGGCGTCCAGCGCTCTCGACATTTCGTCGAGATCCACGTCATACATCAGCGTCCCGTGTATTATCTCGCGGCGCGAACCGAGCCTGCGCGCGAATCCCGACACCTTCCTGCCTCCCACGAATATGTCGTTGCGGCCGCTCAGGACGGCGTCGAGCCCGAGCGAGCGCAGCGCATCCACCACGGGCTGCGGGCTTACGCCGCGTCCGACTATGGTATAGTTGAGGTTCTGGAGGTCGTGATACACCGCTCCCCCACCCGTGACGCGCCTCGCAAGCCTAATCCCGCGCGAGCCGATATAGTCCAAATCCACCTCTGCCCAGACATTCTGGTTGTAGCCTATTATCACCGACGGGGAGTTGCGCCACAGATAGAAGAACGCCCCGCCGCACGGATACCGCTCCAGGCAGTACTCGTCGAACGCCATGTTGAACCAGGCGTCGGTCGAATCATTCAGAAGATAATCCATACCCGCGGAGTACTCAGGACAGGACGGACTTCAAGCGTGCGATCCTCTCGAGGACGGCAGCCGTATCCTCCTTCACCTGCCTTATAAAGCCGTCATCCCCGGGAGAGCCTGCCACGGCGTCCATTTCGGAACAATTACGGAAAGTCGCGCGGCGGAAGGGATTGCCGAAATCCTTCTCCCGGCTCGAAACGACGCCGTCGAGTATGCCGCGGCATATCCTTTCCTCTTCTGAGAGCAGATGCAGCAGCTGCTGCGCTCCTATCCCGGTCCAGCCTTCAACCGAAACCAAACAATGAAGGGCATGCCGCAGCCTGTCTTCGGGATAACGCCTGAAAAGTCCGTCATAGCGTCCGTGCACCGCATCCCAGCCGGGCAGTTTTCCGGAAACGATGTCTGAGCGCAGCTGCCCGACATCGCAGCCGCGCACAAGCTGGCCTCCGAGATTCACCCATTCCGTGTCCCGGGGACCTGACGCCATAAGGTTCAGGGATTCCACGCAGGCATGAGGGTCTGAACCGAAATATTCCAGCACCTGCTGCACGGCATAGTGCCTTATCATGTCCGAATATGCCGCATAGGCCTGAGCGGCCTTGAGTATGCGTACCTTGCGCCTGGAGTTCTCCACACCCGGGGCGGTAATCTCCGTCCCGGCGAGGGCGGCGGGCCCGGCCGAAAGCAGGGCCGCCCCTTCCTCCTCGAGACTTTCAGACCCTGCGCCGCTGCCGTGCACGGACATTCCCGTCCACAGTGCGAGCAGCCGTCTTGCCTGCATGACCTCTTCCATGCTGTCCGGCGCATAGGTGTCGAACTCGATGTTCTGCCTTATCGTCACGCGTCTGTCCCTCGACCTGTACTTGGAGGCATTTCTCGCAAGGGCGTACTGGTTGTACATCCACCAGTAGGCCGGCATTATCTCCAGCACCCCCTCTTTCTCATTGTCGGCGACGAGGCTGAAAGGCAGCCTGACATCCAGTTCAGCGGGGAACGCCCCCTTTACCAGCAGGGTATACGACGCGAAAGATGACGAATGCTTTACGGAGGTGCACAGTCCGGGCCAGAAACCGCGGCCTGCGACCAGTTCCCCGTCGCTCGCACGGCTGTTGTGGTTCGAGCCGAGGGTCGCGCCCGAAGCGATGTTGCTCTGCCCGCCCACACATGCGGCGATAAGGAAGGAACTGTTGTGGTGCTGCTCGTGCGCGGGGAATATCAGGCTGCACACCACCTCCCCGCAGGCGAGGGTGCTGTTGTCTCCTGCTATGCTGTCGTACAGGCGGAGTCCCGACTTGAGCGTGCAGTTGCTTCCTGTCACGAAACGGCGCGCGGTGCAGCCGTCGTATATATGGTTGCCGTAGCCGACGATACCGTCTTCGAGCATCGCGGCCCCTTCTATATGCGTCGGTTCGTCTGCGGAGGAACAGACCGTCAGATTGCGCAGGCGCTGCGCTCCATCCACGACGCAGCCCGCACCGAGGCGCACATCCTCGACAAGGACGGTATTCTTCACGATGCAGCCCTCGCCCGCCAGCCCCCGTCCCCCGGCGGTCCGGCGGTTTTCGTCGAGCGTCATGACGGCAAGCCGTTCCTGCAGCGCCGCATCGTCGCGGTACTTCCCCCACAGATACGCGTCCGCCGTATTCATTCCGACGAAAGGCAGTACGCTGCGGCGTCCCGACTCGTTCATTACCGCTATCGCGCCTTCCCTGTCCACGGCGCAGCCGAACGCGGCGTCAGGCGATGCCGTCATCTGCTGGACATTGAAAAGCATGCTCCCGCGGCAGACGACATAGCGGCCGAGCAAGCCGACATTATGGACAGCACAGCCGTCCCCGATGTCGCAACTGTCTATATATGAGCCGTAGATTCCCGCGGGCAGCCTGAGCGGGCCGTATTCCAGAGAACTGTCGGGAATGCGTCCTATACGCACCGTCCCGCTGAAACTGCAGCCCCTGACCCTCTCGGGACGGAACTCCTGTCCGCTGACACGCAGCAGGCTCCAGTCGCGGCAGCTGTTCCCTCCGGCCTCGAGGGCTTCTATCTCGGCAGCTGAAAGGCTGCGCCACGGCCCTGCCGAAACACTCTTGTCCATTTCCATATCCATAAGCCTGTCAGTTTCCAAGGTTGCGGCATTCCGTGAGGACACTCGTGCCGGTAAGTTTCTTCCTGATCCGGCTCTCCTGCCTTACCAGGCCGACGCCCCGGGCATACCAGGACTTCTGCGAGCTCTTCTCGTTCATCATCATGGCCTTGACGGAGAGTTCCTCCTCCACCACATAGCAGTCGAAAGTCCCGGCAGGAGTCTCTATCCTCTCGCGGCCCGTCACGCGCCTGTCCTTCACATCAATCTTCGTGGTCAGGAACATGATCTTGACTTCGATGCCGTAGTCCGGCAGCTCGTCGCCGACCGATATGTCGGCCGGTATTCCGCGGCACTGCCCGGATACGCGCATCTTTCCGATCACCTCGGCCACCGCCTCCTCCTCGCCCTCGCCGACACTTCCCGCAGCCGCCATAGACTGCAGCACCATATCCTGCATGGACGACTGCATGAGCGCCGCCACATCGGTTATCACCTCCCCGCCGTCGAATATCACCGGGACGGATGTCGCGACCCGCTGCGTATCTTCAGGAGCGGCCACGGTAGACAGCACCGTTGCCCTCCCGCGGGAGAAGTCACCGTCCACTGACACGGTCGAATCCGTAGTGAAACTGAGCAGGCTGCCCTCGGCATCCCTGTCTTCATATACGAGCACGGCTCCGGCGCACGCCGGGAAGAAAGGCATGTTCTCCCCGGAATACGGAGACGCAGCCGCCTCCTGTCCGCATACAGGCCGGCACAAGGCGAGAAATCCCGCCGCAACAAGTGCAAATACTGTCAGAATCCTTGTCATAATGTCCTGTTCCGATGTAAATATACGAAAAATAGTAAGGTCGCGATATCACATCGCGACCTTACAGCAATTCTAACCTAAAATTAAACCTATGAAAAAACTATTCAGTCAATAAAATTACAAGAACCGTGCCTATTCCTGGTTCTCGTCAAGTTTGACGGTAACAATTTTCACTTCCTGAAGGGGACGGTTCCTGCTGTCAGTCTCTACGGCAGCAATGCTGTCGATTACGTCGAAGCCCTCGACGGTCTGGCCGAACACGGTATAGTCGCCGTCAAGCGAAGCGCACGCAGCCTCATCCTGCACTATATAGAACTGGGAACCCGAAGACTCCTTGAGAGGATTGGCGGTATCGCCTCTGCGTGCAGCGGCAAGTGCACCCTTCTTGTGCTTGTACTCGGGTACGAACTCGGCGGGAACGGTATATGCAGGGCCGCCAGTACCCCATTTCGCGGGATCGACGGAACTGTCTTTAGTGTAGGGATCACCGCCCTGGATCATGAAACCGTTGATGACACGGTGGAACAGGGTGCCGTCGTAGTATCCCTGCAGCGCAAGCCTCGCGAAGTTCTCGCGGTGTTTGGGAGTACCGGAATAAAGCTTGACCTTGATCACACCCATGGTGGTGATTATGTCGAACACGGGTTCGTCGGGCAGGGCCGCGATCTTCTCGTCGAGCAGTTTCGCCTGCTCTGCGGCAGCGACTGAATCGGCAGCAGCCTTGGCGGCGGCCTCTTCCTGTGCTTTCTTGCGGGCATTGCCCCCGCAGCTGGAGACAAGCGCCACGATGCCTGCTACGCAGGCCAGGATTGTAAGGAATCTTTTCATACGCAATATTATTTTCGTTTTTTGATGATATACACAGTCATAAGCAGATAGACCCCGAGCAGGAGCGTATTGAAACACAGCACCGCCCACAGCGGCCACGCGGCTCCCAGCCACGAAGGCAGCTGCGACAGCGCAAGCAGGACGGCTGCAAGAATTATGCTCAGACCTATGGACTTGACGTCGTATCGTACAGGATAGTACCTACGGCCGATGAAATAGCTCAGCAGCATCGCAGTGCCGTAGCCGGCAAACCCGCCCCATGCGCAGGCCCAGTAGCCGATGCGGGGCACGAAAACCACATTCACGGCTATCATCACGGCCGCACCCGCAGCGCTCATGGCCGCACCCCACCAGGTCTTGTCGGTGAGCTTGTACCAGAACGACAGGTTGAAGTACACGCCCATGAATATCTCCGCAAGCATGACCACGGGAACGACGCCGAGTCCCTCCCAATAAGAAGCTCCGATAAAATACTTGAGCAGTGGCATGTAGAACACGACCGCAAGGAAGGCGAGGAGCGTGAAGACTATGAAATACTTCATGCCGTCGGCAAGCGTCGCGGGACTGTTGCGGTCTGCCGAGTCGGCGAAGACTATCGGTTCATAGGCATATCGGAACGCCTGCGTGAGCAGGGCCATGATCATGGCTATCTTGGTACAGGCACCGTAGATTCCGAGCTGCACCATACCCTCGTCTCCCGGCATCAGATACGGAAACAGTATCTTGTCGGCAACCTGGTTCAGTATCCCGACCATGCCCAGGAGCATCAGAGGGAAGCTGTATCTGAACATACGGCGCGCCAGAGAGGCGTCGAAGCCGTAGCCGATCCCCTTGATCTCGGGGATAAAGAGCAGGGTCACGAAAGAAGTGCAGGCAAGGTTCACGAAGAATATCAGGCCGGCACCCCCGTCATAGCTGTCGAACAGGAACTGCGCAGAAGGCATCTGCCGGAGCACAAGGAACACGAAAAGGTTCAGCAGCACGCTCGGGATTATGAACGAGAACTTCAGCAGGACGAAGCGCAACGGCCGGCGCTGCTGCCGCAGACGGCTGAACATTATCGCCTGGAACGCGTCCAAAGCGGTAATTACCGCGAAGACCGCTATATACTCGGGATGAGCGGCATATCCGAGGGCCGTTGCGACGGGCTTCCTGAAAACGAGTACCAGGGCCACGAACAGCGCCGCCACAGCCCCGACCATTCTCAGGGCCGTACTGTAGACCAGCCTCCCGTCTTCGTCCTTCCTGCTCCCGAAACGGAACAGGGTCGTCTCCATGCCGAAAGTCAGCAGGGCAAGGAAAAAGGCGGTATAGGCGTAGAGATTCGTCACTATTCCGTACCCGCCGCTCTCCGAGGTGATAGCGTAGGTATATACGGGCACGAGCAGATAGTTCAGGAAGCGTCCGACTATGCTGCTCATCCCGTACAGGGCCGTGTCTTTCAGCAGGGATCTGAGGTTCATCGTCTTAACTACAAGAAGTGCGGCCTGGACAGCCGCACTTCCTTATGAATGGATCCAAAAGAATCAGTCGTTCAGAGAGAAGCGCTTGAATGCGACAACCTTAGCCTCCTTGTCGGCGGCTGCGAGCGCATCCTTCACGGAAATCTTCTCGTCGCTCATCTGGTATTCCTGCTCGAGCAGGGTCTGCTCCTTGAGGAACTTCTGGACGCGGCCGTGCGCGATGTTCTGGATCATCTGCTCGGGAAGGTTCGCAGCCTTCTCCGCGCTCACGGTCTTTATGATCTCGCGGGCCTGCGCAGCCTGGTCGGCGGTAATCCAGCCCTTGGCCATGTTGGACTCGATGTGGTCCTCGCTGTCGACATGGGCGGGGTTGATGCCTGCCTTCTTGAGGGCGGCCTCGACTGCCTTGTGCACCTGCTCGTCCTTGGTCTTCTGGATAGCTACCTGAAGCTCGTTGTCGAGGACCTCCTTGGGGCAGTCCTCGGCCGAAATGGCCACGGGGTTCATCGAAGCGACCTGCATGACTATGCCCTTCGCAAGCTCTGCGGGGATCTCCTTGTTGAAGCCCACCAGCGCACCGAGCTTGCCGTTGATCTTGTGCACATACTCGGCCACGAAAGGAGCCTCGACGAGCGCGTAGCATGCAAGCACATGCTTCTCGCCGGTCTTTCCGGTCTGGGCCTCCACGGCCTCCTCGACGGTATAGCCGTCAGCCATCTTGCAGGCCTTCAGAGCATCGAGGTCTGCAGGGCATGCGGCTATGGCTACATCTGCGATAGCTTCTGCGAGGTTCTGGAAATCGGCGTTGCGGCTCACGAAGTCGGTCTCGCAACCGAGGCATACGAGCACACCCTTTCCGCCCGAGATACGGGTCTTCACCGCACCCTCGGAAGTCTCGCGGTCCGCTCTCTTCGCCGCAACGAGCTTACCCTTCTCGCGTATGATGTCGACAGCCTTCTTGAAGTCGCCGGCGGCTTCCTCAAGGGCCTTCTTGCAGTCCATCATACCTGCAGAAGTCATCTTACGTAACTTCATTACGTCTGCTGCTGTAATTGCCATAATCTATCTCTGGTTAACTAAATGGAACTGTTACTCTTCCGCTGCTGCGGGCGCCTGCTCTGCAGAGGGCTTTCCGGACCTGCGCGAACGAAGGCGGCGTGCTCCTGCGGGCTTCTCGTCGGATGAAGTCTCCTCGGCGGCTGCAGCCTCCTTGTCCTTCTCGAGCTTGCGCTCCTCAAGACCTTCCTGGATGGCGGCGCAGAGGATGTTCACGATGCAGTTAATGGAGTTTGCGGAATCGTCGTTTGCCGGTATCACATAATCAATCGGTGTGGGATCGCAACATGTATCAACCATAGCGAATACCGGAATGTTGAGACGGTTGGCCTCCTTGACTGCATTGGCCTCCTTCTGTACGTCGATGACGAAGAGCGCCGACGGAAGACGGCTCATATCGCGGATCGAGCCGAGGTTCTTCTCAAGCTTCGCCCTCTGGCGGTCCACCTGCAGACGCTCCCTCTTGGCGAGCTTGTCGTAGGTGCCGTCCTCCTTCATCTTGTCTATAGTGGACATTTTCTTGATAGCCTTGCGGATAGTGGGGAAGTTGGTAAGCATACCGCCTGCCCAGCGCTCGGTTATCGAAGGCATGTTTACTGCCGTAGCCTTCTCCTTGACGATGTCCTTGGCCTGCTTCTTCGTCGCAACGAAGAGTATCTTGCGGCCGGACCTGGCAAGCTGCTTCATCTCTTCGGCAGCCTCGTCTATCTTGCCTACTGTCTTGTGCAGGTCTATAACGTGTATTCCGTTCTTCTGGTCGAAGATGTAGGGAGCCATCTTGGGGTTCCACTTTCTTGCCAGATGACCGAAATGAACATCTGCATCAAGCAATTCCTGGAAATTTGTGCGTGACATCTGTGTTTGTTCTGTTTTTTAAAAACTGTCCCCTTCCGGGGTCTCTTTTCTTCAAGGCGGAGTAGCGGGTTTCCGGTCTCCGGCCTTTTCCGCAGCGGGGCAACCGCCGATAAGTGGCTGGTTTGAAAACCGCCGCTGTGCCGTAAAGTCCGGCTTGGACTAACGTTTACTGAACTGGAAGCGGCGGCGTGCTCCGGGCTGGCCGGGCTTCTTGCGCTCTACCTCGCGTGAGTCGCGGGTGAGGAATCCGGCTGCCTTGAGAACGGGGCGGTATGCTTCCTTGTCGATCTCGCAAAGGGCGCGCGCGATACCGAGGCGGATAGCCTCTGCCTGACCCTTGGTGCCGCCGCCTGCGACGGTCACCTTAATGTCGAACTGGCCGAGGGTGCCGGTAACTTCGAGAGGCTGGTTCACGATATAGCGGAGAGCCTCGAGAGCGAAGTAGTTCTCGACAGGACGGTCGTTGATCGTGATGTTGCCTTTGCCGTTTGAGAGATAAACGCGAGCTACAGCTGACTTACGTCTTCCAAGGGCGTGTGTCTGTTCCATTTACTCTGTTTAAATTTCGTCCAACTTGATTGCCTTAGGGTTCTGTGCCTGGTGAGGATGCTCGGAACCTGCGTAGATGAACAGGTTGCCGAGGAGGTCGTCACCAAGACGTGTCTTGGGGAGCATACCCTTAACCGCTCTCCTGACAAGCTCTTCGGGATGCTTTGCGAGAATCTCCTTGGGAGTGGTAAACCTCTGCCCGCCGGGATATCCGGTGTAGCGGGTGTACACGCGGTCGGTCATTTTCTTGCCTCCGAGGGCCACCTTCTCGGCGTTGACCACGATGACATTGTCTCCGCAGTCCACGTGAGGGGTGTAGCCCGGCTTTGTCTTGCCCCTGAGGACAAGCGCAACGCGCGAAGCAAGACGACCAAGAGCGAGATCCGTCGCATCAATGACAACCCACTTCTTGTCTACAGTCGCCTTGTTGAGCGATACTGTCTTGTAGCTTTGTGTGTCCACTGTCTTGATCTTTAAATAGTTAATAAAAATTGCGATCCCTACACAAAATAGGGGTCGCAAAGATAAGGATTTTTATCGAAAAATCAAAAACTATGCACCTACGCAATGAAATTGGCCTGTACGAAGGCGTTGATTCCCACGCAGACGAAGGCGAGGCAGATTATCGAAACGACGATTATGCCTATGACCTTGATGCGCTTGAACCAGGTGCTGCCGTCCCAGCCGACGGTCTGGAACATGCTCCAGAATCCGTGGGAGAGGTGGAACCACAGGGCGGCGAACCAGAGGATGTATATCACGAGAACCCACCAGTGTCCGAAGGTCTGCATGAGCAGCGCGTAGGGGTTGTCGACATAGGTGCCGATTCCGGTGAGCTCGGGGAGCTGCATCTTCGCCCAGAAATGGAACAGGTGGAAGCAGAGCACTCCGAGAATCACTATTCCGAGCACGAGCATGTTGCGCGAAGACCATGAGTCCGACGCCGCCCTGCTGGGAACCTCATAGCGCCTGTATCCTCCGCGGGCCTGCATGTTGCGCCATGTAAGCCAGCATCCGTACACGATGTGCACGAGGAAACCGAGGGCCAGGACAGGAACCAGCAGCGAAATCACCGGAGTGGACATGAAGTCGCATCCGAGCTTGAAGAGTCCGTCACCTGCGCTGAAGAGCTTGTCGTCTACGGCGACCGCGTTGAACTTGCCCGTAAAGGAATCGATTACAGAGAAGAAGTTGATCGTGGCATGCAACAGCAGGAACAGAATCAGGAAAGCTCCACTCACTGCCTGGATGAATTTCTTGCCGATTGATGAGTTGAATATGAACATTTGATCAAGAATTTAATCTTACAGGACTGCAAATATAGTCCTAATCTTGCAAGTTTCATAATTTTCAAATACTTTTGTTAAAACAGTTTTCAACAAGACTTATATATGAGAGTACTGCTTAAACTCAGCGGCGAGAGCCTCGGAGGCGGATCCGGCAGGGGTGTTGACAGCGAAAGCCTGAAATCATACGCCGCCGAAATAGCCGCCGCGCTGCACGAGGGGCACCAGATAGCGGTAGTCAACGGAGGAGGGAACATCTTCCGCGGGCTCCAGGGCCTTGGAAAAGGCTTCGACCGGATAAACGGCGACCGCATGGGTATGCTGGCCACCGTCATCAATTCGCTGGGACTCTGCTGCGCGCTGCGCTCGGAGGGCGTCAGGGCAGAAGTCTTCACCGCCACGCCCATGGAACCGATAGCCCGCTACTACAGGAAGGAAGACGCCGTCAGGGTCCTCGAAGAGGGCGGAGTCGCCCTGATTTCCGGCGGCACCGGGAACCCTTTCTTCACCACCGACTCGGGAGCCGCCCTCAGGGCCCTCGAAATCGGAGCGGACGCCCTGCTGAAAGGCACCAGGGTGGACGGGGTATATACCGCCGACCCGGAGAAAGACCCCGCCGCCGTCAAATATGACGAGCTCAGCTTCACCAAGGCCCTTTCCGACCACCTGAAGGTCATGGACGCCACCGCATTCGCACTCTGCGAGCAGGGACCCATACCCATAATCGTATTCAACGTCGAGCAGAAGGGCAACCTCGGCAGGCTGCTGCGCGGCGAGAAGATAGGAACCGTAGTACACGCATAATCAAACATACAGCATATGTTAACCGACAAAGCAAAAGAAATAGTCAATCAGACCGAGTCCAAGATGCAGGATGCGGTGAACTTCCTCGAGGAAGACCTCAAGTCATACCGCGTCGGAAAAGCCAACCCGCTTATCTTCAACAATGTGAGCGTAGACTACTACGGCACGCCCACCCCGGTGTCGCAGGTAGCCTCGATCACCACGCCCGACGCCAAGACCCTGGCCATCCAGCCCTGGGAGAAGAACATGATTCCCAAGATCGAGAAGGCGATAATCGACGCGAACCTCGGATTCACCCCCCAGAACAACGGCGAGGTGATACGCTGCACCGTCCCGGCACTTACCGAAGACAGGCGCAAGGAACTCATCAAGAAGGCGAAGGCTTCCGGAGAGAATGCCAAGATAGTCGTACGCAACGCACGCAGGGACGGAATCGACCTGCTCAAGAAGGCCCAGAAGAACGACGGACTCTCCGAAGACGAGCAGAAGGAGGCCGAGGGCGAGATCCAGAAGGTCACCGACAAGAACGTAAAGGCCGTCGACGAGCTCGTCGCAGCCAAGGAGAAGGACATAATGACCGTATAGATCCGGGGAGGGACGCCCGAACGGGCGCTATATCTCCGTAATCAGAGTCTTGAACACGCTTCGCTGCACTTCGCTGACGAAGCGTGTCTGTATAGGTACCACGAAGAGCCGCTCTATTATCTCCCGCGGCAGACCCGGGAAATCCCTCAGGCGCTGGATGTCCTTTTCAGTCGTCATTATGACGGCCGTGTGATCCTTGCGCAGGGCGAGCTGTATCCTGTTTATGTCGGACCATGTGAACTTGTGGTGATCGGGGAAGCTGAAACGCGCGGCAATCTTATAGGTGTCGCTCAGGTACTTTCGCAGCGCTGTGTCTTTCGCTATCCCGCTCACGAGTATAGCCTTCTTCGCATAGGCATAGCGGGGATCCGTGACATCGAACGCCCCCTGCACCGGCAGGTATTCCACGCAGGTGAAGAAGACATCCTGCCTGCGGCCCTTGCGGCTGACTCCGGAACAACTCCCGGGGTCGTAGTTCATCACGCCCATGGATGCGGCGAAATCCTTCTGCTCCTGAAGGTCGATGTAGTCCGGGCACTTGGAGACGATTATCACGTCTGCGTCATAGAGCCTTTCGGGCAGGTCGCGCAGCCTGCCCAGAGGCAGCAGCATATCCTTCATCACCGGCCTGTTGTAGTCCACGAGCACTATCGAGAGCGTCGGCTTGAGCCTGCGGTACTGGTAGGCGTCGTCCAGGATGATGTAGTCCGCCGGAGGGAAGTCCCTGTTCCAGCATTTCCCGGCATACTTCTTCGAGGCGAGCTTCGAAGGGTCGCACAGCAGCGCGCAGCCCTCCACCCTGTCCTTGTCGACGGCAACGGTAACTCCGGGGAACTTCCTCTTTATCTGCAGCGGCTCGTCACCGAACATCGCGGCGCTCCCGTCGGGGCTCACCTGCTGGAAACCCTTGCTCTCGCGTCTGTACCCCCGGGAGAGCACGGCAAGGCCGGCATTTCCCCACCTGTCGCTTTCCTGCAGCAGCCGCAGTATCATCTCCACATGCGGAGTCTTGCCCGTACCGCCCACGGTGATGTTGCCGACGCATACCGACGGCACCTGCGTCACCGCAAGCCTGCGTTTCGGAGAACTGTAGTACCGGTCGCGCAGACGCAGGTACAGATAATACGGATAAAGAAGGACCCTATCTATCATAAGTCTGGAGAATTTCGTCGAATATGGAATACAGTTCCTGCCTGTCGAGGGTCGTCACCATTCTCATCCTGGTCTGCTTGAAGTCGGGCAGTCCCTTGAAATAGCAGCTCAGGTGACGGCGCATCTCGTAGATTCCCCGGGGCTCTCCCTTGAATTTCAGAGAAAGGTCGAGATGAGTCCGGGCGAGTTCGACCTTCTCGGCGATACCGGGTTCAGGCATGGGCTCTCCGTGCTCCATATAATACTTTATTTCACGGAATATCCACGGGTGGCCGAAAGTGGCGCGGCCTATCATTATGCCGTCGACCCCGTAACGCCCGAACGCCTGCACCGCACCCGGGCCATCGGTGATGTCGCCGTTGCCGATTATGGGGATGTGCATGCGGGGATTGGCCTTGACCTGCCCTATCAGAGTCCAGTCGGCCTCTCCGCGGTACATCTGGCAGCGGGTTCTGCCGTGGATCGTAAGGGCCTGGATCCCCACGTCCTGCAGCCGTTCAGCAAGTTCCACTATTATCTTGGAGCCCTCGTCCCAGCCGAGCCTCGTCTTGACCGTGACAGGCTTGTGCACCGCCTCGACCACGGCCTTGGTAATGGCGACCATCCTGTCTGGATAGCGCATCATGCCGGAACCGGCACCCCTGCCGGCGATCTTCGTTACCGGGCAGCCGAAGTTGATGTCGATTACGTCTGCACCGTGCCCTCCGGCGATCTCCGAGGCCCGCTCGGCCATTTTCGCGGCCTCGACCATGGATTCGGGAATATGCCCGTAGATCTGTATGCCCACGGGCGCCTCCCCGTCATAGGTATGCAGCTTGGCTATGGCCTTGGCGGCGTCGCGTATCAGCCCGTCCGAGGGTATGAACTCGGTATAGACCATGTCCGCCCCCTGGGAACGGCACAGCAGGCGGAAGGACGCATCGGTGATGTCCTCCATAGGAGCCAGCAGCAGTGGCCTCTCCCCCAGGTCTATGTCGCCTATCTTCATTACGGGCACAAAGATACTCAAAAGCGTCCCCATGAACAAATTTGCACGCGGCTATATGAATTGCCGGGATTTCTGCGTATCTTGAGCAGTTGAGGACAAAGCGATTGCCATGGACAACATATATGCAGAAAGGATAGAGGAGCTGCGCAGGCTGATGCTCTCCAAGGACTGGGACGCCGTCGTCATCACCGGCTCCGACCCGCATTCGAGCGAGTATCCCGCACCGAGGTGGAAACAGGTCGAATGGCTCAGCGGATTCACGGGCGAGGCCGGAGACCTCGTCATAACGCTCGACCATGCCGGGCTCTGGACCGACACCCGCTACTTCATACAGGCGGTGCAGCAGCTGGAAGGAACGGGCGTAGAACTCCACAAGATGAGGGTTCCCGGACAGGTGGGCATACCCGAATGGCTCGGCTCGCAGTTCGGCCCCGACGCCATAGTCGTGGTCGACGGACTGTGCATCAGCGCAGAAGCGGCGGCGGAACTTCCGTGCAACGTGATAAGCATGCCCGACCTGCTGAGCAGGCTCTGGCAGGACAGGCCGCAGATACCAAAGACCCCCGTATTCACCGTCGAGACGGGAGAGACGAGACAGTCCAAGACGGCAAGGCTGAGGGACTTCCTCGACGAGACGGGCTGCGACGCCATACTGCTGTCATCCCTCGACGAGATAGCATGGACGCTCGACATAAGGGCGTCCGACATAGAATACAATCCCCTGTGCATAAGTTACCTCCTGGTGGGAAGGGACAAGGCCGGGTGGTATGTCGACAAAGACGGGGAGCAGGACGAACGGAGCTGCGCGACATTCAGCATACTCGAATCCGAAGGCATAAGGATAAGGCCGTATACGGACATAGCATACCTCGCAGGCGAGACTGCGGGCAAGCTGTGCGTCGATCCCTCGACGCTGAACTTCGACCTCTATTCCAACCTCCGCTCGCTGGAAGTGGAACTCGAGTGCAGGGAAAGTCCCGTAGCACGGTGGAAAGCCGTGAAGAACCCCTTCGAAATCGAGGGCATGCGCCGCATACACATCCGGGACGGCGCGGCCATGGAAAGGTTCCTCTACTGGCTGGAGAAGAGCCTGGAGTCCGGGCGCGAGGTCGACGAGGCGGAAGCCGCACGGAAACTGGGAGAGATCCGCTCCGGCATACGGGGCTACATGGGCGACAGCTTCGAGACCATATCGGCATACGGCCCCGGCGCGGCGCTGCCGCACTACCGCACCCCGTCCGAGAACGCCCCCGTACTGCGGCAGGAAGGGCTATACCTCAACGACTCCGGAGGACAGTACCTCGACGGAACGACAGACATAACCCGCACCGTCCCGCTCGGGAAATGCAGCCGGCTTGAAATGGAAGACTACACACTGGTGCTCAAGGGACATATCGACCTCGCCATGGCCGTCTTTCCCGAAGGTACTCCGGGATGCAGGCTCGACGCCCTCGCAAGGGAGCCGCTGTGGTTGAGCAAGCGCGACTTCGGGCACGGCACGGGCCACGGCGTGGGATTCTTCCTCGGAGTGCACGAGGGTCCGCAGGACATAAGGCAGAACCTCAACGGCACCCCGCTCGAGGCCGGAATGATCTGTTCGGACGAACCCGGAATCTACCGGGAGGGAAGGCACGGCGTAAGGCACGAGAACCTGCTGCTCTGCATCAATGCGGGAAGCAACGAGTTCGGAAGGTGGATGGAATTCGAGACCCTCACCCTCTGCCATTTCGACACCTCTGCGATAATCCCCGAGCTGCTCGGCAGCGCGGAGACGCAGTGGCTCGACGCCTACCACGAAAGGGTGTACCGCACGCTCAGCCCGCTGCTTCCGCCGGAGATAGCCGCCTGGCTCCGCGAAAAGACCAGGCCGCTGTCCGGGCAGAGCCGTTGAAAAGGCTCAGAGTATGAAATTGGTGACGAATATGAGCACCACCGCAAGCGGCGCCACCCACTTGATGAGGAAATACAGCACCGGGAAGACCTTCGCGTTCAGCTTCAGGCTGCCCGCGTTGGTGAATTCGTCGTAGACATCCTCGCGCTTCATCACGAAACCCACGAACACCACGGCGAGAAGCGCCATGAGGAACAGCAGGAAATTTGAAGACACCTTGTCGAAAAGGTTGAAGGCCTGGCCGTCCAGCGCGCACAGGGAGCCGGCAGCGCCGCAGAGCACGAATATCAGCAGGCACGCGGCCCGGCGTCCGAGCCTTGTCTTCTCCACGAAGAAGGCGACACCCACCTCGACCAGCGATATGCTGGAAGTTATCGCGGCCACAATCACGGCAAGGAAGAACAGCGCCGACATCACGGTGCTGAGCACAGGCAGTTCGACAGCCATGGTAGCGAATATATACGGGACGCTCTTGAAGATGAGGCCGGGGCCTGTGCCCGGCGAGATCCCGGCGGCGAACACCGCCGGCATAATTGCAAATCCGGCAAGTATGGCGAAAGTCAGGTCGGAGACCGCCGTCCCCACGCTCGACGCAAGCATGTTCTCCTTCTTGCTCACATAGGAGGCGTAGGTGATAATCGCTCCCATGCCGAGGGACATGGAATAGAAGCTCTGCCCCATGGCGTATGCCGCCGTGCGCGGAGTAAAGGCCGAGAAGTCAGGCTCGACAAGGTAGCGCACGCCTTCGGATGCACCGGGCAGCGTCACAGAATACACGGCGATGACTATTATCATCACGAACAGCAGAGGCATGATGAACTTGCTGAACTTCTCGATGCCCGACTTGACGCCTCCGGCGACTATCAGGACGGTCGCGCCCATGAACAGCAGATGCATGACCACCGGCATCAGGCCGCCCGAAGTAAACTTGTCGAAGATGTCCTCGGCCGCCGCAGGATTGCTGCCCGTGATGCTCATGTCGAGCGACTTCACCAGAAATTCCAGGGACCACCCTCCGATGACGCTGTAATACGAGGCGATTATCAGCGGGATCGCGACAGGCAGGAAGCCGACCGACTTCCAGAACCGGTTCCCGCCGGAAAGCCTGGAGAAAGACGAGGCCGCATTGCAGCGGCTGCGGCGTCCGATCACGAACTCCGATACGAACACCGGCAGGGAGATGAATACGGTGGCGAGCACATATACGATGATGAACACCGATCCTCCGTGCTCTCCGACGAGGTAAGGGAACCTCCAGATGTTGCCCAGGCCTATGGCAGACCCGGCCATGGCCATGACGACGGCGAGCCTGCCGCCGAAATTTTCTCTCTTGCTTTCCATATTACACTACTTTTTATGGTTTTACAGTCTCGAGTAAACCGTGAACTCGAAACTGATTCCCGATTCCCCGTCGGTCATCGTTTCGGAACGGAATTCCTCCTTCCACCGGCCCGGGTCGGGCTCGGGGAAGAACGCATCCGCATCCGCGACGACAGTATGCACCCTCGTTATATACATCCTGTCTACGATGTCCACCGCGTCGGCATAGACTCTCGCCCCGCCGATCACGAACACGCGTCCGGCTCCCGCCGCAGCGTCGAAAGCCTCGGAAAGCGAGGCCGCACACCTGACAGGCAGTCCGTCGAAAGCCTCCGGACGGCCCGTGATGACTATGTTGTCCCTCCCGGGCAGCGGCCTTCCTATGGACTCGTAGGTCTTCCTGCCCATGATGACCGGACATCCCATGGTCACCTTCTTGAAATATTTCAGGTCTTCTCCGATATGCCAGGGCATATCCCCGGCCACGCCTATGGCGCCGTTGTCGGAGACGGCAACGATAAGGCACTTCTCCATATATACACTACCTGTCAATCCCACGGCCCGGACCTATACGGCCACCGGAGCCTTTATCGCGGGGTACGGGTCATAACCCTCGAGGGCGAAATCCTCGTACCGGAAATCGAAAACGCTCTTCACCTCCGGATTCAGCCTAATCACCGGAAGCCTGCGCGGCTCCCTGGAGAGCTGCTCGCGCACCTGGTCAAAATGGTTCAGATAGATGTGCGTGTCTCCGGTGGTGTGGATGAACTCTCCCGGCACGAGACCGCAGCACTGGGCTATCATCATCGTCAGCAGCGCGTACGAGGCTATGTTGAACGGCACCCCGAGGAAGGTGTCGGCACTCCTCTGGTAGAGTTGGCACGACAGCTTCCCCTCGGCCACATAGAACTGGAACAGGCAGTGGCAGGGAGGCAGGGCCATCCTGTCTATCTCGCCGGGATTCCAGGCAGTGACTATCATCCTGCGCGAGTCGGGATTCTCCCTTATCGTCCGGACGACATCGGAAAGCTGGTCTATCGTCCTTCCGTCGGGAGCAGGCCAGCTGCGCCACTGGTGCCCGTATACCGGGCCGAGTTCGCCGTTTTCGTCGGCCCATTCGTCCCAGATAGTCACATTGTGCTCCTGCAGCCGGCGGACATTCGTATCGCCGCTGACGAACCAGAGCAGCTCGTAGATTATCGACTTGAGGTGGACTTTCTTGGTCGTGAGCAGGGGAAAACCCTCCGAAAGGTCGAAACGCATCTGGTGGCCGAATATGCTCTTGGTACCGACACCGGTGCGGTCATGCTTGACCACGCCGGTGTCCATTATCTTCTGCAGCAGTTCGAGGTACTGTCTCATTTCTCGACCCCGAACGCATATATTATCGCCTCTCCGAAGGTCTTGCCCGGCTCGAGCAGGGTCGAGGGATATTCGGGACGGTTGGGGCTGTCGGGGAAATGCTGGCATTCGAGGGCGACTCCGCCGTAGTCCTTATAGACGCGGCCCCTCTTTCCGGGCGCGCAGCCGTCGAGCCAGTTGCCGGTATAGACCTGTATGCCGGGCTGGGTCGTATAGACGGTAAGCGTCCTGCCGCTATGGTTCGACCAGAGCCTTGCGGCTTCCTGCAGCTGTCCGGGCATGTAGTCGTCCAGCACCCAGCATGCGTCATAGCCCTTGGCATAGTTGAGTGCGGGGAAGTCCTTGGCGAGGTCGCGGCCCAGGGTCTTCGGCCTGCGGAAGTCCATAGGCGTTCCGGCTACGGGAGCGGGGTCGCCGAGCGGGATCAGCGAGGGGTCGGTGGGCAGGTAGCGCGAAGCGTTGAGCCTGAGATAGTGCCTCTTTATGAGCCCGCTGCCATTCAGGTTGAAATAGGCATGGTTGGTGAGGTTCACCACGGTGCGAGCGTCGGACTTGGCGTTGAAGGTGATGCGCAGCTCGTTGTCTTCTGTCCAGACATACCTCACCACGGCGACCAGCTTTCCGGGATAGCCCATCTCGCCGTCCTCGGAGACATATCTGAACTCGACTCCGCCCTTGTGCTTGCGCGACTCCCAGACCTTGTTCTGGAAGCCTTCGGGACCTCCGTGCAGATGATTGGGGCCGTTGTTTATCGGAAGCACGTACTCCTTGCCGTCGAGGGTGAACTTTCCGGCGGCAATCCTGTTGGCAAACCTTCCGGGGCACTTGCCTATGCACGGGGCGTCGCCGATGTACGACTCGGGCTTCGAATATCCCAGCACCACGTCGGCGAGCTTTCCGTCCTTGTCGGGAACGAGCACCGACACTATGCCGGCTCCTATGCTGCATACGGTCACGCTTGCGCCGCTTCCGTTGGTCATCGTGTACCTGTAGACGGCCTTGCCGTCCTGCAGTCTGGTCCAGAGTTTTCTTCTAATGGTCATAGTCTTATGAATTTATAGCATTTTCAAGGAAAGCGAGCACCCTCTCGGTCGGGGCGTCCTTCATTATCACGCGCTTGTCGGCATCCAGCAGGTACAGCGACGGTATGGCCCTGACATAGTAAAGGCTGCCGTCGTTCATCACCCTGCGGAAATCGTAACCGTTATACCAGCCGGAGGGGTACTCCCCCGCCGCCGCGCGCCACCTGTCGATTTCGTCGTCTATGTAGATGTTGACCACCGCCAGATCGCCCGAGGCGATCATCTCTTCAGGGAAGCCGGCCGCCTCGATTTCAGAGACGATGCCCTGGCAGGCATGGCATCCGGGATTGCTGAAGAAGAGCAGCGTCCACCCGGCATCGATCCCGTACAGCGTATGCACCCGGCCGGAAGCATCCTTGAACTCGAAGTCGGGAGCCTTGCTGCCGTAGGGATTCATGGAGCACTTCTCCGCCTCGAACCTGTATGCGGGCAGCTTGTCGCGCGAGGTGAACGGGCTTTCTATCATCTTCCGCACGAAGGGCAGGTAGAGGTCTTCGCTGCGCAGGGGCGAATTCGGGTCGTACAGGCAGGTCTCCACGAGGCTGGTCATCAGCTCATATACAAGGGAGGCGCTGTCCCGCGCCTGGCAGCCTTCTATCTGGTCGAAGAGCGACGACACGGCATCTGCCGCACGGGGCACTTCGAAGCCGTGCAGTATCGAGAGATAGGCCATCATATTGTCCCTGACCTCGTCCCTGCGCACGCCGAGCACATATCCCGTGTCGCTGGGGCCCGTCCCCTTGAAGAAGCCGTCCCAGTAGTGCGTAACAAGATAGTCGGCCCTCTGCGCCGGATCGCTGAGCATCGCAGGGACGCTCACCGTCGGGAAAGGGCGCGTCCGGACCTCCACGGAGGGACGCCCGCCGCGGCTTCCGCACGACACTACGGCGGCACACAGGCACAGCATCATCACAAAGGCTTTCATATTCCTGGCGTTGTGAGCAGTAAAGTTAAGTAAAAATAATTAGTTTTGCGCTGATGAATCCGTCCGAACCGCACTTTTCAGGCATCAGATGCCTGCTCGCCGCCCTGCTGTGCCTCGTCTCCTGCGTGGCCAGCGCCCAGTTCTATACATCCGGAAGCGATGCTCCGGGACTGAAATGGATGCACTTCGACACCGGGCACTACGAGATAATCTACCCTGCCGGCATGGACTCTCTCGCAAGGAGCTACGCCGTCAGCCTCGAAAGATACTCCGGCTTCGACAACCCGGGACTGCTCGCGAAGAAGAAGATTCCCGTAATCCTGCGCAACCGCACCACATATTCCAACGGAATCGTCGTGCTCCCTCCGCTGAGGGCGGAGCTGTATACCACACCCGACCCGTACGACGCCCTGCCGACGCCGTGGCAGGAACACCTCGCCGCACATGAGACGCGCCATGTGGGCCAGATGCTCGCCACCCGGCAGGCGCCCTGGAACATAATACGCATACTCGCCGGCGGCCTCGTGGACGGAGCGGTCGTCGCCGTAAGGGCCGACCAGTCGATGTACGAGGGTGACGCAGTAGATGCGGAGACCCGCCTGACCCGGTCGGGAAGGGGAAGGACGGCCGACTTCCTCGAATACTACAGGGTGAGCTTCGCAGGAGGAGACATGCGCGACTTCTACCGCTGGCGCTACGGTTCGCAAAGGCATTACACCCCCGACTACTACCGCGCAGGCTATGTCGCCATGGCGGGCGGCGGGGCACATTTCACCGGCCTGCCCGGAAAAAGGTTCACCGACAGCTTCGATGCGGCGTGCGACAGCCTCGCGGCATTCTGGAGAAGGGACGAGACGGACAGGGCGCCCTTCCTCGAAGCACGGCAGCTGATCCCGGAACCGGCATATTATACCGCATACACGGGGCTCGCCGTGCTCGATGGCACCATATACGCGGTCGAGAAAGGCCTGACCCGTGCCGCATCCATTGTCGCTGTCTCGCCGGACGGCACCGTCCGGAGGATAGGCCCTATGAACTCCACGTCGAGCCGCCTGAATCCCAGTCCCTCCGACGGCAGGCTCTACTGGAGCGAATACGTCCCCGACACCCGCTGGGAATACCTGTCACACTCCGACATATTCTTCCTCGGCCCCGACGGGAAACGTAGGCGCCTGACGCGCGGAGGCAGATATTTCAATCCCGCCCCCTCACCCGACGGCAGCACGGTAGCGGCCGCAGAATACGCCACCGACGGCAGCTGCGCGGTATGCCTGATCGACTCAGGAAGCGGCGAAGTCCTCAAACGCCTGCCCTCTCCGGACGGAGTGCAGCCCGTGGAATGCGTGTGGATAGGGGAAGAGCTCTATGTCAGCACCGTGGAGTCCGGAGGCTTCTCTATCTGCCGGGCTGAGGACTTCGGACATGTGACTGAGCCGGTCCCCGTAAAGATCAAGCAGCTGTGGACTTCGGACGGAAAGATAATGTTCACGGCCGACCTTACAGGAGTAAACGAGCTCTACGCCCTCGACCCCTCGGACGGCAGGGCGTCGAGACTCACCTCGTCGAGGTTCGGCGCATCGGAATTCTGCGCCGCCGGAGACTCGCTCTACTTCTGCCTTCCCTCGGCAGGAGGACGGCTCCCGTATTCGATGCACAGGGATTCGCTGGAATATCGTCCCGCCGATTTCAGCGAACTTCCGGAATACCCGCTCGCAGGACGCAGGGAGACTCCCGGGGAAAGCGGCGCAGACGACACCCGGATGTCCGAGCCCCGGAGATACAGGGGCAGCCTCGTCCCGAAGCTGCACTCGTGGCTTCCGGCATATCTCGACTTCGACTCGGTAGACAACCTCTCCCTCTACGGGGTCACGAGTTCCCTCTCCCCGGGAGCCAGCATATTCTTCCAGAACATACTCGGGAATCTTTACGGCAACGCGGGTGTGCGCCCTTCCTCCGACTTCTCCGGCCGGTGGAGGGCCGAATATGCGTTCAACCTCACGACCGACGCCTTCTATCCCGTATTTGAAGCAAAATTCAACGGAAACGCAAGAGACGCATATTCCTATAGTCTCACCCAGGACGCCGACGGCAGGCAGACCCTCGTCACCGCGTTCTCGGACAGGCCGGCATTCAACCTGACGCTCAGGGCCTATGTGCCCCTCAACCTCTCGCGCGGAGGGCTCAGCATAGGGTTGGTTCCCACCCTCACCGGCAGCATCACCAACGACAGGCTGTTCACAAGCCGCCAGGTGACGGGCGACGGGACGGGAGGCTACCCTTCGGCCGGAGTCACGACATCGGAGGCGGGGATGCTGAACCGCCTGACGGCAGGCGTCAGGGGATATGTCATGGAGAGCATACCGTCGTCGCGCGTATATCCGAGACTGGGCATAGGCGCGGAAATCGGAGGCAGTATGTCGCCCGGCACCGGAGGCCTGATAAGGCCGAACGTATATGCGATGCTGTACGGCTACCTTCCCGGAGCGACGCAGACCCAGGGGCTGAGGCTGAGCGCACTCGCAGACCACATGACCGGAGACGGACCCCTGATAATGGACAACATAGACTCCACCCCGAGAGGATTCAGCGCAGCCACCCGGAGCCTCGTCACGTCGTCCTTCCGCACCAAGCTGAAACTCAGCGCCGACTATGCGGTTCCCTTCGGCGCGGTAGACTGGAGTTTCCTCTCGCCCGTAGCGTATATACGCAACTTCGAACTCACGCCCCACGCAGACCTCTCGCTGCTCTCCGGCGGCAGGGCCGGCAGCGGAAAGCTGTACAGCGTCGGAGCCGACCTGTGCGTAAGGCTGGGCAACCTGCTTTGGATTCCTTTCGACACGCGGATCGGCATATCGTACAACTACAACGGCGGCAGCTTCATGGACGCACTGCTGGACGCCGACTACGAACGCTCGCCCCACAGCATCGGCTTCGTCTTCTCCATAGACCTGTAGCACCGGGCGTTCCAGTCCGTCCTCTGCCATACGGTATGCTCCCTGGAGGCGTAATCCCTTTGTTAAAAGCCTCCAGGGAGCATACCGTATGGCAAGTATGAGGAAGCAGCTTCCTACATATACTGAGAAGACGAAGCCGATGCTGACGGCAGCGGAACCGCGCGGGGCGGCCTACACGCCGCTGAAGGAGCTGAAGCCGCCGTCGACAGGGAGGACGACGCCCGTGACGAAGCTGGCGGCGTCGCTGCAGAGGAACTGCGCGGCCCCGTTGAGCTCGGTGAGGTCGCCGAAACGGCGCATGGGGGTCTTGGCCATGACCTTCTGCGAGCGCTCGGTGAGCGAGCCGTCCTCGTTGAGCAGCGCCGCACGGTTCTGCTTGCCTATGAAGAAACCGGGGGCGAGGGCGTTCACGCGAATCTTGTCGCCGTACTTGACGGCCATTTCGGCAGCGAGCCAGCGGGTGAAGTTCGACACGCCCTCCTTGGCCGCGCCGTAGCCTGCAACCCTCGAAAGGGCGTCATAGGCGGCCATGGACGATATGTTCAGGATATTGCCGTAGCCCTGGCGGGCGAATATCTCGGCAAACACATGGCAGGGATAGACCGTTCCGTTGAGGTTGAGGTCGAGCACCTTGTCCCAGTCCTCGAGCTTCATGTCCCAGAAGTTCTGGTCGGGCATCACGTTGGCCCCGGCCACATTGCCTCCGGCCACGTTTATCAGTATGTCCACCCTGCCATACTTCGCGCACACCTCGGCGGCTATGCCCTTGAGGGCTCCGGTATCCATTACGTTGCAGGCATATCCGCAGGGATTGCCTCCGAGCCTGCGGAGCGCCTCCACGGTAGGTTCAAGCTGCTCCGGACGGTGCACCAGGGCGACCACATCGGCTCTCTGGGAGGCGAAATGACGGGCGAGACTGCCGCCCAGGGCACCGGCGGCCCCGCTTATCACGGCCACCTTGCCCTCGATTGAAAACATCTCGTTCATATGATTCGGTTATCGGTTACTGTCAAGTCCGGCCCCTACCTTACGGCAGCAGCCGCGGCATCGCGGGACATCTCGTCACGCACGGCACACATCATGCCCTCGACCTGTCCGAGCGCGAGCATGCGGCCGTGGAAGCTGTATCCCGGATTGTAGCCCTTGTCCCCGTCGCCGAGCATCGTGCGCCCGTGGTCCACCCTCATCGGCAGGTTGCGGCCCCCGGCCTCGAAAATCCTTATGAGCTCCACGAGGTTGACCCTGCCGGCGGTATGGGGAGCCTCGACGAAATTGCCGTCACCCAGCAGCTTACAGGTGCGCAGGTGCACGAAATGCGTCCTCGGGGCGAACTCGCGCGCCATGGCCTCGACATCGTTGTGCGCTCCGGCTGAAAGCGATCCGGCGCAGAAGGTGAGGCCGTTGTGGAAATCGTCGACCGAGTCGAGAATGAAGCGTATGTCCTCCGCGCTGCCTGCAATCCTCGGCAGGCCGAAGACAGGCATGGGAGGGTCGTCGGGATGTATGCACATGTTTATGCCGTACTCGCCGCACACGGGCATCACGGCCTTGAGGAAATACACGAGGTTGGCCCTCAGCGCGTCACGATCGATTCCGTCGTACAGCGCGAGCAGCTGCCTGAAATGCTCCACGGGGGCTGCATCGTCCTCGGAGATATTTCCGTTCACGAAGCCCTGGGTCTTGACTATCAGCGAGTCTACGAGGGCGTGCCTGTCTTCGGGAGTCATGACCGGGTCGAGGGCTTCTACCCTTGCGAGCACTTCCGGGGGATAGTCATTCTCCGCTCCCGGGCGCCGGAGTATGCGTATGTCGAAATAGGCGAAGCGCGCATAGTCGAAATACAGCGCCGCGGTGCCGTCCTCCATAGGATGCGCAAGGTCGGTACGCGCCCAGTCGAGCACGGGCATGAAGTTGTAGCAGACTGTCCTGATTCCGCACTCGCCGAGGTTGCGCAGGCTCTCTATATAGGTCTCTATCAAGGCATCCCTCTCGGGACCGGCATACTTTATCGCCTCGCATACGGGCAGGCTCTCGACCACCGACCACCTCATGCCGTGCTCAGCGACCATGTCCCTGATATGGCCGATATCCTCCTTCTTCCAGAGTTCCCCGTTGGGGACGTCATGGAGTGCCGTAACAATGCCTTCGACGCCTATCTGGCGAAGCATCTGCAGGGTAATCTTGTCTTTGGGGCCGAACCAGCGCCAAGTCTTTTCCATAAATCCGATGTTTACTCGTTTAACTCCAAACAGAACAAAGTTAATATTTTTTCTTACCTTTGCCAGCGTAGTAGTAGTTTTTAATTCGGATTGTACCATGACTAAAACCAACCTGTCAAGTCTCTGGAAGACGGAAGACTGGCTAGCTGTCTGGATCGGCTTCATCATCATCGCCCTCGCCTGCGTGGCGGTCCTGTCCGGCGCCTTCGATTTCTCGGCACTCAACTTCTCTACCTGGACATGGGGAGAAAAGCTCTCAGAAGCGCAGGCTGCAGGCATCACCCCTCTCGCACAGCAGCTTTCGAGCGGAGCGTTCTGGGGCAAGTTCGCCCTGACCTTCGCCGTGCTAGCGGTGCTCTTCAGCGCAGGAGCCAGGCTGATGGGAGAAAAGGCGAAACAGTATATCCCCGCATTCATAGGAGTCTTCGCGCTCGGAGTCATAGTCAGGCTCATAAGCGCGGAGTTCACCCTCAACCGCTATCTCGAATGGGCGTTCTGGGCGCTTATAGTCGGCCTGCTCGTGTCGAACACCGTGGGTGTGCCCAAGTGGCTCAGGCCGGCGGTCAAGACCGAGTTCTACATCAAGACGGGACTCGTGGTCATGGGCTTCTCGGTGCTCTTCTCCAACATAGCCAAGTTCGGCCTCTACGGCCTCGGCATCTCGTGGATAGTATGTCCGCTGTGCATAATCTTCATGTGGTGGTTCGGCACCAAGGTGCTTAAGATCAAGAACAAGCCCCTCGTAATCACCCTCGCGTCCGCGACCAGCGTATGCGGCACCTCCGCCGCCATAGCGACCGGCGCTGCCGCGAAGTGCAAGAAGACCGACCTCACCGTGGCCGTGTCTATCTCGATAATCTTCACCGTGATAATGATGGTAGGCATGCCGCCCGTAATCAAGGCCGTAGGCATGTCGCCGATAATGGGAGGCGCGCTCATCGGAGGCACCGTCGACAGCACGGGTGCGGTTGTGGTGGCCGGAACGGCTCTCGGCGACGAGGCCCAGACAGCGGCGGTGCTCGTCAAGTCGATACAGAACATCCTGATAGGCTTCGTCGCATTCTTCGTCTCAATCTTCTTCGCGACCAGGGTCGAAGGCGGCGAGGACGGCGGCATGGAGAAGGTCGGCGCGATAGAGATATGGAGGCGCTTCCCCAAGTTCATAATAGGATTCTTCGCGGCCTCGCTGATAGCATCGTTCGTCATCCAGCCCCTGTGCGGAGCGGACCAGGTATCGGCCATAAACGGCGTGCTCGACCAGTACAAGAACTGGGCTTTCGTGCTGGCGTTCGTCAGCATAGGCCTCGACACCAACTTCAAGGAAATCATCAGCCAGCTCCAGGGCGGCAAGGTCGTATGGCTGTACATAGTCGGACAGTTGTTCAACATAGTTCTCACCTTCGCAATGGTGTGGCTGCTGCTGTCGGGCAGGATATTCCCCATACCCGTACTCGATTAGGCGATGAGAATGCGCAGGACAGGCAGGAAGCTCAGCTTCGGCGCCGTATCCGCGGCAGTCATAGTGGCGGGCACGGTGGCCGCAAGCATATACATCATGGCCAACGGGCTCGGGCTGCAGGACAGCCTCGACTTCGGTGCCGGGGCCTACTACTACGCAGACATCCCCGAGTTCCAGAAATATCTCGCCTGGGACGCATTCCAGGAATCCCTGCCCTACTGGGTCTATGTGCTGCTGTTCCTCGCGTGGGGATTCATCGTATACAGGATCTGGGTAAGGATCGACAGGAAAGGCAAGTAACGGCGATATCGGTATGGACACACCCGGAACGATAATGCAGACATGCACCTCATGCGGAGTGCAGCACGGCGTGGCCTTCCAGCCCAGCGTGAACGTGACCCGCACGCCCTCGCTGAGGGAGAAGATAGCCAGCGGAGAATATTTCATCTGGGAATGTCCCCGCTGCGGAGCGAAGAACCTTATCCGGCAGCCTTTCCTGATGCATGACGAGAAGGAACGCCTGATGATACTGCTCACCGATGCCAGGGTGAAGTCCGAGGGTCTGCCCGAAGGATATACCGGACGCATAGTGCGCAGCGCGGGCGACCTGGTGGAGAAGCTGAAGATATTCGACTCCGGCCTCGACGACATAGTCATGGAACTGTGCAAGTATGTCACACTGGGAGAACTCAAGCTGGACGTTCCGCTGAGGTTCGTCTCAGCCGGCGGGGCGGACTCCGAGATGACCTTCACCTATCCGAAAGGCTCCGACATGGAGATGATAGCCGTGGGCTTCAACGTGTACGAGGACTGCGCCGGCATAGTGCGGCGCAACCCGGAGATGCGCAGGGCAGCAGAAGGGCTCGTGTGCATCGACAGGGAATGGCTCGCGCAGTTCGTGGCTTAGGAGACCGGGGACAGTCGGCTCAGAGTTTCCTCGCCCCGTCCGAAATCACCACATCATAAGACTTGGGCTCATGTCCAAACTTGTCGCGGAAACGGCGCACGGTCTCGGAGATGAACCCGTCGTGCATCGAGTCGGCCACCAGGTTGATAGTACAGCCGCCGAACCCGCCGCCCATGACCCTGGAACCGGTGACTTCCATTTTCCTTGCAAGGTCGTTGAGGAAATCTATCTCGGGGCAGCTCACTTCATATATCCTGCTGAGTCCGAAATGGGTCTGGTACATCAGTTCGCCGAGTGTGCGGTAATCTCCGCGCTCGAGGGCGTCGCATGCGTCGAGCACCCGACCCTGCTCACCTATCACATATTCCGCACGCATGAAATCCTCGGTTCCGACAAGTCCCCGCACATCCTCGAGCCATACCCTCGGGCACTCTCCGAGCGTCTCGACCCCGGGGTGGTACGACCTCACAGCCGCGAGCACCTTCTCGCAAGAACGGCGGCGCCGGTTGTAGGCCGAGGAGGCAAGCTCGTGCTTGACACGGCTGTCGATCAGCACGAGGGAATAGCCGGACGGCTCGAACCTGTGGTATTCGTACTGCATGGTCTTGCAGTTCAGGCATATCAGCTGACCCTTGCGGCCGAAGCAGGAGGCGAACTGGTCCATGATTCCGCACAGCACCCCACAGTAGTTGTGCTCCGCGTCCTGGCCTATGCGGGCAAGCTCCAGCAGGTCGAACCCACACTGGAAGATGTCGTTGAGGGCGTATGCGAAGCAGCACTCCAGCGCAGCGGAAGACGACATGCCCGAGCCTATGGGGACATCTCCGTTGAACACGGCGTCGAAGCCCTCGATGAGGGCTCCGCGGCCGGCCATCTCGCGGCATACGCCGTATATGTACTTCGCCCACAGTTCGGACGGCGCCTCGCCGGAATCCAGCGAGAAGAAACAGCCCTCGTCGAAATACAGCGAGTATATCCTCGCCGTACGTGTTCCGTTGGGCCTTATCTCGGCCGTCATCCCCTTGTCTATGGCTCCAGGAAATACATATCCGCCATTATAGTCGGTATGCTCCCCTATCAGGTTCACCCTGCCGGCGGAGGCGTAGAAGGTGCCCTCCCCGCCGAAAAGGCCAGAAAACTTGTCGTGTATGCGGTCCTGCATGATTCAACTTGTTCAGAGACTGCAAATTTAGTCAAATTTCACGAGTAGCACAAGCGGAAGGTGGTCGCTCACACCGCCCAGATACCTGGGACCGAGGAAGCTGCGCCGGGGCTTCATGCCGCCGAAGTTCCTGTCCGGCTCCAGCAGCGACGCGTCGGCGAACACGATCTCCTCGACCTCCACGGGCAGTCCGAAGGCGAAATAGCCGTCTATCTTCTCCCAATGCCCGTTGTACTTGAGAGTCGCAGTTTCGGGGCCGGAGCTCTTCCATAGCGTGTCGTTGAAATCTCCGACGCATAGTACCCTGCCGGCGCCGAGCGCGAGCAGCGAATCCGCCACGCAGCGCATCTGAGACATCACCTCGCCGCGCATCTCCGCCTTGCCTCCGCCCACCTTGGAGGGGTGGTGGTTCACGACCACCGACAGGGAGTCGAAACGGGCGACGAGGAAATCCCTTGTGGCGAGGGGAAGCCCGTCGCCGCCCAGCACATGGCGCGCGGACGAGGAGCGGAGCGACAGGACCGCGCTACGGTAGATCAGCGCGCAGTCTATGCCGCGGTGGTCGGGAGAGTCGTAATGCACCACATCGTATCCCAGCTTGCGCAGCAGCGTGGATCCGACCAGGGCACGCGTCACCGACGGGCTTTCGACCTCGGCGAACGCCACGATGTCGGGATACCTGCCGTAACGGTCGGATACGGCGAGGATTGTCTTGCACACCGCCTCGCACTTGGCCTCGAAGCGGCGCCGGGTGAGATATTCCGGACGGTATTCGCTGCCGGAGCGGTAGTCGAAGAAGTTCTCTACATTCCAGAACATTACGAGCAGGGAATCCTTTCCGGGAGCATCCGCGGAACCGGCAGGAAAGGCCGCAGCCTGAAAGGCGCCGGCACAGGCGCACGCGGCGAGAAGAAGTGTAGTCATAGTCCGTTTCATGGCGCAATATAGCATTTTTTAGTAAATTTGCAGTCTGTCAAAAAAACAAGCAGCGATATGTCTCTCAAATGCGGAATAGTAGGCCTTCCCAACGTGGGCAAGTCAACACTTTTCAACTGCATAAGCTCGGGCAAGGCCCAGAGCGCCAACTTCCCCTTCTGCACGATAGAGCCCAACCTCGGCTCCACCAACGTGCCTGACAAACGGCTCGAGGTGCTCTCGGAGATATGCAGGCCCCAGAGGACCATTCCCGCCACGGTCGACATAGTCGACATCGCGGGACTCGTCAAGGGCGCCAGCCACGGAGAGGGGCTCGGCAACCAGTTCCTCGCCAACATCAGGGAGTGCGACGCGATACTGCACGTGCTCAGATGCTTCGACGATGCGAACGTGGTGCATGTGGACGGTTCGGTAGACCCCGTAAGAGACAAGGAAGTCGTCGACCTCGAGCTCCAGATAAAGGATCTCGAGACCGTAAGCTCCAGACTCGTGAAAGCCGACAAGGCCGGAAAGGCCGGCGACAAGGAGGCAAGGAAGCTCGCCGACCTCCTGCTCCGCTACAAGGAAGCGCTCGAGCAGGGCCGCTCATGCAGGAGCGTACCCCTCGCGAACGAAGAGGAAGAGGCGATTGCGCACGACCTGTTCCTGCTGACCAACAAGCCCGTGATGTATGTCTGCAATGTCGACGACGCCTCCGCCCTCGGGGGCAACGCCTATGTAGACGCCGTGCGCGAGGCGGTAAGGGACGAGAACGCCGAGATACTGATAATCTCCGCCCGCACGGAGGCCGAGATAGCCGAGATAGAGGACTACGACGACAGGCAGATGTTCCTGCAGGAAATGGGACTCGAGGAGTCCGGCGTCATACGCCTTATACAGGGCGCATACAATCTGCTCGGACTGCAGACCTTCTTCACCGCAGGTGCCGACGAGTGCCGCGCCTGGACCATACACAAGGGCGACAAGGCGCCCAAGGCCGCAGGAGTCATACACTCGGACTTCGAGAAAGGCTTTATACGCGCCGAAGTCATCAGTTACGAAGACTTCGTCGCGTACAAGACCGAAGCTGCGGTACGGGCCGCAGGCAAGCTGCATATAGAGGGGAAGGACTACGTCGTCAGGGACGGCGACGTAATGCACTTCCTTTTCAATGTCTAATCTACCGGTGTAAGCCTGAGCACTCCGACGGAGTTTTCGGGCATCCTGAACTCGAACTGCCTGCGGACAGTCCCAAGTTCTTTCGTATGGGGCACGACCGCCTCGAGATAGTTGACACGGCGCATGCGCCTCGCCATTTCGCGCAGGCCCGGTCTCTCTCCCGCTTCGGGACCGGACATGGTCTGGTATGCCGAATAGTCGGGGTGGCTCGAATAGTAGTTCTGGTCACCCTGGTTCTTCACCGAAGTGTAGTGTGACGACATGAACTCCAGAGTGGCCTCATAGACGATGCCGTTTCCGGTCTTCACCGTCACTATCTTGTCTACGGCCTCGGAGTTCACGAACTTCACATATATCTCGCCTGTCGCCGTGTCTATGGTGGGAGAGGTGTGGACCGTCGTGTCGGCCTGCCTTCCGTCCATAACGTCCGAAATCACGAACGCCCTGTCGCCGGCCTCGGAGAACAGCTGCTGGTAATAGTAGTTGGCGGTCCTCCACAGACCCCTGTTGTCGAACCAGATAAGGTTCGAATTCCACTTGTTGAAGCCCTTCTTGCAGAAAAGCGGAGCATACGCGGCCATTACCACCATGTCAGAGTTCCTCTCGAGGCTGAGCCAGTATGCGGCCTCGGCCATTGCGGAAGCATAGACATTGTTGGTCTGGCTGTTGGCGAACTCGCCCACGAACACCCTCGTGGGACGGCTGCGGTCGTAGCTGAAGCCGTCGGAGCCGCGCACCCTGCCGGGAGCATAGCGGTCCGTGTTGGTATAGAACCACTCGTCGCTCTTGTAGTAATGCTCGTCGACTATGGTGTCGGGATATCTGTTGTCGATCTCGTGCATGTTGGCGTCGAACTGGGCTCCCGAATCGAAGGCGCCGGCCGTGGTCACTATGGTAATCTCGGGATGTGCCTCCTTGACGGCCTTGTAGATTATGTCGAACCTCTCCCAGAACTCCTCGCCGGCATTTTCGTTGCCTATGCTCAGATACTTGAGGTTGAATGGCTCGGGGTGCCCCATTTCCGCGCGCAGCGCACCCCACTCGGTGTCGGTGCCGCCGTTGCAGAACTCGATGAAGTCGAGGGCGTCGTCGACGAAGATGTCATTGAAGCGCTGCCTGTCCTCCTCGGTGTCGAGGGGTGCGACATAGCTGTGCCCGGCGAACTGGCAGGTGACGCCGTTGTTGAGCACCGGCAGAGGGGTCGCTCCGAGCGATTCCGCCATAAGCAGGTACTCGTAGAAGCCTATGTACTGCGATGTCCAGTAGCCCCAGTGGTTCCTGAAGCCTATCCTCTCCTCGACGGGGCCTACCGAATTCTTCCAGAACACCTGGCCGAAATAGTTGGGACCCTCCGACGCGCAGCCTCCGGGGAAGCGCATGAACTTCGGATGAAGGTCGGCGAGAGCCTGGAGCATATCCTTGCGGAAGGGGCCGTACTTGCCGTCCATCCACAGCTCGGAAGCCTCGGGCAGGAGGGTCACGAAATCGAGGTAGAAAGTTCCGGCGGCATCGGCCTCGATGACGAGGCGGCTGTCGGCGGAACGCTCGGCCGTGAGGCGTCCCTGATATTTCTTCCACTCGGGAGCGAGTCCGGAGAAGCGGAGCACATCGGAATTGCGCTCACCGGCGGCATCCTCGAGATATACCGAAACGGTTCCGGCATAGGGCTCGCCAAGCAGGTAGAGTCCGAGCTCGTAGTCCACGCCCTCTTTCACGGGAATGGAGGGAGTCTGAGTATTGTTGGAATATCCTGCGCCGCGCTCACGGGTGTAGGGAGCGATGCCGTAGCCGTTGGCTGCTATACCGAATCCCTCTCCGGGGTTCTCGATATCGAAACGCACGCTGTACTGTGCATAGCGGAGTTCGTCGTCATACTTGTCGTCGGGGTCGAAGTCGTAGTATCTCTCGAGATTCTCCACGAGGGGACGCTCGTCCACGATGCGGGCAGAGCCGCTGGCACCGTCCCTGCGCAGCACCGTCCAGCCGTAGATCACGGTATCGCAGGCGGAGAACTCGCCCGCGTCGGGAACATTGTAGGCCTGGAACGAATTGTTCTGTATCAGCTGGGCGCAGATTCCGCCGTCGACCGACTGGTTGATGTCCTCGAAGAAGATTCCGGGCAGGGTGGGGCTGATGTCTATACCCAGCTTGCGGGGTTTGAGCGTCAGTGTCCTGCGCTCGGGCTCGCGGAAGCCCTGAAGTTGAAGCATCTCGTCGGCGAAGCGGTAGCCGAGCAGGCGCATGCCCTCCGTGCTGAAGTGGAACTGGTCGCCGGTGCTCTCGCAGCCGAGCGCCGAGATTATGTGCGCGTTAGGCAGGACTTCAGGCAGACGGGGCATGATCGTGGTGTTGAAGTCGGCGCAGACGCCTCCCTGCTCGGCATACTTGAGCTCGCCGGCAAGCAGAGGGGTCTCATCCGGATCGAGGTCAAGGTCGCGGCAGAGGTCGTCGTAGATCTTCTTGACCTTCTCCGGCCACAGCGGGTCGGTGGAGTTGGACTCTCCCTGATGCATCAGTATACCCTTGATGACGCCGTCCTTCTGGGCGATGCGGGCCATGCTGACCAGCCTCTCGTAGGGATTGCCGCCGTACTGGGCGACTATGCCCTTCATCCAGTCCCTCTCGCCGTCGATGTACTCCTTGTAGGAGTCCTTGTCCCAGAGCTCGATTTTCGCTCCTGCGACGGAAACGTTGATGACACCCACCCTGTACTGTTCAGGCAGGCACTCTATCATCTTGCGGCCGAAGAAGTCCACGGGACCGAGATTGTTGCCCTCGCGGCAGATAGGAGGCACGGCCGTATACCAGTGTCCCATTTCCCTGCCGAGATTGGGCATGTCGACGGCCGCCATGAAACTGAAGCGGGGGTCGTTGAAATTCTCGTCCTGAGGGGCAGGCACGGCCCCGGCCTCCATGTTGGACTGGCCGATACAGAGATAGATGAAGAAATCAGGATCCGGCTTCTGCGCGGACAGCGGCAGGCTCAGCAGAGCGGCCGCAATTGTAAGGAAGAAAAGTCTGGCTTTCATTATGCGGTTGATTTTCGTGAAACAAAGATAGGATTTTACACACTTATCAGCAAATTCATGCGTCCAAACATGCTTTCCGCCGGATAATATACCTTCCTGCCCCTCCACGGCCGGTTCCAGCAGAGCCGCGCGTGTGGCAGGCACTTATCTTATCATGCGAGGGCTTCGATTATGGAGTCGGAGACGAAAAATTCCGGCTCGGGGATGCGGATTCTGTCCCGGCCGCATGCAGAGTCCCCGCAGCGGCAGAGGAGTCCTTCGGAAAGCAGGCGTTCCACTGCCGCGGAGTCGCAGAGCGAGGGGTCTATGCCGTCGGAAGTGCGCAGGCCGAGCATCACGGCTTCTTCCCGGGCCTGCTCCGGAGTGATATCCTCGTATTCTCGCGTCCAGCCGGAGAGGGCGCAGGAGTTCCAGCTGCGCCGCGATCCGTCGAAGGAATGGGCGGCGGGGCCGAGCCCGACATAGGGCAGACGTTTCCAGTAGGCGGAGTTGTGCACGGCGCGACGGCCCGGCCGCGCCCAGTTGGATATCTCGTAGTGCTCGAACCCGGCGGAGGCAAGACGGGAGCAGAGCAGGTCGTACTGCTCCCTGCATTCGTCGTCGGGAGTCTCCGTGTACCGGCCCTCGCGGAGCATGCGCCCGAGTTCGCTGCCCTCCTCTATGCCGAGCTGGTATGCGGACATATGGTCAGGCCCCAGGGCGAGCAATTCCGAGACGGTGTCGTCGAGCACCGGCAGGCTTACGCCCAGGCCGCCGAAAATCACATCCACGCTGATGTTGCGCACTCCGGCGTCGCGCAGCATGGCGAAAGCCCGTTTCGCCCCGTCGGCGCTGTGGCGCCTGTTCATCCTGCGCAGCACTGCATCGGACATGGACTGCACCCCCATGCTCACCCTGTCCACCCCGAGGTCGAGCAACCCTTGCACATAGCCGGATCCTTTCTCCACTATATCCTCGGGATTGACTTCGACGGTAAACTCCACGGGAGAGGGTACCCCTGCCGCCTCGACGATGTGCCCGAGCACGGAAAGAGGCAGCACCGACGGGGTGCCGCCTCCTATATAGAGCGTATTCAGGCCGGATGCAGCCTCTATCTCGTCCCTGCGCGTCGCCACCTCGGCGCACAGGCCGTCGGCATAGGCTCCGACCGCGGCTCCGTCCCTCCCCCTGCATGCGATTTCGGAATAGAAGTCGCAATAGGTGCAGAAACTCCTGCAGAAAGGGACATGTATATAGAGCATTACCTGAGCAGGAGCTCCGCAGATCCGAGTTCGGACTGCTCCGTGTATGCCTGCACGGTATAGATACCCTTCACGAATACAGGGATGTTGTTGACATATATGCCGAGATCGACCTCCGAACCCTGGTAGTCGATTTCTCGCGATGCCGTCGCCTCCAGGGTCTCGCCGCCGAAGGTGAAGGTCGTCATATTGCCATCCTGCAGCAGCTTGCCGTCAGGATCGAACACCCTTACATAGATCCTCACCGGCCCCTTCTGGGCAAGCTCGTTCTCGATCAGGCTCATGGTCACGAGCAGCCTCGCGACCCTTCCGCTGCGGTCGGTGACCTTGTCGGCATTGGTATATCCGGCCATGGCGAGGCCGCGCGCCTTGAGCACGGCTCCGACGCTGACACGCCCCTCGAGATGCTCCACCTGCTGCGAAAGCTCCTCGTTGAGCCTCCGGCTCTCGGCAGCCTCCCTGCGGGCGGACGCCGCTTCGGCGGTAAGCTGGTGGTTAAGCGTGTTGAGCGAGTCTATCTGCTCGATATACCCGCGCATTATCGAGCGGAGCGTTCCGAGCTCCCTCTCGTACTGGCGGATCTTGGTACGGTTCGTGGCCTCGGTCGTCCTGACCCTCTCCACGAGCATGGCTATCTCCTCGCGGGAGGAGTCGAGCTGGGCGTTGATGACGTCATAGTCCGACGACAGACCCTCGTAGTCCGTCTGGAGGGCTATGATCTGCGCCGTCAGGTCTTCCTTCTCGGCGTTGAGCTGGTCTACCAGGCTGTTCTTGCTCATGAGCACATATACGAAGGCGGCGGCCAGGGCGGCAGCGACCACGCACATCACTATCACCACGGTCTTCAGACCTCCGTTGGTCTTCCTTTCGAGTTCCTTGCGCTCAAACTTGGCTATGGGATCTTCCTTTTCCATAATCGATTGTTTTTCTGTTTCGACGTTCCGTAAATACAGATGCAAAAATAAGAAGATTTGTACTATTTTTGCAGGCGTCAACTGCATAAAACGATGAAATTATGAAATATATCGTCAGAGCGGTAAAATATTTCTTCTATCTGCTCATACTTCTCGCGCTCGTAGTGGCCGTCCTCGTGCTTTCCGGACTGGTGGAAGGCGACCTCGGAACGATGTTCGTCAACGGTTACGACTCCTACTGGCAGATGGCCCTCGTGGCCGCCGCGCTCGCGGCAATCTACCCCCGCCTGGGATACAGCACGCACAGGGCGCATATCTACGGCGAGCCCGCCGATGTGGAGGATACCATACAGCATGTGATGTCGGTCCGCGGCTATGTCGAGAAGGACAGGAAGGACGACGGCCGCATACGCTTCGTCAAGGCCTCGCCCGCAAGCCGTGCCCTGAAGATGTGGGAAGACACCATTACAATGGAGATCTGTCCCGCTTGGGTCGAGATAGAAGGCTCGACACGCGAGGTGGTACGCATAGTCTCAGGGCTCGAAGCCGCCGACAGGGAGAAGCACGGCGGCCAGATGCAGCAGTAGCCGTTCCGGCAGCGGGCAGCAGGCAATAAACGGCCGGCCATCAGTCAGCTTCTACACCGTCTTCCGCAGAGAGGATATGCTCCGCGGCGGTGCAGAGCGCATCATAGAACTCCTGTCCGAAGCAGTCGACAAGCGGCTTCTGCAGGAAACGGTACACCCTTGTCCCTTCCCTGCGCCCCTTCTCGAACGCCGGGCGGCAGATATCCCAGTGATGCACGTTGAGCGCAAGGGCTCCGCTACCCAGCCGGGTCACCCTGACAGGATACAGCGAGCACGACACGGGCTTGCGCAGCCCGCACATCTCGATTGAGCACAGGCACTCCCCGTCCGGGCCGAAGTGGCAGTAGGCACACTCCTCGCCGGTTTCGGACAGAGGGGTCACCGTATCCCCGTCCCTGTCGACCTCGAAGAAGCCCTTCTTCTCCACGGCAGCCCTGCCGCCGGGAGTCATAAGTGAGGAAAATGCGGGATAGTCCCTTCCTATGCTTGCTTTCTCGGACTCCTCCATAGGCGCACCGCTGTCGCCTATTATGCAGCAGGCGCCCCTGCACACCGGATAGTCGCAGGCAAAGAAGTCCGTCACGACATCCTCCGACACGAGGATGTCGCCTATCTGTACTATGGTTCCGAACTTGCGTTTCTTCATCAGATTATAACATATTCTACTCCGGCTCCGGACGCGAGCGTTCCCAGCACCTGCTCCACGAGGGCGGCATCTACGGAGTCTATGGCCTCCTCGTATCCGCTCACGAGGTCCTTGCCCTCGCTGTAGCGCACCAGGGCCGCCTCTATTTCGCTGCGCGGCTCCGAAAGTGCATGGGCAAAACTGCTCTTGAGCTCCTCCTTGTAGGCCTTGAGGTCTTCTGCCGAGATGCTGATTTCCGTAAGGTTCGACGTGACCCTGCGCACCGCCGGAAGCAGTTCCAGCGGGGAGGCCGGCTCCACACCGGCCGGGAGTCCGTCACTGCGGCATGGCTTGCAGTTTATGAACAGCGACACCCTCTCCGAGGGGAATACCTCGAGGTTGTCGCGCATGTCTATGTAGGCACCGCTGCCGGCAAGGGCATCGACCAGTTCGCGCCTTATGCACGACACCGCAAGGCGGAAAGCCATGTAGTTGCGCATGTTGTAGGGCAGCATGGCCGCCATGCCCACGTTCACGCCTATCTCGCCTCCTCCCACGAGCCCGGGAGCCGACTCGACCGTATATGTGACAGAACCGGACGCCATCTTGCTGCGCACCCGGGGCCGGCGTGCGAACTGGCGCGTGGTGCCGAAACTGCCGAGCGTGCGGCACAGTTCCCGCTTCAGCTCCTCCTCGTCAAGGTCTCCGACAAATACCAGCAGGCCGTCGTTCACCTTGGAGAACAGGGTATTGAAATACTCCTGGGCCCTGACGGGAAGGTCCTCGCCGAGATTGTCCATATCTTTCCGCTGCGTAAAATAGTAGTCAGGACGCATTATACTGTCCATCAAGGAATTGACGTCGCGTGGAGAAAGCGCGGACATGTCGATGCGCAGCGCCTCCTCCAGCCTGTAGCGCGCAAATGCCAAAGAGTCGGGCTCGCGCAGCTGCGCCACGGACAGCAGGGAACGCATCAGCAGCGGCAGCTTGGAGCAGGGGGCGATACCCCCTATGCGCAGGTCGGATATCCCGGCTTCCTGATCCATAGTGATGCCGTTGGCGCTGAGCATGGCCTTGAAGTCGCTGCCCGTAAGGGAGGCTATCCTGTCGAGGAACAGCATGTCGCCGACGAAGGCGCTCTCACCCTTGCCGAGCCCGGGAACGCCGGCCACACCGCCCCGGAGCATCAGGCAGTAGCGGAACTCCCCCGTCTCCGCCGTCTTCTTGTACAGTACCTTGATGCCGTTCGAGAAGGTCCAGAGCCTGCCTCCCGTCACCGGCTCCTCGATTTCACCCATGAGCTTCACGCGCCGGCGGAGAGGCTCGAAAAGGCTGAGGGTGTCGCTGTAGTCCTGCTTGAACTCCACCTCTCCGCTCGAATCGGCCTCCCATTCGTTTCTGAAAGTCTCGAGCGCCGCCCTGCGGTCGAGTCCGAGGTCCGGCACGTCCAGCCTCAGCGTCAGGTTGCGGCTCGAATCAAGCAAAGCCGAGACGAACGAGTTGAAATAGACCAGCTCTCTCTGAGGATTCATGCTCCTGGCCGCGAGGAAGCCGCTGATATCCGACTCCGACGCGAGCGTGGAGCCGTACAGATACGACGCTATGCACTTGTCGAGATATTCGGCGTTGGACAGCACCCTTCCCTGCTCCGTCCTTTTGGATTCGTTTATGAGTTTCTGCTTGGCGTCGATGAACTCCGGGAGGGCGGCACCGCTCGCGTCGAGGTCGGAAAGTACGGCGGCGAATATCCTGATCGCCTCGTAGATATGCTCGAACGAGGTATAGACCGAGAACGAATATCTTTCAGGCCCGGGGCCTTGGGAGCTGTCGTCATACTGGTAGCGCGCGGACGCGAGCGGAATGCCCCGCGCCGCGAAAGTCTGTTCCACGCGCCGCGTCACTATCTGCCCGAGTATGTAGGCATATGCACGGGCCACCAGCGGCTGCGGGGTGTCCAGCATCTCCCTTGGAAGCCTTTCCGCAGTGAAGACGGCGTTTATCGCGGCGACATCATAGGTGGAATTCCTCGACACGAGGAACAGCATGCTGTCGCGCGGAGTCCACAGGGGCTCCTCCGGAAAGACGCGCGCGTCGAGACGGGGAACCATCATCGACAGCAGGCCGAGCCTCTCCCTTATCTGCGCGGCATCGATGTCGCCGCAGACGACGATGGACTGCGGACGGGACGAGGTCGATACGATGTCGACAAGCATGAGCAGCACCGAATCGGCGACGCTCCTGTCGTATACCGGGACATCGTGCAGGGCATATACGGCAGCATCGCCGCTATGCGAGAGGAAGCCTTCCGGCCCGTAGCCTATGCCGTTGTCCGCAAGGAACTCGTACGGAACCCTGTCGCCGAAATGGGGCAGGGACGAGAGGGCCTCGCGGTCGCGTCCGGGATCGGCTCCGGAATCGCGTACGAGGGCGAAGTCGGCGAAGCCTTTCTGCACGGGATTGGTGACAAGGCAGTACTCGATACCGTTCGGAAGGCTGCCCTTCGTTATTTCTTCGGCCACCCCGAGAGACGGAAGTGCCTGCGCATGCATCATAGAGATGCCGGCGCACGCCGAGAAGGCCGTCAGTATGAGAGCAAGTTTTTTGGACATATACGAATGCCGACGCAACACAAAATTATAACATTTTTATTAAATTTGCAGTTAGCGCACAGATTTTGCATCCGCATTCAGGATGCTTTTCAGGAAATAACAATAACAAAATGAAAAAAATCATCGTAATCCTTGCGGCTCTGTCAGTATCGTTCGGCATGGCCCAGGCCCAGTCCCTCGAAGAAATCACAGATCTGTACAACACCGGCGCCTCCATGCTCACTTCCGGAGACAGGGAGCTGGCACTGAAGGCTTTCGAACAGGCCTACGAGCAGGCCCAGCTTCTCGGCCCCGACGGCCAGGAAATGGCCGACAAGTGCAAGGAAGTGATTCCCGACCTCTACCTCTCCATTGCCAAGGGCATGGTCAACGACGCCGACTATGCAGGAGCCCTCGCCCAGCTCGACAAGGCAGTTGAAATCGCCAACAGCTTCGGCGATACCGGTGTAGCCGACGAAGCCAGCGCACTGCTTCCCGTAGTGCTCAAGCAGAACGGCGGCGTGCTCCTCAACAACAAGGACTATGCAGGAGCGGCGGACGCATACAGGAAGGCCCTTGAAATCAATCCTTCCGACGGCGTCGCAGCCCTGAGGCTCGGACTCGCCCTCAACGGAGCCGATGACCTCGAAGGCGCAAAGGCAGCCCTTGCACAGGCAGCGGCCAACGGCCAGGAGTCCGCAGCCAACAAGCAGCTCGCCACGATCAACCTCAAGGAAGCCGCAGCGGCAGTGAAGGCCAAGAAATATGCCGACGCCGTGACCGCAGCCCTCGAGGCCGCCAAGTACAACGAGACCGTGCAGGCATACCAGATCGCGGCATCGGCCTCTCAGGTGCTCGGCAAGACCAGCGATGCAATCAGCTACTACGAGAAGTGCCTCGAGATAGATCCCGACGCGAAGAACGCCACCCAGATAGCATTCACTATCGGAGCCCTCTACCAGCAGTCCAAGAACAACGCCAAGGCCGTAGAGTTCTACCAGAAGGCTGTTTCAGACCCTGCCCTCGGAGCGCAGGCCCAGCAGCTCATCAACGCGCTCAAGTAACATGCGCAGCCTTGAGCTCCTGGCTCCGGCGAGAAACAAGGAAATCGGCATCGCGGCCATCGACTGCGGTGCCGATGCCGTATATGTCGCCGGTCCCGACTTCGGCGCCCGCAAGGACGCAGGCAACAGCTTCGAGGACATAGAGGAACTGTGCAGCTACGCTCACGGCTTCGGCGCAAGGGTGTTCGTCACCTACAATACGATAGCCGAAGATGACGAGCTGCCCGAGCTCAAGGCCCAGATGCTGCGTTCACAGCAGGCGGGGGCCGACGCCTTCATAATCCGCGACGGCAGGATCTGCGCATGGGACGAAATCAAAGTCCCCCTGCACGCCTCCACTCAATGCGCGATACGCGACCTCGACAGGGCAAGGCTGTTCGAGGCCATCGGCTGCGGACGCATAGTGCTCGAAAGGCAGCTGCCGCTCGAGACCATACGCGAGATCTGCGCCGGCGTAGGCTGCGAGGTCGAAGTGTTCGTGCACGGTGCGCTATGCGTATGCTACAGCGGAGACTGCCGGCTCTCGCAGTATCTCGACGGACGCAGCGCCGACCGCGGGGAATGCATACAGGCATGCCGCTCGCTCTACGACCTCGAAGACGGAAGCGGACACGTCCTCGTAAGGAACAAGCCTCTGCTCTCGCTGAAAGACCTCAGGCTCAGGGACCGGCTGGAGCAGCTCGCGCTCGCAGGAGCGTGCTCCTTCAAGATCGAGGGCCGGCTCAAGAATTCCTCCTATGTCAGCAACGTCGTGCGCGACTACAGCATCGCACTCGACACCATAGTGAAAAAGTACCCAGACAGGTTCCGGAGAGCCTCATACGGAACAGTCACCGGAGGCTTCACCCCTGACACCGACAAGACCTTCAACCGCGGCTATACGCAGCTTTACATCGACGGGAAGCGGAGCCGCGGCTGGGCTTCGGCCGATGCTGCGAAATCGATGGGCAAGGCCGTAGGCAGAATCGAAAGCATACGCCGGCAGTCGTCTGGCGGCCTCGAGATACGGGTCCGTACAGACGAGCCGGGACTCGGATTCCACAACGGCGACGGATTCTCGTTCGCAAGCGAAAGCGGGGTGCGCGGGTTCAGGGGTGACCGCTGCGAGGGAAGCACGATATTCTGCAAGGACGTCCCGGGCCTGAAGAAAGGCATGCCTCTATTCAGGAACATCGACGCCGCGTTCGAGACGGAACTCCGTACCCGGAGTCCCAGACGCGAGATACGCGTCGGACTCGAGCTGGAAATCAGCGGAGAATACACCATCACCGTACACGCCAGGAGCGAGGACGGCCGGGAACTCGCCAGCAGCTTCAAGGCTGATCTCGAAAGGGCGGACAACACCGAAAGGATGTCAGCCCTGCTGCACGAGCAGCTGTCGAAGCGCAGCGGACACTATTCGTTCCGCCTGGAAAAGCTCGACGTGCACGGCACTCCCTCCGGAAGTCTCCCGCTTCTGAGCGTATCGACGATCAACGGCATACGCAGACTCGTCGCCGAAGACCTCGACACCCTGCCATGCAGAATGCAGGAAATGTACTCTCCCCCGCGGGAAGGGTCCGACCCGGCGCTCGTCGGCAGAGGGGCGGCACGCCAGACAGGCCGTCCCGGAGAACTGATGCGTTCGAAATACTGCGTAAGATACGAACTCGGCATGTGTCCGAGGCATCAGGGAGCGGCAGACGCCGGCAGGCTGTTCCTGCTGAACAACGGACACCGGCTCGAGCTCAGCTTCGACTGCAAGGCCTGCGAAATGGCCGTCACGGAAGTCAGCGCCGCCCGGGAACAGTCCCTCAGCGCCGCTCGAAAGTAATCTCCACGTCGCCGAACCTGTCGGTCACGATGCTTCCCCTCTCGAAGAACGAACGGGAGAGCTGCCCGCGCCAGACTATGTCGTCCCTGTCGCGGTAAGGGATATTCAGCGTGAAGCCGTACGACTTGGACTGCCACTTGACCGTGGCCTCGCACTTCCAGTTCTCCACCTTGCCTCCGTCGTCCTCGGTGACGAGGAATGCGATGTTCTCCATCTGCGGAGTGTAGTCGGTGAGCAGCAGTATGCCGAGCGGCACGCTCATCCCGAGCTGCCGGCGCTTCACCACGACGACGCAGTCGGTCACCGAAGGGCGGTACTTGGAGAGGTCCTCCTCGCTCGTCGCGCGGAACCCGTCGACCGCCCCGCACTTGATTACGAACTCCGACGCCCCTCCGAACCACGAATCATAGTTGCGCAGCATCTTCAGCGACCTGATATAGAGCCTCTCGCCCGGAACATCGCCATCGCTGCCCTGCACGGAAGCAGCCGCATCCGCAATTGCTGTCCGCACCCCAGGGATCAGCGCCTGCACCCCGGAGGACGCCCGTACCTCGGGAGACGATGCATCCGCCCTAAGCGCCGCAGCACCGGCATCGTCGAGGAAGGCACTCTGGACAGGAACCAGATGCGAATCGTCGTTGTTGTTTATGACCCATACCGGACGCGACATCGCCACCTGCTCGTCTACATAGACGCTCTGAATTTCGACACTGCCGTCCTCGCCCCTGACGGCCTGGTAGCCGTAATTGTACTCCGAACCGTCTCCGGGGTCGAAGGTTATTATCGGGAAGGCCTCCCCGTCCCAGTCCTCCGAATACGGCCAGTATATCTGCATGTCAGACTCCTCCAGCATACGCAGGCAGGCTTCGGAACTTCCCGCCCTGGTCGGCACGGCGGAAGGATTGGCCTCGAAATAGTCGGAAAGCAGGTCGCGCAGCGGCCGGTCATAGCGCGGGGCAGCCTTGCTCCGGAACACGCCGTCTCCCACCCCGGCACCGGGGCTGCCCACCAGGTCGGCGAGCATATACTCCTCGTCATAACCGTTCTCCGACGAGGCGCAGACGGCATCGAACACCTCCCCGAGGTGCGAGCGGTCCATTGGAAGCGCCGACAGGATTCCGGCGAACTCCTCCAGCGAGAAGCCGGATCCGGGCGACTGCGGCTCCACGACATCGGAGCCGCGGCACGCCGACGCGAGAAACGCGAGGGCGGCGACAGACATAAGTCCACAAAAAGTTCTCATAGCAACAAAAGTTTTGGTCCGGGACAAAGTAAATGAATTTCCCGCGCATTACGGCAAGAATAATCGTTTATCTTAAGGGAATCCGGCATGGTTGACACCTTTGCCCGCATCCCTGCTCATCCTGCAGGAGTGTGCAGACGGTTTGTCCGTTGTGTCTCGGCCTTCCTGCAAAACATCTTCCACGGGGACACCGCCTGCGGCTGCATGTGAAGCAGGTGACCGGTGCCGATGCTGCCAATTTGGGGGTATCCGCCACACTTGGGCAGGCCACAGGTACTTGGAAGGCATGTCGGCTCGGCGGATGTTTTGCTCGAACTCACAATCAATTTCTTGAGCATCTACCGGCACTGTATCTTTGATTGTATTTTCAGCTATTCTCGGCAAAAAATATTATATTGCAGAACCACCGACACTAAAGCCCGTAGCTTATGAAAAATCCGAGAAAACTGCTATTCCCCCTCGCCGCTCTGCCGGCCTTGCTCTGCTCCTGCGCCAAGGAAATCGTCATGGACGCGGGGGAGGAGCCCGTCGTGGTCGTTGAGTGCGTGCTGACGCAGCAACCCGTGCAGACCTTGAGGCTCTCTTTCACCAAAAGCGTTTCGATGAGCGAGGCTCCGGCACTCACGGAGGCAGAAGCAGTCCTCATCGACCTGACGGAGGGCGAGACCGTGGGCAACTTCGAAAGGCAAGCTGACGGCACTTGGGCGCTCGACTACGCCGCAGTGCCAGAGCACTCCTACAGGCTCGAGGTCGATGTGCCGGGACATGAAACAGTCTGGGCGGAACAGACAATGCCGCCTGAATGTATATTCTACTCAGCCTTCATTTGTTACTATTGTAACGATTTTAATCTAATTTCTCCTTACGGTTCATCATTCATTCCAGTCACATACACAGAAACCCATGCTTGGGTGCGGGCTTTGAACTATAATCCTGAAACGGGGTGTCGGGAGATTGCGGAACTTATCTGTACAGACGCTGCAGATGTGGATAATTTCAACCTTGCAGGCGAGATATATACACCGCCCGTATCTGATACCGATGTCTTCGGCAACAATGTTACATCATACCTATATCCCAATCTCAGCGGTGCATCCATGCACAAACGTTATCTAAGGCTGAAGATAAGCGATGATACGCCCATATACCTGTCAGGAAGTTTCACCGGGAACTACTATCATAGGGAAAACCTTTTCACTCAAAAGCCCATAGACCGCCCGCCTGAAGATGACGAAGGAATTGTAATCTTCTCCTATGTGTCAGAGGAATATGACCGTTTCCTAAGAGAAGCCGTTTACTATCAACAACTATCTGAGGGATCAGACCTGACATCGGCCTATGTCAGGGACAACATCTTCACCAACATTCACGGCGGCATCGGAATATTCGGGGCAAAGACGGAAACTGTCGTGGAGTGGGTCCCCGCGTATACGCAGGACTTGAAATAAGCTTTACCTGATGAGACGTCGTGCCCAGATATTGCTCTATATCGCTGCCATGTCGGCTGCCCTCTGCTCCTGCGCCAAGGAAATCGTCATGGACGCGGGGGACGAGCCCCTCGTGGTAGTTGAGTGCGTGCTGACGCAGCAGCCCGTGCAGACTCTAAGGCTCTCTTTCACCAAAAGCGTTTCGATGAGCGAGGCTCCGGCTCTCACGGAAGCCGACGCAGTCCTCATCGACCTGACGGAGGGCAAGACCGTGGGCAGCTTCGAAAGGCAGGACGAGGGCACCTGGACGCTCGGCTACACCCCGATTCCAGAGCACTCCTACAGGCTCGAGGTCGACGTACCGGGACAGGAGCCAATCTGGGCAGAGCAGACAATGCCGGATACGGCACCATTTAGATTCACATACAGCTTTGTTCCTTATGGAACGGGCTACTATACCTATAGACAAAAAGGGTATGACCATATCTGGATATGGGCGCTGAAATACAATCCCGAGACACGCAGGCGGGAATATGTGGAGCGTCTCTGCACCGACTGGCCCTATACCGACAACTTCAACCTGACCGGAGATCTGTATGTGCCCCCGGTAGCCGATACATCAATCTTAGGCGACAAGGTAACGAGCGAACTGTACCCGCGGCTGGAAGGGAAATCGATGCACGACAGGTTCCTAAGGCTGGATATACGCAATCCGCGGTATATGTACACAGGAAATATTACAGGTGAATACTCTCCTACATATGTCTTTATGATATCAGGAGATTTTGAAGGAAAGTACTTCCATCAGGGGTTTGAGCCCAAGGACTGGGACAAATATACTCTGCAGGACGACGAGGGTGTGGTCGTGGCGGCCATTGCTTCAAAAGACTACGATGCCTATCTGAGGGATGCAATATATTTCAAGCGGCTTTCCGAATCATCCGACCTCTCCTCCATTTACAATCGGGAGAACATCTTTTCCAATATACACGGCGGACTCGGAATATTCGGTGCCTACACGACCACATATCTTGGATGGTTCTACGGATATAACAGTACCGAATGGGAATACCTGGAAAAACCTTTTGACTAATCTGATAGATTTATGCGACCGATAAGACTGTTCACCGCCTCTATACTACTGTTTCCTGCGGCATGCTGCCTCGCGGGAGCGCAGGACCTGTCTCAGATAGACACCCTGACAGCCGCCGTGGTCACCGACAGTCCGGTGCTCCAGAAGCGCAGCGTCAGCGAGCTCAGCACCGACATCGAAGTCATACGGGCTGTGGTGTCGCCTCTCGGCGAGGGGGATGCCATACGCTGGGCGCAGACCATGCCCGGCGTCACGACGGGTGCCGACGGCACGACTGCGTTCTATGTCAGGGGCAGCAACATGGGGAACAACCTGTTCTCGCTCGACGGGGTGCCCATATACGGCTACACCCACCTGCTCGGCCTGACGACGGTAGTACCGACTTCCGTAATCAAGGATGCCACGCTGACCAAGGGAGGCTTCGACGCAACGGACAACAACTTCACATCGGCGCACCTCCGCATCGACTCCCGCAGGCCCGACAGGGGCTACAGGGTGAGCGGCGCCATAAACAACTTCCTCGTCAGCGCCGGAGGCGAGGCGAACTTCAACGACAGGATATCGTTCGTGGCTTCGGCACGTATCTCGCCCCTGACGCTCGAATACCAGGCATTCAAGGGGATTGCATCGTCGCTTGTCGGCGGAATCTCGGGCTTCAACGCCCAGATTGGCGACCTCTACGGCAAGTTCCGCTGGGATATCAACTCCCGGAACAGCCTCGAGCTGTTCGGGCTCGGCACTCTCGACCGCTATTCGCTCTCGCTCTCGGAAGATTCGCGCCAGGGCATGGGATGGCACAACGGCATAGCCCAGCTGCGCTACGCCCACGAGGGGGAGCGCGGACGCTTCTCCGCAAGCGTCTCGTACAACCGGTACGGCAGCTCCCAGGAGGAGGACAAGGTCTACCGCGAAGTCAGGAACCACCTTTCGCTCAAATCCGACATGACCGAAGTCACGGCCCGGGTCGACAGGCTGCGGCGTGCCGGCAGGAGGGAGAGGGTGGAGCTCAGCTACGGCGCCAAGTACCGCTACGCGCAGTTCGAGCCGGGACAGGTGGGCGCGATAAACAACCTCGCGCATGTGCATCTCGCCGACGCCTACTTCCAGTTCAGGTACTCGATACCCGAGAAACTCGAGATCAAGGCCAACGCGAGGGGCAACTTCTTCCAGAACAGCAAGGACAGGCTCTGGTATATCGACCCGTCGGGCAGCGCCCTCGCAAGGTGGAACATATCCAAGACCGTCACCGTCGAGGCGGGATACGACTATCTCGTGCAGTACTACCACTCCCTCGAGGGTCTGCCCGTGGGCTGGTCGACCGACATGCTGGTGCCTTCCGGGGCGAGCGTGATGCCCGAGACCACGATGCAGGAGAGCCTCGCCGTGACGCTCGACTTCACAAGACACAAGGCCTCCATAGGCGGATTCTACAGGGACATGGACAATCTCGTGTTCTACAAGTACTCGCAGACCATGTTCAACGGCGGCTTCGCCTCGTGGGAGGAAGATGTGGAACAGGGACAGGGACGCTCGTTCGGAGGAGAGTTCCTGTACGAATACCTCGGGCGCAGCTTCTATGCGAGGGCGTCATACACGCTCTCGAAGACCACGCGCAGCGGCTTCCCGAGCTACTATGACGGCGGAGAATTCCACGCGAGGTTCGACCGTACGCATGTGCTCAACATACTCGCGCAGTGGAAGGGCTTCTCAGCCTCGTTCACCGTGCAGAGCGGGCACTGGGAGCACGGGGCGGCGATGACCTATCCCATGCACATACTCGACGGCGAGCAGTGGACGGCGAGCTACTATTCCGGGGTGTACAACTACCACATGCCCACGGTGCTCAGGCTCGACATAGGCTATCAGCACACCTTCAGGACCGGAAGGTTCACGCACGACCTCAACGTGGGAATCTACAACGTCACCAACCACTTCAACCCCTTCACGCTCTACTTCGACGCGGAGCAGGAGAAGTGGATGGCGATATCGCTGCTGCCGATAATGCCCAACTTCAGCTACAGGATCACCTTCTGACGCGCACGAAGCGCGCCCTGCCGGAAAGGTCGGGCAGCACCTCGGCGGAAGCGAACCCGAAGGAACGCATCAGCGAGGCCGTCGCATCCCCGAGGGCCTCGTTGATTTCGAAAAGGGCGCAGCCGTCCGGGGCGAGCAGGGCATCGGCCCAGCGGGCACAGGCGCGGTAGAACACGAGGGGGTCGTCGTCGGGGACGAAAAGCGCGAGCCCCGGCTCGTAGTCGAGCACGTTGCGGCGCATCGAAGGCTTCTCCCTATTCATTACGTAAGGAGGGTTCGAGACTATGAGCCCGAACGGACCTTTCCGCTCCAGCGGGGCGGGGACGGGGCCAAGGACATCGGCAAGCACGAACTCGGGACCGGAGGACACGGATCCGGAACCGGAAGACACGAGACTGGAGCCGGGGAACTCCGGATCGGAACCGGAGAACTGGGAGCGGGCCACTTCCAGCGCATCAGGGGAGATATCCGCCGCCGTCACTTCCGCCTCGGGGAAATCGAGCGCGAGCGACCATGCGATGCATCCCGAACCCGTGCAGAGGTCGAGCACGCGGGGCTTCCCGCCTGCGGCGCGCATGATTTCGGAGGCGAGGGAGACGAGCAGTTCGGTCTCGGGACGCGGAATCAGCACCCGGCGGTCGACATGGAATCTCCGGCCGCAGAACTCTGCATATCCGAGCACATACTGCACGGGTTCGGAGGCGCGCAGGCGTCCGAGGTCGCTCTCCAGACCCGGCAGAAGCTCTTCCGGAACCGTATATCCGGGCTCGACTATATGCGTATAGCTCTTCACCCCGAGCCTTGCGGAGCATAGCATCGAAACGATACCCCTCGCCTCGGGCGAAGGGTACAGGTCTGACAGAGAGCGCTCTGCGCAGCGTATGAAGTCCGAGAGGAGCACCGCGCGAGGCTCAGCAGTTTTCTATTATCGTAGAGAGGAATGCCGTCATGTCGAGTCCGGCCGTGCGTACCATCCTCGGCACGAGCGAGGCGCTGGTCATTCCGGGAATCGTATTGACTTCGAGGAAGTACAGGCCGTCCGGCGCGAGTATGTAGTCTATCCTTACCACGCCCCTGCACCCGAGCATGGAGTATATGGCTTCGGTCGTGTCGCGCAGGAGCCTTTCCGACTGCGCGTCTATGGGGGCGGGGCAGAGTTCCCTGCTGCGGCCGTTGTACTTGGCGTCATAGTCGAAGTAGTCGTTCTCGCTGACTATCTCTATCGGAGGCAGCGTGAGGACCCTGCCCCCGTCGGAGTAGGCGGCGCAGGTGAGCTCGCGTCCCGCTATGCCCTGCTCCACGAGCACTGTAGGGCCTTCGGAAAAGGCATATCTGACGGCTTCCTGCAGTTTCGCGGGATCCGCGACCTTAGTCACTCCGAAGCTGCTGCCGCCCTGTGTGGGCTTGACGAACACGGGGAAGCGCAGGGTCTTCTCCACCTTAGAGCAGAACGCGTCGAGGTCCATGCCCTCCCTGACATAGGCGTCGGGCGCGCACCTGACTATGCCCTGGTCCTTGACATGGCACTTGCAGGCGAACTTGTCGAACGCTATGGTGCTGACATACGAACTGCATGTGCTGAACGGCACTCCGAGCATCTCGAGGTAGCCCTCCATGCGGCCGTTCTCTCCGGGAGAGCCGTGCTGCACGATGTATGCGAAGTCGAAGCGAACCTTCTGCCCGAACACGCCCACGGAGAAGTCGGTCTTGTCGACCTGGGGCTGCGCTCCTTCAGGGAAGGTCACACGCATGGAGTTCCTTTTCCTGCATGCAACGAGCGACCATTTCCCGAAACGGGCGAATATCTCGTAGACATCGTATTCTCCCCCGTCGATTCTCGAGGCGACGAACTCGCCGCTGCGGCAGGAAATCTCGCTCTCCGAGGTATCGCTGCCGTATATTACCGCAATAGTGCCGTACTTGCCCATAATATGTCAGTTGAAATAATAGTCTTCGTAATCTTCCTGTTCCTGTCCGGAAACATCCTCGGAGCCTGCACCGCCGTCACTGTAACCGTCGAGCGAGATGCCCTGCCCCTCGCAGCTGAAGTCGAAGTCGAAGCCCGGGGGAGCGGGGAAGCTGTCGGTCTCCATCGACCAGCCTATCGCAGGGTCGGCGAGGCATTTCTTCATCCATATACCCCATATCGGCAGGGCCATGTTGGAACCGCTTCCGAGGGCAAGGGAGTTGAAGTGGACCTGCCTGTCCTCGCCGCCGACCCATACTCCCGCCGTGATGTTGGGGGTGTAGCCGATGAACCAGCCGTCAGAGTTGTCGTTGGTGGTTCCGGTCTTGCCGGCTATCTGCCCGCGGAGTCCGTAGACCGAACGCAGGCGGGAACCCGTACCCTCGTTGATGACGCCCTGCATCAGGTTGACCATAAGGTAGGCGGTCTGCTCGGAGATGACTTCCCTCCTGCGGGTCGTATAGTCCCCTATCACCCTGCCGTCGCTGTCGGTGATGCGGGTGACATACTGAGGCGTCACATACGCTCCCTGCGAGGGGAAGGTATTGTATGAGGCGACCATGTCGAACACCCTGACATCGGCAGGCCCGGCGCAGAGCGAGTAGACCTCGTCGATATGGGTGCTGATGCCCATCTGGTGCATCATGCGCACGAGAGCCGCGGGGCCGAGCTCCTTCATCAGGAAGGCCGAGATGTTGTTGGAGCTGTGCGCGAGCCCCCACTTGAGCGTGACGGTCTGGCCGAGCCATTCTTCGCGGTCGGTGCTGCGGGGCGTCCATGTGGTGCCGTCGTAGAGCACGAAGGTCTGCGACTGGTTCACCACCTTGTCGCAGGGGCTTAGTCCCTCCTGCATCGCGAGGGTGTAAAGGAAGGGCTTTATCGTGGAGCCTATCTGGCGCTTGCCCTGGCTCACGTTGTCGTACTTGAAATATCGGTAGTTGGGGCCGCCGACATAGGCCTTGATGTGCCCCGTGCCCGGCTCTATGGCCATGAAGCCGCAGCGCAGTATCGACTTGTAGTAGCGTATGGAGTCGTCGGGGGTCATCGTGGTGTCGACATAGCCCTTGTCGTTCCATGCGAACACGCGCATCTTGACGGGTTCGTCGAACTGGGCGTATATCTCCCTGTCGGGCACTCCCGCCCTGTGCTGCAGGCGGTAGCGGTCGCTCCAGCGGCGTGCCTGCTGCATCAGGTTCTCCGCGGTCGCGTCGTCGACGCTGTTGGCGAAGGGCTTGTTCCTCTTCCAGCGCACCTCCCGGTCGAAGGCCTTCTGGAGGGTGCCGCCGAGATGTTCGGCCACCGCCTCCTCGGCATACTTCTGCATGCGGTAGTTGACCGTCGTGTATATCTTGAGCCCGTCGCGGTCGAGGTCATACCTGCTTCCGTCGGGCTTCCTGTTCTTGGTGAGCCAGCCGTATATGGGATCCTCCCTCCAGCGCAGGGAGTCCGCACGGTAGTCCTCGACATACTGGTACTCAGACCTCTCCGGCCTCGAAGCCGACATGTCGCGTCTGAGCATGTCCCTGAAATAGGGGGCAAGACCGGCGTTGTGGTCCTGCACCTGGTAGTTGAGATTGATAGGTATCTTCACAATGGAGTCCCTCTGGGCCCCGGTGAGGTAGCCGTTGCGCTCCATCTGGGTCAGCACGAAGTTCCTCCTCTGCAGGGCATAGTCGGGATTGAGCACCGGATTGTAGCGGGTGGGCTTGTTGACCATTCCGACAAGCATCGCCGCCTCCTCGACGGCAAGGTCTGCGGGATCCTTGGCAAAGAAGGTCTCCGACGCCGCCTTGACTCCATAGGCTCCGCTGCCGAAGAAAATGGAGTTGAGGTACATGTCCACTATCTCCTCCTTGGTGTAGTCGCGCTCAAGCTTTACGGCGGTTATCCACTCCTTGAGCTTGGTCCACACCATGACCAGCTGTCTCCAGCCGGGGAAGTTGCTCTCGACCTCGCGGCGGGGATAGAGGGTCTTCGCGAGCTGCTGGGTGATCGTGCTTCCGCCGCCCTGGCTGCGGTCGCCCATGAGTATGGTCTTGACCGCGACGCGCGCGAGTCCGCGCATGTCTATGCCCGAATGCCTGTAGAAACGGGAGTCCTCGGTGGCTATGGCGGCCTCTACGAGATACGGCGAGAGCTCGTCATAGCTGACATAGGTCCTGTTCTCGATGTGAAAGGTGGTCAGCACCTCCCCGTCCTCCGCAATCACCTGCGTGGCGAGCTTGCTGTCGGGGTGCTCCAGCTCCTCGAATGAGGGTATCTCCGCGAACAGCCCCACCAGCACCAGCATCACGAGCAGGATTGCGAACGGGGCCGTCACGATTATCCAGAACCACTTCGTTATCTTTTTCTGTGTAGTCGCTTTCATCGGCTGTAAATCAATTTGGCGCAGTCGCGTGCAAAATTAGCGATTATATTTCAATAAGTCGTCGCAGCGGCCAAGAATTTATCTTCCGCAGCCTTCTCCTTCCTGCAAAACACCTTCCACATTAATCTGCCTCCCGGGCACTTGAAAGGCCGTTCGGCGTGGAAGATACCCCCAATTCGGCTACACCGACAACAGTCACATGCCTCCAGGGCTGACACAATGGCCACTGGTGTGGAAGGTGTTTTGCGGGAAGGCAATTTGCAGGCAATCCCGGCTAAACCATGACCAGGCCATGATGTCCGGCAAGGAAAGACCGAGGGGCAAGGAACGTTATAAATCATAAGCATCAATAAACACCTGATTCTCAATATACTACAACAACAGAAAGGCCGTCCGACGCAAAATACCGAACAATTTATTTTGAATTTTACCGAGTTTATGGCTTTCTTTGCAGAACTAAAAATGAAAAACGTTCAGAAATAATGGAGGGTCATTCCGCAACGAACCTTGTGATAGTCGAATCGCCGGCGAAGGCGAAGACGATTCAGAAATTTTTGGGAAAGGATTTTGAAGTCAAGTCGAGCTTCGGGCACATACGCGATCTGCAGGACAACAAGCTCAGCGTCGACATAGAGCATGGATTCAAACCCGAATACATAATTCCCGCCGACAAGAAGAAAGTGGTCTCGGAACTCAGGCAGGCCGCGAAATCGGCAAAGACCGTCTGGCTCGCATCCGATGAAGACCGCGAGGGAGAAGCCATTGCGTGGCATCTGAGCGAGACTCTCGGGCTCGACAAGGACAGCACGAGAAGGATAGTCTTCCACGAAATCACACGCGACGCGATACTCAAGGCGGTCGAGAATCCCAGGGACATAGACCTCAACCTCGTGGACGCCCAGCAGGCGAGGCGCGTGCTCGACAGGCTGGTAGGCTTCGAGCTGTCGCCCATACTGTGGAGGAAGATCCAGAGGGGTCTTTCCGCGGGAAGGGTGCAGTCGGTTGCGCTCAGGCTCGTGGTCGACCGCGAGAAGGAGATCATGGCCTTCAAGAGCAGTCCCTATTATAAGGTGGACGGCATATTCGGCACGGCAGGCACGAAGGTCAAGGGCACCCTCGACAGGAGGTTCGACACCCTCGAGGATGCCCGGAAGTTCCTCGAAGACAGCGCGGACGCCGTGTTCAGCGTATCAGAGATAGAGAAGAAGGAGGCGGTAAGGCATCCTGCGCCGCCGTTCACTACCTCGACGCTGCAGCAGGAGGCCGCGAGGAAGCTGCATTTTCCGGTAAGCATGACCATGCGCATAGCGCAGAGCCTCTATGAAAGGGGTCTCATCACCTACATGCGAACCGACTCTACCAACCTCTCCTCGCTTGCGCTCGGCACGGCGAAGAAGTTCATACTCGAAAGCTTCGGCGACAGGTACTCCCACCCGCGCCAGTACAAGACGCACAGCAAGGGGGCACAGGAGGCGCACGAGGCGATACGTCCCACTTTCATCGAGAATACCGACATAGAGGGCAGCGCCCAGGAGAAGAAGCTCTACGCCCTGATATGGAAGAGGACGGTGGCCTCCCAAATGGAAGACGCGGCCCTGCTCGGAACCTCGATAAGGCTGTCTTCCGACAAGAGGGCCGAAAAATTCTGCATCCAGGCTCAGGAAATAGTGTTCGACGGTTTCCTGAAACTCTACACCGAAAGCTCAGATGATGCCGACGAGGGGGACGAGAGCATGGCAATCCTGCCCGAACTCCACAAGGGCGACATCCTGCAGATGCAGAGCATAAGCGCGGAATGCAAGTTCACCCAGCCCCCCTACCGCTACTCCGAGGCCACCCTCGTCAAGAAGCTCGAAGAGCTGGGGATAGGACGCCCGTCGACCTACGCGCCCACGATAAGCACCCTCACCACGGGCCGCGGATACATCGTGAAGTCCGACAAGGAAGGCCGCAGGGAGGAGGTGTGCAACCTCGTCCTCGACGGTTCCGGAATAAGGGAAATCAGGAAGATCGAGCAGGTAGGCGCCGAGAAGGGCAAGCTTATGCCGCAGGAAATCGGAATGATAGTCAGCGACTTCCTGCTGGAGAACTTCCCCGGGATAATGGACTACGACTTCACGGCCAACGTGGAGAAGGACTTCGACCGGGTGGCCGAAGGCAAGAAGGTATGGAATTCTGTCATCTCCGGATTCTACGGCGACTTCCACCACAAGGTCGAGCAGACTCTGCAGGACAGGCATTACAGCCATGTGGAGAAGTTCCTCGGGAACGACCCCTCCGACGGCCAGCCGATATACGCGAAATTCGGCCAGTACGGCCTCTATGTGCAGAAGGGCGAAGGCGAGCAGAAGCATTATGCCAGCCTGTCGAAAGGCCAGCTCATCGAGAACCTGAGCCTCGAAGACGCCCTGGAACTGTTCAAGCTCCCCCGCACAGTCGGGCAGCTCGACGGCGCCGATGTCGTCGTGGCCAAAGGCCGCTTCGGGCCATACATAAAATACAACGGGAAGAACTACTCCCTGCCCCGCGGCTGCGACCCCATGAAGGTCAGCCTCGAGGACTGCGTGAAGATAATCAAGGCCGAGCCTTCGGACGGCAAGAAGACCGTCAAGGAGTTCGCATCGTCCGACATCAGCATAGTCAACGGCCGCTACGGCCCGTACCTCAAGCACGCAGGCGGCAACTACAGGCTTCCCAAGGGCTGCGACCCCGCCGCGCTGAGCGAGGAGGAATGCCTGAAGATAATCTCGGAGACGAAGCCCACCGGCACCGGCTCCAGGAAGGCAAGGAAGCAATAAAGGGACAAGGAAACAGTAAAGACAAGCACAATATCGAAAAATGGCCAACTACCAGATTGACGAGACAGACAGGAAAATACTCTCCTTCCTGGTCAACAACGCCAGGATGCCGTACCTGGAGATAGCCCGCGGATGCGGGATCTCGGGTGCCGCGGTACACCAGAGAGTGAAGAAAATGGAGGCGATGGGAATAATATCGGGCTCCAGGATGGTTATCAAGCCCTCGGCGATAGGGCTCAACGTATGCGCGTTCATAAGCGTGAACCTCTCGGAAGACAACAAATATCCCGAAGCCGTGGCAGCCCTGAAACATGTCCCCGAGATTGTCGAGTGCCACTTCATAACGGGACAGGCCGCCCTGTTCCTGAAGGTCTACTGCTTCGACAACGAGCACCTCATGGACATACTGATGAACACTATCCAGAGGATTCCCTACGTGGTGTCGACCAACACGATAATCTCGCTCGACCAGGCGTTCGAGAGAGAGGTCTGGGTCAAGGACTACAAGAGCACCAGCTTCAAGGCCGTCTCAGTGAAAGAATAGCCTCCGCGAGGAGCAGATCCTCGGGAGTCGTTATCTTGATGTTGAACCGCTCTCCGGGTATGGTCTCCGGAGGGATACCGTATGCCTGTACGACCGAGGCGTCGTCGGTATAGCGGGTATCGTAGGGACGGGCGTATGCCGCCTTGACAAGTTCCGAGCGGAACATCTGCGGGGTCTGTACGGAAACATAGCGGGAGCGGTCGACAGTCTCGGAGCCCGAGGAGCCTTCGAGGCGCATCGTGTCCGTCACCGGAAGCACCGGAATCAGCGCCCGGCAGGTCTTCATCCTTTCAAGCATCGCATGTATCAGGGCGGCGCTCACGAGCGGCCGCACTCCGTCGTGTATCATCACGACGGCACCGTCGGGCACCTTCTCCAGAGCGTTGCGCACGGACTGGAAGCGGGTTATGCCTCCCTCGACGAGGGTATGCGGACATTCGAAGAGCCTCTCGGCACAGAGCCTTTTCCAGGTGGGGAAATGCAGGGCCGGCAGCACGACTATGGCCTTCATCCGCGGCACGGCGCCGGCAAAGACCTCGAGGGTACGCTGCAGTATGGGTTCGCCCCCGAGCCCGAGGAACTGCTTGGGCAGGTCCGACCCCATTCTCGAACCGCTTCCGCCTGCTACGAAAACCGCATAAATTTCCTTTCCCATACTCATATTTTTTACAAAATTAAGTAATTTTCATTATTTTTGTTTCCCAACAATTTTTAGTGTAAAAGATGGCTTTCGGATTTCTGAATCAAGAATATGCAATAGACCTCGGAACGGCCAACACCGTCATCTACCAGAACGGGCAGATAGTGCTGGACGAGCCCAGCATCATAGCGGTGGACGTGGCCACGGGCAAGTGCATAGCCCTCGGCCAGAGGGCGAAGCTGATGCACGAGAAGTGCAACCCCGGGATCAAGACCATACGGCCCCTGAAGGACGGCGTAATCGCGGACTTCAACGCCGCCGAGATAATGATACGCGGATTCATAAAGCAGGCGGGCAGCAGGCACAGGAGCCTTTTCAGCCCCAACCTCAAGGTCGTGGTCGGCATCCCCTCGGGCTCTACCGAGGTTGAGATAAGGGCCGTGCGCGACTCCACCGAGCACGCGGGCGGAAGGGACGTATACCTGATATTCGAGCCTATGGCGGCCGCCCTGGGAATAGGCCTCGACATCGAGGCTCCGCAGGGCAACATGGTCGTCGACATAGGCGGAGGCACCACCGAGATCGCGGTGATATCGCTCGGCGGGCTGGTCGTGCAGGACAGCATACGCACCGCAGGCGACGTGTTCACAAGCGACATCCAGTACTACCTGCGCCAGCAGCACAACATCAAGGTGGGAGAGGTGACGGCCGAGAAGATAAAGATCGCTGTCGGAGCGGTGATCCCGGACCTCGGCGACGAAGAGCCGGAACCGTTCATCGTGCGCGGCCCGAACCTGATGACGGCGCATCCGGTGGAAGCAACGATCACCCACCAGGAGATCGCCCACTGTCTCGACAAGTCCATAGCCAAGATCGAGACATCCATACTGCATGTGCTGGAGAACACGCCTCCGGAGCTGTATGCCGACATAGTCGAGAACGGAATCTACCTTTCCGGCGGCGGAGCACTCCTCAGAGGTCTCGCCAAGAGGTTCAAGGACAAGACCAACATAGACTTCAACGTAGCCGAAGACCCCCTGCACGCAGTGGGAAGGGGCACCTGCGACGCTCTGAAACATACCGACAGATACTCATTCCTGATGCGATAGCAGATGCCCAGGAAGCTCAGGATAGTCTCGGTAACGGCTAGTGCGGCAATCTTCATTCTACTGGAGGTTGCTGCTCTTGCTATGCTGGGACGCAGCGCCACGATGCAGGACATCTGGCTGAACCGGGCGTCCAGGCGCGTGGGAGCGGCTCTCTGGGGCATGGGCGAGACGGCCCGCAACCACTTCATGCTCGACCGTCAGAACGACTCCCTCGCGCTGGAGAACGAAAGCCTCAGGGCTGTCATAAGGCAGTACCGGCAGGATTCGGTACTGCGCGCGGAGAAAGCCGGAATGGCATTCCGCAACGACGAGAGGTTCAGCTACACGCCCGCCACGGTGGTGAAGATGAGCAGGGGGACCGCGCACAACTACATCATCATCAACAAAGGCTCCGAAGACGGCATACGGCCGCAGTCCGGCATAATAACGCCGGAAGGAGTGGTAGGCATCATCAGCGCGGTGGGCAGGAACCACGCCTACGGCCTGACGCTGATGAACCCCAACGTATCGGTCAGCACGAGGGTGGGCAGGGAAGGAGTGGCCGCCCCCATGGTCTGGGACGGGCTGCACAGCGACGGAGCGGTGGTGAACGACATTCCGCCGCACTACGACATAGCCCCGGGCGACACGGTGCGCACCAGCGGATTCTCGAGCATATTCCCCGCCGGACTGCCGGTCGGGGTCACCGGTGAGTCCCGGCTCGTGAACGGTTCCTCGAGACAGGTCGAGGTCAGGCTGTTCCAGGATTTCAGGGATGTCCACTATGTGACGGTGGTCCGCAATCTCGGTAAGGACGAAATAGACGCCCTCATACAAGGGGCAGAGCCGGAAGGATGAAAGACAAGTACTACATACTCAGATACCTGCTGCTCCTAGTGGCACAGGCGGTGATATGGAACTACTGCAGCTTTTCGCAGTTCCTGCTCGTCGCGCTGCTGCCCGCGATGATACTGTGCCTGCCGGTAGGCATGCGCCCCGTCACGGCAATGCTCGTCGCCTTCGCGGGAGGCCTGGCCGCGGACTTCCTCTGCGGGGCTCCCCTGGGGCTGGCGTCGCTGGCGTCGGTTCCCGTCGCGCTGGTACGCAGGGGCACCATACGGCTGGTGTTCGGCAGCGAAACGCTCACGCGGGGAGAAGAGCTCTCTCCCGTCAGGCAGGGCTGGACGAAGATAACCCTGGCGACGGTGATGCTGACGGCCCTCTTCCTCGTGGTGTATATTGCCGCAGACAGCGCCGGCACGCGGCCCTTCTGGATCGACGCCGTCAAGTTCGCCGTATCGCTCGCCGCAAGTACGGCCCTGTCGCTGCCTGCGGCCGGAGCCCTCTGCACAGAACCTGCGTCGAAATGGAGATAAACCGCAAGAACAAGCTTCTCTTGGGCCTGGGAGCCGTGGCGCTGGTTCTCCTGGGACGCCTGTTCTATATCCAGGTGATAAACGACGAGTACAAGCGCGACGCCTCCAACAATTCCATGGTCTACTCCACGATCTATCCCCCGCGTGGGGTCATCTACGACCGGAACGGCGAGATACTCGTGGGCAACTCCGTGTGCTACGACATACTCGTGACGCCGCGCGACGTCCGGCAGTTCGACACCGTGGCGCTCGCCGCAGCGCTCGACACCACCGTGGATTTCCTGCGCGAGAGGATGCAGTACTACCGCAGATACCGCACAAGGATAGGCTACCAGAGCCAGACCCTGCTGAAGAGGGTCCCGCCCGAGACCTATGTCAAGTTCGCGGAACAGGAGTATATGTTCCCCGGATTCAGGGCACAGATGCGCAGCATACGCGAATACCCGTTCAACGCCGGAGGCAACCTGCTCGGCTATATCTCTGAAGTCGACGCAGACTATCTCGAGGAGCATCCCGAATACAGGGCCGGGGACTATGTCGGCAAGACCGGTCTCGAATCGGCAATGGAGGAGCAGCTGCGCGGAGAGAAGGGATACCACATATACCTCAGGGACTCGCGCAACCGTGTGCAGTCGGCATACGACGGAGGCGCGCAGGACAAGGACGCCGTGCCCGGCAGCGACATAGTCTCGACGATCGACGCCCACCTGCAGCAGTACGGCCAGCAGCTCATGGAAGGCAAGGTGGGTTCGGTCGTGGCGATAGAGCCCTCGACCGGAGAGATACTGGCAATGGTCTCCAGCCCCGGAATAGACGTGGACGTGCTCGCGGACATAGGAGGCCACTACTCCGAGATCGCCGCGGACCCGCGCAAGCCCATGTTCAACAGGACGGTAATGGCGTCCTATCCCCCGGGCTCGGTGTTCAAGCTGATAAACGGGCTGATAGGCCTGCAGGAGGGGGTCCTGGAGCCGTCCGACGCCTATCCCTGCAACGGCGGCTACTACTATTCGTCGACACGCAGGCTGCGCTGCCACAGCCATTCCTCGCCGCTCAGGTTCCGCGACGCGATAGCCACTTCGTGCAACGGATACTTCTGCTATGTGCTGAAGGACATACTCGAGAACGAGAGCTACGGCTCCACGGCCGGGGCGTTCGACGCATGGAGGGAATATGTGCTGAGCTTCGGCTTCGGGCGCAGGCTCGGCAGCGACTTCCCCTCCGAGCTCAGCGGCAACATACCCACATCCTCCTACTACGACAAGCTCTATGGCAAGGGGCGCTGGCGGTTCTCGACCGTGGTGTCGCTGTCCATAGGCCAGGGAGAGATAGGGGCGACGCCGCTGCAGATAGCCAACCTTGCGGCCATTATGGCCAACAGGGGCTACTACTATATCCCGCACATAGTCAAGGATTCGGACGGATACAAGATAGACGACAAATACAGGGAGCGCCACTATACGCTCGTCGACACGGCCTACTTCGAGACCGCCGTGGAGGGCATGTACATGGCGGTGAACGGCGGAAGCTCCGCCGGTTCGACGGCCCTGCGGGCCGCGATTCCCGGCCTTGCCGTCTGCGGCAAGACCGGCACCGCCCAGAATCCCCACGGCGAAGACAATTCCGTATTCATCTGCTTCGCCCCCATGGACGACCCGAAGATAGCGGTGGCGGCCTATGTGGAGAACGCGGGCTTCGGCGCCACCTGGGCCCTGCCGGTCGCGACGCTGATGATGGAGAAATACCTTACGGGCAGCATCTCCGAAGGGCACAGGGCAATGGAGGAACAGATGCTCACCACGAAATTCTTCTGAACATGATGATGCAGCAGAGAGACATCAGCCGCTCATACGGCAGGGGACTCGGGCAGACGGTGGACTGGAGACTGATACTGTGCTACCTCGCGCTCGTGGTCATAGGCCTCATAAGCATCTACGCCTCCGTCCACTCCTCCGAGCCGAGCTCCATTTTCGACCTGGGGAGCCGCAGCGGCAAGCAGATCATGTGGTTCGCTCTCTCGCTCGTCGTGGACCTGGCGATACTCTTCGTCATCAACCCCAAGATCTGGGAGGTGATTCCGCCGGCGGCCTATGTCCTCGTGCTGTTCCTGCTGGTACTGGTGATCTTCGTCAGCGACGACGTCAAGGGGTCGCATTCATGGTTCGAGCTGGGGCCGGTGAAGTTCCAGCCGGCCGAGATATCGAAGATAACGACCTCCCTGATGCTGGCCTCCGTGATGAGCCGCCAGGGCTTCCGGCTGACCAGCCCCCGGGGCTTCGCCCTTGCGGCGCTGACCATAGCCCTGCCCATGCTCACCATAGTCGCCGAGAGCGAGACGGGCTCCGCACTCGTATATGTCGGATACCTGTTCGTGCTCTACAGGGAAGGTCTCTCCGGCTGGTGGATAGTGTTCCTCGGCCTGTGCATAGCGCTCTTCATCCTCACGCTCACCACAGCCTGGTGGGTGTCGCTCTCCACGCTCGGCGCGCTCTGCACAGGGTTTGTGCTGCTCAACCTCAAGGGCTGCCGCTCGCTGCTGCTCAGGCGGAGGCTCGTATGGCGCAGCGCCCTCGTCTTCGCCGCCGGGGCCGTCCTTGTCTTCGCCACGGATTTCCTGTTCAACAATGTGCTGCAGGACCACCAGCGCACCCGCATAGAGGTGCTCCTCGGGATGAAGGAAGACCCTATGGGCGTAGGCTACAACGTGCGGCAGTCGATGATAGCGATAGGCTCAGGAGGACTGTTCGGAAAAGGATTCCTCAACGGGACGCAGACCACCTTCGGCTTCGTGCCCGAGCAGAGCACCGACTTCATCTTCTGCACCATAGGCGAGGAATACGGGTTCCTCGGGGCGCTGGCGGTGATACTTCTCTACTCATACATGATCTACAGGCTGATACAGGATGCCGAGAAGAGCCGCAGCCCCTTCACCCGCATATACGGCTACTGCGTGGCCGCGTGCCTGTTCATGCACCTGTTCATCAACATCGGGATGACCATAGGCCTGATGCCCGTCATAGGGATTCCGCTTCCGATGATAAGCTACGGAGGGTCGTCGCTGCTGGCCTTCTCCACGCTGATTTTCATTTTCCTGGCGCTGCACCGGCAGGAAAGCAAGTATTTTTAGTATATTTGCACACCTGCCTTGGTGGTGGAATGGTAGACACGAGGGACTTAAAATCCCTTGGGCAGCAATGTCCGTGTGAGTTCGAGTCTCATCCGAGGCACAGGTTCAGAACCTGTATCCCAGCCCTATGAATATCCTGTCGAAGGGATAGTCCCTGATGCCGTGTTCGTACGAGACGAAGGGGACGAACTTCCCTGCCGCGAAGTCTATGCCGGCACGCAGCACCATAGGCCTGTCTCCGTTCTTCTGCCAGCCCGTATAACCCTGCCAGGCCAGCAAAAAGTCGGCTATGCCTGTCCGCAGCGCAGTCGCTACCCCGTACATATACGCGTCGTTCTGCACGGAACGGTCTGTCTGCCAGCACAGGAATCCCGCGTTGAGCACAAGGCGGACTTCCTTGAAGAAGTCATGCCCGAACTCTATGGACTTCGAGGCCGAGGCATCAAAGAAATAACCGGGGGCGTCGTAATACCTCGCAAATTCCTCGCTGTCGCCGGATGCCGTGACCAGTGCCGCCCTGACCGAGATGTCGGGTCTCGTGCGCGTCTGCCGCATCAGCTGTATGTCGGTAGAGACATATACCGTACCTATCTCGTAGCCGCTCGTCTTCCTTCCGGGCGAATTCTGCCATTCCAGGGATTCGGGAGTGTTGGTATAGAACTCGACGACGGGCATCCAGACGGAAAGGTTGACCCTGGGAGAGAACAGCGGGATACTGACCCTGGCCGTCAGCGTCCTCGTCAGGTCGCCGTGGTAGCCGAGGCTCCAGTCGAACGAAAGTTCGGCGTACGGACATGCCGACACCGTCCCGTCGAGCATCTCCGGCACAGGCAGGGCATTGGGGCCGAAATACAGAGGGGAGACATTCACCTCACTGTCCTGGGCACGGAGCACCGGGCTCAGGAAGCACGAGAGCACAAGCAGCGCAATTCCTTTCTTCATGACGACCTCTATACAAAAAACCGCCGCACGGAATGCGCCGGAAAAACAATGGTATGAATGGAACAAGTAGCGGGAATGGGGCATGATCCCATGACCTCCGGATTATGAATCCGACGCTCTAACCAGCTGAGCTACCCCGCCATGCTTCAGGGACTGGCCGCAGCCCCGTGAATAAAGTTGAGATAGAAGGACTCGAACCCTCACTGACAGAGCCAGAATCTGTAGTGCTACCATTACACCATATCTCAATAGCCCTTTAGGGACTGCAAAAGTACAAAGGTTTTATGAATTAGCCAAATTTTTTTGTCCCGACCGGTGCCCGGACTCCCTACTTTTTCAGGAGAACCACCGCAGTGACCTCGCAGCCCTCCCCGCGACCCACGAAACCGAGCCGCTCCGTAGTGGTCGCCTTCACCGAGACGTCGCCGACGCAGCAGCCCATGACAGAGGCGAGGCTCTCGCGCATGGCCTGCACATACGGCTGGAGTTTCGGCCGCTGCAGGGCTATCGTAATGTCGGCATTGCCGAGGGTCCAGCCGGCCTCTCCCACCATCCGCATCACCCTGCCGAGGAGCAGGCGGGAATCGATTCCGGCATACTCGTCTGAACTGTCGGGGAAGTGCCGGCCTATGTCGCCGAGGGCAAGGGCCCCGAGCAGGGCGTCGCAGAGTGCATGGATGGCGACATCCCCGTCCGAATGTGCGACAAAGCCGGAATCCGACTCTATGTCCACTCCGCAGAGCCTCATCCGAAGCCCCGGAGCAATGGCGTGCACGTCATATCCGTGTCCTATCCTGAAATCTGTCATGGTTACGAATTTAGGCATTTCCAGCGGATTTTCCTATATTTGCCGAATATGGGATTTTTCAATATGTTCGGTGACAACGAACACCGGGTTTTCAAATACAGGCCTATCTATTACGACCCCGAGGAAGAAGAGCGCAAGCGCAAGTTCGGAGCCGTAGACGGGACTTTCGAGAAGCAGAAGAAGGAAGGAACCTATGTTCCCGGGTCTTACATCAAGGGATCGCTGCGCGACGGCCACTACCGCACGGAGCGCACCCACCTGCAGAAGACCCAGGTCATAATAGGCATAGTCTCCCTGATCCTGATTTTCTTGATCCTCATCTTCATCGCGAAGTTCTACGCTTTGCTGTAAGCGGGAAATGGGCAGGCTCAAGGTACTTCCGTCGCAGATTGCCAACATGATTGCGGCCGGAGAGGTCGTTCAGCGACCGTCTTCGGTCGTAAAGGAGTTGCTGGAGAATGCCGTCGATGCGGGGGCATCCCATATCACGGTCAACATCACCGACGCGGGGCGCACGCTGATACAGGTCATAGACGACGGCTGCGGAATGAGCCCTGCGGACGCCGTGCTGTGCTTCGAAAGGCACGCCACATCCAAGATCTCCTCGGCGGAAGACCTCGAGGGCATACTCAGCTACGGTTTCCGCGGAGAAGCCCTCGCCAGCATAGCCGCAGTATCGGAAGTGACCCTCCGCACCCGCAGGGAATGCGACGAGACGGGAATACAGGTAAGGACTGGAGGCTCCGCGGAGACGAAGACCTCCAGCGTCGCTGTTCCCGTCGGTTCCAACTTCTCCGTGCGCAACCTGTTCTTCAACACCCCGGCCCGAAGGAAGTTCCTCAAGAGCGACAACGTGGAGTTCAGGCACATAGTCGAGGAGTTCACGAGAATCGCCGTGACGCGGCCCGACACCGCCTTCACGCTGACCCACAACGGCAGGGAGATTTTCGTGCTCAGAAAGGAGAAGTCCCTGAAATACAGGATTACCAACCTGCTCGGCAGCGGGCTCGCCGACGATGTCGTGGACATATCGGCACACAGCTCGATAGCTGACATCAGCGGATTCATAGGCCGTCCGCAGACGGCGAAAAAGACCGCCGGAAACCAGTTCTTCTTCGTAAACGGCAGGTTCTTCCGCAGCGGCTACCTCCACAAGGCCGTGCTCAATGCATACGAGAACCTCATCCCGGAAGGGACTTCGCCCTCATACCTGATCTTCATAGAGACAGATCCGCACGGCGTAGACGTAAACATACATCCCACCAAGACCGAAGTCAAGTTCGAAGACGAGCAGATGCTGTTCCAGCTGCTCTCGGCCAGCGTCAGGGAAACGCTCGGACGCAACAGCTTCAGGGCAGGGCTGAACTTCGAGACGGACAAGGCCGTGGAGATTCCCCAGATAGGCAGGTTCTACGACGAGTACAGGCCGGTGGAGGCGCCGGGCATAGAATTCGACCCGGACTATGATCCGTTCAGGGCCGCAGAAGGAGGGACCGCCGCAGGAGATTCCGTTCAGGCAGGCCGTGAAAGTCCGTCAGGCAGCTGGAGTCCGGCATTCGCCGCACGGGGAAAGGCAGCTCCGGCAGACGGCTACGGAAAGCTTTTTGAAGACAGGCCGGGCGCCGTCTCAAGGACGCTGATAATAGGCGGCAGGTATGTCGTCACTCCGGCGGCATCGGGAATGATGGTCGTGAACATACGCAGGGCCACCGAAAGGATACTGTACGAGCGCACCCTGAAAGCCCTGTCGGGCGCGCGCGAGCATGTCAGCCAGACCACGCTCTTCCCGGTAGAGATAAGGCTCGGTGTGGAGCGCAGGCTGATCCTCGACGAACATGCCGACCTGCTCGCCCGTATCGGATTCGACATCAAGCCCTGCGGCGAAGACTCCATAAGCGTGGAAGGCGTTCCGGAAGGCTACAGTTCCTCTCCGGGAGACGTACAGTCGGCAGTCGAGGAACTGACAGACATACTCTCTCAGCAAGGAGACGCCCTGCAGGAGATAATGAACCAGAGGCTTGCCGGAAAGATAGCCGCATCCGGCGCCGCAGGGGCGGAAAAGATAGGCACTCCGCTCCAGGCACAGAGATTGATTGATACGCTGTTCGAGTGCGACAACGCCGAAGCGACGGCCGACGGCCGACGGACAGTGAACATAATAAGCACGGAAGATATAGACAAACTCTTTTAGACACACCGCACAGAATGTCATATTACTACTCAGACAACGGCAATCCGAGGGGATTTCTGTCGAACATACCCCCGGTGACGAAAAACCTGCTGATAATAAACTGCATAGTTTTCCTTGCATCAGTGCTCGACAGGTCGGGCTTCATGCTCGAGACCTTCGCGCTGTTCTATCCCACCTCGCCCTTCTTCCACTGGTGGCAGTTCGTCACGCACATGTTCATGCACGGAGGTTTCTGGCACATATTCTTCAACATGTACACGCTGGTGATGTTCGGCTGCGTGGTCGAGAACATCATAGGCTCGAAGAAGTTCCTCGTGTTCTACTTCGTCTGCGGACTCGGCGCGGCCGCACTGCACACCGGCGCGGAATTCCTTCAGATGCAGAGTTTCATGGACAGCGCCGCGCTCGGGCACTCCGGCTCGCTCGCACAGATCTCGGCATTGAAGATGACGCCCACCGTGGGCGCATCCGGTGCGATATACGGCGTGCTTATAGCCTACGCGATGCTCTTCCCCCAGTCGAGGATGACCCTGCTGTTCCCGCCGGTCACCCTCAGCGCAAAATGGATGGTGGTGATATTCGCGGCCATAGAATTCCTTACCGGAATGACGGGCACGAACACGGGCGTAGCCCACTTCGCGCACCTCGGAGGCATGCTGATAGGATACCTGCTCATGCTGCAGTGGCGCAGGCGCGGCAATCTGTTTGACAAGAACTCAATATAGAAAGACATGGACATCAGGGAAAGCCTTGAGAAGGCAGTGGAAGTCCTCCGGGCAGGAGGCGTGATTCTCTATCCCACCGACACAATCTGGGGCATAGGCTGCGACGCGTGCAACGCGGATGCGGTGAAGAAGGTATTCGAAATCAAGCGCAGGAGCAGCGCCAAGTCGCTCGTACTGCTGGCCGCAGACATGGACATGGTCGCAAGGCATGTAAGGCAGATTCCTCCGGTCGCCATAGACCTCGTGGAGGTAAACGACGCTCCCATGACCATAATCTATCCCGGAGGGCAGTATCTTGCTCCCGAGGTGCTCGCCGAAGACGGCAGCGTGGGCATACGCATACCCCTCGGCGACGACCTGTACTGCAGGCAGCTCGTACGCAGGCTCCGTAAGCCTCTCGTAAGCACTTCGGCCAACATCTCCGGAGAGCCGAGCCCCGCAGGGTTCGACGACATCTCCGAGGAGATAAGGTCGGCCGTGGACTACATGGTCCCCGCACAGTTCGACACCGCCGGTTCCGGGAAGGCCTCGCAAATAATCAAGCTCGGCCTCGACGGAGAGGTGGAGGTCATAAGGGCCTGAACGCGGGTTGTCCATACGGAAAAACCGGCAGAGCCATATCGGTTCTGCCGGTTCGCCGTTATTATTCAGAGTGGACTGATCAGTGATCCCTGAAGTTCCACTTCGAGTTGTCGCTGTTGAAGTCGAACTTGCCGAGCGAAGGAGTGCTGTCGGCCACTGACACGAGCACGAGCTGCTCGTCGGTGCCGGGAACCTCCTTAGGCATGATACGGTAGGTGCCGTCGGTGAGCTGCTCGATCCTCCAGAGCTGCTCGGGAGCACCGGTGAACTCGGGAACGGTGACGACCTCCTTGTCTGCGGTAGCGGCAAGTGCCCTGTCGGTACCCTCGATCGTGATCTTATAGTAAGGGGCGCTCAGGTAGCCGCCGGCCTCGGGCACCTCGGTGATGGTCCACCTCTGGTGAGGACGGAACATATAGTCGCCGATGCGTACGTCGATGTCTCCCTCGGGCCAGGTGTCGATCACATCTTCGAGCTTCTGGTTCTCGATGATGATTTCAGGCTCGTCGGGATCGTGGCGCCAGCCCCTCATGCCGCCCTGCATGCGGACGAAGTCCACTGCAAGCTCGAGGGCATAGCCCCTTCTCTCGGACTCGATCTCGTAGGTTCCGGGCTTGAAGGGCTCGCCGGCATAGGGCCAGTCGTTCTTCCAGAGCAGGGGACGCACTGCGAGCACGCTCCTTCCGCTGCGGTCGAAGTCGGCCTCGAAGTGGCATGACATCTTCTCCACGCCCTCGTCCTCGATGTAGCGTCCGAAGTGTCCGGCTCCAGTCTGCCTGTTGCCTGCGGCAAGTACCATTTTTCCGCCACCCTTGAGCATGTCGCGGCCTACATTGTCGATATAGGGTCCTGTAACCTCCCTGGAGCGTCCTACGACGATGTTATAGGTAGAGTTCACGCCGTCGCAGCAGGTGCCGTGGGTTCCGAGCAGATAGTACCAGCCGTTCCTGTAAATCATGGTAGTGGCTTCGCAGTCGATAGCGATATTGATAGGCTCGCAGCCCTCCATTCTCGCACCGGTCTCGGGATCGAGCTCGATGAGGCGGATGAAGCCGAAGTAGGTACCGTAGCTGAGCCAGAGGCGTCCGTCGGGAGCCATGAGCAGGCCGGCGTCGATTGCGTCGCAGTCCTCGTCCTCATAGGACTCGGCAACCACTATGGGCTCGGTATAGCCGAAGTCGGGAGAATTGGGGTCGAGGGTCTTGGTCCACATGGTGAGCACCTTGCCTGCGTGTCCGCCGCCGAGTCCGCCGCCCGTGGCGCTGTAGGCGATGAGGTAGCGGTCGCCGATCTTGATCGCGTCGGGAGCGGCACCGCCGCCGGGCCTTACGGCCCCGCTGTACCATGCCCAGCCGTCCTCGGAGATGAGTCCGCCGCCACCGGTACCGAAGGTGTAGTACTTGCCGTCACAGAGCATGATCGTGGACGGGTCGTGGATATAGGGCTTGCCTATCTGGGCGGATGCCGACATCTCTGATATCGCAGTCGCTGCAAGCAGGACGACTGCCGCTTTCAATATTGTCTTTTTCATATCGTTGCTGACTGTTTTCTACTGGTTTGTGATGGTGAAGTTCGTTACGGGATTGCCGGCCTCGTCTACGAAGCGTATGCAGAAATCGCTCATGCCGGGACCGTTGATGACAGCACCGCGGATGATGTTCTTGCCTTTCTTGAGGGTGAGGCGCCTGGAGCAGCAGTCGTCCTGGACCATACGCCTGTCGCCAGAAAGCAGCACGGCCTCCTCGCCGTTGAGCCACCACATTGAGGCGGAGTTGGACCCTACCGACATCCTCACATCAGGAATGTCCTCCTCGCAGTTGATTACGGTAACAGCCCAGAACAGCACTCCGTACACGTCGGTCTCCATATTGCTGGCGAAGCGGAAAAGCTTCACGTTGTAGAGCTTGCTGTCGAAGCTGTGCCACCTGAGCTTCTGCTTGTCGACCTTCACCTTGTCGCCGTCCTCCGGAACCACGGTGAACTGGTCGGGGAAATACTCGGTGTAGAAAGCGTCCCTGAGGTAGCTGTCCGTAAACACCGTGTTCGTCCTGTTGGGCTTGCTGATAGGCTCGAGCAAGGTCCAGCGGCCGATGAAGCCGTCCTTGTCAGGGGTTGCAGGGGCCTCGGTGCAGGGTTCGAAGTAGCACTCGAGCCTGGTGTCCGAAATGGTTCCGGCCCTGGGATCGTCCTCCTTGTCCGTGGCTGCGAATGCGGGTACGCTGCAGAAGCCTGCGACACAAAGTGAGGCGATGACTGATTTTGTAAAAATTTTCATAACTGTATAGATATTGTTATTGGTTTTAGATTCTTTCTGCGGACAGCAAAGGTACCACCAATAATGGCAATTCCGTGCCTTTTCTTGTTTCATTTTATTTTCCACGCATATCAAACAGGCATTTTCAGGGCAGGAAGGCCCCTTTCCCGCGGGAAATCCTGCGGCATTCGCGTATCTTCCCGTAAGACCTCACGAAAGGCCCTATCCGCCTGAACGGAACCGCGGAGAAATTCTTCACTCCTATCGCGACAAGCTCCAGCGGCTCTATCGCCGCACGCAGGAGGAAGCACTTCCCGGGATCGGAGAGCTTCACCGTCGGGGCGACGCACTTGAGGCGGACCCTGTCTTCTCGCGAGGGCTTGCGCGAGGCCCTGTCGTGCACGGCGGAGGCTGCGGGCACCACGCCGCAACGCAGTCCGTGATAACGCAGGCGGTCGAGATAGTTGTCGTCTTCGCCATATTGGGTAAACACGGGCGAAAAGCCCCCGACGGTCTCGACGGCCTTGCGGCTCAGCAGCCAGTGGGCGGCCATGACGAAAGGCACGTCCACCACGAGGTCGGAGGCGGCACTTATGCGCGAGGTCACCTTGAGGTATCTGGAGCACTTGCGGCTGAACTGCCTGTCAAGCTTGCCGGAAGCAGCCTTCTGGAGGGGGCTGAGCACCCCGTAGTCGGGACGGTAGGCGGCAACGAGCTTTCCGAGCGTGTCCTTCTCGAGCCAGGCGTCCTGGTTGAGCAGGTACACGAAGTCATACCCCCTGTCGAGCGCGAGCCTCAGGGCTATGTTGTTCGCCGCGCCGAAGCCGATGTTCGTGCGGCTCTCTATGAGTTCCACCTCGGGGAACTCGGCGCGGACCACATCCCTCGTCCCGTCGGACGAGACATTGTCTATGACCGTCACGTCGCAGGGATGAGAGGAACGGAGCGCGCTCCCCAGGCACCTGCGTATCCACGGCATGGCATTGAACGTGACTACGGCTACAAGGACTTTAGCTTTCACTGCGGTATCGGATGAATATTTCTTTCGGAGACAGGGGGCTGAATATCGAGCGGCAGATGTTCCTGAACGTGCGGTGCTTCAACGCGTTCTCACTGCCGGGGAAGAGGAGCAGGCGCAGCCATGCCTTGAAACGCTTGGCGCTCTCGGCGGCATATACGCCGGCACTTAGCAGGAGGAGCTTCAGGCGTGAGTCTCCGCCGAAGAAGATCAGCGAACCCTTGACGGCGCTCGGCCTTATCGCGGCCGACATCGCGGATGCCGTGGCCTTCCACCTGTGGACTATGGTCAGGGAGCTGTCGACATACACCCGGTATCCCCTGCTGCGCGCGAGCGTCGACAGGGCTATGTCTTCGGGAGTGAAGAAATACCTCTCGTCGAAGAAGCCAAGTTCCCTGAACACGGCCGTGCGTATCACGAATGCGGCTCCGGTGATGTTGGAAGTCTCGTAGACCGTCCCGAAGACAGGAGTCTTGCCGACCGTATCGTCCTTGGGCTCGGAGTACAGGTGCCACTGCTGGAGCAGGTAGTTGCGCGCGGGATACGGCGGACGGCCGCAAAGCTGCAGGCTGCCGTCGGCGTTGAGCAGCCTGGGGCTCACTATCGCAGCCTCGCGGGGCAGCATGGAGAAGTCCTCCACGAGCCGGGACAGGATGTCGGACGAAATCACCGTGTCGTCGTTGACGACGAAACAGAACTCGCCGCGGACCTTTCGGAGCGCAAGGTTGTTGTTCTCCGAGAACCCTCTCGTTCCGTTGCTTTCGATGAACTGCACCCAGGGGAAGTCGGCTCGGGTCCTGGCGAGATTGTCCGGAGAAAACAGGTAAGCCACCACAAAGGTCTCGTAGCTTACGGCCGTATGCGCCCTTATCCCCTCCAGACAGGGATAGAGGTTGTCCGGCCTGTCCATGCAGACTATGACTATGCTGAGTTTCGGGGCGTCTTCCATTATTTGCCGAGCAGACCGTCAGGAATGTCCAGCACCAGCTTCCTGGCGTCCGGATCGCATTCCAGGACAAGGTCTTCATGCAAAGGTAGCAAAACATCTCCTATTGTGATGCAGAGATGTCCGGGGAACTGCTCGGTTCCGGTCGCAACCCCGACGAAACGCCCTTTGTCGTAGATGTCCCAGCCCGTGAAATCCTCTTCGTCGGAGTCTTCCTGCTCCGCATCGATACATATCGGGCGTCCGCAGAGCTCCTCGGCATCGGCAAGGGAGTCGACATCGCTCAGATGCACGACAGCCCTGTCCCTGCCCTTGGGCCTGCACGACTCTATAAAGAAAGGAACCGCGAGTCCATCGAATTCGATGAACACGGGTTCCTCGGTGTCAATCTCCTCCAGGTCGACGTCGGGCGCTGCGACAAGCAGGTCTCCGTCGGTACCGTCAGACTTGAGAATCTTGGCGATCCGGAGCATCTTATGCCTCTGCGGGAGTCTCCTCGGCGCTCTCGGCGGCCTCGGTTCCGGCAGACTCGGCAGCCTGCTCGGCAGCAGCGGCGGCAGCCTCTGCCTGCTCCTTTGCGGCAAGCTCCGCAGCCTTCTTGGCTATAGCCTCGGCACGGGCCTCGTTGACCTTCGCCTCCTCGGCCTTGGCAGCCTTCTTCGCCTCGATTGCGCTGTTCTTCAGTCCTGAAATCTTAGCCTCGATCTTGGCGTCGCGCTGAGCCTTCCAGTCGTTCCACTTCTTGTCTGCATCGGCAGGCGTGAGAGCTCCCTTTGCGATACCGCCGTCGAGGTGGTTGCGCAGAAGCACTCCTTCGTAGGAGAGGATGCGGCGTACCGTGAGGGTAGGCTGGGCACCGAGTTTCAGCCACGCGAGGGCGCGCTCGAAATTGAGCACGATGGTTGCGGGGTTGGTGTTGGGGTTGTACGAGCCGAGCTGCTCGATGTAACGACCGTCACGTTTTGCACGTGAATCTGCCACTACAATGTGGAAGAATGCGAAATTCTTCTTACCGTGGCGCTGTAAACGCATTTTAACAGCCATTGTGAATCTGTATTAAAGTTAAACCAATATTGCTCCTACCCGAGGAGCGGCTGCAAAGGTAAGAATTATTTATTTATGACGCAAATATCTGAGGCCGGGATAATTGCGCGTATTCATCCCGTCGGGGAGCAGCGTGTCGAAAGGGACGCCGCACTCCTCCAGGCACCAGGGGAACGAGAGCTGGTCGCGGCGGGCGAGTTTCGAGAGCATGGACCACCAGAGTTCGTCCAGACGCACTATCTGCGGGTCGCGGTGACGGCGGAATATGAGGTTGTTCTCTATGAGTCCGCTGCGGCGCCGCTGGCCGTGCAGCAGCAGGAACAGGCACACGCACAGCCACTTCCACCAGCCGAGATAGCCCATTTTGCGGCACATCCAGGCCTCGGAATACACGCAGTCCCGGCTCGGATGCCGCACACCGCTGTACTTCACCCCCGACGAGAGCTTGGCACGCAGGACATCATATATCGAACCGTCGAGGATCTCTATGTTGCCGTCTATCCACAGGCTGGCGCAGTATTCGGGCAGCAGCAGATGCGGGTGCATCTTGGGATAGCGTGAGAGCAGCGCAGGGTCGGAGATACCGCAACCGAGCTCCCTTATCTGCCATACTCCTATCCTGTCGGCGGTCTTCTCGCCTTTCCCGACGAAGCACACGAAATCGAACTCCGGATCGACTACGGCAGGCTGGCGGAGAGGGTCATAGCCCCCGACTATGCAGGTATATATCACGCACTTTTCCATTTCTTCGGGATTTTGAACATCGAGCCGATCATCAGGTCGGCAGCGTCGGGCTCGAAAGGCATGAAGCCGCCCCAATGGTAGAAGGTATATTCTCCGAACAGCACCTTTCCGCCTGCTTCATAGAAGTCCACACGCACCTGCGGGATGCCTCTGGAGAGTTCTGCGGCAAGGCGTTTCATCTCGCCGAAACAGCCCGGCTCTGCAGGAGGCTCGGACGCGTTCGGATGACCGTTCCTTATATCCAGACGGTTCCAGTCCATGTCGAAGAAGTCGAACTTGGTCTCCTCTCCGGCCCGGAAACGGTCGGATGCGACGAACATCAGCCTCGGCTCCCCGTCGAAACAGAAGAACTTGTAGTCCCTGATCTCTCCCTCGAGGTACTGCTCGGCGATGATCCGCGGCCTCAGCCCCTTGTACGCCCATTCGCGCATGGGCCTGTAATAATCTTTCTTCATTGCCTCCGAGAGCCTGCGGCAGGCGGCCTCCCTGTCGAGCGAGGCCTTGTCGAGGCAGATTACGGTACTGCCGCTGTCGTGGGTGCACTTGAGCACGAAACGCTCCGGCAGGCTTTCCCAGTCTATCTCCCCCGGGGAGTTCCAGACTCCGAGCGTGGGAACCACATGCTCATTCCCGATTATTGAAGCCACATGGGACTTCACCTCCGCCTTGTCGGCCAGCGTGTGATAGAGCGGGTTACGGTCGTATAGCTTCTGCCATTGCAGCTTCTCGGTATAGCGGGTCGGATGCCTGAGGTCGAGCGGACGGCCGAAAGCCCTCCAGTACATCAGTTCGAGATATAGCCTGTCGGGCATCCACGGCTGGGGCTTCCTGAGCAGGAAAGCCCTCTCACCGGGCGTAAGCGCGAAGGCAAGGGACAGGAAAGCCGTCACGCCCCAGGCCAGCAGGCACACGAGCAGCAGTCTCGCCGCGCCCTCGGGCAGCGACAGCCTCGCGGCCAGCGGAACCGCCACGGCAGGCACGCTCAGCACCAGCAGTTTCAGAACGACCTCGCGCAGGAAGCGTCCGACGGGGAATCCGGCATCCCTGCATGCGAAATACAACCTCAACGCAAACACAAGCACATATACCCCGATCAGGCATATATACGCCCAGTCCGCGCCTGCTCCGAGCCGGAACGCCAGCCATACGGCAGGCAGGCACAGCAGCGAGCAGAGTCCCGTGGTGATATAGTATCTCCTTATCTTTCCCGTGGCGAGCTGGAGGGTCAGCAGGGAGTTCCCGCCCATGTCGACAAGCAGCGCGACCATGGAAAGACGGACGAACTCCGCAGCGCCGTCGGGCACCGTGCCCAGCCACAGCCTAAGCAGGTAGTCCGCCTCGAGCACGACCGGCACGAAGAGCAGCAGTATCGCAAGATAGGCGAACTTGCAGCCCTTGGAGACGAGTCCGTAGCAGTATTCCCTGTCGCCGGAAGCCCAGGATTTCGTGATCTGGGGATTCACTGCCGTCAGGAAGTTGACTGCGAACTGCTTGACCAGCGCCTCCACCTGCGAGGCCACTCCCCTCGCGGCGTTCATGGCCACCCCGAAGAAGATATTGACGAGCAGGCTGGAACCCTGTATGTTCAGCACGCTTGTGCCCGAGCCGAAGAAACTCCAGCCCGCAAAGCCGGTCATCTCGCGGAGCAGGGGCCTGTCGAGCGCGGGACGGGTACGGCACTCCGCGAAATTGCGGCGGCAGTATATTCCGTAGGCCATGCGCACCAGCAGCGCCACGGCAAGCATCAGCACGGCATAGGTCTCGAGCTTGTCGAAGGCGGAGAGTCCGAGCAGCAGGGCGACCGTCAGCTTGAGGGCGGCCTCTCCCACGCTGATATAGGCGAATGCCGACATGCGCTCATGTGCGATTATCGCGGCGTTGAACGGTACCGAGAGCATGTTGAGCACGAGCACTCCGAGCGAGCAGTGCAGCACGAAGCGGGCGGCGCCGAGGCGCGGTTCCGGAATCACCATTCTCCCGTTCAGAAACCACAGGCCCGCCGTCTCAACGAGCAGCACGAGCAGCAGCGACAGTACGAGCTGCACGGTCATGGCCGTAGCGAATACGCGCCGCAGCCTGTCGGAATCCGGGCGGCCGAGCTCGAACGCGAGATAGCGGCTTATCGCCGAGGAGATCGAGCCGGTGATGAAAGTGAACATGGTCACCACGCCGCCTACCGCGTTCCACACCCCGTAGTCTTCGACGCCGAGTTCGCGGAGCACCACCCTCGAGGTGAACAGGCCGATGAACATCAGCAGGAACATGCGCAGATACAGCAGCACGGCATTGCGCGCTATGCGCCTGCCGTTCTGAAAGTTTCTGTTTCCGGCATCCTGCGGCATAGTCTGCAGCCTTTACTTTCTGAATATTCCGAATACGGCCGAACCGGAGCCCGACATCGAGGCATACACGGCTCCGCGTCCGTAGAATTCTTCCTTGAGGGCCGCTATCTCGGGATGCAGGGCGAACACCGACGGCTCGAAATCGTTTACGAGCACATGCCGCCACTCGTCTACGGGACGCTTCAGGGCTTCCTTCAGGCAGGGACTCTTTCCGCCGCCGGCCCCTTTGTCCGCAGCGCGCGCCTCGCGGGGAACTACCCCTGAATATGCCTCGCGCGTACTCACCCTACAGCCCTCGGGAAGGGCGACCTTTATCCTATAGGCCGAAAGGTCTATTCCAAAGGGCGTCAGGATCTCGCCGCGTCCCTCGCCGAACATCGGGCGGTCGTAGATGAAGAAGGCGCAGTCGGAGCCTATGGAAGCGGCATAGGAGGCGAGCGCGGCATCGTCGAGGCCGAGCGAGAACATGGAGTCCAGCAGCCTCAGCGTGAACGCGGCATCGGAAGAGCCGCTTCCGAGCCCTGCGCCTACCGGTGCTTTCTTGACGAGGCGTATCTTCACGGGAGGAAGGTCGAAATCGGCCTTCAACGCCCGGTATGCCTTCATCGTAAGGTCATCGTCAGGGTTCCACGAAGCGCCCTCCAGGGTCAGCTGCGTGCGTCCGTCGCGCGACGGCTCCACATAGAGGTCGTCACAGAGGCCGTAATACGGGACGAACAGCGTCTCGATGTCGTGATACCCGTCATCCCGGCGTCGCAGTATGCTCAGCCCGAGATTGATCTTGACGTTAGGCGATGCTTGCATATACCTGCTCTGCCAAGTCCTCCGGCAGCCTTGACGCCACCGGGGCGATGAATGCGATTTTCTGCAGCCTGCGGGCCTCCTGCTCCGGTATCCCCCTGGAGCGCATGTAGAAAAGCTCGTCGTCGCTGAGGAAGCCGGAAGTGCAGCCGTGGGTGCACTCCACGTCGTCGGCATATATCTCCAGCTGCGGCTGCGCCTTCACCGTGGCCTTGTCTCCGATGAGTATCGCGTGGCTCTCCTGCGAGGCCCTGGTCTTCTGCGCGCCGGGAGCGACATAGATAAGGCCGTTGAACGCGGCCCTGGCCGTCCCGCCCACGAGGCCGCGGAAGTTCTGACGCGAGACGCTTCCGCCGCAGTTGTGGCGGACGAGCACGTCGAAGCCCAGCTGCTCGTCGGAGGAGCACAGATAGAGTCCCGCCATGTCGAGACTGCATCCGGCAGAGTCGATGTCGACCTCTACCGACACCTTGCCGCACGCGCCCGGAAGCGCGACGAAAGTCAGCCTGAGTTCCTGGGGAGAATCCAGCCTGAGCAGGGAGGGCACGGGATCCCTTCCTATTACATATACCTTATCCATTTATTCCAGCGTAACCGTCCTTCTCGATGATATCCACCAGCTCGCGGCCTCCGGTACGGACCATGCGGCCGTCCTTGAGCACATGCACCACGTCGGGGACTATATATTCCAGCAGGCGCTGGTAGTGCGTGATTATTATGGATGCCGTCTGCAGGGTGTGGAGGGCGTTGACGCCCTGGGCCACTATGCGCAGCGCATCGACATCGAGTCCGGAATCCGTCTCGTCGAGTATGCTGAGCACCGGCTCGAGCACCGCCATCTGGAAGATCTCGTTGCGCTTCTTCTCTCCGCCGGAGAAGCCTACGTTCACATCGCGCCTGGCGAACTCGCCTTTCATGCCCACGAGCGCCATTTTCTCCCTGAGCAGCTTCAGGAATTCCGCGGGCTTCAGCTCAGGCAGTCCCTGCGACTTGCGCCGCGCGTTCACGGCAGCCTTTATGAAGTTGGTGATGCTTACTCCAGGTATCTCCACCGGATATTGGAAGCTCAGGAACAGTCCCGCCCAGGAACGCTCCTCGGGAGTCATCTCCAGAAGGTTCCGGCCGCGGAACTCCACGCTTCCCGCAGTCACCTCGTAGCCGGGCCTTCCCGTAAGCACCCCTCCGAGGGTGCTCTTTCCCGCGCCGTTGGGTCCCATGACGGCATGGACCTCTCCCTCGCGTATGGTAAGGTCTATGCCCTTGAGGATCTCCTTGCCCTCGACCCCGGCATGCAGGCCCTTTATTTCAAGCAGTATATTACTCATTTTTCTTGTACATTTTTCTCCATGACACCAGCGACCAGATGCCGTTGGCGATATACAGTGCACTCACGACGGGCATGATATACAGACCCGAGAGTATGTAGAGCGTGGCGTTGCCCGCGTTGACCAGCAGCCAGACTATCCAGCACTCCCAGTACTTGCGGGCGCTGAGATACTGCGCGCAGAGCGTGAGCATCAGCATCAGCGAGTCGAGGCAGGGATTGGTCGGATTGTCGAAGACATATTTCAGCACGAAAGCCCACAGGGCGGCACAGACGAGCACGGCAAGCACATACAGCGCCACATGCTTTGGCGGTATGTTGCCGACCTTGAGCCTGTTGCTGTCGGCGGCGCTGCGCTCGTCATCGCGGGGATGCGTCCAGCGGTAGTGTCCGTATGCGTTTATCAGCAGCGATATCGGCTGGAGTATCATTGCCGAATAGAGGTGCTGGTGCAGGAACAGCACGAAAAGGAATATGTTGTAGACATATCCCACATAGAAGTTGTATTTGGAGTTGCGTCCTGCGAGGAAGACGCAGCTCAGGCCGAGCACGGCCGATATGATTTCAACCCAGGTCATCTTTCATAAAATCTATCCAGTCGCCCCCTCGAGCGAGACGGAAAGCAGTTTCTGCGCCTCGACGGCGAACTCCATAGGAAGCCGTGACAGCACTTCCCTGGCGTATCCTCCGACTATCAGCGCCACGGCGTCCTCCGCCCCAATCCCCCTCTGCGTGCAGTAGAACAGCTGGTCTTCGCTTATCTTCGAGGTCGTAGCCTCATGCTCCACGACCGCCGAAGGGCAGCCGTTCACTATTACCGGGAAGGTGTGCGCGCCGCACCTGTCGCCTATCAGCAGGGAGTCGCACTGCGAATAGTTGCGCGCTCCGGACGCCCCGGGAAGCATCTGCACCAGTCCGCGGTAGCTGTTCTCGCTCCTGCCTGCCGAAATGCCCTTGGAGACTATGCGGCTGCGGGTGTTCCGGCCTATGTGTATCATCTTCGTCCCGGTATCGGCCTGCTGGAAGTTGTTGGTCATCGCGACGCTGTAGAACTCCGACGAGGAGTTGTCGCCCTTGAGTATCGTGCTCGGGTATTTCCAGGTCACGGCCGAGCCGGTCTCCACCTGGGTCCAGCTGAGGTGCGAGCCGCTGCCCTTGCATATTCCCCTCTTGGTCACGAGGTTGAGTATGCCTCCCTTTCCCGAGGCGTCGCCGGGATACCAGTTCTGCACGGTGCTGTACTTCACGTCCGCGTCCTTCTCGACGACTATTTCGACCACCGCCGCATGGAGCTGGTGCTCGTCCCTCATCGGGGCGGTGCAGCCTTCCATATAGCTTACCGACGAGCCCTCGTCCGCTACTATCAGCGTCCGCTCGAACTGTCCCGTACCGCTGGCGTTGATACGGAAATAGCTCGACAGGTCCATAGGACATTTCACGCCCTTGGGTATATAGCAGAACGAGCCGTCCGAGAACACCGCAGAGTTGAGTGCGGCGTAGAAGTTGTCGCCCACCGGCACCACGCTTGCGAGATAGCGGCGCACAAGGTCGGGGTATTCCCTGACGGCCTCGGAGAAGGAGCAGAATATTATACCCTTCTCGGCGAGCGTCTTGCGGAAGGTCGTCGCGACGCTTACCGAATCGAAGACCGCGTCTACCGCAACCTCCCCCCTGGGCTTCACTCCGGCAAGCACCTCCCTCTCGTGCAGGGGGATGCCCAGCTTGTCGAAGGTCTCCATGAGCGCCGGATCGATCTCCGTCGGACGGTCCTCGTCGCGCTTGGGAGCGGCATAGTATATTATGTCCTGAAAGTCTATCTCCGGCAGCCTGAGATGCCCCCAGCATGGCGGCGTCATCTTCTGCCACCTGCGGAACGCGTCCAGCCTGAAGTCGAGAAGCCACTGCGGCTCCCCCTTCTTGGCGGAAATCAGACGGATTATATCCTCGTTCAGCCCCTTGGGTACGTACTCCTGCTCGACATCCGTCACAAAACCGCTGTCGTACTCCTTATTCGCTAAATCCTTAAGAATTTCATCCATAATTATGCAAATATAGCAGATTTTGTCTATTTTGCGCCCCGCTATGGTGATAGCCGCCGTCATCTTATATTTTGCCGTGATCCTCGGCGCGAGCCTGGCCCTGTCCCGCAAGGGCAGCAGCAGCGACTTCTTCCGCGGAAGCGGACGCTCTCCCTGGCCGGTGGTGGCTATCGCCATGGTCGGGACTTCTATCTCCGGGGTCACGTTCGTGTCAGTACCGGGCATGGTCGCCGCGTCGGAGTTCTCATACCTTCAGATGGCCCTCGGCTTCATCGCCGGCTATGCGGTCATAGCTTATGTGCTGCTGCCGCTCTACTACAGCAGACGCATGAACAGCCTGTACTGCTATGTGGAGGAGCGTTTCGGAGCCTGGAGCTACCATACCTCGGCCGCGTTCTTCCTGCTCTCGAAAGTCCTCGGCTGCGGAGTCAAGATGTACCTCACGGCAACCGTGCTGCAGCTGGTGCTGTTCGCTCCGCTCGGCATCCCGTTCTGGCTCAACATTGCCCTGACCATGCTCATAGTCTACCTCTACACCTTCCGCGGCGGCGTGAGGACGCTGGTATGGACAGACATGCTCCAGACACTCTGCATGATAGGCGCGGTAGTGCTGAGCATAGTCTTCATCGGCAAGGGAATGGGGCTGGACATCGGAGGGATATGCAATACCGTCAGGGACAGCGGAATGACCAGGATGTGGTTCTTCGACGACCCTTCCGACACCCGCTACTTCTGGAAGCAGTTCCTCGCCGGAATGTTCACGACCATAGCCATGACCGGCCTCGACCAGGACATGATGCAGAAGAACCTCTCCTGCCGCAGCCTGCATCAGAGCCGCAAGAACATGCTCTCGTACGGGGTAGCCTTCGTGCCGGTGAACTTCCTGTTCCTGTGCCTCGGCGTGCTGTTGTATTCGTTCGCGGCAAGCCGCGGGATACAGGTTTCCAGACCGGACGACCTGTTCCCCACCATAGCCTGCGGCTCTCCCGGACAGGGGACGGCGCCCTACATGCCGCCCGCCGTAAGCCTGCTTTTCGTGCTGGGGCTCATCTCGTCGGCGTTCAGCAGCTCCGGTTCATCTCTGACCTCTATCACGACTTCGGTGACCGTCGACCTGCTCAGGGCCGACCGGAGACTTCCGGAGCAGCGGCTCAGGAGGGTGCGGAGCGCGGTACACATAGCGGCCGCGGCGGTTATGGGCGTGGTGATAGCGGCCTTCAGGCTGATAGGCAGCGAAAGCGTGATAAACGCGGTATATACGGTAGCATCCTACACCTACGGCCCGCTGCTCGGACTTTTCGCGTTCGGGATATTCACCCGGCGCAGGGTGCTCGACAAGGCCGTACCGTTCATCTGCACGGCGGCACCGCTGCTCTGCCTTATGCTCGCCACCCACAGCGAGCAGTGGTTCGGCTGGAAGATAGGGTTCGAGCTGCTGATAATCAACGCGCTGCTCACATTCATCGGGCTCGCTGCGTTCTCCCTCCGGCCGGGCAGGACAGACCTCCCGGTCATCCGGCATAGCCGAGGGTAGCGACTGATATGCGCAGCTCCGGCCCGGCCAGAGTACGGACAGCACGGTAGCATTCGAGAAGCGTGGCGCCCGTGGTGAACACGTCGTCCACGAGCAGCAGATGCCGCACTCCCGAAGCGAGCATGGCATCAATCACCTTCCTGTCGGCGATGAACGCCCCGCGGACATTCTCCTGCCTTCTGGCGGCGTCGAGAGAAGTCTGCGAGGCCGTCCGGCGGCGCCTTTTCAGCAGGCCGGGTTCGCAGCGCACGCCCATCTCGCGGGCGAGCACCCGTGCTATGACCCCGGCCTGGTTGTAGCCCCTTTTCCACCTGCGCATCCAGTGCAGGGGCACGGGAACCACGGCGCCGACATCCGAAAATAACTCAGAGGCAACGAGCTCGGAGGCCAGCATCGAGGCGAAGAAACGACCTTCGGCAAGGTTCCCGCCGTATTTGAGAGCCTTGGTGATGTTGTCGTAGCCGCTCCCGGCGGAATAATGGAAAAGAGCCGCAGCATAGGCATACGGCTCATATTCATCGGGCGACATCCCGGCGTTGAACTTCTCGGCCATAGGATTATGGCTGAGCCCTGCGAAACGCGTGCGCGGCATGTCTTCCGCACAGAGCAGGCAGATGTGCTTCTCGCAGGGCATCAGCGCCCTGCCGCACACCACGCACACTCTCGGCAGCACCAATTCCAGCAGTGCCGGGAGAGAAGTCTTCAGATCAAGTTCAGGCGGGAGTCGCATCGGCAGTCCCGTAGACGGCTTAGCAGTTCATCGCGCCGCAGCAGTTGATGACCTGTCCGCTGACATAAGAGGAGAGGTCGCTGGCAAGGAAGAGAGCCACCTTGGCCACCTCGTCCACGGTGCCGCCCCTGCGCAGGGGAATCTCCTTGACCCATGCCTCGCGCACTGCGTCGGGCAAGGCTGCCGTCATGTCGGAGATGATGAAGCCGGGAGCGATGCAGTTCGCCCTGATGCCCCTCGGGCCCATTTCCTTGGCTATGGACTTGGCGAGGCCGATAAGGCCGGCCTTGGATGCGGAATAGTTGCACTGGCCTGCATTTCCGCTCACGCCCACTACCGACGACATGTTGATGATGCTTCCGCCCCTCTGGCGTGCCATTATGGGCGTCACCGCATGGATGTAGTTGAACGCCGACTTGAGGTTGACGTTGATTACCGCGTCCCACTGTGCCTCGTCCATACGCAGCATAAGTCCGTCGCGGGTGATGCCGGCGTTGTTGACGAGTATGTCGATACGGCCGAAGTCCTCCATTATCTTGTCCACCGTCGCCTGTGTATCGGCGAAATCAGCGGCATTGGAGGTATAGGCACGGGCCTTGACGCCGGTAGCCTCGAGTTCCTTGAGAGTATCCTCGTTTATCTTCACGTCCGTGAATGCTATGTCCGCACCCTCGGATGCGAACTTCAGGGCGATCGCCTTGCCGATTCCCCTGGATGCGCCCGTAATCAGGGCGACTTTTCCGTCTAATAATCCCATTATAGTTTATCTTTAGTACTGTTTCATCGATTCTTCCACCTCGTCGGGGGCGATGGGCAGCCTGCGGGAGCCGAGCCTGCGCGCACCGCCGGAGGTCACGAGCAGGTCGTCCTCGAGACGTATGCCGCCGAAGTCGAAGTAAGCTTCGAGCCTGCCGTAATCCACGAAGTCGCGGCAGCGGCCTTCGGCCTTCCACGCCCTTATAAGATCCGGTATGAAATAGATTCCCGGTTCGTCGGTGATCACATTGCCCTCCTGCAGACGGCGGGCCATTCTCAGGCTGCCGAGTCCGAGCTGGGGCGAACGGCTCTGCCCGGCGTCATATCCGACCAGGTCTTCGCCGTAGTCCTCCATGTCGTGCACGTCGAGCCCCATGTTGTGTCCGAGGCCGTGAGGCATGAACAGGCCGGCGACACCCTCGGCGACCATATCGTCCGTACTGCCCTTGACGAGTCCGAGCGACTTCAGGCCGTCAAGCATCCTGGCCGCAACAGAAAGGTGCACGTCACGGTAAGCGACCCCGGGCCTTACGAGGCCATAGGCATATTCGTTACACTCGTAGACTATAGTATACACGTCTCTCTGGCGTGATGTGAACTTCCCTCCGGTGGGGTATGTACGGGTGAAGTCGGAGGCGTAGTGCATGTTGTTCTCGGCACCGGCGTCGATTACCATAAGCCTGCCCGGTTCTATTACGCAGTCATGGCTGTGGCAGTGGAATATCTCGCCGTGCTGGGTAAGTATAGTCGCAAAGCTCACTCCCCAGCCCTCGGAAAGCGTGACGCCCTCCATTTCACCGACGATCTCCTGTTCGACCCTGCCGGGACGGATGCCGTCGCGGGCGACGCTGTGCATCCTGTAGCCTATCTCACAGGCCTTCTCTATCTCCTCTATCTCGCAGGGTTCCTTGACAAGGCGCAGTGAGATTACCGCATCGACGAGCGGGGCGGACGCAGCCGGGCAGCCTTTCTTGCCCTCGCTGAAGGCCGTCATGGGGTCTATCCCGAGCAGGGAGCCGAGACTGAGGGCGGTGGCATAGCGCGAAGCCGGCACGAAATGCACCTTGCGGCCTTTCAGGGCAGCTCCGAGGGCTCCGTAGGAGGCGGTCTTCTGAACGCCTGCGGCATCCGCGAGCGAACGCACCGTAGGCATGGGACCCATCCAGATTATGTCGTCTATGCCGAAGTCGTCGGCATAGAGAGTCTCTTCGCCGCTCTCGAGGTCCAAGGTCGCCGCGAAACGCGGTTCGTCGATGCCGAAGAAATACAGCCAGGTGCTGTCCTGACGCCATTTATAGCAGTTATCCCTGTACTGCGCAGGCGCCTCGACATTGCCGAGGAAAAGGATTACACCCTTCTCGCCGCGCATCTTTTCAAGCAGCGCCCTGCGGCGCGCGATATATACTTCCTTTCCGAACATATCGCGCAAAGATAATAATAAAAAAGAAGCACCCGTAGCAATAACAGGCACTTCTTTATGAGAGTGGTCCCTGTAGGGCTTGAACCTACGACTCCCTGATTATGAGTCAGGTGCTCTAACCAACTGAGCTAAGGGACCTTGCAGGGCGGTCTAACTACCGCCCGCCATCAGACTTTGATTTCGACTTCTACGCCGGAAGGAAGCTCGAGCTTCATGAGCGCGTCGACAGTCTTCGCGTTTGAATCCTCGATGTCGAGGAGCCTGCGATAGGAGTCGAGCTCGAACTGCTCGCGTGACTTCTTGTTGACGAAGGTCGAACGGTTAACCGTGAAGATCTTCTTGTTGGTGGGAAGGGGAATGGGACCATTCACCTTGGCGCCTGTAGACTTCACCGTCTCAACGATCTTGGCCACCGACTTGTCGACGAGCATGTGATCGAAAGACTTGAGCTTTATTCTAATTTTCTGACCCATATTGTTTATTTTTCTTTTCCGTTAATTATTCGTCATCCGAACCGAGCTTGTATCCGCTCTTCTCGATGATGTCCTTCGCGAGCGACGCAGGAACCTCCGAATAGTGGTCGAACGTCATCGTGCTGGTCGCACGTCCTGAAGACAGGGTACGGAGCACGGTTACATATCCGAACTGCTCTGCGAGAGGAACGAAAGCCTTGACGATGCGCGCACCGTTGGCAGTCGAATCCATTGCAACTATCTGTCCGCGACGGCGGTTGAGGTCGCCTACGATCTCGCCCATGTACTCCTCGGGAGTAACGACCTCGAGACTCATGATAGGCTCGAGCAGCACGGGTGAGCACTTGGGGCAGGCATGCCTGAATGCCATGCGGGCTGCAAGTTCGAACGAGAGCTGGTCGGAGTCGACGGGGTGGAACGAACCGTCGAGCAGGGTGACCTTGAGCGACTGAACCTCATATCCGGCGAGCACGCCGTTGGCCATAGCCGACTCGAAGCCTTTCTGTACGCTGGGGATGAACTCCTTGGGCACGTTTCCTCCCTTGACCTGGTTGTCGAACTGGAGTCCCTGGACGCCCTCGTCGGCAGGTCCGATCTCGACGATGATGTCGGCGAACTTACCGCGGCCGCCGGTCTGCTTCTTGAAGACCTCGCGGTGCTGGGTGGTAGATGTCACGGCCTCCTTGTAGTTCACCTGGGGAGCACCCTGGTTGATCTCTACGCCGAACTCGCGGCGGAGACGGTCTACGATGATATCGAGGTGGAGCTCGCCCATACCGCTGATGACGGTCTGGCCGGTATCATGGTCTGACTTGACGGTGAAGGTAGGATCCTCTTCCGCAAGCTTTGCAAGCGCGATTCCGAGCTTGTCCAGATCTTTCTGGGTCTTGGGCTCGACGGCGATTCCGATAACGGGATCGGGGAACTCCATGGACTCCAGCGCGAGGTTCTGTCCCTCTACGCAGATAGTGTCGCCGGTGCGGAGATCCTTGAAGCCTACCGCAGCACAGATATCACCCGCCTCGACGAACTCGATAGGGTTCTGGTGATTGGAGTGCATCTGGTACAGACGGGCGACCCTCTCCTTCTTGCCGGAACGGGAGTTGAACACATACGAACCGGCGTCAAGGTGTCCTGAATATACCCTGATATATGCGAGACGGCCTACGAACGGGTCGGTGGCAATCTTGAACACGAGACCGCAGAACGGCTCTGACGCAGACGGCTTGAGGTCGACTTCCTTGTTCGTGTTGAGATCGGTAGCCTTGGTGTCGCCGATGTCGAGCGGCGAAGGCAGATAGCGGATCACGGCATCGAGCAGGAACTGCACGCCCTTGTTCTTGAACGAAGAGCCGCAGCAGGCGGGAACGATCTGCATCGCGATAGTACCCTTGCGGATAGCGGCGATGATCTCGTCCTCGGTTATCGACTCGGGATCTTCGAAGTATTTGTCCATAAGGGCTTCGTCACACTCGGCGGCAGCCTCTACGAGCTTGTCCCTCCAGAGGGCGACGGCATCCTTCATATCCTCGGGAACATCCTGGACCTGATAGTTGACGAGAGTCTCGCTTCCGTCGTATATCAGCGCCTTGCGGGAAATCAGGTCTATGATACCCTGGAACTTCTCCTCGGCACCTATAGGCAGGCAGATAGGAACGGCCGTGGCACCGAGCTTGGTCTTGATCTCCTCGACGCATGCGAGGAAGTCGGCGCCGACACGGTCCATCTTGTTCACATACGCAATCTTGGGCACGCGGTACTTGTCGGCCTGGCGCCATACCGTCTCGGACTGGGGCTGTACGCGTCCTACCGCGCAGAACGTGGCGATGGTACCGTCAAGCACGCGGAGCGAACGCTCCACCTCGACGGTGAAGTCCACGTGGCCCGGAGTGTCGATAAGGTTGATCTGGAAAGACTCCCCGCCGTAATGCCAGAACGCGGTGGTGGCGGCAGAAGTAATGGTGATACCCCTCTCCTGCTCCTGAACCATCCAGTCCATAGTCGCCGCACCTTCATGGACCTCACCGATCTTGTGGGTCTTTCCGGTGTAGAACAGGATACGCTCGGACGTGGTAGTCTTGCCGGCATCGATGTGGGCCATGATGCCGATGTTTCTTGTATACTTAAGATCTCTTTTTGTTGCCATCTTGGTGCTTCAACTAAAATCTGAAGTGGGCGAACGCCTTGTTGGCCTCGGCCATCTTGTGCATATCCTCCTTGCGCTTGTATGCACCGCCTTCATTATTGTATGCCGCGATAATCTCGGCACAGAGTTTTTCAGCCATAGAGTGGCCGGAACGCTTGCGGGCGAAGTTGATCAGGTTCTTCATCGAGAGCGAAATCTTCCTTTCCGGACGCAACTCTGTAGGCACCTGGAAGTTGGCACCTCCGATACGGCGTGACTTTACCTCGATCTGGGGAGTCACGTTCTCGAGAGCCTTCTTCCATATATCGAGTGGAGCCTTGTCGGAATCTTTCATCTTCTCGCCTACCATGTCAATGGCATCGTAAAAAATAGAATACGCGATACTCTTCTTTCCCTGCAGCATCAGATTGTTCACGAAGCGGGTAACCTGCGTGTCGTGAAACTTGGGATCAGGAAGTAGAATCCTCTTCTTAGGCTTTGCTTTTCTCATTACTTTGAAACTTTAATAAATTAAAACCATCCGCGGGCTTACTTCGGCCTCTTGGCTCCATACAGGGAACGTGACTGAGTACGTCCCTCTACGCCGGCCGTATCCAAAGCGCCCCTAAGGATGTGGTAACGCACACCGGGAAGGTCCTTCACACGACCGCCGCGCACGAGCACGATAGAGTGCTCCTGCAGGTTGTGACCCTCGCCCGGAATGTAGGCATTGACCTCCTTGGCGTTGGTGAGACGTACACGGGCAACCTTACGCATTGCTGAGTTAGGTTTCTTCGGGGTAGTAGTATACACCCTGAGGCATACGCCACGCTTCTGAGGGCATGCATCCAGCGCACGAGACTTTGACTTGACTTCAATGACCTCGCGTCCTTTGCGAACTAACTGTTGAATTGTGGGCATAAATGGTTGTTAACAAATAAAATTATAAAAGCCCCCATAAAATTGGGGGCTGCAAATATAAACAAAATTGAATAATCTGCAAAATCTTTACAAGATTATCTGTAGTTCGCGAATTCGACATCCTTGTCTGCCTTCGCCCTCATCGCGGGGCTGAGCTCGGCCACCTTGTCGAGATACTTCTCTACATCGGAAGCGTTACCCCTGCGGGCAGCGATGACGGCACGGAGATAGTTGCTCCTGGCGCAGTTGCAGCTTATGCTCTGCTCCGCCTTGTCGTAGTCTCCCATAAGGATGTATACGACCGCCTTGTCGTGGCTGTCTGTGCCCTCGAGATGTTCAGCGGCTGCCGCATAGTCTCCGTTGAGGATGTCGATTGCGGCAAGGTTCTCCTCCGCCTCCTCGGTACCGGCCTGCCTGAAGAGCCTTGCGGCGGCCTCATAGTCGCCTCTCTGGAGTTCGCACACTCCCCTGGCGTTGACGACATCCGGATCGGAAGTCCTGACGGCGGCGAGATAGGTCTCGGCGCTGTCGGGATCGCCCTCGTCGAGGCTGAGCAGGGCAAGGTTGAAGCTGGCCCTGTCGGAGCCGAACTTGTCGGCAGCGAACTTATAGAGCTCCGCCTTGCGGGATGCATCGTCGGCAAGGGATGCGGCACGCAGCAGGGCTTCCTCGTCGAGCAGGTCGATCGAGCTGCGGGAAAGCTCCTCGAGCTCCTCGGGCGTATAGTTCTTATAGGAGAGCTCGGCGATGAAACGGGCGCGGCGCAGCTCGGGGAATATGTCCTTGCTTACTTCCGTGTACACTTTCGACATGTTCCTTATCTCCCTTTCACGGACAGCAGGGTCGCTGTACATCGAGAGAACCCTGAGGATGAGGTCCTTGTCCTCGATATTGGAGTTTGCCACGGCCTCCTGGAAGCCTTCCCAGTCCTGACCCATGCTGAGGGTCTGCAGGTCGTCGGCAGACATTCCTCCCGTGACCTCGTCCCAGGCCTTCATCGCAGACTCGGCACGCTTGTCCGAAAGCTTAGCGTTGAAGTCCTGACCTCCCTCGGGAGAGGCATAGGCGACAACCTTGGTTCCGGTCACGCTGTAGCGGGGATCAGAGGCGATCTCCTCGAGAGCGGCCTGGAAATCCTTCACCGACTCCGAACCGAGCTCGCTCTTCTTCACCACGGAAGAGTTCACGTTATAGAGGACCTGTCCTTCAGCGCTCTCGTAGAGGACATCCTGATATGCGTCCTTCTTGAAGCTGTACACTCCTGAAGTAGTGGCCAGCAGCTGCGTCACGTTGCAGCCGTCGGCTACCTTGATCGCGGGAATCTCGATAGCGTTGTCCTTGTAGTATGCCACGGCGCGGAGCTCCAGGTAGGAAGTCTCGACGCCCTCGACATAGTCGAAGGAGACAGTCTCGGTAACGGTGGTCTCCTCCTTGAAAGCCACCGGATAGTAGTTGTCCTTCACCTTCTCTCCCTGATAGGTATAGGACCTGCCGACCTGCTCGCCGCCCTCGTACACCAGCACGGGGGTGACTACCATTTTCACGGACGGTTCGAAATACTTCTCGGGGAAGGTGACGGTAATCTCGGCGGGGATTGACTCCCCCTTGAGGGCAAGCACCTCGGGAGTGCAGCTGACACGGATATTCTCGGCGAGCTTCATCTGCTCGGCACGGGATTTGGCGCAGGATGACAATGAAAGCACCATCGCACAAAACGCCAATGATCTGATGAGTATTTTCATATCGGTACAATATAAATGTTATCTACAAATATATGATAAAAGCCGTGAAATGAAAAATTTCCTTACATTTGTAGAATATGGACACCCAGGAACTACAGAGAATCAAGAATAAATTCGACATAATAGGCAACGACGCGGCCCTCAACCACGCCATAGAGACGGCCGTGTGCGTCGCCCCGACAGACCTCACCGTGCTCATCACGGGAGAGAGCGGCGTCGGAAAGGAAGCCATACCGCAGATTATCCACCAGATGAGTTCCCGGCGGACGGGCAGGTACCTTGCCGTGAACTGCGGCGCAATCCCCGAAGGCACCATAAACGCGGAACTGTTCGGACACGAGAAGGGAGCCTTCACCGGAGCGGTGGGCGAGCGGAAAGGCTACTTCGAGGAGGCCGACGGCGGCACGCTGTTCCTCGACGAGATAGGAGAACTTCCAAAGGAGACCCAGGCGCTGCTGCTCAGGGTGCTCCAGAACGGAGAATATATAAAGGTAGGCTCGTCGAAGGTCGAGAAGACCGATGTCAGGATAATTGCCGCGACGAACGTCAACCTCGCCTATGCGGTCGCCACCGGGAAGTTCAGGGAAGACCTGTACTACAGGCTTTCGGGCATACGCATCCAGATGCCGGCGCTGCGCGAGCGCAACAAGGACGATATCTACCTGCTGTTCCGCAAGTTCTCGTCCGACTTCGCAGAAAAGTACAAGCTCTGCAAGCTCGGCCTCACGCACGAGGCAATCTCGCTGCTGACCTCGTACCGCTGGCCGGGAAATGTCAGGCAGCTGAAGAACATAGCCGAAACGGTCACCGCAATGGAATCCCAGCCTGTCAGCCCGACCGTTTCAAGGGTGGAGCTGGGGCCGGACAGGCTGGCATCGTATATACCGGACGAGCAGGGTTCTCTGATCGCCGTCGACCCGACGGGGCCGTCAGGAGCGTTCAGCGAGGACGAGAAACAGCAGATCATAAAGGCCATATTCTACCTGAAACAGGAAGTCGACGCCCTTAAGAGCATGGTCGAAAACGGCCGCAAGGCGGAAAGCCTCCCGCAGCAGCGCAGGGACGCACCGCACATAATAGGCATGAGCGGCGACAGCCGGCCGGAAAACTTCTTCGCCAAGGCTCCGTCTCCAGTCAGCCATGATCCCGTACCGGCCGCCGACCCCGCGGAGAGCCATGACCTGTCGATACGGAAGCTCAACGACGAGCTGATAGAGCGCTGCCTCGCCAAGCACGGCGGGAAAGTGAAGCCTGCGGCTGCCGAACTCGGCATTTCGGAACGCACTATATATCGCAAACTTGCTGAAAAACGAGGGAAATGAGAAAACTCCTGCTTCTTCTGGTCCTGTCGCTTTCCGTATGTTCATGCGGAATATATTCCTTTTCAGGCACTTCCATACAGCCTGACGTACAGACGGTGACCATCAACTTCTTCGAATACACGGCCCTCAGGGTCAACCCTACGCTGAGCAACGACCTCACCGAGGCACTGAAGACGCGCTTCCGCCAGATGACCAGCCTCGAGCAGGTCGACATGGACGGGGACCTCGAAATCAGCGGAAGCGTGACGGGATACAACGTGAGCGCATCGTCGATCACAGCTGACGAGGTCGCCGCGAGCAACCGCCTCACGGTTACGGTGCAGGCCAGCTTCATAAACCGCAAGCACCCCGAAGACAACTTCGAGAACCAGTCGTTCTCGGGATACGCCGACTACGAGTCCACCATGTCGCTCGACCAGGTCGAGGCCTCGCTCACCGAAGAGATCGTGGAAAAGATAGTCGAAGACATATTCAACGCCACCGTAGCGCAATGGTAGGAAGCATAGACATACGCACTCTGACCCTTGAGGAACTAAGCGGCGTCGTCGACCTGTACCCCTGGTATGCCGGGGCCCGGATGGAACTCTGCCGGAGGATGCAGGAGGCGGGCACCCTCGGAGACGAGCTGCTCCAGGCGACAGCGCTCTACCTGCCGTCACGCAGGCCGTTGCGCGACCTGACAATGAAGGGGAAAAGCGTAGACTGCTCCGACAAGGACGCCAGACGCATTGCCCAGTCGCTGCTGCCCTCGCCCGAGACTCCGGAGAGGCGGATCCATGTGGTAGGGGGCGACTATTTCTCCCAAAGCCAGTACAACGAGGTCAGGCAGCCGGACGACAGCTTCTTCGAAAAGGTGGCCGTAAGGATCCGTGAGAGCGACGGAGGACGCGACCGCGAACAGGGAGCCCGCGAGACGACGGACGACTTCTGCACCGAAACTCTGGCCAGGATATACCTCGAGCAGGGCTATCCTGATGAGGCTGTGGAGATTTATTCCAAACTAAGTTTGCGATATCCAGAAAAAAGTGTTTACTTTGCAACCCTTATTGACGAAATAGAACAAAAAAGAGATAACAAATGAACGCAGTTTTTATTATTCTGATCGTGCTCCTCGTGATTGCGGCGCTGCTCCTGATAGGCGTCGTGCTGCTCCAGAACAGCAAGGGCAACGGAATGGCCAGCAACTTCGTCGCCGGCAACCAGACCTTCGGCGTGCGTCAGACCGCAGACATACTCGAGAAGTTCACCTGGGGTCTCGTATCATTCATAATCGTGGTATCAGTGATTTCTTCGTTCACCTTGGGCAGCCGTGACGCCGGCATCGACATCACCGACCAGATCGAGAACGTGACCACGAGCGACCAGCCCGCCTTCCCCACCGCTCCTATCCAGCAGGAGGCTCCCACCACCGAAGACAGCGGGGAGAACCAGTAGAATACCGCTCCGCTGACAATTTGTCAGTGGAATATAATTTGAACGACATACAGCCGTCGGCCCGTCGGGGCCGGCGGTTTTTTAATTAATTGCAGATTATGGAGAACAAATACGAATTCTTAAGCAAATATGCGATAGACCTCAACGAGGCCGCCGCAAAGGGGAAGCTCGACCCCGTGATAGGCAGGGACGAGGAGATACGCAGGGTGCTGCAGATCCTCAGCCGCCGAACCAAGAACAACCCTATCCTGGTGGGCGAACCGGGTGTGGGCAAGACCGCGATATCCGAGGGCATAGCCCAGAAGATAGTTAACGGCGAGGTTCCCGAGAACCTGAAGAACCGCAAGATATACTCGCTCGACATGGGTGCGCTGATTGCCGGCGCCAAGTATCAGGGCGAGTTCGAGGAAAGGCTCAAGGGAGTGGTAAAGGAAGTCGTCGACAGCGAGGGTGAGATAATCCTGTTCATCGACGAGATACACACCCTCGTGGGCGCCGGGCGCACGAGCGGTGCGATGGACGCCTCCAACATACTCAAGCCGGCGCTTGCCAGGGGCGAGCTGCGCACCATAGGCTCCACGACCCTCGACGAATACCAGAAGTACTTCGAACAGGACAAGGCCCTCGAACGCCGTTTCCAGAAGGTCATGGTGGACGAGCCCAGTCCGGCCGAATCAATCTCAATCCTGCGCGGGCTCAAGGAGAAATACGAGAACCACCACAGGGTAAGCATCCAGGACGACGCGCTGATTGCGGCAGTCAACCTGAGCCACCGCTACATCAACAACCGCTTCCTGCCCGACAAGGCCATCGACCTCGTGGACGAGGCCGCATCGAAGCTGCGTCTCGAGATGAACTCCGTGCCCGAGCCCATAGCAGAGCTCGAGAGCAGGATTCGCCAGCTCGAAATCGAGAAGGAAGCCATCAAGCGCGAGGGCACGAGCCTGAAGTCCGAGAAACTGGACGAGGAGCTCCGCAAATGCAAGGAGGAGCATGAGGCGCTCTCCAAGCGCTGGAAGGAGGAGAAGGGCATAGTCACCGAGCTCAACGACCTGCGCCAGAACCTCGAAGACTACAGGCGCGACGCCGCCATAGCAGAGCGCGAGGGCAACTACGGCAAGGTGGCCGAGATACGCTACGGCAAAATGGCCCAGACCCAGAGCCGCATCGACGAACTCTCCGCAAAGCAGGCCGCAATCAAGGATCCCATAATCACGGAGTCCGTGACGCCCGAGGATATCGCCGAGATCGTGGCCCGCTGGACAGGCATCCCCGTCAACAGGATGCTCGAGAGTGAAAAGGAGAAGCTGCTCCGCATGGAAAGCGAGCTGCACAAGAGGGTGGTCGGCCAGGACAAGGCTATCAGCGCCGTATCGGACGCCGTCCGCCGCAGCCGTGCAGGACTCTCCAACGAGCACAGGCCCATCGGTTCGTTCCTGTTCATGGGCAGCACGGGCGTCGGCAAGACCGAGCTTGCAAAGGCCCTTGCCGAATTCCTGTTCAACGACGAGAGCATGATGACGCGAATCGACATGAGCGAATATCAGGAGAGCCATACCGTCAGCCGTCTCATCGGCGCCCCTCCGGGATATGTCGGATATGACGAGGGCGGCCAGCTCACCGAGGCCGTAAGGCGCAAGCCCTACTCCGTGGTGCTTCTCGACGAGATAGAGAAGGCTCATCCGGACGTGTTCAACATACTGCTGCAGGTGCTCGACGACGGACGCCTCACCGACAACAAGGGCCGCACGGTGGACTTCAAGAACACTATCCTGATAATGACCTCGAACCTCAAGGAGGAGGAACTCAGGCTGCGCATGCGTCCCGAGTTCATCAACCGAATCGACGAGATCGTGACCTTCGACCCTCTCACCAGGGACGACATCAGGCAGATCGTGCGCATCCAGATGAATATCCTGCGCAAGAAGCTCGAAGACGACAATGTGGAGCTCAGCTTCACCAAGGCGTTCGAAGACGACATGGTAGAGAACGGCTACGATCCCGAGTACGGCGCAAGGCCCGTCAAGAGGCTCATCCAGCGCGAGCTCGTCAACCAGCTGGCCAGGGAGATACTCGAAGGCCGCATACGCAAGGACTCACGCATCGAGGTCGACTGCGAGAACGGTCAGACCGTACTGAGGAACAAATAATTCCGCGACATGCGGATGATAACCCGGGGAGGGCGGCATCATGCAAGGTGCCGCCCTCCTTTTTTTTGCTTATCCGGAAATATTATGATTTTTCGAGAGCCCGTAGTCCATATACGGCTTTTATGTTATTTTTACCGAGAGAAAGACCTTGTTATTATGATACGGCCGGCAACCCCCGAAGACGCTGCAGCGCTAACGGAAATATACAACCACTACATACTGACGACTACCGTCACCTTTGAGACGGAAGCTCTGCGCCCCGGGCAGATGCGGCGGCGCATAGAAGAAATCTCTGCGGAGGGGCCGTATTTCGTGCACGAGAGCGGCGGCCGCGTGGACGGCTACTGCTATGCGCACCGGCTCGGACAGAGGGCCGCGTACGAGGGAAGCATGGAACTCTCGCTCTACCTCACGCCGTCCGGCACCGGAAAGGGCATCGGGAGCGCACTCATGGAGAGGATGGTCGAGGAATGTCGCAGGCGTGCTTACAGGGCGCTTTTCTGCCTCGTCACATCCGGCAACATGGCGAGTGCCGCGCTCTGCTCGAAATTCGGATTCGAAAAAGTCGGCTGCCTGAAGGCCGCCGGATTCAAGTCCGGCAGGACGCTCGATCTCGACTACTACGAACTTTTGCTGTAGATTCAGGTACCTTGCCTATGCCTTTCAGATAGTCAATCTGCATCAAGTGCTTCAAGTCGTTGAATTTTCTTCTCTATCTCCAGTCTCTTTGCCGTTATCTGCATCTGCAAGGCATCGGAATCTGGATATGTGGAGACAATATGCTGCTCGGAATCATCCCATGCGTCAAGAGGACGTACAATTCCTGTTGCAAGATAGCGTACTTTGCCTTTAAGGGTAAATCTTATATGTATCGGAGCGGCATTCGATTTATTTGTCTTGTCTTTCCTTTGAACGATTTTTATATTGATCTCATACTGTTATGATATGAGCAAACGAAATGTACCTTTATGGACAGGGGTAAAGATTGGGGTAAATGTAAGGGTAAGTAACCCCCGAAATCGCCCTCATTTCTCCCGATTTTTCGAAATTCAGCTGCAAAATCAAGAGCAGACCAAAACAGCGGCACAGCCCTGCCAGAGCAGCATAACGCATTGATACACACGAAAAAGGTCACCATTTCTGATGACCTTCGTGGAGCGGAAAACGGGACTCGGACCCGCGGCCTCAACCTTGGCAAGGAATGCTGCTCCAAGACCTTAAAAGACTCCGTCTTTCAAGGCTACCCAACTGAGCTATTTCCGCAGGGCTGATTATCAGCAAATTAGAGGGGCAATGATATTTTCTTGAGTACGACAAGTCGTTTTAACTTCTCGGCAGTGTTAAACGCAGTGTAAAACACCGACAATATCTGTACAATCATTCAAAATCATGAATATCAAGATTGTACAGCGGAAAGACCGCATTTATGCAAACGGAAACTGTCCATTGTTCTTCCGTTTCACCCAAAAAAGACAATGCAAATACATCAGCAGCGGCATATCGATACCGCAGGATTGTTGGAACGAATCAGAACAGCGAATCATCCCCTCATATCCGGACAGTGAATCTTTAAACTACCAACTGAAAGAGAAACTCGCCGAATATCAGAAACTCATAGACAAATTGACGGTTCTTGAAATTGAGGTCACTTTCGATACCCTGTTCGGTCAGAAAAGCAAGTATATCAACTGCACAGTCTCCGAATACTTCCAACAGCAGATAGCCTATATGAAAAGCATAGGCAAGGTCGGGACGGCATCCAAGTACGAAACCTGCCGACACCTGCTGGAGCACTGCAATCTCGGAAAGAAGCGGTTCGAGCAGGTGGATTTGCAGTTCCTGCAGGACTTCGAAGCCTACATGATACGCAAAGGCAACGGCAGCAACAGTCTTGCGACATCTTTCAGTGTGCTCCGAGCCGTATACAACAAGGCCGTCAAGCAGAAAGTCTTTGCCGAGACCGACAATCCTTTCAAGCAGTACAACATCGGAAAGTTCTGGAAACCGACCCGAAAGAGGGCGATAACCAAAGAGGATGTGCGGAAGATACAGTCGCTTGAACTTCCAAAAAGCATGGAATCATATTCACTGTCATTTGCACGGGACATGTTCCTGTTCAGTTATTGTGTGGCAGGGATAAACTTCAAGGACATAGCCACCTTGCGGTACAGTGACATCCAGAACGGAAGAATCTACTACCAGCGGCACAAGACCGGTCAGGCAAAAATATTTCCCGGGACGGAAATACCGTAAAACTTAATTTGCTATATTTGCCAGCAATGCTATCTCAAGCACATAACTCATTCATAATCGGGGGGGGGTAAGGAACAGCTGACAGACCTTCACCCCTGTCTGAACATAGTATGCGAGACGGTACCGCGCGAAATGCGTGCGGCACCGTCTCTCCGTTTTTGTCCCCCTCCGTCCGAACGGCAGAAATTCTCAATTCACACAGCTTATGAACAAAAACAAATTGAACTATGAGGCTCCCGAGGTGGAGATCATGGAAATCATTCCCGAAACAGCAATTCTCTCCGGATCCGCCGAACAGCCCGATTCCGAGTACTGGTTTTAAAAAGCAAACGCCCATGAAACTGCACAGTCTGACCATCATGGCGGGGACGGCGGTATGCCTCCTCGCCGCCTGTTCACGTGAACAGCTCGCCCCGGAACCTCAGGGGCGGTACACCATCACCGCGATACGCGAAAGCGGCGGCACCAAGACCAGCGTGGACGAAGACTATTCGCTCAACTGGAATGCCGAAGACGTAATCGGCGTCTTCAACGGAGCGGAATACACCCACCACAGGCTCGCCCTTACTGACGGGTACGGCACTCCGACCGCCACCTTCGTACTTGAGGAAGGTCTTGAGGAAGGGGACGTATTCGCCTACTATCCCTACGACGAGAAAACCACCCTTACGGATGGAAAAATCACCGTAAACCTCGGCGAACAGTCATACGAGTTCGATGCCGAAAGCAAGGACCTCGACAATTTCGGAAAATACTTCTACATGACTGGCAAGGCCACCGCTGAAGCCGGAAGCACCAATGTGAACGTAAGTTTCCGCAATCCCCTCTCTGCCTTCGTATTCAAACTCAGCAACCACGGCGAGGGAAGCCTCACCATCAAGTCGGTGTCGGTAGGGACTACCGACGACAGCGAAGTCTTCGGCACGGCCGGCACCCTTGACCTGGCAAATCCCGGAGCATCCGAGGCGACAACCATGGCAGCCTCTGCAAGCGCAAGCCTGAACAGCGTGGTGCTCGAAGTCGGGGCAGCAATCGATATTCCCGTCGTGGTGTTCCCCTGCGACCTTTCAGGCAAAGAACTCGAGTTTACCGTGACCTATACTGCCGGTGAGGATGCCGTGGAGCAGACAATCAGCAAGACCCTGGCAGGAAGGAATCTTGCAAGGAACTCTTTTGCGGTGATAAGGCTCGACTTCGGTGAAAATGCAGCTGTCAAGAAGTTGCAGGAGGTTCTCCAGAACGGAGGCATATATGACCTTACATGCAGCATCACCGGCAACTTCACCGTGACGTCCACAGATCCCGTCACCATCAACCTCCACGGCTTCACCATCACCAACGACCCGTCCTCCGAGGGCACCGGCGACACCTTTACCGTCAACCTCGGCAGCAACCTGACCATCAGCGGAGAGGGCACGGTCGACAACACCAGCCACGGCAAGGCCGCAATCTACAACAACGGCACCGTGACCCTCAACGGCGGAACCTACACCCGCAGCGCCGAGAACTCCAGCTACACTGACAGCGAAGATCCCGCCCTCAACTCCTACTACGTCATTCTGAACCACGGAGAGATGACGATAAACGAAGGGGTTAACATAGTTTCATCCGGTACGTATTCATCTTTGATAAACACCGGATATCGCGATTACCTGGACAACGAAGACGAAAGATCGGGATATATTGAAGGAAAAGGACAGGAATTTCCTAGGTTGACCATTCATGGCGGAACTTTTGAAGGCGGTGTTATCACCATCAAGAACGATCTTAACGGAACTCTTAAAATCAATGGCGGAAACTTCACCAATTCAACAGAAGGTAATATCCAAAATGCCCACATCACGACTATCAATGGAGGGAATTTCAAGCATAATGCCGGAACCAATCATATTGCAAGCGTTTGTTGCGGCGGTGCAGACGCTCCCTACAGCAGCGGAGCAACAACAATAAACGGCGGCACATTTGAAGGGGGAACCATCATTGCTGAAGGCACTGAAGCCGAAAAAGCCAGCATGATCGTCAATGGAGGTTCCTTCTACTGCAACTTTTCAAACTCGTCCGGAAAATCAGGATATGAGAGCGGAGTAGTTTCAATAAACAATGGATCTTTCACCATCGGAACCTGGGATGTATTGCAATCCATAGCAGGTTTTCTTACAGAAGATGCACGTATTACCGCCAAGGCGCGAAACGGATTCATGTATAATATCTGCAAGGATCCCATCATATTCAACGCGCAGAAAGTAGACTTAAATTTGAACGGACAAACGTTGAAATATACAGGCAGTTCATCGGATGTTTTCGAAATCAGATCGGGCAAAGTGTCCATATCGAACGGAGAAATCACTACTAAGGAATATAATTCCGAAGCCGCTCCTTATGGCGGAATCAGCGTAAGCGGCAATGCGTCCCTGACAATCGAGGACATACAGATGGAATCCTCAAGTACATGCTTCGCGGTAGCAGACCAGGGAAGTCTTACCATACGCAATTCCACTGTCACGGCTGACAGCTACGCAGTCACGAGCAATGCCAGCAATCCCAAGCAGAGCATTACGGTCACCCTGGAGGATTCCGAGTTTTCTGGGGATACGCCCGTTCTTCTCAATATTCCCTCTATAATCACGGTTAACCGATGCACCATCACCGGAGACACCCAGGGCATGGTTGTCCGCGGAGGCAACGCTACAATCACGGACAGCGATATCACGCTGACAATAGAGGGGAGCATCGAGGCTAATAAAGAGTTCGCTGACTACTTCGACACCAGAAATTGGGGTGAAGGAAACGAAGTCAATGTTGCAGCCCTCACTATCGGAAACAAATTGGAAGGTTCCTATCAATACCCGACTGATGTCAGCCTCAAGGGTAATACGACGCTTACGGTCAGCGGAGAGGCTGAAAGCCTGTTCCCCGTAGTATATGCCCACGCCAATTCAGGAGACGGACTCGGAGTCACCTTCAATTACGACGAAACCGTCAAGTTTGTCGGGACTCATGAGCTGCAATGCGAATACGGCAGTTCCAACATCGTGGTCAACGGTAAACCCTTCACTCCTGCCACGGAATAGAATTTCCACCTGATTTCCAATACGGAAATCAAAAGCAGCAAAAATGCAGGGAGGCCTGCCGGAAGCGAATCCGGCAGGCCTCCTGTCAATTTGATACAAATAAAACAGCCCCGCCGAAGCGAGGCTGGAAGTGGAGCGGAAAACGGGACTCGGACCCGCGACCTCAACCTTGGCAAGGTTGCGCTCTA
>ERZ824598.136-NODE-136-length-122848-cov-5.304928_pt1 | contig 122848 bp, 100 predicted proteins | sample MGYA00519934_ERZ824598 | MGnify/ENA primary metagenome ERZ824598 (study PRJEB31778, sample SAMEA3449177) | human gut metagenome | biome: human gut; feature: human-associated habitat; material: faeces | place: United Kingdom | collected 2010/2012 ... | reverse complement strand
CCACTTTTGTCATTGTCACCAACCAAAAATGTCAATTATACCCGGAAGCAGCCCGGCAACCGCTAATGCCAGGTTGCTGTACTGCCAAGTCTGCCGGATTGCCAGGCCTGCCTTGTACTTCACTCATGGTGCATGTGGAATTGATTTTCAATGACTTTTATCGCTGAATATCAGCCACATGAGAAAATAACGGTACAACTATCAGTTAAGGAAAAGTGGGAGTGAAAAAATTGCTTTGAGGGAATGAAAAGTTTAGAAAAGACTTGAGTTTGAGCTGTAACATTTAACTAAATATTAACAGTTGATAAGTGTTTTTTTGTAGGTGGTGGACGCATTGAGGTAAAAATGTCGGCTAATACGAATTTAGGTGACTAACAATCCACCAAGTGAATAGAGAACGAGGAACCTACAAGCACAATAGCTTCAAATATCATTCATGGAGAGTATGTATTCACCTGATTATTACTACTTTTGCAGAGAGAAACAAAAAAAATACCTAAAATAAATCGCGTTTATGAAACTTTCGGGGCTAAATCTGCATCTAACGAGGCAAAACAAACGAAGTATGAAAGTATGACAGACCCATCAAATAACGAAAGGGATTTTGCCTCGCTCATAAAGCAGCACTCCCGAATTATCAACAAGGTCAGCTATTTCTATGCTACCGACAAATTGCCGTTTGATGACCTGCGGCAAGAAATCTATGTCAACATCTGGCTGGGATTAAAACAATTCCGAGGTGACAGCAAAATATCTACATGGATTTATCGGGTAGCAGTAAATTCGGCACTCATGGCCTTGCGTTCGTCAAAATCAAACATGGAAACCGTATCGGTTGATTTTGGTCTGCTCGACCTCTTTTCCGAGATTGACGATGCGCAAAAGGAGAATCTTCAAGTTCTACACTCACTAATTAATAGACTTGAAGATATGGAGAAAGCTATCATACTCCTTTGGCTTGATGAGTATTCGTATGATGAAATAGCTGATACACTTGGCATTAAACGCAATACTGTTGCAGTTAAAATCCACCGTATTAAAGACAAACTTTCAAAACAGATGTAATATGAAACTCAACGAACTTAAAAAAAGCATGTCAACGCTTGAGCAGGTGCTCGCCAAGACAAACACCGATATAAAGATAAACGTGTCAGCCTCCAAAACAGCGCAGACCAAGATACTAAAAGAATTCCGCAAGGCATATACATCTTTGCTCTTAGTAGCTATTATATTTGTGGCTGCGGCAATCTACAACATCAATCCAATCTCGTTTCCTCTCTATCTGAAAATATACCTGTCTTCGTTCCTCGCTATCGGTGCAATATGGTACATTTATCTGTACCGCAAATTAAAGAGCATCAACATAGCCGTCCTCTCTCCCAAACAACTTTTTTCAAAAACTGCAACTATCAAGTTGCTGACTTTATCGGGTGAAATATTCATCGGCATGTGTCTTGTTTCCTTTTTCGCCCTTCTTTTGCCGAGCGTATGGACTTTTCACCGTATTGGCTTCTGGATAATGACAATTGGACTGATTTTAGGCATTGTTTACAGCATATTCCATTATTGGCCGCAATACGTAAAACTGTTCCGTGACCTCAATTCCATAAAGGAATAAATCCAGTCTATTCATACTCTTCAAGTAAGCCGCTCACAATCCGAGCGGCTTTCTTATATCGTAAACCACCTATTGCAGTCTCCTTAAAGGAAAGTTGAAAATGCGAAGGACTTGTCGGGGGAGCCTGAAAAATCCACCCCATAGAGGCATTCCCGGTGCCGGCGTGAACCCTTCCCGCAAAACATCCGCCACACCGGCATGCCTTGCAAGTGCCTGAGAGCCCGGCAGCTAAGGCGGATACCGTCAATTTGAGCACACCGGTATCGATCACACACCCTGCACGCGGCTCAGTGGGGTCCGGGCGTGGAAGGTGTTTGGCGGGAAAATATCTATTTGGCTGGAAAATATCTAAAGGTGTTACGCCGGAGAATATCCAAGTGCAAAGACATCGGCCACATATCCCGGCGCGCCCCGGCAGTTGCAGGTAGACTTGCATTGCTCTCGGCTTCTTCGCAATTCGGCTGCGCCGCATATACCGGTGCGCCTCGGCAATGCAAAGCGAACAAGTTCATTTGCATTGCTCTCGGCTTCTGAGTATATTTGCTGCATAAATACGGATATTATGACAAGAAAGGGAAAAATCATCACCTGGACGGCCGCAATCATAGCCGTGGCGCTTGCGATATTCATATATTTCAAGTTCTGCTTCGTGTTCGGCGAAGGCGTCAAGGCCGGAGAGCTCAACCAGATAATGTACAAGGGCTGGGTATGGAAGACCTACGAGGGAAGGCTCATCCAGACCGGCTTCAACAGCGAGAACCGCGGCGGGACCATACAGTCGAACGAGTTCAACTTCTCGGTGGTGGACAAGGCCGTGGCGGACTCTCTGATGAAGTGCAGCGGCAAAATGGTCGAACTGCACTACAAGCAGTACAACGGACGCCTGCCCTGGAGGGGCATGCAGAAGCACATAGTCGACGGCATCATATCCGTCAGAGAATCGGACATCAACTCTCAGGTGCCCTATGTGGCTCCCGTAAACTGAGCGAAAGATGCTGAGCTGCCTTATCGGTCTCATACTCGGAGTGCTGGCGACGCATCCCGAGGGCAATCCCGGAGCGAGGATGCTCACGGTCGAGGAATCAGTAGGTCAGGGCGTAAGGTCGGTGCTCCCCGAAAGGGTGAGCCTGTACTGGACCGCCGACGGGAAGCTCACGAAGACTCCCGAGTCTTCCGGAACGCTCTACACCCTGCCTGAAAGCCCTGAGCCGGGCATATCCTACGGCGGGGTCGTGAGCCGCAGCGAGTTCGGCTACCGCGGAGGCGTGTTCCCCTCACCCGACGGAAGCAGGATAGCGGTCTACAGGAAGGACGAGAGGGCCGTGGGGATATTTCCGATGTTCGACATCAACCTCGGCGACGGCAGCACCGTGCCCCTGCGCTATCCCATGGCGGGAACCGCATCCGAGAGGCTTTCGCTGGTCGTGTGCGACACGCTCGGCAACGAACTGTGCACGCTCGGAGTCACCGACTTCGACGAGGAGCGCTACCTCACCGGAATCACCTGGTCGCCCGACGGGCGCTACATATTCGTGCAGGTGCTAAGCCGCAGCCAGCATGACATGAACCTCAACATGTACCGCTCCGACGACGGTTCGTTCGTGCGTACCATACTGAGCGAGCACAACGACGCCTGGGTGGAGCCGCAGGATCCGCTGTACTTCATCAAGGGCAGCTATGAGTTCCTCTACCGCACCGACAACCGCGACGGATACAAGAACCTCTACCTCTGCGATACGCTCGGCAATGTCAGGAGGCTGACGGAGTGCGACGCCGACGTAAGCTACATAGCCGACGACGGCAGATATGTCTACTACACCTCTGCCGAGGTCTCTCCCGTGGAGAACCACCTGTTCAGGATCAGGCTGCGCCGCAGCGGCCATTCCAGGCCTGAAAGGCTGACCTGGGAGAAAGGCTGGCACGAGATAGACATGTCACCGGACTGCACGAAGTTCATAGACCGCTACAGCAGTTTCAACGTGCCCGGAGTCACCGTAGTCAAGGACTGCGAGGGCAACGTGGTCAACCATATCCTCACGGCCCTCGACCCTCTCGATGAATATGCGCAGTGCAGGGCCGAACTCGGCACCGTCCGTTCCGCCGACGGGAAGTACGACAACTACTACCGCCTGTTCTATCCGCTCGACTACGACCCTTCGAAGGAATATCCGCTTATCGTCTATGTCTACGGAGGCCCGCATTCGCAGATGGTCACCGACAGTTATCTCGGCAACATCCGCATGTGGGAGATGCTTATGGCGCAGAAGGGCTATTTCGTGTATGTCCAGGACAACCGCGGTACGCAGAACCGCGGGGCCGCGTTCGAGAAGGCCCTAAACAGGCAGTGCGGGGTAGCCGAGGCGGCCGACCAGATGGCAGGCATAAACGCGCTCCTCGACAGGATTCCCGCGATAGACCGTGAGCGCATAGGCGTGCACGGCTGGAGCTACGGAGGCTTCATGACACTGACCCTCGCCTGCGACAATCCCGGCTTCTTCAAGGTGGCGGTAGCAGGAGGCCCGGTCATCGACTGGAAATGGTACGAGGTGATGTACGGAGAAAGATACATGGACCGTCCGCAGGACAATCCGGAAGGATACGCGCTCACTTCGCTCGTCGGCAAGGCCGACAACCTCACCGGCAGGGTCCTGATATGCCAGGGAGTGCTCGACGACACGGTGGTATGGGAGCACTCGCTCTCGTTCCTGCAGGCCTGTATACGCGAGGAGAAGCGCATAGACTACTTTCCCTACCCGCTCGAGGCCCACAACATGATGGGACGCGCGAGAGTCCACCTCTACGACAAGATAACAGACTACTTCGAGACATATTTATGAAAGGATTATACGGCGTGCTCGCGCTCCTGCTGCTGACGGCGGCCGGATTCGACGCCTCGGCGCAGAGCCGCGCGGAGACGAGGAACTACCGCAAGGCAATAGAGAAGGCGGACCTCGAGGCATACGACAGGTTCCTCAGCAAGTATCCGGACTCCGCCTACGGAGCCGACATCGCGGCCAGACGCGACACCCTGCTAAGCATCAGCCCCTACTCCGAGGCCGACGCGCGCGGCATAGCCTCGGCGTTCATACCCTCGGGGCAGCAGTTCAGGGCCTTCGCGAGGCGTGTGGACGCGGTAGACATCATACACGCCCTCGCGCTTCCGCCCGACTCCCTCGACTGCGTGCACATCTACAGGCTCGAGCGCAGGCCGGGAACTGCGGAATGGACTGAAACGCAGTCCTACGGCGTATACTGCGCCGCGGCGGACGGTATGGACAGCAGGGCCTTCGCCGACAGCACCCTCAGCTACGAAATAAGGGGCGAAAGGTTCTATCAGCTGGACTACATACTGGGCTCCTCCGAAAGCGGAGCAAGGAGCTATGTAGGAGTCTGCTACGGCCCCGACAGCGACTTCATCGGCTGCATCAGCTTCGAGGGAGAGGCTCTGCCGCCGCAGGAAGGGCAGCCGTACAGGATAAGCGGACGAAGCAACGAGGCTCTCGCACCGTCCATGGACACACCCCAGATGAGGCTGCTCGCAAAGAGCATCGACGACAATCCCCTGCTCGAGGAGATCCCGCTTCCTGACTACCTCACGGACATCTCGATCGAATGGTGGCTGGATAACAACCCGGACGCACAGGGCAAAGCCTCGGGCGTGAAAGTCAACATCCTCGATCCGCAGAGTTCGCTCGTGCAGGGCTTCGCTTCGGCGAAAGGCATAGTCCAGAGTTCAAGATACAGGGCGGTCATAATGGACATCCGCGGTTACAGCGTGATCGTCGCCTACCAGAAGGACGACGGCAACTATGTGCTGGCATGGGCGGAGCCCGAGAGCAAGAACCACCGTACCGACCGTCTGCTCAACGACATACGCTTCATCGACCCCAACACCCTGAACATGCACTTCTACCACGGCAGCAGGGATTTCAGCTACAGGCTGAACCTCGCGAGCAAGAAGGTCACCAGGTAGCCGGGAGCCCGGCTCCCGGAATACGGAGCCAGAGACCAGGAGTCCAAGTCCCTAAGCTCCTGAGAGCTGAGCCCGGATCCCTAAACCCTGAGCCTGAGGCCGGAGAGTATCGTGTCGGGTCTGAGCTCCATAACAGCAGACTCCTCGCCCGCCATGCAGAATCCGCACTTCGCGCAGATACCCTGCTCGTAGCCTATGCACTGAGGGCTCCTCGTACCGTCTGCGAAGATGAAGTTGGTCATCCAGCAGCGCATCACGAAGTCGTTGTCCTTCATCTTCCTGAGCCCGCTCACGGAGTTCATTATGGGATAGCCCTTCTTCTTGTAGGAGATTATCATGTCGATCGTCTCCACCCTCCTGTCGTGCGGCACCTCGAGATCCTCCGTCCCGGGGAACGGCGTATGGAAGTTCAGCGAGATGCTCCTGAACGCAGGGTTCGACGCGACATATTCTATGGTCTGCGCGACATTGTCGCAGTTCAGGGAGTTTATCGCCATGTTGGCGCTCAGATGCCGGCATCCGCAAGAGGCTATGTTCTTCTCGAGCCGAGCGAAAGTGCCCTTGCCCCTGACTCTCTCGTGATATTCCCCCACCCCGTCAAGCGACACCCAGATACTGTCGGCGACGCTGCCGTCGAAAGGCATCTGCGCGTTGGTCGTTATCGTGCACGAGTAGAAGCCTATCGATTTCGCGAGCCGGCAGAGGTCGTTGACATCGCGCTCCCCGTCCCTCCAGAGGAAAGGCTCGCCTCCCTCGAAGTCCACGAAGCGCGAACCGAGACCGTAGCAGTAGCGCAGTTCCTCCTCTATCTGCGCAAAAGTCTTGTCTACAGGCGCGAGATGATTATACACGTTGCAGTGCTTGCAGCTCAGGTTGCACCTGTCGGAAATGAAGACGACGCTCTGCAGGGGCTTCCTGCGTCCGAGCACAGCACGCACCCACCACAGCGGCAGATACATCATCTGACCTAACTTGTTCATATCTATCTCAGTTTAAAATCAACAGCAACAGGCGCACGGCCACCGTGAGCAGGCAGAACGCCGAAAGTATGTTGCGCGATGCGAGCCAGCGCATCATGAACCAGTCCACGCCGGATGCCTTCATGGCCTCCCAGCGAGGCATGCGTCCGAGCCACCACTCCGGCCTGTCCGGGACGGAAGTGTCTCCGGCGGCATAGGACGCGAGCGAACGGCACAGCCAGATGCTCCTCGGGAGCACCGAGAGCAGCACCAGATAGGCCGGATGCAGGAAACCCATGCACACGGCGAAGATCACGATAGCGTAGGGAAGCATGTTTATGACCACGGCGGCACGCGCATTGACGGAATAGGAGCCTATCAGCCGCGCGAGGGTCATCTTGTTCGACTCCTCGTCGCTGTCCTTCTCGACGAAGCTGTGCGTATAGAGTATGTTCATCACCATGAGCCCCAGCGGCAGCGAGATCCACAACACTTCGGGACTTACCTTCCCGCAGCTTGAATAGTACACGCCGAGCATCAGCAGCGGCCCGAAGATAAGGCCGATCACAGGCTCTCCGAGGCCGCGGTACGCAAGCTTCAGCGGAGGCGCCGAGTAGAACACCCCGAGGAAGCCGGCGGAAAGGCAGAACAGCAGTATCCACCAGGAACCTTCCGCTCCGGTGAACCCGCCGGTGGCCGTCCTTCCGCAGAATATCACGGCACCGCAGAGCAGAGCCGCCGCGACGAAGCAGGCGATCGCCCGGGCAAGACCCGCAGGCGTCTGGCTGCCGTCGGTAAGATAGGGATATTTCAGCATCATGGCCCTGAATCCCTTGCGCACCACCTTGTCGCGGTCGGAGAGCATGTCGGCCTTGAAGTCGAAATAGTCGTCCGCGAGATTCATCGCAAGGTGTGCGCAGGCCACGCCGAACACGGCGAGCAGCGAGTACAGGATATTGAATCCGGGAGAGCCGAGCGCGAGAACGACGGCGAGTACGGCCGGAAGCACGCTCTGTGCCAGGGACACGGAGCGCGCGTTACGCAGCCAGCGGGAAACTACATTATTCATCTGCTAATATCCGAATATATCCTCCAGGCTCAGCACCTCGACGGGACCGAGGGTCGAAAGGAAACGTGTGTCGAGATCGTCGATGTCGCCCAGTACCGCATAGCAGTAGTCGCGGCCTTTCACCCACTCCTGCTGGAACTTCACGATATCGTCGAGGGTCAGGCCCTGCACGGTCTCGTATACCTGCTTCGTAAGGGGCTCGGAAAGACCCATCCTCCTGCACGCAAGGTAGGAGTCGAGGACGCCGATTCCCGTCGTCCTGGCCGTACGCAAGCGCCCGACGAGGGCATCCTTCGCCACCTGGAACGCGGCCTCGGAACGGGGCATGTCATTGATTATCGAATCGAAAGCCTCCACCGCCTGGCGCATCTTGTCGTTCTGCGTCGCTATGATTGCCGTGTAGGAGTAGGCTCCGCCCTCATGCAAAGGTTCGTCGAAGAAGGCGTCCGCCGAATAGGCGAGACCCCTCGCCTCCCTCATCTCCTGGAAGACGATGGAGTTCATTCCGCCGCCGAAGTACTCGTTATACAGCCTCTCCACGGAGGTAATCGAAGGATCAAACACCCTTCCGTCACAGGAATACTGGATATAGTATATCTGGTTGGCGTCATACTGGGCCATCACCACCCTGTCCGACGGAGTCTGCTGCCATTCGATGAACTTCTCGGGAAGCGGCCCGGCGCCCCGGGTATACCTGTGATTATCGGAGAGTGTCTTCTCGAGCGCCTTCTCTTCCATAGGGCCGTAGTAGAGCACTTCGTGGCCGAGAGAGAACAGGTCCCTGAACTTCGTCAGCAGCCTTTCCGAACTTAGGGCCATGATTTCGTCATTGGAAAGCGTATTCCTGCCTACATAGTCCTTTCCGTAGAACACGTAGCGGGAAAGCGCGCTCAGGCAGCTGCTCTGCGACTTCTTGCTGTCTTCCCTCGACTTGAGCACGTCGGACTTTATGCCCTCGAGTATCCCCTCGTCGGGCACTGCGTTGAAAATCAGGTCCTCGACCAGGGCGAGGGCCTCGCCCATGTTCTCGCCGAGTCCGCTGAGCGTAAGGTACGACATCGTCGAGCCGCTGCCGAACGAATAACTGCACCCGAGAGCGTACATCCTTGAGGCAAGTTCCTCGGCGCTCATATCCTGCGTACCGAGGTAGGACAGGTAGCTTGCGGCCACCGAAAGCTCGGGGTCGTCCAGGGTTCCGTAGTTGAACCTCAGCTGGAGCGTGAAAAGATCGTTGAGTTCGTTGTGCTTGTAGAGCACCTCGGGGCCGTCGGCGAGGCTGAACCTGGACATGTCCCTGGAGAAATCGACGAACACGGGCTCTATCGGAGTCACTTCGGTATTCTGTATCTCCGTCAGGAAGTCGCTCTGTATGTCCCTGTTGGAGACTATGGGGGTTATCTCGGGGGCGGCGATCTTCTGCACGGTCCTGTCCTCGCCCTGGCGCTTGTATACTATGGCATAGGAGTTCTCCCCGAGATACTTCTGCGCGAAGGCCACTACATCTTCCTTGGTGACTTCGGCGAGCATGTCCATCTCGCGGGCAGCATCCTTCCAGGGTATGCCGTTGATGAAGGCCGTCACATAACTCTGCGCACGCGCAGCATTGCTCTCGAGCGCCCTCATCTGATTCAGCTTCAGGTTGTTCACAGTCGCGGAAATCAGGGACTCGTCGAAATCTCCGCTGCGCAGCCTGGCTATCTCCCCGAGGGTTATGTCCCTGACCTCGTCAAGGCTCTGTCCCTCCTTGGGATAGCCTATGACGAGCATCGCGCCGTAGTCTGCCATGGGGACGGTGCCGGCCGACATCGCCAGCACCTTCTGCTGCTGGGTCACGTCGAGGTCGATGAGGCCGCAGTAACCGTTCTGGAGTATGTAGGAAGCGATGTCCGACACCGCCGCGGTCTTCAGGTCGGAGGCGGCAGGCAGGGGCCACGCGAGGGTCACGAACTCCGACTCGAGTCCGTAAACCTCCTTCACGACGGGCGTCTCTATGGGCTGCTCCTTCTCATACTCGAGCTCGGGTATCGAAGGGTTGGGCTCCCAGTCGCCGAAATACTTCTCGACGGCTTCCACCATTTCGTCCGGGTCGAAGTCGCCCGACACGCAGATAGCGATGTTGTTGGGCACATAGTAGGTGTCGTGATATTCCTTCACATTGGTGATAGAAGGGTTCTTCAGGTGTTCCTGGCTGCCGAGCGTAGTCTGCTGTCCGTAGGGGTGGTTGGGGAAGAGTGCCGCGAACACCGCGTCCCACATCCTGTCGGAATCGCTCGTCAGCGACATGTTCTTCTCCTCGTATATGGTCTCGAGCTCCGTGTGGAAGCCCCTTATCACGCCGTGACGGAACCTGTCGGCCTGTATGCGGGCCCAGTTGTCTATCTGGTTGGAGGGAATGTCCTCGGTATAGACGGTCTCGTCGTTCGAGGTCCAGGCGTTCGTGCCCTCGGCGCCTATTATCGCCATAAGCTTGTCGTACTCGTTGGGTATCGCGAGCTTGGAGGCCTCGTAGCTCACGGAGTCTATCCTATGGTAGATCGCCGCCCTCTCATCCTCGTCGTCCGTCGCGCGGTACCGCTCGAAAAGGGCCTCTATCTCGTCGAGCATGGGCTTCTCGGCCGCATAGTCGGTAGTTCCGAAGCTCTCGGTGCCCTTGAACATCAGGTGTTCGAAGTAGTGCGCGAGTCCGGTGGTCTCGGAGGGGTCGTTCTTGCTGCCGACCTTGACCGCGATATAGGTCTGGATGCGCGGAGTCTCCCTGTTCACGGACATATAGAGCCTGAGTCCGTTGTCGAGAGTGTATATTTTAGTCTTGAGCGGATCTCCGCTCACCGTCTCATACTTCTTTCCGCAGCCGGAAAGCAGCGCAAGCAGCGCAAGCACCGCGACCGACACGGCCGACAGGGCGAGATACTTGATAGCTTTCATTGCGATACCGATTAAGAATTAAGGCAATACCAGTACAAAAATATAAATTTTTATAAAATCTTATTGCATATTTCAAAAAAGAAGCTATCTTTGGACTGAAGTTTTTCATAGTTTAAGTTTAGGTTAAAGTAGCCCCTTCCTCGCAGTGATGCAAGGAAGGGGTGAAGTTTTACTGCGGTTTCGGCAATTTTTCCGTTTCTTTTCCGATTATACGGAACCCGTGCCTACCTTTGCAGCCGTAAGACAAACAGAAACGCTATGAGACACTTCGACAAATGCATGATTCCCCTGTTCCTCCCGTGCATGCTTGCGGCGGGAGGATGCGCAAAGATCCCGGGAGGCAGCGGCACCATAACCGTCAGCCTCGGCACTCCGGCCTCCGCCGGGGCGATATCTCTCAAAGACGGCGGGACAGACGCCCTGCCGGATACCGAAGACTTCATCCTGAGCGTATGCGACTCGAAAGGGAAAGCCGTCTATGAAGGACGCTTCGGCGACTCCCCCGACGAACTGGAAGTCCCGGCGGGAAGCTATACCGTAAGCGCGGCATCGATCGCCTTCGACGCCCCGGCCTTCGGCTCGCCGTGCTTCTCGGACAGCAGGGTGGTAGTGGTGGAAAAGGGACAGAGCGTCGGGGTAAGCCTGCTCTGCACCCAGAGCAACTGTGGTATAAGGGCGGTTGCCGACAAGAGCTTCATGGACGCCTTCCCCGACGCCGAGATAGTCTACTCTTCCGAGGCCGGCTCCCTCAGCTGCGGCTACTCGCAGGACGACTACGCCTACTTCGATCCTGGAGCCGTCAGCGTGAGCCTGCGCGCCTACGGCGAAAGCCAGATGCTGTTCTCCCGGCTGCTCGAGGCGCAGCAGATGCTGACGGTAAGCCTTTCCACGGCCGGCGGGACGGCTCCGGGCGGAGAGATCAGCATCAGCGTGGACAGCAGCAGGAGCTACCTCAACGACAGCTACCGTTACGGAGAGGACTACGCGGGCGACATAGACAACGCCTACGATGTCTCCGAGGCGAGAATGCACCCCGGCGAAAAGGACGTATGGGTACTGGGATATATCGTGGGGGTTGCCACCGGCACAGGAAAGGTCAGCTTCGATGGGCCCTTCGACAGGCAGACCAACATAGTACTCGGAGGCAGGAGCTCCACCGCAGACACCCGCTACTGCCTGAGCGTCGAGCTCAAGAGCGGGAATGTGCGCGACGAGCTGAACCTGCAGGACAACCCCTCCCTCGAAGGACGGCAGGTATATCTGAAAGGAGACCTGGTCTCCGCATACTACGGAATACCAGGTCTGAAAAATGTCTCCGAATATCAGTTAAAATAGGTCGGCCCCCTGCAGGCAGCTCCTACGGCCTCAGAGCCTCCCGAGAAGCTCTTCAGTGCGTGCCTCGTAGCCGGGCTTGCGCAGCAGGGCGAACATATTCTTCTTGTAGGCTTCCACTCCCGGCTGGTTGAAGGGGTTGATGCCGAGCGTGTACGCGCTCACTCCGCAGGCGAACTCGAAGAAGTAGAACAGAGCCCCGAGGCTCTCCTCGCACACCCTGTCGACGGTCACCTCGATCTGCGGCACGCCGCCGTCGATATGGGCGAGCTTGGTGCCGAGCCGGGCCATTGAGTTGCAGTGCTCGACCCTGCTCCCGGCCAGATAGTTCAGCTGGTCGAGGTTGTCGGGATCGGAGCCTATCACCAGCTCGCGGTTGGAGTTCTCCACTACTACCGTCGTCTCGAACATTATCCTCTCGCCTTCCTGGATGTACTGCCCCATGGAATGCAGGTCGGTCGTGCAGACTACCGACGCCGGGAATATGCCCTTGCCGTCCTTGCCCTCGGACTCGCCGTACAGCTGCTTCCACCATTCTCCGAGATACTGGAGCCTGGGATTGAAGGTCACGAGTATCTCGATCTTCTTGCCGAGTCCAGAATACAGGAGGTTGCGCATCGCGGCATACTTCACGGCCGGGTTCTCCGCCGAACGCTCCATGAGGGCCTCCCTCTGGCACGCCGCACCACGCAGCATCGCCCTGACGTCGAAACCGGCGAGCACTATGGGCAGCAGGCCTACGGGAGTGAGCACCGAATAGCGGCCTCCGACATTGTCGGGAACCACGAAAGTCTTGTATCCCTCCCTGGTTGCGAGCGTCTTCAGGGCGCCCTTCGAGGCGTCCGTCACAGCGACTATCCTTCCGGCGGCCTCCTCCTTGCCGTATGTCTTCTCGATGTGCTCCTTAACTATGCGGAAGGCCACGGCAGGCTCGGTAGTGGTTCCGGACTTGGATATGACCACGCAGGCCACATTGCTTGCCGCGGCAAGGTCCATCATCTCGGCAAGGTACTCCTCCGAGAGGTTGCTTCCGGCGAACACCACCCTCGGGATCCCCTCGGGACGGATGAACTGGTGCGAGAGGGCCTCGATGGCGCAGCGGGCACCGAGATACGATCCTCCTATGCCTATCACCACCACCAGGTCCACCTTCTTCGCCGCCCAGCTGTCGCGTATCGCCTCGCAGTCAGCTATCACGCTCTCCGGCACATCCACGGGAAGGGTTTTCCAACCCAGGAAATCGTTTCCCGCGCCGTTTCCGGCCTGCAGGGTATCGTAGGCATCCAGCGCCTTCCTTACATAAGACTCGTACCCGGCCGCATCCGCAAAGGATCTGCAGCCGTCAATGTTGACCTTGACCATAGTAGAAAAATCGGTTTGATTATTTGATTGATTACAGTTTCTCAAAAGTGTCTCTGTCGTGTTCTGCAAATTTAACAAACTGTTTTGAATTATTTTTACGATTTTAGCATAAAAATTCATGTACGCACTCGTCGACTGCAACAACTTCTTCGTGTCCTGCGAAAGGGTCTTCCAGCCCGGACTGGAAGGCCGTCCTGTAGTGGTCCTTTCCAACAACGACGGATGCGTCGTGTCGAGGTCGAACGAGGCCAAGGCCATGGGGATAAAGATGGGCACGCCCATGTTCAGGCTGGAGCAGGAAGTGAAGGCCGGGCGGCTGGAGGCCCGTTCTTCCAACTTCAGGCTCTACCGCGACATGTCGGCACGCGTGATGAGCCTGCTGCGCTCCTCGGGCTACGGCATAGAGGTATATTCCATAGACGAAGCCTTCCTCCGTCTGGACGACGGCGACGCCACCGCCCGGGAAGAGGCCTGCAGGGCGCTTAGGGAGAAGGTACTGAAATGGACCGGCATCCCGGTGAGCATAGGCCTGTCACCCACGAAGACACTTTCGAAGATAGCCAGCCACTTCGCCAAGCGCCACAGGGGATACGGCGGCGTATGCACCATTGACACGGACGAAAAGAGGGTAAAGGCACTGTCGCTCACTCCCATAGAAGAAGTCTGGGGCATAGGGCGCAGGCTTTCCGCGACCATGCACTCCTGCGGCATAGAGACAGCACTGGACTTCTGCGGAAGGCCCCGCGCATGGGCGGAATCGCGCTTCGGAGCGAACGGGCTGCGCACATGGACGGAGCTCCACGGCACTCCGGCGCTGCAGGAGGAGCGCAGGGAGCGGCGCGAAAGCATCTGCACCTCACGCTCGTTCGCATCCATGACTTCGGATCCCGAAGAACTCGCCAGGACGGTCTCCGATTTCGCCGGAGCATGCGCGCACGAACTGCGCAAGGAGGGGTCCGCGGCCTCCAGGGTGGAGGTGTTCCTGTACACCAACCGCTTCCGCGAGGATCTGCCGCAGTTCTTCCCCCGCGGCGAGACCGTGCTGGAACAGGCGACGGACAGCACCCAGGGCATAGTGTCCGCCGCGCTGAAGGTATTCCGCGAGATCTTCCGTCCCGGGTACATGTACAAGAAGGCGGGCGTCACGCTGGGCGGCATCTGCGACGCGTCGCTCACGCAGGCCTCCCTGTTCGAAGACGAGAAGGACTCAGTCCTGAGGCAGAAGGAGAAGGCTCTCTCGTCGCTCATGGACAAGTACAACGCCAGAGGGGCCGGCCTGCTGCGCCTCGGAATCCAGAGGGAAGGGGAATTCACAGGATGCATGAGGACGGAGCACCGCTCCCGCAGGTATACCACGGACTGGAACGAACTTATGGAGATACATTCTTTATGACATAGGTCACGACGCCCCACACCGGCACGCGCCCTTCCCCGTCGAGCCGCACGGCGCCACGGTCCCCGGCAGCCGGAACCAGCCACACGCCGTCCCTGCGCACCGACATATATCCGGCACGGAACTCTCCGTCCGCGAAACAGACCACGAGACTGCCGTCCGAGGGCTCCAGGGACCTGTCTATGACAAGCACGTCCCCGTCATGCAGCCCTGCATCGGAAAGGGAATCCCCCGCTACCCTGCCGTAGAACGTGGCCTCGGGATGACGCACGAGTTCGGCGTTGAGGTCTATCACGGGACGGAACTGTTTCAGATCATCGATATCAGCCATTCCCTTATCAGAGTTATGCGTCTGGAAAGCAGGTCGAGGTCGAGCGTGTCGACAGTGTCGCCGACCTTGTTCGTATGGAGCGTTATGCCGGAAGTGAACATCAGCGAGGGCACTCCGGCGTCGAGGAACCAGCTCTGGTCGCCTATCCTCCTGTAGAACAGTTCCGTAAACTGCTCGCTGCCATAGTAGTCGTAGCTTATGTCGAGTCCCGGGCCGCGGTTAGCCCTCTCGAGCGCGAACATATAGGGGATGCCGCCGAGCGCTATCACATAGTCGGGTCTCGAGCTGTCAGGGGGCACGAGGGACGAGCCGAGGATGTCGAGGTTGATCATCATGCGGAAAGGATATTCCTTGGAGAAGCGTCCGAGGAACTCCCTGGAGCCCGACAGGCCGGAGTTATGCCCGTCAAAGGCCACGAATATCAGTCCCGTGCTCCCGGAGCACTCCGATGCGAGGCTGCGGGCGAGACCGAGCAGCGCAGCCACGCCGGAAGCGTTGGAATCAGCCCCGGGATAGAAAGCGCCGTCGAGAAAGCCGAAGCCGTCGTAATACGCCCCCACGACGATGTAGTCGCTGTACCAGCCCGGGGTGACCGCCACGACATTGCGTCCTGCCTTGCCGTCGCAGTCGAAGCACTGGACCGTAGTCCTCAGGCCGAGGTTGCGGAACTCCCTGAGCAGGTAGAACACAGTGGACTGGGCACCGGCGCTGCCTGTGGCACGCCCCTCCTGGCTCCTGTCCGTCAGGAACAGCAGGTCGTCGCGCAACCTGTCGGGACTCCCGGATGCTGTAAACGGAAGAACGGACAGGAATATGTAGGACAAGATGATTCTGAGCTTATGCATCTGCATTTGTTCTGCGCCCGGCTTTTCGTATATTTGCAAAGTTAATGAAAAAGTTCATACTGTCCATAGCCCTGGCGCTGTTCGTCTTTCCATGCGCCGTCCTCGCCCAATACGACAAGGACGTGTTCATGTGGAGGGGCAGGCAGGCGTTGTCCGAGGGGAAATACGCCCAGGCCATAGACAACTTCAACATACTCACCAGGCTCGACAGCACCGAATACTGGGGATATTTCTTCAGGGGGATAGCCAAGTACAACCTGGGCGACATACGCGGGGCTGACCAGGATTTCAACACATCGGTCAGGCTCAACCCCGTCTTCACCGACGGCTACCACTACCGCGCGATCACGAGAAGCCGCTTCGAGGACTACCAGGGCGCGCTGGACGACTTCGACAAGGCCCTTTCGCTCAGGCCAGGCCTGTACGGGATATATTTCTCGCGCGGCGTCACCTACTTCCTCGCGCAGCGCTTTGAAGAGGCCGTGCAGGATTTCGACTACTATATACGCAGGGAGCCCAGGGACCCTTCGGCCTACCTCAACCGCGGCGCCTGCTACCTGTTCCTCTCCGACACGCTCAAGGCCCTGGCCGACTACAACCAGGCCATAAGGCTCGACCGCTACGAGCCGGAGTCGTACATACGCCGGGCAAGGATATACTCGGGTACGGGAGAGCTCGACAAGGCGGTCGAGGACCTCGACATGGCCATAGCCCTGGATTCGACCAACACCCTCGCCTACTTCGAGAGGGCGCTGATAAGCTATGACAGGAAGGACTACAACGGCGCCATGGCAGACCTCAACACCGTGCTCAGGCACGAGCCCGGCAACGCGCTCACTCTCTACAACCGGAGCCTTATCTACATGCAGGTCGGCGAAATGGAGAAGGCGCTCGAAGACATAGACAGGGTGATAAACATCAATCCCGACAACGTGCTCGCCCACTTCAACAGGGCGGCGATATTCGCCAACCTCGAGAGGTGGGAAGACGCCCTCGCGGACTATGACAAGTCGATAGAACTGTATCCCGACTTCGCCAGGGCATACATGAACCGCTCGTATGTGAAGAGCATGATGGGAAGGTTCAGGGAGGCCGACTCCGACTACCGCACCGCCCAGGAGAAGATACGCGAATACAGGGAAAGCAGCCAGGCCGGGTCGTTCGCCGACACCACGCGCAAGTACAGCTCCCTGCTGGCGTTCGACGCCGATTTCGCGCAGGAGAACTTCGACAACGAGCTGCTCCAGAACCGCAATGTCGACATACGCCTCAAGCCGCTGTACCGCTTCACCCTGGCCGCCGGACGCGACGAGGGCACGCAGGCACTGTCGAAGGAATACGAGAACGCCCTGATAGACCGTTTCAGGCAGGTGATGCCGGTGCCTGTCGAGATACGCAGCGAGACCGTGCCCGCCCCTGCCACCTATGTAGCCAGCACCTGCGCCGAGGAATATTTCGCAAAAGGGCTCCAGGACCTGCAGGACAAGAAGTTCAACTCCGCCCTCGAATGGTTCGACAAGGCCGTGGAGAGCGCGGACGACGAGCAGGCCCGCGACAAGTACTCCAGGTACTACAAGGCCTTCTACCTGATGAACAGGGGCGTGCTCAAGGCAGAGATGATAGACTTCATAGCCTCGCTCGAGGGCAATGTGCAGACCCTCTCCATGGACACCCAGGGAGCCGCGAGGGCGAGGGTGAACGACAGGGTCGCGCGCAGCTACGACTATTCCGAAGCCATAGCCGACATCCGTGCGGCGCTCGACATACTGCCCGACATCCCCTACCTGTACTTCGACCTGGGCAACCTGCTGTGCCAGTCCGACAACATGGTCGAGGCCATAGAGAACTACGACATGGCCATACGCCTGCACCCCTACATGGGCGACGCCTACTTCAACCGCGGGCTGGTGCTCATATACCTCCACGACGAGGAGAAGGGCTGCATAGACCTCTCCCGCGCCGGAGAGCTGGGCGTAGCCGAATCATACAACGTAATTTCAAGATACTGCAGCGATGAAGGCGATTAAGTTCAAGTCCCTCTCTTCCGGAAGCTGCGGAAACTGTTACTTCATCGGAATATTCTCGGACACGCGCTGCGAATGCGGAATCCTGATCGACGCCGGCATAAGCCCGCGCCGCCTGAAGAAGGAGCTGGCAGCCGACGGGCTCGGATACGACGACTTCGGGGGCATACTCATAACCCACGACCACTACGACCACATCCGCGCGCTCGGCTCCTACTGCAAGCACCTGCACAAGCCCGTATGGACCACGGGAGCGCTCGGCAGGGCGCTCTGCTCGCACCGCATCACGGGAGAGCAGCTGCCTTCCTGCAGGCGCACGCTCGGACAGGGGTGGAACGACATAGTTCCCGGAAGGATACGCGCGCGTTACTTCCAGGTTCCCCACGACGCGGCCCAGACGGTAGGATACGCGATCATCCTGGACGGATACCGCTTCGTCATAATGACCGACATAGGCGCCATGACCAAGGAGGCCCTCGACCTCTCGCGCCAGGCCGAGACGGTAGTCATAGAGTCCAACTACGACCTCGGCATGCTGCGCGCCGGCCCCTATCCCAAAGAGCTCCAGGACAGGATATGCTCCGGACACGGACACCTTTCGAACGACGAATGCGCCGCGGCGATACGGGAGTTCGCGCATCCCGGCCTGCGGAACGTGTTCCTGTGCCACCTCAGCGAGCACAACAACACCCCGGCCCTGGCACACGACTGCTCGAGGGCGGTGCTCGACCCTTCGGTAAGGCTCGTGCCCCTTCCCCGCCAGAGCGCTTCTCCGCTCTTCAATTTGGAAATCAGCGGGCAATAGTTAAATTTGCAGGATTTATGAAAGAGTTCTGGAAACTGATAAAGACTTATGTCACGCCATACAGGAGATATGTCGCGGGATCGGTAGTGATGAACATACTGTCGGCCGTGTTCAACGTGTTCTCGTTCTCGCTGCTGATACCCATACTGCAGATTCTCTTCAAGGTGGGAGAGAGGAACTATGAGTTCATCCCCTGGGAGGACGCCTCGGGCTTCAACGACATCATCAACAATGTCTACTACTTCGTCAGCATGTGGATACAGGACTACGGCGAAAGCCGCGTACTGCTGATGCTCTGCCTCATATTCTGCGCGATAGTACTGGTCAAGACCTCCTGCTACTTCGGCGCGGCGGCGGTGATGGTCCCGATACGCACGGGCATCGTCAAGGACATGCGAAGGCAGATCTACGACAAGATACTCTCCCTGCCCCTCGCTTTCTTCAGCCAGGAGCGCAAGGGCGACATAATCGCAAGGATAAGCGGCGACGTGCAGGAAGTGGAGACCTCTATCAGCTCCACGATAGAGATGTTCATCAAGAACCCTATCCTGATCATAATCTACATGACAGTCCTGTTCATCATGTCCTGGCAGCTGACCCTCTTCACGCTCGTGTTCGCCCCAATTATGGTAGGCATCATGAGCGCCGTCGGAAGGCGGCTCAAGGCTCAGTCGCTCGAAGCCCAGCAGTACTGGAGCGACACCATGAGCCAGGTTGAGGAGACCCTCGGCGGGCTCAGGATAATCAAGGCCTTCCTCGCGGAAAAGAAGATGAGCTCCCGTTTCGACGGCATCACGGAGCAGATGAGGATGAAGAACAACCGCGTGGCTATACGCCAGTCGAGCGCGCATCCCGTAAGCGAGCTGCTCGGCTCGATACTGATAGCGATAGTGCTGTGGTTCGGAGGCACCCTGATACTCGGCGACAGGGCAGTCATCGACGCTCCGACCTTCATGTCCTACATGGCCATACTGTACAGCGTGATACAGCCCATAAAAGACTTCTCGAGGGCCGCATACGGCATTCCTCGCGGCCTCGCGTCCATGGAAAGGATAAACGTGATACTCGACGCCGGCAACAACATCGTCGAGCCGGAGAAGCCGGTAAGGATCAAAAGTTTCGACGACGCAATACGCTTCGAGCATGTATGCTTCAGCTACGACAACGGCAGCAAGCAGATACTCAAGGACATCAACCTGACCATTCCCAAGGGGAAGAACATCGCCATAGTCGGTGCGAGCGGAGCGGGAAAGTCCACGCTGGTAGACCTCATCCCGCGCTTCTACGACCCTGATTCCGGAAGCATAAGCATTGACGGGGTCGACCTCAGGGACGCCCTTACGCGGGACATCCGGGCGCTTATGGGAAATGTCAACCAGGAACCGATACTGTTCAACGACACGATATTCAACAACATCGCGTTCGGTGTGGAGAACGCGACCCAGGAGCAGGTCGAGGCCGCGGCGAAGATAGCCAACGCCCATGAGTTCATAATCGAGAAAGAGCACGGCTACCAGACCTGCATAGGCGACCGCGGAACGCTGCTCTCGGGAGGACAGCGGCAGCGCATCAGCATAGCCAGGGCCATTCTCAAGAACCCTCCCATACTGATACTCGACGAGGCCACGGCATCGCTCGACACAGAGTCCGAAAGGCTCGTGCAGGACGCCATAGACAAGCTCATGGACAACAGGACCACGATATCGATAGCGCACCGCCTCAGCACGGTCAGGAAGGCGGACGAGATAATAGTCATGCACGAGGGGCAGATAGTGGAGAGAGGACGCCACGAAGAACTCATCGCGAAGAAAGGATACTACAAGAAACTCTATGAAATGCAGGCTCTATAGCATAGTCTACAAGACGGTGCTCTTCGTCTACCTGGCAGCTGTCGCCTACCTGTGCTTCGCGGATTTCGACAGCCTGCCGGACGTACAGAAGACCATACTGGGCATACCCACGGACAAGATCGTGCATTTCGCCATGTTCTTCCCCTTCCCGTGGATAGCCTACGGCTCCATGGACCGCAGGCCTGACAAGGCGTCGTCCGTCGTCGCCGGGGTAATCAACGTCTGCGCCCTCGGCTGCATCCTTGCCGGCATCACCGAAATCGTCCAGGGAGCCCTTCCCTACCGCAGCCAGGACCTCCATGACTATGCGGCAGACTGTCTGGCGATATGCCTGTGCGGAGTCCTGCTGCTGGCCTTCCACCTTGTCGGATTCTACCGGAGGAAGAAAAGATGAAACGCCTCATCATACTGCTGACGGCCGCATCGGCCCTGTGCCACACCCTGACGGCAGCGCCGGGAGCGAGGGATCTTGCCCCCATGTGCGACAGCCTCGAGACCTGGCTGCAGCAGAGGACCGGCGTGAAAGAGGAGTTCAGCCTTACGAGGGTGCGTTCGAGAAGCGGCACCCTCGACCTGTACTTCTCCGCCGGGCTGTCATACTACCCCTGGCACAGCGCCGATGTCGGCTGGGCACGGTCAGTCATGGACGGGTTCATAAGGGAAGAGGATCCCGCCTGCCGTCTGGGCAGGGTCTATACGAACCGCTACGAACTCTCCGACCTGATACTCCCCTCCGTCGGGAACAGCGGCTGGCCGTCCGGATACTCCAGGGCGATCAGCGACCCGAGAGAGAGGGATTCCTGCGCGCTCGTGCACCGCATCGGGGCCATACCCTTTCCCGACGGTCTCGACGGAAGATACATAGCCCTGTGGCAGAGCCACGGGAAATACTACGACGAAGCCACCGGAGAATGGATATGGCAGAGGGCTCCGCTGCACCATACCGTAGAGGACATGCTCACACCAGGCTTCGTGCTGCCGTTCCTTATGCCCATGCTGGAAAATGCCGGAGCCTGTGTAATGACTCCGCGCGAAAGGGACACGCAGCCGCTTGAGGTCGTCTGCGACAACGACAGGGCGTTCTCCGGTTTCCGTGACTCCCTTACCCGCAAGGCCGGCCATTACTATGAAAAGGGCGGCTGGGACGATGCGGGAGAGGGCTTTGCCGATTTCAAGAGGGCCTACCGATTCTGCGACAACCCGTTCCGCGCCGGTACGGCGAGAATGGCCGCCTGCAACGCCCTGGCGGACGCATCTGCCACCTGGGTGCCAGAAATCGAAAGCCGGGGCAGCTATGCCGTCTATGTCTCCTACAAGACCCTGCCTGAAAGCACCGGACAGGCACGCTACACCGTAAGGCACATGGGAGGAGAGACCGTGTTCACGGTCAACCAGCGCAGAGGCGGCGGGACATGGATATATCTCGGCACCTTCGAGTTCGACAAGGGCACCGACGGATCCGTCACGCTCGACAACTACGGCCCCGAAGGGAAAGTTGTCACCGCAGACGCCGTAAGGTTCGGAGGCGGAATGGGCAAGCTGGAAAGAGGCGGAAGCACCTCCGGAGTCGCGAGTTTCATGGAAGGTGCGCACTACTGGATGCAGTGGGCAGGCACCGACAGCACCATCACACGCAACTGGGAGGACGACTACACCAACGACTTCGCGACACGCGGTCTGTGGACCACGATGATGCGTGAGGAGAAGCAGATACCGTTCGACCTCTCGTTCGCGTTCCATACCGACGCGGGAATCGCCCAGGGCGACACGACAGTGGGAACCCTCGCCATATACACCCTCAGAAGCGACTCCGACAGGGAGTTCTCCGACGGACGCGACAGGATAATAAGCCGCCTGCTCTGCGACTATGTGCAGACCCAGGTCGTGGACGACATACGCTCGGGCTACGACTCCCTGTGGTCGCGCAGGGGACTGTGGGACAGGAGCTACAGCGAAAGCCGGACCACCGGTGTACCGGCCATGATACTCGAGCTGCTCAGCCACCAGAACTTCGCCGACATGAAGTTTGCCCTCGACCCGTCGTTCCGCTTCACGGTATGCAGGGCCGTATACAAGGGCATACTCAAGACCCTGAGCGAGTTCTACGGCTGCCCGTATGTGGTGCAGCCCCTGCCGGTAAGGGCGCTCAGGGCTGAGCTTTCCGAAGACGGGACTGCGGTAGAGCTGAGCTGGAAACCGCGCGGCGACAGCCGGGAGCCGACGGCCGCACCGACGGGGTACATAGTGTATACCCGCACCGACGACGGGGCCTTCGATGCCGGAGTACTGACCTCCGAACCTCACATGACCATGCGGATCACCCCCGGGCACCTCTACAGCTACCGGGTTGAAGCGTACAATACGGGAGGGAAGAGTTTCCCGTCAGAGACTCTCTGCGTCGGCATACCGACAGGCGAGGCCAAAGGAACAGTACTTATAGTCAACAACTTCACCAAAGTATCGGCGCCTGCGTGGATAGACGCCGGAGAATATGCCGGATTCGACTCGGACATAGATTCGGGAGTCCCCTACATCAGCGACATCAGTTATCTTGGAGAGACCTACGAGTTCCGGCGCGGCGCGGAATTCGTCGACAACGACTATCCCGGGTTCGGAGCGAGCCACATCAACCACGCCGGAAAGCGCATCGCCGGCAACAGCTTCGATTTCTGCCGTACGCACGGAGAACTCGTAATGCAGGCCGGATATGCATTCTGCTCGATGTCATCCGAAGCCTTCTGCAACGCGGAAGACTTCCGGGACTATGATGTCCTCGACCTTATCTGCGGCAAGCAGGGCGGTGAGAAATACAGCGTCTTCCCTGCCCCCCTGCAGGCCGCCGTCAAGGGCTTCGCATCCGGAGGACGCGGGATAATCGTCTCCGGCAGCAACATAGCCTCGGACGCCTACGACAAGACTTCCGGATTCCTCGGGTCGGTGCTGGGCATCAGGCTTGCGTCGCCCAGCGGCAGCGGACTCGGGCTGGTCGGAGACATGCCTTACTGCACCCGTTTCAACCCCGACATCTACCGCATAGAACATCCCGATGCAATAAAGCCCTACGGCAGGGGTGCGGAAATATGGATGAAATATCCTTCGTCACACCTCGGGGCCGCAGTACGCTGCGACAAGGGCAGCTACCGCACGGTATGCGTAGCCGTCCCAATAGAGACGCTGCTAAACCGGAGCGACAGGCTGGAGGTGATGCGTGAAAGCCTGGATTTCCTTGAAGGCGGCAGGAGCCGCTGACCGCCAGAGTCCGGCACTGTCCGCAGAAGCGGCTTCCCTTCTCTTTTCCGAGAATCTTGCCCTATGTCCTTCCGGTATGCCTCCGGGAGGCGTTTTCCCCGTTGATTAGCCTCCCCGGAGGCATACCGGAAGGACAATCAGAGCACTATAGGAAAGCACGGGAAACCGCCTCGCGACACAGCGGCGGGGAGCCGCTTCTGCGGACAGGCGTCAGAACTTCATGGCGAGCGTGGCGCACACCCCGCCGGAAACGGGATCGAGCGTAGGCGCCAGAGCCACATCCGGACCCAGCAGCCTCTTCACCGGAGGCAGCAGCCATTCGCCTATATGGGCGCAGAGTATGCCCACTCCTGCACCGGCGACCACATCGCTGAAATAATGCCACCTGTTGTATATCCTGAGGAAAGCCACGCCGGTGGCAATGGTATAGGCGGCTGCTCCCCAGCAAAGGCCGTATTCCATCCTCACCAGCTCAGCTCCGGCGAATGCGGTGGCGGTATGGCCGGAAGGGAAGGAATGGTCATCGGCTCCGTTGGGCCTCGGGGAACTTATCAGATGTTTCATCGACTGGGTGACTATGACAAGGCTGGCGGCGGTAAAGGCCACCTCGACGGTCCTCTCCCAGAACTTATGGTCGGCCTCCGGGCCGAGGAAACCGAGTCCGAGCACAAAGGCATAGGGAAGATACTGGACATAGTCGTCGGCCTCGAACTCCGGAGCGGTGCCGCGCCAGGCTGCGAAGCGGTCGGATACTGCATAGTCGAGACTCTCGTGCGCGAAGCAATGTATGGCCGTTCCCGTACCGAGGAGCACTGCCGGAGCGACAAGCTGCACCGGTCTGAACACATCCTCATGCGTCATGCGCTCCCGTTCCCCGTCACCGCAGGACTGCAAGTCCACAGACCCTGCACCGTCCCTGTATTGGGCATGGAGCTGCCGAGGGCATACGCACGACATCACGAGAACAGAACACAGAATAAGGAGTCTTGCTTTCATCTTGGCTTTCTTTTTCGTCAAATCGCGCAAAATTAACTAAATTTGCAGATAATGGCAACCAGACCACCCATATACCTCTACACCGACGGTGCTGCGAGCGGAAATCCCGGCCCGGGAGGGTACGGCGTGGTGCTCAGGTGCGGAGACAGGTGCAGGGAGCTCTCGGGAGGATTCGCGTTCACCACCAACAACCGCATGGAGCTGCTCGCCGTGATAGCGGGCCTCGAACAGATACGCTGGGAAGGCGCCGAAGTCTATGTCTACAGCGACTCGACCTATGTCGTGGGCACGGTCACGAAGAACTGGAAGCGCAGGAAGAACCTCGACCTCTGGGCCCGCTTCGACAGCCTCGCCCCGAAGTTCAGGCTGGAGTTCCGCTGGATCAAGGGACATGCCGGGCATCCGGAGAACGAACGCTGCGACCGTCTCGCCGTAGAGGCGTACTCGAAGCCGGGCCTGCCCGAAGACAGCGGATACAGACAGGAATCATCACAGACACAACAGTTGTTATAAAGATATGCAGAACGGCAAAGTTATAGTGGGAATCACCCAGGGCGATTCCAACGGAATAGGATATGAAGTCATTATAAAGGCGCTCGCGGATCCGAGGATACTCGAGCAGTTCACGCCGGTAATCTACGGCTCTTCCAAGCTCTTCGGCTTCTACCGCAAGACAGTCCCCGAAGTCGACCAGATGGACACCAACGCCATTTCCAGCGCAGACGAGGCTCATCCCAAGCGCGTGAACATAGTGAACTGCCTGCCCGACAGCACCTACGCCGAGCCGGGACAGGCGACCGCCGAATCCGCGAAAAGCGCGATACTCGCGCTCGAGACCGCCATACGCGAGCTCAAGGAAGGCAAGATAGACGTGCTCGTGACCGGCCCCATAAACAAGAAGGCCATGGTCAGCGAGGGCTTCGGCTTCCCGGGCCACACGGAATACATCCAGAACGCGTTCGGAGCGGAGGATGTCGCGATGTTCATGGTAAGCCACAGGCTCAGGCTGGCGGTGGTCACCGGACATATACCCCTTAAGGACGTGGCGGCCCAGATTACCGAGGAGAAGATACTCAGCAAGCTGCGCCTCATCAACAGCTCGCTCAAGCAGGACTTCGTCGTAGACCAGCCGAGGATAGCCGTGCTCAGCCTCAATCCCCACAGCGGTGACGGAGGCCTGCTCGGTACCGAGGAACAGGAAATCATAATCCCCGCGATACGCAGGGCCAACGAGGAGGGAATATGCGCATTCGGCCCGTTCTCTCCCGACGGCTACTTCGGACTCAGCCACTACGAGAACTTCGACGCGACCCTGGCCATGTACCACGACCAGGGGCTCTCCCCCTTCAAGGCGCTCTCATTTGAAGACGGAGTGAACTACACCGCCGGACTTCCGGTAGTCAGGACCTCGCCCGACCACGGCACTGCATTCGAAATGGCCGGACGGGACGAAGCCGACCCCAGGTCGATGAGGGCGGCCATATTCACCGCCGTCGACATCTTCCGCAACCGCATGGCCTGGGAGAAGCTCCAGGCAGGGAAAATGGAGGAGCGCCACCTCGACGTCCCCGACAAGCGCGACCGCAACGGAAAACCACAGATAGCCTGACAAGCCCATGAGACTCCGCAAGACGCTGACCGTCCTCGCCGCCTGTGCGGCATTGTGCACCCCTCCGGCCACCGCCGACGAAGGGATGTGGCTCCCGATGCTGATCTCGCAGCGCATAGAACACATGCAGTCCAAAGGCTTCACCCTTGACGCCGAAGACATCTACAGCATCAACCAGGCTTCGCTCAAGGACGCGGTAGTCCTTTTCGGCGGAGGATGCACGGGAGAGGTCGTGTCTCCCGAAGGGCTGCTCTTCACCAACCACCACTGCGGCTACTCCTACATCCAGAAGCACAGCTCCGTCAGCCACGACTACCTGCGCGACGGGTTCTGGGCCCTCGACAGGGACGAGGAACTGCCCAATCCCGGACTCAGCGTGATGTTCCTGGAATACATGCAGGATGTCACCGCTGAAATCACGGCCTCGTCCGACAGGCAGGCGGCAATAGACAGCCTGACAAGCGCGGCGACGGCGGCCGGCAAGGGGCTCAGCGCCTCCGTGGAGGAACTCTATTACGGCAACCGGTACTTCCTCTTCGTCTACAAGGAGTTCACCGATGTCCGGCTCGTGGGCGCACCGCCCTCCTCCATAGGCAAGTTCGGCGGCGATACCGACAACTGGATGTGGCCCAGGCATACAGGAGACTTCTCCATTTTCCGCATCTACGCCGGCAAGGACAACGAGCCCGCCCCCTACAGCGGGGACAACGTGCCCTACAGGCCCAGGAAATATTTCAGGATCTCCACCGGAGGCGTTCAGGAAGGGGATTTCACCTTCATCTACGGCTTTCCCGGCAGCACGCGCGAATATGTGACCTCCGACGAGGTGCGCTACATAGGCGAGATTTCAGATCCGGCGAAGATAGCCCTGCGCACGATGCGCCTCGAAATCATGAAGAAATACATGGACGGGAGCCAGGACGTGCGCATACGCTACTCCTCGAAATATGCGAACGTGGCAAACGCCTGGAAGAAATGGCAGGGAGAGTCAGGCGGCATAGAGAGAAACGGCACAGTGGAGGAAAAGGAGGCCTACGAGGCCAGGTTCGCCGCCTGGGCGGAAGGCAGCCGCTACGAGGGCCTGCCGGACAGGCTGGATTCGCTGTATGCCCTGCTGGAGCCGTGGAACTACGCCCGCGAATATCTGAGCGAGACCGCCCTGACCGTAGAACTGCCCAAGTTCGCCACGGCCTGCCTTTCCGCCCCGGAAAGTGAAAGGCCCGCCCTTGCGGAAGAATTCTACAGGGACTGGTGGCTCCCCATAGACAAGGAATGCTTCATCGCCGTGATGCAGGCCTACCTCGACAACGTACCCGAAGAGTTCAGGCCGCCGTACTATGCAGCCGAACTCGGACGCCTGGGCAGCATCGAGGCATGGGCCGAAGAAATCTTCGGCGGCGGCCTCGCCTCCGGGAAACTCTCCGGCATCGAAGACGACCCGGCCTACAGGTTCCGCAAGGAGTCAGTCGACTACTACAACGGAGTGCTGCTTCCCGAATACCTGAAGCTCAGAGGGGAGATCAACGCTCTCTACAAGGACTACATGCAGGGACAGATAGAGTTCGAGCCCGACAAGGACTTCTATCCCGACGCCAACCTCACCCTGAGGGTGGCATACGGCAACGTGGCCGGGTACGCTCCGGCAGACGGGGTATACTACAAGCCCGTTTCCACGCTCACCGGCATAATGGAGAAGGACGATCCCGGGATCTTCGACTACAACGTACCCCAGAAGCTGCGCGAGCTGTATGCGACAGGGCTCTATGACGACATGCCCGTCTGCTTCATAGCGACCAACCATACCAGCGGCGGCAACTCGGGCAGTCCCGTAATCGACAAGAACGGCAACCTGATAGGGCTCAACTTCGACCGCGTATGGGAAGGGACGATGAGCGACATAGCCTTCGACCCGGCCTTCTGCCGCAACATCTGCCTCGACATCCGATACCTGCTCTTCGTCGTGGACAAGGTCTGCGGAGCCGGAGCTCTGCTTGACGAACTGGAGTTCGCCGAGTAGCCCACGCTTCATATTGTGCCGGATTGCCGGCAGCTATCTGTACTTCTCCTCCTGCTCGGCGGTCAGGGCCGCAAGCACATCTGCGTCGAAGTAGTTGATGCGCATCGCTTTCTTGACATCGGAAAGGGTCTGGGAGGCCGCCTCACGCGCGGCCAGTGAACCCTTGCGCAACACTTCGTAGACATAGGGTATGTCCTTCTCGAGCTCCTTGCGCCTCGCCCTTATCGGTGCGAGTTCGGCCTGGAGCACGGAATTGAGGAACTTCTTTATCTTCACGTCGCCGAGGCCGCCCCTGCGGTAATGGTCCTTGAGTTCGTCGAGCGAGGCATAGTCCGGCCAGAATTCGGCGAAGTGCTCCGCGCGGCAGAACGCGTCGAGATAGGTGAATACCGTATTGCCCTCGACATGCCCCGGATCGGAGACCTGAACATGCAGGGGATCGGTATACATGCCCATGACCTTCTTCCTCACCTCCTCCTCGCCGTCTGCGAGGTAGATGCAGTTGCCGAGCGACTTGCTCATCTTGGCCTTGCCGTCGGTACCGGGAAGGCGCCGGCAGGCATCGTTGTCAGGCAGGAGTATCTCCGGCTCCACGAGCACGGGGGCATAGACGGAGTTGAACTTGCGCACGATCTCGCGCGTCTGCTCGATCATGGGCTCCTGGTCCTCGCCCACAGGCACGGTAGTCGCCTTGAATGCCGTGATGTCGGCCGCCTGGCTTATCGGATAGCAGAAGAAACCCACGGGGATGCCGGGACGGTTCTCGCCCGCATCGTTGCTCTCTGCGAAGCCGCGCAACTGTATCTCCTGTTTCACGGTAGGATTGCGCTGGAGCCTCTGCACGGTCACGAGGTCCATATAGTAGAACGTAAGCTCGGTAAGCTCGCTGACCTGCGACTGTATGAAAAGCGTCGACTTCTCAGGGTCGAGACCCGCCGACATATAGTCCAGCGCGACCTCGATTATGTTCTGCCTGACCTTTTCGGGGTTGTCGGCATTGTCCGTCAGAGCCTGGGCGTCGGCGATCATTATATAGACCTTGTCGTATTCGCCGCTGTTCTGGAGTTCCACCCTGCGGCGCAGGGAACCCACATAGTGTCCGATATGGAGCCGACCCGTCGGACGGTCGCCGGTAAGGATAATCTTTCCCATCAGTCCTTGACATTCTTAAGTTCCTCGCGCACTTTCGCCTCTATCTCGTCGCACAGTTCGACATTGTCCTTGAGCAGCTGCTTCACGGCCACCGCTCCCTGCGCGAGCTTCTCGTCGTTATAGCTGAACCAGCTTCCGCTCTTGTGGATGATATCGAAGCCGACAGCAAGGTCGAGTATCTCGGACACATGCGAGATGCCCTCGCCGTAGACTATGTCGAACTCGGCCTTCTTGAAGGGAGGCGACATCTTGTTCTTCACGACCTTGACCCTGGTACGGTTGCCGAGCGCCTCGTCGCCGTCCTTGAGCTGGGTTATCCTCCGCACGTCGAGACGCACCGAGGCATAGAACTTCAGTGCGTTGCCGCCGGTAGTGGTCTCGGGATTCCCGAACATCACGCCTATCTTCTCGCGCAGTTGGTTGATGAATATGCAGCAGGTGTTGGTCTTCGCGATGTTGGCCGTCAGCTTCCTGAGGGCCTGGCTCATCAGCCTCGCCTGGAGGCCTACCTTGTTGTCGCCCATTTCGCCCTCTATCTCGGCCTTGGGCGTCAGCGCGGCCACGGAGTCTATCACGACTATGTCTATCGCACCGCTGCGTATCAGGTTGTCGGCGATTTCGAGAGCCTGCTCCCCGTTGTCAGGCTGGGATATCAGCAGGGTCTCGAGGTTGACCCCGAGAGCCTGGGCATAGCTCCTGTCGAAAGCGTGCTCGGCATCGATCATCGCGGCGATGCCGCCTGTCTTCTGCGCCTCGGCGATGGCGTGGATTGCCAGCGTAGTCTTGCCGCTGGACTCCGGGCCGTAGATCTCCACGATCCTGCCCCTTGGATAACCGCCTATTCCGAGCGCATGATCCAGGGCTATCGAGCCGCTGGGTATGACCTGCACGTCCCACTCCGGCTGGTCGCCGAGGGTCATGATAGTCCCCTTGCCGTAGTCCTTCTCTATCTTGTCTATAGTCGCCTGCAGGGCCTTGAGCTTCGCCGCATTGACTTCCTGTCCCTTGATTTCGAGTTCCTTTGCCATAAAGTTTCAATTTAAAAAGTTTCACATAGTCCGGGGACAAATATACGCAGAAGCCGAGAGCAATGCAAATGAACTTGTTCAATTTGCATTGCCGAGGGGCAACAATATATGTGGCCTTAAGGCCAAATATACGAAGACTCGCCTGAATACGGATAGGAATCGGAGAAATAATACAAACTGTCTGTCCAGTCCGTCATACTGGCGGCAAATACATGGAACCGCTTGAGCTACGGCAAAAGGCGACGCGGAATCTGCCGGCCCTCGTGACAAGCAGGCAGAAGCGTTACTGTATCAGGACCTGTCATGACCGGAAATCACAGGACAAAACAGTTCAGCAAGGCAGCCTTGCTGAACTGTGAAAACTTTTTGTCATTTAACTCTGACACCGTTCTTACCCTACCTGGACGTCAGAAGGCAAGGACACAGCGCGCTCCAAAATAGAAGTATTTATAATACCAGAATGAGTGGATGAACGAGGCGCTGTCGAAAATTATCACCCTGGACTGGTCGGCAGATGCCTGTGACGACGTCCACAACTGGTTGGTAACAGAATCGAACAAGGTCTTCTGGTCATCAGAAATCTTTTCCAGATACGCGTTTACTAAATCGGGAATACTTCCTATCTGAGGTAGCCAGAAGAAGTTTCCGTAGTCGCCGTCATAAAGGTCAGACGACTGAAGCGAGGCTCCGGTGAGGTTGCGGAGTATGTCGAACCACTGTCCTGTAGCCGGAAGATACCATCCGGTGGTCGTTTCCGGTGTCTGCTCCGTCTGTGCGAATTCCTGGACCGCCGAAAATACAGGATAGAATCCTGCAGCCATGTCGTCGGCACGCTCGTCCCATATAAGATGTGTATAAAGGTATCCGTCGACATCGGCGTCGGAAAGGTCGTAGGAAGCGTACATATCATCCTTGACATATGCATAGGGAATGCCTATCTCTCTTTCGTCCCTGGAATATGATGCCTCTGCGGCGTCATAGTACCACATATAGGACGACATTATGTCTCCGACGTGTTTCGCTGCGAGCACATAGCCGTGGGGCACCACGCCTTTTTCCTCCAGCACCGCTCTCTCGGCCTCAGGCATTCTGGACACGTCCGTCGAGTATACTATACCTATGACATCGGCTTTTGAGACGATGTCAGCATTGGTTCCCACATCGAGCAGCGAGCCGTCCGAGAGGAAGAAGTCCCCTATGCCTGCCTCATCAGGAAATTTGTTTCCGTTCAGCACCTTGACTGTGCAGGTAGCCTGCAGTCCCGACGCTTCTACAGTTACCGTTGTCTGTCCACCGGCTACGGCAGTGACCACGCCGTCCTGATTGACAGTCGCCACGGACGGATCCTCGCTGGTGAAAGCAATTTCTTCGGCCGTGGCATCTTCTGGTGTCAAACTGACCTTAAGTTCAAGGATGTCGCCTACAAGCATTTCGGCTTCCGTGGGGTCTACAGTGACGGACTCCAGTTCCGGAGTGGCGGGTTTCGATGTGTCGGAGTTGCATGAAACCGCCACACTCAGCAATGCCGCACCGATTGCGGCAAAGATAAAGATTCTCTGTTTCATTGTGCTTTTGGTATTAATGGATGAATGACTTACTGCTGAATCAGAAAGAGCCGAAACCGAGTACAGGTCTTACTGAGTTGGAGCTGTTTTTAAGTGAGCGCAATACGAATACCGACCCACCGTCGTCAAAATATATGAAGCAAGCCTCCGTCGGCATGGCGGGAGATGATGTCCAGTATACGTCACCTTCTCTGAAGGGTTGCTTCAGGTCTCCGGAGACTTTTCCCATCGAAGAGTTGATGGCCGAGACCACTTTGCCCTGGTTTTCCCAGATGAAATCATTGTCGTTTGCCGGAATCATGTTCTCCTCTTCAAGAGTCGCTCCGGCAAGGTTCCTGACTATCTCGAGGAACTGTCCGCAAGAGGGGAAGTACCATTCGGTGGCATTCTCCGGGGCAGGCACGATATCATTGTAGGAATATGCGGCAGAGAATGCGGGATAGTCTCCTTCTTCAAATTCCTCCTGGCGGGACTGCCGGATGAGTACAGTATTCTCAAGTCCGTTGAAGTCCCTGTCTGCAAGCCTGTAAGTCGCATAGGAATCGCTTTCGGCATAGACATCCGTGACGCCTATTTCTTTCTCGTCTTTCAGATATGCTCCAGTATAAGTGTCCTCGTACCATTTACAGGTCCCGTCCCCGGCATCGCGCAGCGAAAGTGCAAATCCCAGCGGAGTCCTCACGCCCTTGTCTCTCAGATACTGCTTGTCGTAGTCGCTCATCAGGGAGGTGTCGGTACTGAATACGATGCCTATGACATTGGCGTTGCGTACGGTCTCGGCATCGGTATCCCTGGAAAGTACGCTCCCGTCGGCCAATAGAAAATCACCCGGCCGTATTACGGAAGGCATGGAAATGTCTGCATTCCGGGCACACGATACGGCAAGCGACGCCGATACCAGCGCCATGATGACTGTTGTCCGTTTCATGGTGTGGCCGGTTTAGAATCCGAGTATGCACAGAGCGTTCATGTCCGCCATCTTGTAGTACCGGTAGCAGCACACGAACCCGTTGTCGTCAAGGGATACGAAGCGGGCCTCTGACGGGGATGCGGCGGAAGATGTCCAGAACATCATGCCGTCGGGGACAAATTCCGATCTGTTGTTTTCGGGCAGTACCGACAGCAGGTCGTTCAACTTGGTGGAGAGTGTCCCGAGATTCATCCAGAAGAACTCCTCATCGCCTTCGGGCACAAGCCTGTCCGCCTGGATGTCCGCATCGGCAAGGGAACGTATGATGTCGAACCACTGGCCGTTTGACGGTATGTACCAGCCCGTGGAAATTTCAGGCGCCGGCACCGACAGCCCGTATTCCTCGGCAAATGAAAAGAGAGGGTAGTATCCGGCCTCGTACCTGTCGGACCTGAGATCCTTTATCTGCCGGCAATACATATATCCTTCAAGATCATCGTCCGCAAGCTCGTATGTGGCGACGGGATCTCCGTAGACCAGAATGTCCGGTATGCCTATCTCCCTTTCGTCAAGGGTGAAATCCGCCTCGTCCGCAAAGTACCATGGCAGCGGTGTCGGTGCCTGCCTTGTGGCCATGGCCAGTCCGTTAGGAGACAGGCCTTTGCTTTCAAGAAAATCCTTTTCGGCCTTCCCCATCCTGTCGGGATCGGTGTTGAATACAATACCTATGATATCCGCATTGCGTATCTCGTCCGGAGAAGAGTTTCTGGACAATATCGATCCGTCGGAAAGATAGTAGTCTCCAACACAGGCAAACTCAGGCTTCTTGCCTGTAAATACGGTTACGTCACAACTTGCCGTCACATCGGCAAAGGCAACAGTTACCGTTGCCTTGCCAGGCGACATCGCTGTCACTACGCCGGCATTGCTTACCGTTACGACCGACTCGTCGCTGCTTTCATACACGGGAGAACCTGCTCCGGTGTATTCAGGAATGGTCCTGCAGGCCAAGGCTGCCTTTTCGTCCAATGCCATATACAATACGGAAGGCTCAAGAGACAGCGACTCCGGCACTGTAGCGGAATCACTTCTGTTGGAGCAGGACGGCAGGACTACCCCCCACACACATCATAAGGATGGACGTCAGAAAGATTTTGTTGCTTGACATATTGTGTAATACCTAACTCACCGCCTCAAATATAAGAAATATTTTAATCCGGTAGTTAAGGGTCAGGGAAAAACTACAGATTTTTCCCGTCACGCATACAGTCAGTCAGGCGAGCAGAAATGGACGCCATGCAGAAAGCTCCGCCCCGGTAACGGCAGGCAGGCTGCCCGGTTGCCGGGCGGGAGGGACGGCTGCGCACATTGGCGGCAGCGCCAATCTCACTCCGTGAATTCGATTACCTGTCCGCTGGCTATGTACTCGTAGCACACCACGAACGGGAACACCCTGGTCTTGACGGTTGTCGTCACATTGGTGACGGCCTGGGCGCCACTGAGATCCGCGTTGCGGTACATGTCGGCTATGGCATTCTCCTCGACAGCCGCCTTCGACAGTCCGCCGATTCCGAACACATATGTAGCGTGGGCTCGGCCCTCGACATTGCCTATGACCCTGAAATTGTCTCCGGAAAGCACCAGCTGGGTCTGTGCCACGTTATAGTTGGACACCATGTGCCTGGTAGAGCCGCAGGAGCTGAGCGAGAACGCGACGAGCGCGGCGATAGCGAAAAGTTTGAAATATTTCATAATGCCATTTTTTTAAAAGTACGCAAATATACGCTTTTTTCCGTAAGTTTGTCCGGGAATATGCGCAAGAGCCTGCCACGGTGCAGGCCTGAAGTGCATCTTAGAACTGACCGGACATATGGAGGAGATGAAGGAAAGACTGCTTGGAAAGACTCTTGAAGAGCTGCGCGGGGCAGCCGTTGAATGCGGACTCAAGCCTTTCGTGGGCTCGCAGCTCGCAGACTGGCTGTATGCCAAGCGCGTGACGGAATGGGACAGGATGAACAACATATCCAAGGCCGCGAGGCAGGCCCTGTCCGAACGCTACGACCTCGGCACGTCCGCTCCCGCAGGAAGCGCCATGTCGTCCGACGGCACCAGGAAATACCTGTTCAGGGTAAGCTGCCCCGTTGCCGGTGCGAATGAGGAATCGGCCGTCGAAGCGGTAATGATACCCGACGAGGAGCGCCGGACCCTGTGCGTCAGCTCGCAGGCCGGGTGCAAGATGGGCTGCCGCTTCTGCATGACCGGCAGGCAGGGTTTCCACGGCAACCTCTCGGCCTCCGACATACTCAACCAGTTCGTCAGCATCGACGAAAGCGCCGCCCTCACCAACGCGGTGTTCATGGGCATGGGAGAGCCACTCGACAACTACGGCGCCGTCAGCCGCGCCATAGAAGTGCTGACCGCGCCCTGGGGCTTCGCCTGGAGTCCCAAGCGCATAACGCTCAGCACCATAGGTGTAATCCCGGCGCTGAAGCGCTACCTCGACACGCAGAAATGCCACCTTGCCGTCAGCCTGCACAACCCCTTCCCCGACGAGAGGCTGGAGATGATGCCGGTGCAGAAGGCATATCCGATAGACGAAGTGCTGGAGCTCATAAGGCAGTACGACTTCAGCGGACAGCGCAGGGTCAGCTTCGAATATACGATGTTCTCCGGTTTCAACGACGACAAGCGTCATGCCGACGCCCTGATACGCAAGCTCCGCGGACTGGAATGCAGGGTGAACCTCATACGCTTCCACAAGATTCCGGACTTCCCATACGAGACGAGCCCGGACAGGAAAATGGAGGAATTCCGCGACAGACTCAGCAACAACGGAATAATATGCACGATACGATCATCCAGAGGAGAGGACATACTGGCCGCCTGCGGCATGCTCGCCGGGCAGCACTCGCAGCCGCGGTAGCCGTACTGTTGTCATCCGTCCCCGCCGGAGCGCAGACCTATCCGAACGCACTGTCCGTCGACAGCGCCGCCCCGGAGCTCGATTCCGCGTTCTTCAGGGAGTCGAGGCAGAAGATGGCGTCGATCAGGCTTACCGAACACCGGCCGACCGTGGGGCTGGTACTATCGGGCGGAGGGGCGAAAGGTGCGGCGCAGGTAGGTGCGCTGAAATATATCGAAGAACTTGGAATCCCCGTAGACCTCGTATGCGGCACCAGCATCGGAGGCCTGCTCGGAGGACTCTACGCGATAGGATACCGCAGCGACGACCTGCGGGAGCTGTTCCTCGGACAGGACTGGGACTACATCCTCAGCGACGCCGTCGACCAGAAGTACATCCCCTACTCCACCAAGCAGTACAATACGCAGTATGTCATAACGATACCCTTCCATGCCGCGGCCGAAGTGCTCGAAGAAGGAGTCGGAAGGACCGAGGGCGAGGAATACGAGAAGAAGTCTATCGCCAGTTCGCTTCCGTCGGGGCTCGCCTCCGGCCTCAACGTGGGCAACCTCATAGCCAGCCTCACCGTAGGCTTCCACGACAGGATGTCGTTCAACGACTTCCAGATACCGTACATGTGCGTCGCCGCCAACCTCATAAGCTGCAAGGCCAGGAACTGGGGAGGGGGGTCGCTCCAGGACGCGATGCGCTCCACCATGTCGGTGCCGGGACTTTTCGAGCCGGTGCGCACGGAGGGCATGGTGCTCGTGGACGGCGGCACGCGCAACAACTTCCCGACAGACATAGCGAGGGCAATGGGTGCCGACTACATAATAGGCATAGACCTCTCGGACGCACAGCCCGGCTACGATCAGGTCAACAACATCGGCGACATCGCCTCGCAGTTCTTCACGATGCTCGGAACCGACTCGTTCAACAGGAACATACGCATCCCCGACATATTGATAAAGCCGAGGATACCCGAATTCAACATGATGAGCTTCAACAGGCAGGCGGTGGACACGATGCTCGTGAGAGGATATGACGCCGCAGTCGCGAAGAAGGACGAGCTGCTCAGGCTCAGGGAGAGGATAGCGGCCGAGGGGGCGGAAGAAGGCCGGAAAGACACAAGGCGGGCTGTCGACATCTCGAAGACCAAGGTCACGATAGGCGCCATAGAATACGAGGGGATAAGCGACAAGGAGGCCGAGAGGCTCGCCAAGATGCTGGACTTCGGCACCGGAGACCGCGTAGGGAAGGCCGAGCTCGACGACATCATGAGCAAATACCAGGCGACCGGCGCGTTCGCGTCGCTGAGCTATTCGCTGCTCGGGACAGAGGAGCCCTACCGGCTCGTGTTCCACTGCAAGACCTCTCCCAACCACAGCATCGGCCTGGGATTCAGGATAGACTCCGAGGAATGGGCGTCGATACTGCTCAACCTCGGCATCAACACCAACACCCTCTGGGGCTCGAGGTTCAACTTCACGGCGAAGCTCGGGCAGAACCTCAAGGCCAACGCGCACTACTCGCTCGACATAGCCTGGCTGCCCACTATCAATGTCGAGGCCTCGATATCCCGGTATTCCGGCTCGCTCAGGATAGGCGGCACAGACATATTCAGCGAGGTCTCATACTGGTCGCACCAGGAACTCGTCTACCTGTCCGACGTCAGGTGGAAAAGGATAAACTTCAAGACCGGAATCAAGAACCAGTACAACAATGTCGACTCCAGGACGCTCTTCGGCCAGCTCGTCTCGCAGGAATTCTCCAAGGACGTGCTCGTGGGCGACTACATCGGGCTCTTCGCGAACGGACACTACTACACCCTCGACGACTACTACTATCCCGAGCGTGGCGTCAGCTTCGCGTTCGACGCCAACTACGACTTCCTGAAGGCCGGTTCCTCCGACTTCTCGCCCATGCTCACGCTGCGCTTCGACCTCAAGAACATATTCCCCCTGGGAGGCAGGCTCGCCCTCATCAGCGACATACACCTGCGCGACATATATACCGCCTCCGAGACAATAGACCTCGAGGGAGGAGTCCACAGGGACATCTCCATACTGCACAGCAACTTCATAGGAGGCTCGATGAGCAGGCGCTACACCGAGGGGCACATACCGTTCTTCGGCATAAACAACGTGCTGTTCGTCGAGGACCATGTGTTCTCCGGGAGCCTCGAACTCCGCTACAACCCCATAGGCAAGCTGTATGTATCGGCCCTCGCAGGACTTATGGAGAGCAACTACACGCTGGACAGGCTCATAACCGAATTCAACCCCGACTACTACGCATTCGGAATGGAACTGGGCTACGACTTCATAACCGGGCCGGTAAGGCTCAACCTCCACTGGAACCAGGTCGACAGGTGGGGCCTGTATGTCTCGTTCGGATACGATTTCTGACGGCAATGGAAGAGACCCTGAACAAAGTCCTCTGCTCCCTGCAGGCCGCATGCGCCCGGAGGGAATACTGCAGTTCCGACATCCTCGCCAAGGCTATGAGGCTAACGGGCGGGGATGCCCGGGCATCGCAGGAGATCCTGGGCAGCCTCGAGTCCGACGGATTCGTGGACGACGCGCGCTATGCAGCGGCATTCGCGAGGGAGAAGTCCTCGATTACGGGCTGGGGGCCGCACAAGATCGCCACGGCGCTGAAGATGAAGGGCATCGGGAAGGACCTGATTGAATCCGCCCTCTCGGAAACCGACGGGCAGAAATCCACAGAACGGCTCCGCAAACTGCTTGAGAGCAAGTGGAAAAGCCTGCGGGGAGACCGGTACGCGAAGTTCAAGCTGCTAAGATACGCACTCGGAAGGGGCTACGGCTACGACGAGGCCGGGCCTCTGGTAGACAGGATAGTCCGGGAGGCAGATGCGGACTTCAGCGGTGAAGGACCAGACGGTATTTGATGTTCCTGTGCCCTCCGCGCACGACCTCCCCCTCGGCGACGAAGCCGAGAGTGGCATACACGTCTCCCCCGTCGGGATAGTCCGCGTCGGCGTAGCTCATAATGTCGTCCGGGCCTACCTCCGCTATGAAATGCCTGAGGAGCCTGCTCATTCCGCCTACCACCCTGTAGCCGCGAAGCGAACAGTAGCGTATCCACTCGTACGAGCTGACCACCCCGCCGTCCTTCTTCCACCTGCGGGCGTTCGAGAACAGAGCGACGGCCACCATAGCCCCCTCCCCGGGCCCGGCATCCTCCGACGCGCCCGTGCTCCTCTCGACGAAAAGCGCATAGCGGTACCGCCCGCCCGTACTGCCGAGCCTGTGGTTCTCCTGCAGGAAAGCGTCGCAGGCGGCCTTGCCGATACGCGCCACGCTGCAGTTGCGGGCGAATATTGTCTTTAGTCCGTCCATTACTCCTGTGAGACCGCCTCGTTGTAGCACTCGCGGCACAGCGGCTCGTAGACATCCTTCTCTCCGAGCAGGACGAGATCCTTGTTCTTGCTCAGGCGGTGCGAGAAATTCGCCAGACGGCCGCACCTGACGCAGATTGCATGGACTTTCTGCACATCTTCCGCCACCGCCATAAGCCGAGGAATAGGGCCGAAAGGCACGCCCTGGTAGTCGGTGTCGAGCCCTGCCGCGATGACCCTCACTCCCCTGTCCGCCAGGGTCTGGCACACATCCACCAGGCTCTCGTCGAAGAACTGGGCCTCGTCGATGCCCACAACCTGCACATCCGGGGCGACAGCAAGTATCTCAGAGGCCTTGGACACCGGTATCGAGTCGAGCTTGTGCGCGTCGTGCGAGACTACCGCGACATCCGAATACCTGTTGTCTATCGCGGGCTTGAATATGGCTATCTTCTGGTTGGCGAAGCGGGCACGGCGCAGGCGCCTGATGAGTTCTTCGGTCTTGCCCGAGAACATCGAGCCGCATATCACCTCTATGCAGCCCGATTTTTTGTGATTTTCGGAAAACATTGCGTAGTTTTGTAGATGTCGGCGGCAAAGATACTCAAAAGCCGCGTGCGGAACAAGCGGACAGATGACAGGAGCGCTGTACATAGTGCCGACTCCGGTCGGCAATCTCGAAGACATGACCTACAGGGCCGTAAGGGTGCTGAAGGAGGCCGACCTGATACTGGCGGAGGACACCCGCACCAGTTCCGTCCTGCTGCAGCATTACGGCATAGACGGCAAGCGGCTGCAGTCCTTCCACAAGTTCAACGAGCACAAGTGCACGGATCTGATAGTCCGGACCATACTCGAAGGCCGCACAGTGGCGCTGGTAAGCGACGCCGGCACTCCAGGCATATCCGACCCCGGATTCATGCTCGCGCGGCTGTGCGCGGAAAAGGGAATCGGCGTATACACCCTTCCGGGAGCCACGGCATGCATCCCGGCGATAGTTTCGTCGGGGCTTCCCTGCGACCGCTTCTGCTTCGAGGGCTTCCTCCCCCTGAAGAAAGGCCGCCGCACCTTGCTTGAACAACTTACCAAAGAAACGAGAACTATGATAATCTACGAATCACCGAGGCGTCTGTCAGGGACGCTCGAACAGTTATGCGGGACTCTGGGGCCGCAGCGCAGGTGCTCGGTCGCAAGGGAGATCTCGAAAGTCCATGAAGAACATGTCCGCGGCACACTCGAAGAAGTCGCAAGGCACTTCCGCGAGAACGAGCCGCGCGGCGAGATCGTCATTACGGTAGAGGGCGCTCCGGCCAGGGAGCGCGGGCCTCATCAGAACAAATACAAGGCTGCGCGGGACCATGGACAGGGACAGGAAGAACTCGACTAGCTCCACAGTCTTCCGCATCGGCACCGTCTCTCTCGTTTTCCTCGCAATAGGCTACCAGACAGCCCTGTTCATAAACAGGGCCGCGATACTCGGCATAGAGGCAAGGCGGGACAGGCCTGACACCGTATTCGTGGTGCGCACAGAAACCGTGGCGGAAGACATCGGAGAGGGAGACAGCGGCACGGAAAACCGGAGGACCGGCAGCGGCATAGATGCATCTGACGGCGGACGGAATTCCGTCGCAGGAAGGAAAGTCTCCGTCCGTTACGACACCGTGCGCCGCAACGCCGTCCACAGCGCCGCCGTCGAAGAGGTCCGCGAGAGGACACGGCGGGTGGAGAATTTCCGCTTCGACCCCAACACGGTCTCTGTGGACGACCTCCAGAGGCTCGGATTCAGCCGCAGGCAGGCCCAGGCAATCGACAACTACAGGCTCAAGGGAGGCAGGTTCCGCCGCAGGGAGGACTTCGCGAAGTCGTTCGTCGTGGCAGACTCGGTGTACCGCCGGCTCGAAGCTTACATCGACATTCCCCTGCTGGACATCAACAGCGCCGACTCGGCCGCCTTCGACACCCTGCCCGGCATAGGCCCGTACTTCGCCGCCCGTATGGTAGAATACCGCACGCGGCTCGGAGGCTATTCATACACGGAGCAGCTGACCGACATATACAATTTCGGGCAGGAGCGTTTCGACGCCCTCAGGGACCTCGTATGCTGCAGCCCTCCCGAACCCTACCCGCTATGGACGCTGCCGTCCGACAGCCTGCGCCTGCATCCGTACATAGGGGGATACCGCGAGGCGGAGGCCATAGTGCTGCTCAGGGAGAATTATCCCGCCGACTCCCTCTCCGTAGGGCTCATACGGCGTGCGGGCATACTGCCCGAAGAAGACCTGGCCCGCCTGGAACGCTGCCTGATAGCGGAGCCGTGAGCCTGACCGACTACCGCGCGGACTTTTTCCGGTCGGGATGATGCGAAAGTATGGATTCCTGCCAGGAACTCCTGTCGACATGGGTATAGATTTCAGTGGTGAGTATGGACTCGTGGCCGAGCATCTCCTGAACCACCCTGAGGTCGGCGCCGTTCTCTATCATGTGAGTGGCGAAAGAATGGCGGAAGGTGTGCGGGGAGATTTCCTTGTCCACTCCGGCGGCCAAAGCCTGTTTCTTGACCATTTTAAATACAGACACGCGGCTTATAGGCGCCCCCTTCAGGGTCAGGAACGCCATATCGGCATACGACGGGGACGCCGGCTCGGAGCGGCTGCCGAGATACAGGCGGAAACATCCTGCGGCGATCTCTCCGAGCGGGACGAGCCGCTGCTTGTCGCCCTTGCCTATGACCCTGACATAGCCTTCGTCGAGAAACATGTCGCTCAGATGCAGGGAGCATAGTTCGCTCACCCGGAGCCCGCAGCCGTAGAGCATCTCCAGCATAGCCCTGTCCCGCGGTCCGGTCGGAGAGGCAAGGTCCACCGAGTCCATTATGGCTTCCACCTCCTGCACCGAAAGCACGGAGGGAAGGTACCTTCCCAGTTTGGGAGAATCCATGGCGTCACAGGGGTTGTCGCCGCGCTCCGTCTCGACCACGAGCCAGTCGAAGAACATTCTCAGGGAGCTCAGCGCCCTGGCCTGGGAGCGTTTTGACAGCCGTCCGGATATGTCCGCGAAGTAGTCGGAGACATGCCGTGACTCCACCTTGGCCGCCCTCACCGGGCAGCGGTCAAAGAACGCGCGCACATCGCGGCAGTAAGCCATGGCCGTGTTCGGAGAAAGTCCGCGCTCGACCTTCAGGTAATAAGAAAAATCCCTGAGTTCCCTTTCTGTTCCGTTGGTTTCGGAAACGTCTGTCATAGCATGCAAGTATGCACAAATATACTAAATCCCCGGAAAATCGCTATTTTTGTCCGCATGAAGAGAATACGCATATCGGCATTCGCAGGCCTGGCCATGCTGCTGGCGCTGGTATCCTGCGGCAAGGACGGTCCCGACGGCACCCGCCCGGACAGATACCGCCATGTGTTCATAGGCTATCTGGCCGGATACAACAACCTCAGCCAGTACCTGAGGAGCAATCTCGAAGCCCTCGGCTCCGGAGTGCTCCCCGAAAAGTCCCGCGACCAGGCCATAGTCATATTCGCACACAACACCGTATCGGCCGGAGACTACAGCACTCCGTCGGCGCCCTGCCTGCTGCAGCTCTACCGCGACAGGGGCGCCTGCGCGATAGATACCCTCGCCACCTATCCCGCGACCCTTTCGAGCACGGACGGCCAGACCCTCAGGCTCGCCCTCGAGGATGTCATGGAACTCTTCCCCTCGGACAGCTACGGAATGCTGTTCTCCTCGCATGCGACGGGATGGATACCCGAAGGCTACCGCGCGTCCGCATCCGGCACCTTCTCCTTCGGGGAAGAATGGCAGGAACCTCCGCTGCCCACGAAATCCATAGGAGCGCAGTACCACGGGTCGTCATCCGTGTCGGAAGAAATGGAGCTGCAGGAATTCGCGGAAGCGATTCCGATGAAACTGGACTATATCATTTTCGACGCATGCCTTATGGGCGGCGTCGAGGTAGCCTGGGAACTCAGGGACATATGCGGCACCGTCGCCTTCTCGCCGGCGGAGATAATCGCCAACGGCTTCGTCTACGAGCCCATGTCGTGGAAGCTTTTCAGCGGAGCATCCCCCGACATCGAGGGTATATGCCGCGACTACTTCGAGCATTACGACTCGCTGGAGGGAGACTGGCGTTCGGCCACGATAACTGTCGTGGACTGCGGCAGTCTGGACGCCCTGGCACATTGCATGGAGGGCATAATAGAGAATCACAGGAACGCCGTCCCGCAGGCCCGTGAACTATGCCAGAGGTATTTCTACGACCGCAAGCAGTACTACTTCGACCTGCGCGACTTCGCCGTCTGCATGGGAGCCTCCGCATACGAACTCGAAGAGCTGGACGCAGCGCTCGGACAGTGCATAAGCTACCACGCCGAGACTCCGACCTTCTTCAACCTCGAGCTCGAGCGCTGCTGCGGCCTGAGCACATACATTCCCTCAGAAGCCCTGCCCGAACTCAACAGCTTCTACCGCACGCTTTCGTGGAACGAGGCCGTAGGGCTGGTAGAATAATCCGGCTGCGCCGCATATAGCACTCGGGAATGGAAATTAAACAAGTTTATTTCCATTCCTCTCGTTTTCTTCGTATATTTGCAGTCCGCACTCCGGTGCGGCTTATTGGAAAGATGCTCGAGTGGCTGAAGAGGCACGTCTGGAAAGCGTGTGACCGTCCAAAGCGGTTCGAGGGTTCGAATCCCTCTCTTTCCGCGGAAGTTAATAAGGCAGCCTGCCGTAACCGGTGGGCTGCCTTTGTTTTCTATCCATTGCGGATTTGTGCGCGAAATAAGCAGGACTATCCGCGGAGAATCCTCCAACCGGCACTCTGCTCCTGGAATTCCCACAGCCTGGCATATAGACCTCCTTCTTCCATGAGTTCGTCGTGGCGTCCCTGTTCCACTATACGGCCTCCGTCCAGTACCACTATTTTGTCGGCGTTCCTTATGGTCTTGAGCCTGTGGGCGATCACAATAACGGTGTGCCCCTGTATCAGGGTATCTATGGCTTTCTGGACTTCCACCTCGTTCTCCGGATCCAGGGAGGCCGTCGCTTCGTCGAGCAGAACCACAGGGGCATCCTTGAGTATGGCCCGCGCTATCGATATCCTCTGCCGTTCTCCTCCCGACAGGGTACATCCGCCCTCTCCCACCAGCGTGTCGTAGGCCTGCGGCAGTTTCATTATGAAATCGTGGCAGCAGGCTTTCTTCGCCGCGGCCATGATTTCTTCTTCAGTGGCATCCGCCTTCCCGAAACGGATGTTGTTGCGTATGGTATCCTGGAACAGGTAGACGTCCTGGAACACCATAGAAATCCTTTCCATAAGGCTCTCCGGCTCTATTTCTCCCATGGGCATGCCGGCGAAGCGGACTATACCCCTGCCAGGCTCGTAGAATCTCGCACACAGCTTCAGCAGCGTGCTCTTGCCGCTTCCGGACGGTCCTACGAGGGCGACCAGGGAGTTCTCCGGAAAGCTTATCGTTATGTCGTGGAGGACATCCTTGTCCTGATAGCTGAAGTCTACATGCTCGAATGTGATGTCACCGCTTTCCGGTGCCTTGAGGCAGCCTGACATCTCGGGTTCTTCCATAAGCGAGAGTATCCGTCCCCCTGCTATGGAGTAGTACCGGAATTCCGTGAAATTGGTCAGCGCGGATGTCAGAGGGTCGAACACCCTCGATCCGACTATCAGGAACAGTACGAATACTGCCAGCGACAACTCTCCTCCAAGCAGCATATAGGTGCCGCACAGCACCATGAAAGTAAGTCCTGCACGGACTACCGAGATGCTCAGCAGCACGAACGGGCCGAGCAGGGCCTCTTGCCGGATACATGCCCTGCGCAGGGCATAAAAAGCTTCTTTCAGACGGACGAACTTCGCTCCGACAAGGTTGTAGGCTTTCATGACCCTGATGCCGAGAAGATATTCCTCCAGCCTGTTGCCGGCATTTATCTTGGCTTCTATCTGCCTACCGCCCAGCTTATTCTGCGCGAAAGTACTGAGGAACAGTATCAGGACGGCTACGGGCAGGGCTATGAACATCGCCAGAGCCATCCTCCAGTCTACGAACACAAGAGAGGCGAATGCCAGCACCGGCATTACCAGCGCTCCGAGCAGTTGGGGAAGATGGTGTGATATGCCCTGCTCAGCCATCATGAAATCCGTGATGAGCATCGAAGACAGGTCTCCCGGATCTCTTTTGGAGAGGAATCCGAGGGACAGCTTGCGCAGATGCTCGGCAAGTCCTATCCTTCCCGATGCGCTCAGTTCGTACGCACCGCGGAAGTTGGCCCTGTATGCGGCCCTTTCGGCGAGGGCCATGATCCCTATGTATAGTACGAGGATTCCGGTGATAATCCACAGGCGCCGGGTATCGAGCGCGGTTCCGCTTCCGTCGAATGCCTCGAAGATGATGCCGACAGCCTCTATTGAGAGACAGAAAGGGACGATGTTCACGAAGTTCGAGAGCATCGTAAGCAGCACAGGCTTCCTCAGCCTTTCGGTATGTCCTATCGTTATGTTCTTTATCGCGTTCATGGTATATGTGTGTATTATGATTTTCTTATATCAAGCTGCCACTGGAACGCGCTGGTGAACGCATCCCACATATTCTTGTAAGTCCCTTCGGTGCCGCAGAGTTCTTCGTGCCGGCCCTGCTGGACTATCTTCCCGTCTCTCAGCACCACGATCTTGTCTGCCGACATTATCGACGACAGCCTGTGGGCTATGATTATTACGGTCTTGTCCTTTATCAGGGTGAGCAGGGCCTGCTGCATCTTCCACTCGTTTTCCGGGTCGGCGAACGCCGTCGCCTCGTCGAGCACGAGTATCGGAGCGTTCTTGAGTATGGCGCGTGCTACGCATATCCTCTGCGCCTCTCCTCCCGAGAGGTATACGCCCTTGTCTCCTATCCTTGTCCCGTAGCCGTCCGGCAGGGCGCTTATGAATCCGTGGCACTGCGCTGCCCTGGCCGCAGCGACTACCTCCTCCTGCGTGGCGGAAGGCCTTCCGACGGCTATGTTCTCGTATATCGTGTCGTACAGGAGGAATGTATCCTGAAATACGAACGAGACGAGTTCCATAAGTTGCGCAGTGCCGATATCCTTTATGTTGACGCCTCCTATGAGTATTTCCCCGTGCCCGATGTCCCAGAAACGGGGTATCAGGTTGGCAACGGTGGACTTGCCGCTCCCGGACGGGCCTACCAAGGCGGTTATCTCTCCCTGCCGTGCAGTGAACGACACATGCGCGAGGGCTTCTTTGCGGCTGGCTGAGGAACTGTCCTCATAACTGAACGAGACATCTCTGAATTCTATCTCATGAGAGGACGGCGTATGCGGCTCCGCCGGTTCTTCGCTTACCTTGCGGCTGAATATCCGCTCGAGCCTTTCCACGCCCTCGTCGATTTCGCGGGTGCCGCTGCCGAGGAACATCAGCTTGTATACCGGAGATGCGACTCCCGGCCCCATAATTATGAAGAACAGCCACACAGTCGCGAGCGCGAGGCTTCCCGGATCGCCCTGCATCAGCAATATTCCGACGGGAAGTATGAACGTCAGCAGTGAGTTCAGCATGACGACGAATGCCGTCATGCCGGATTCATAGCTGTCGCAGACCTTCAGCGCATAGGTCTTGTACGCCTGTATCTCGGCGTTGAAACGGCGGAAGGATCTCATGCTCTGCCCGAAGACTTTCACTACCGGCATTCCCCTGACATATTGTACGGCTGATGCGCTCATGGCTTCCTGTGCGTCATAGTAGGCCTTGGTGAACTCTTTCGCCCTGCTTCCGAGGAACCCGCTGAACTGGAGTATTATGCTGGCTGCTATGATAAACAGGCAGACTGCGGCTATCCATGCGTTCAGCGAGAAGAATATCGTGAACATCACGGCTACGGTTGCCGCCACATTGACCATGTCGGGTATGGTGTGCGCTATGAACCCTTCGACTTTCTCGATGTTCTGGTCCATGGTCTTCTTTATCGCCCCCGTGGATGTTCCGCTGAGGAAGCCCAGCGGCAGCCTCCCGATATGGTCTGCGAGCCTCACCCTCATCCCGAAAAGAATGTTGTAGGCTGCCACATGCGAGGCCATCAGCGACGCGTACAGCAATACGAGCCCTGCCGCCAGTCCTGCCAGGGCTATCCAGCCCCAACGTATCATTAATGCACCGTCCGCGAGATGCAGGTCGCCGGAATGTTCCAGCAGCTCGCGCAGGATTTCATATACGGACCAGTACGGTACCAGCATGCATACGGCACTGCCGGCCGACAGTATTCCGGCGAGCACCAGCAGTCCCTTTTTCTGCCCGGCTATCTCGAAGAGCCTGGACAGTCCTGTTTTCTTTTTCCTTTCTTTCATTCTTTTCATTTGTTTATCGTTTGCCGCGGATCCGCCCAACAGTGAACGGATTTCCGCAAGTGTTCAAAAAAAAGGAGAGAAGCTCTTGCGGGGCTTCTCTCCTCTGCGGTGCCTGGGCACCATGTAGCAGTATAGTGAATTGTTTAATGCTCATATTATGGTATCGTCAGTAAGGAAATACTTCCACCCTTCTATCTCGAAACGGACATAGTCGGACAGCGCCTGCCTGGTCTGGGTCTCGTCCAGGTTGTGGCTTATCAGTTCCTTGAGGAAAGAAAACATCCATACGGTATGCAGGTGTACCGTGAACCACATCGCCTCGGGACCGATGCCGGGATGCGCTCCGTCCAGATGCCGGAACCAATCTATGGTGAGGTCGGTCGCGTAATCCGTGAACCTGTCGAGGAACTTCTCGTGCGACGAGCCTTCGGCGTGGAAGAAGAGTATCTCCATCGGCCGGCGGTGCATGCTTACGAGTGCAGTGTATTCTCTCATGCACTGTATCCGGTACTGTTCGGAGAGCATATCCCGGACATCCGTACCCTTTTGCCCGTGATGCTTCCGGAGCATCTCCTCCAGCAGCGTTATCGCCGGAGCGACGACGCGCCGGAACAGTTCGTCCTTGTTTGGAAAGTAGTTGTAGAGATTGCCTGTGGAGACGCCCGCGGCGGATGCGATGCCACGCATCGAGGCCTTTGAATAACCGTGTCTCAGGAACTGGTCTCCCGCCGATACCAATATACGCTCCTCTATGTCTCCTTTCAGTTTCTGCATCTTGTCTGGATTGCGGATACAAATGTATACGAAAGGAAACTGGCGGTCAATACCGACAATCAGTGAATTTCAGCCCTTGCTGTTGAGTTCGGTCATCGCCTTCTGGGCACCGACGAAGGCCCAGGTCTGTATGCCCGAGATGACCTTTTTCGCTATCGCGGGAATCTGCTCCGCCTGTTCGGGGCTGAACCTGCCGAGCACGAAATCGACCTGGCCGCCCTGCTGGAAGTCGTGTCCGACACCGACGCGTATCCTTGCGTAGTCGCGGCTTTCAAGCAGCAGCTCTATGTTCTTGAGACCGTTGTGCCCGCCGTCGCTACCGCTCTGGCGCATCCTTACGGTGCCGAAAGGCAGGTTGAGGTCGTCGCATACCACGACCAGGTTCTCCTGCGGGATGTCCAGCTTCCGGAGCCAGTATCTGACGGCGTTCCCGCTGAGGTTCATGTAGGTGGAGGGTTTGAGGAGCACGAACTCGCGCCCCTTGTGGCGTACTACGGCCACATCGCCGTAACGCTCGGGGACAAATACGATATTGGATGCCTCGCTCCAGGCATCCAATATCATAAAGCCGATGTTATGTCTGGTTCCGGCATATTCCGGGCCTATGTTGCCCAGGCCGGCCACCAGATATTTCTTGTCAGCCACTTAATCCCGGGATTATGCGGCGGCAGCTGCGTTGGAGTTGCGGGTCGCCTTTACGCCGCAGACGATAGTATCCTTGTCGGTAAGGATCCTTGCGTTCTTGACGGTGATGTCGCTCGTCCTGAGCCTCTTGTCGAGACCGAGGCTGCTGATGTCGACGGTAACCTTGTCGGGCAGGTCGGCGAGGAGGGCGCTGATGCGTATCTCGCGTATGGACTGGTAGAACTTACCACCCTGCTGTACGCCTATCGCGTGTCCGACGATCTCGAGGGGAACGTTGATGCTCACGGGCTTGTCTTCGGTCACTACGAGGAAGTCCGCGTGCAGGCACTCGTCAGTTACGGGATGCCACTGGAGCTCGTGGAGAACCACGGTGAACTTCTTGCCTGAGTCGAGGGTGAGGTCGACGATGTATGAGGCGGGAGTGTCGGTAAGACCCTTGAGCTCCTTCGCGCTTACGGTGAAAAGTACGTTCTCGACTCCGCATCCGTAGAGGTTGCAAGGCACCAGACCCTGCTTGCGGAGGGCTTTTACGGCGGCTTTTCCGCCTGTCTCGCGGACATTGCCGCTAAGAGAAAAATGCTGCATTTGAATTTGTTTTAAAATGTGTTACTCAATCTGAAAACTTTCAGATCCCATTGCACCAAAACCCGCGGGTTTTAAAAATGCGCGCAAATATACGAAGAAAACGAGAGAAATGGAAATAAACTTTTTAATTTCCATTCCCGAGGTGCCACAGTATATGCGGCGCAGCCGAATATACGAAGAAGCCGAGAGCAATGCAAATTTACTTGCAATTGCCGAGGCGCCACAGGCCGGCTGCCTTTCAGAGCTTCAGCCTCAGGCCAAGCGTCAGGTTGAAGTTCATAGGCCTGGACTTGAAGACGTTCTCCACGGGACTGCCGTTGTCGAAGTAATAGTTCAATCCCGGTTCGGCATACAGGCCGACCTTGTCGCCGAGCATGTATTCGACTCCCGCACCGGCTCCGGCTGACCATTGGAGCGGAGTCTCCCCTATCTTCTCTATGACGGGCTCCCAGGGAGCGGAATCTATGACATAGCGGGTGCTGGAAGTACCGTAGACCGCCTTGCGGGCCTGTCCGCCTGCATAAAGGTAGGCTCTGAGACGGGACCTTTGGACAAAGCTCCACTCGAGGGTGACAGGTATTCCCAGATAGTGCAGTGTCTGACGGGTCTCGTACCGGGTCGCGTCCGTGCCGGAAGAAAGGTCGGAAACGAGACAGGTATAGTCCACGCCTGCGCTCAGCGAAAATCCCGGAGCGAACTCCCAGCCGAGGCTGAAGCCGACATTGACCGGAAGATAGTGACGGCTCGTGGTCGATACCTCCTGATAATTGTTCTTCAGCAGCACGGCGGAATATCCGTCGTCGGCCACGGGGGTAGCAGAGAAACGGAACGCGGCGACGCTCGAGCCGTACATGGCACCGTATCCGGAATGGCTCGTGCTGGAGAAGGACGAACTTGCCACCGCCAGCTTCAGCGACAGCGCCTTACGCTGCCCGGAAACGCGGGAGGCATCCTCGTCAAGCGTGGAAAAGTCCCCGGAATCTTCAAAAATAAGTTGTCCTCCGGATTCGCCGGACGCCCTTGGCACGGCCGGGTCAACGGGTTCTGCAGATTCTCCTGAGCCGGAATATTTCCCCGGTCCGGCAGATTCTCCGAATCCGCCAAAGGCGCCGGATTCAACGGTGTATCCCGATTCAGCAGAAGCGCCGGAACCGGAAGATTCCCTAAAGCCCGCTACGGCAGATTCCCCGGATCCATCGGGCTTGGCGGGGCTGCCGTCTGCAGAAGACGAGCGTTCAGGAGAGAGCAAATCGGCAAAAGCAGAATCGTCGCCCCCAGCCCCGTCTACCATGAAGACGGAGTTGCCGGCACCGGAGGGGTCGAGGCCGTCCATGCGAGAAGAGGCAGAGTCGGTCGCGGAAGACGCCGAAAGTGCGGCGAATCCCTCACCGGACAAAGGCCCGGACGGCTTGCCTCCCCAGTCCGGGATCAAGGCGACGGCGAGGGCGGCCGCAACGGCAAACGAGCCGAACGCCGCAGCCCTTGCATATCTGCGCCTGTACTGTTCGGGAGCATGTCTCCGCTTTCCCGAGGGAGAACGGCTGTCCTGCCCTGAAGCCCCACGCAGGCCGTCAGCCGACGCGAGTGAGTCGCGCACCGCAGCCCAGAGCCCTTCGGGTTCCGCCTCCTCGTAATGCTCGAATTCCGAGCGGAGCTTGTTTTTCCAGTCGTTGGACATTTTCAGCTTTTGAACTTGTTATCGGTATCGTAACGCCCTTCAGAGGCAAGGTATTCCCTTATCTTCCTGGCCAGCAGGTTCTTCGCCCTGCTGAACTGCGAAAAGGAAGTGTTCTCGCTTATCCCGAGCAGGCCTGCTATCTCCCTGTGCGGAAGCTGCTCGAACACATGCAGGTTGAAGACCGTCCTGTATCCCTCGGGAAGGCCGCGTATCATGTCCTGGAGGACTTCCAGCGGAACCTGCTCAACCTCGGGATCGGCATCCTCGAGGTCGGGAGCCTCGGGCTGGGACGAAAAGGGAGCTGTCTTCTCGGAAGACCTGCGGCGCAGAAGCATCAGAGCCTCGTTGACGGCAATCCTACGCATCCAGAGCCTGAGCGAACCCTCGCCGCGCCATTCGAAGCGGTCGAGAGAAGAGAAAATCTTCACGAAGCTGTCCTGGAGGACATCCTTGACATCGTCTTCGGAACTCAGATAACGGCGGCAGACGGCAGCAAGATACTGTACATAGGCATCATATAGAGCCTTTAGGGATGCAGCATCATGCTCCCGGGCCAAAGCGACGAGCTTCCTCTCATCCGGGCCGCGCCTGCCGTCCATTAAACTCCTTCTATTAAACTAAAGTATATTGAGAGACTTCGTAAGCTTTGCAGGGTCGGGGACCGCTCCTGTTTCGGTAGTCTTGCCTGTGCAATACTTGAACTTCGCCACGGACTCGGAACCGTAGATAGGCTTGTACTTGATCTTGAGCTCCACGGTCTCGCCGTTTGTAGGAGGCAGACTGCTCAGGTCGAAGGCCACGATACCCGTAGCCGTTATGGGATTGTAGTACCAGTTGTCGTCGAAGGCGTTATGCTTGAACTCCAGCGTATAGGGGTCTTCGGGATCAACGCCGGAGACGAGGTTCACGGCATGCACGGCGGCAGGATTGCCCCAGTAGGCGCAGAAGGCGAGAGTGAGGTAGCCGTCCTCGAGTATCGTCACCCAGTTGCCTATGATGTCGATAGGAGCGTCGCCGTACTCGTGGTCATCCTCCGCCTCCGAACCGAGCGAAGGCACCATGTCCTTGGTGCGCACGCTGTCTATCCAGTTCACTACCGCGGTCTTGTCGAACGCTACCGACGAGTTTCCCTGCTCGGGCTTCTCATCAGAAACGGTAAGGTTCGCGAGCGCCCTCACCTGCTTGTCGCCGAACGGAGACTCATCCATGTTCGAGGGCTTCACCGTAGTCTTGTCGTCAAGCTGGAGGTAGAACACATCCTCGGGGGTGTGCTTCACCGTGACGATAGCGTTTGCATAGATCTTGGAATAGTCGGGGGTCTGCTTGTTCAGCTGGCATCCCGCCAGGGAGAGCAGTGCGGACGCTGCCGCAACGAGATAAACTGTCTTCTTCATCACTGTAATGTTTTCTGTTCACCCACTATAATGCAGTAAGAGGCGAAACCTTGCACCGGATATGGAAAAATCTTTAAATCCGTCCCGACACCTGCAACAGGGCGGCCCAGGCACGGTCCTGCACGGCTGCCGTCCGGGGCGGCCTGTCAGGCTCCGGCGGCCAGGGTGCCGTCGAGGGAAATATCCCTGAGCACCGGATGGAACTTGTCTATTCCCCTCGTGGAAAGCATCTCCCTCACGCCCTCGAGCACCGAGGCATAGGCGCCGCGGTCGAAGTCTCCGTCTCCACAGTACAGCACCTCGAACGCAAGGCCGAGGTATGTCAGCAGGCATCCGCTCGGGCGGAAGCCGTTGCGCAGGTAGAATCCCCTGCGGCGCGAGCGCAGTTCCGCACCGGGCTCTTCCGGAGACAGGGGTTCGATGTCCAGCACTATACAGTCGCCCGGGTACCTCTGCCTGACAAGCTCGAGGGTGCGCGCACCGTAGCCCCGGGAGCGCACGGAGGAATCCATGGCGAGAAAGAACACATAGTCCATTCCCTCGGAAGGGAATACGGTCGTAAACCCTACGAGCGAGCCGTCGTCATAGATGCCGAGCAGGTCGAGCTTTCCGTCGGCGCAGAAGCCGAGCTGCCAGTCCAAGTCCATCCTCTCCTCGTCGGGAAAGGCTTCGAGATTGATGCGCCCGATTTTCCCGATGTCGGGGTTTCCGGGCAGTATCTTCCTGAGTTCCATGATATTATGTTTCCTGTATTATTTCAGTTCCTAAGTTTCCTGTGCCACATGATTCCTGAGCCGCAGTCAGGGTTCCGGAGTTGCCGTCAGGGCTTCTTCCGTCCCGGCCGGGGAGGCAAGAAGCGAACGCGCCGCGCTTTCTCCGGCAAGCGAACCTGTGCAGAAGGCCAGCTGCAGGTTGTAGCCGCCGGTGTCGCCGTCTATGTCGAGCAGTTCCCCGCAGAAATACAGGCCTTTCACCAGCCTTGATTCCATGGTCTTGGATATGCAGTCGTCGCAGGACACGCCTCCGGCCGTCACGACGGCACGCTCGTAGCCCACGAAGCCTGCGATGTCGAAGCGCCACTCCTTCAGGGCCTTGGCTATACTCACGAGGTTCACCCAGAGTTTCGTATCCCTCCTGCCGCGGCGCTCGAGGGTATATATCTCCGGATGTGCATGCACGAACGCGGGGATAAGCTCCCACGGCATCAGCTTGCCGAGCATTATCCTGCACTTCTCCTTTTCCCTGAGCCTGGCGGAGCGTGGATCCGTGTCGACTTCTTTCCAGAGCTCCTTTATTCTCAGCGTCAGCTCGGTGAGCGGCACGGCGCCCTTGAGGTCGAGCACCAGCGACACCCTCGAACCGTTCAGCAGCGACTTCACGGCCTTGCGGCTGACCCTGAAGCCGAGCGGACCTTCCAGTCCTCCGTCAGTAAAGTCCACGTCGCCGAAGTCGGAATCCGCCACCGTACCCTCGATCACGAGCGACAGCCCGACGTTCTTGAGCTGTATGCCGCAGAGCATCCGTCCGTATTCCCCGAGCGGCGTGCTCCTGTCTATATGCAGGTCCTTTCCGTCATAGTCCTTGTATCCCTTGGGCACCAGAGCGGTAAGCGACGGGAAGGTGGGAGTGATACGGTGCCCGAGTTCCGCCGCCCAGCGGTAGCCGTCGCCTGTGGAGCCGGTACCGGGATAGCTGAGCCCTCCGGTAGCGACTATGAGCCTCGGGCACAGATACTCCCGACCGTCGGAGAGCAGCACGCGGAACCCGTCTCCCGAGCGTTCCACCGACGACACCTCGGAAGAACATTCGATCTTCACGCCTGCGCCGTGGCAGGCCGAAACCAGTGTGTCGACCACGTCCGAGGAGCGGTGAGAGGCCGGAAAAGCCCTGTCTCCCCTCTCCACGACACCCTTCATGCCGAAGCCCTCGAAGAACGATACGAGCGCCTCCGGAGGCAGCGCATGGAAAGCCGACCTGACAAAATTCGGCTTGGAGCGTATGTGTCCGGAGAATTCGTTCCAAGCCTTGACGTTGGTGAAGTTGCAACGCCCCTTGCCGCTTATCATTATCTTGCGTGCGACGCGGGGCATCTTCTCGAGCACAGTGACCTGAGCCGCGGCACCTGAACTGACGAGCGCCGACGCCGCAGCGTATGCGGCCATCAGACCGGAGGCTCCACCGCCTATGACAAGAATATCGGCTCTCATATATATACGGAAAAAGGGAAAGCTTAGCACATCGCACCGCTACGACCTTCTACCTTTGCTGCCTTCCGGCCCTGGAGGATTTGAAGGGAGCTGGTCGTGTACGACTTTCCCCGTGCAAAGATAAGCAAAATTTTCTAAATGCTGTCGAAAATGAACGGCAGTATGTCGTCGACCTTTTCGAAACTCCATATACGGCCGTCCGCGACCATGAGCACCTTCATCGGCTTGCCGGAGCGGTGCTGGTACTGGGCCATAACCTGACGGCACGCACCGCAGGGCGTGGCAGGCGAAGGGGCGAGCCTGCCCTCGAGGCCGCCGGCTATTGCAATGGCGGTCATGTCCTCGTCGGGATACCAGCTGCTCGCCGCGAACATCGCGGTACGCTCGGCGCACAGGCCGGAGGGGAATGCCGAGTTCTCCTGGTTGGCCCCCTTGACTATCCCGCCTCCCGAAAGGCGCACGGCGGCTCCCACGCGGAAACGGGAATAGGGGGAATACGAACCCTTCATCGCATCTATCGCCGCCTCGGCGAGCTCGCGGTCGGACGGTTCCAGCTCTGCGAGGGACGAATATTCGGTATAGCTGATTTCAAGTCGCTTGTGTTGCATAGTGTCAATCATGTTTGGTCGAGCCGAATATACGCATTTTTTTGCTACTTTTGCGCCGGTATGAAAATTTGCGTAGGATTGTCGGGAGGCGTGGACTCCAGCGTGGCCGCCCTGCTGCTCAAGAGGCAGGGATGCGACGTGTTCGCGATGTTCATGCAGAACTGGCACGACACCGAGGGCACGCTGCACGGCGAGTGCGAATGGGAGGAAGACAGGTTCATAGCCGAAATGGTGGCGCGCAAGATAGGCATACCGTTCTATTTCGTCGACCTCAGCAGTGAATACCGCAAGAGGGTCGTCGACTACATGTTCGACGAATACGCCCGGGGACGCACCCCCAACCCCGATGTGCTCTGCAACCGCGAGATCAAGTTCGACGCCTTCCTCGAGGCCGCGAGGAAACTCGGGGCCGACATGGTGGCCACGGGGCACTACTGCCGCAAGGAGACCCTGCCCGACGGCACCTGCCGCATACTCGAGGGCAGCGACCCCGGAAAGGACCAGAGCTACTTCCTCTGCCAGCTCGGCCAGGAGCAGCTCCGGCACGCGCTCTTCCCCATAGGAAACCTGCTCAAGAGCGAGGTGAGGCGCATCGCCAGGGAGGCTTACCTGCCCTCGGCCGACAAGAAGGACTCCCAGGGGATATGCTTCGTCGGGAAGGTCGACCTTCCCGTATTCCTGCAACAGAAGATAGCGCCCTCCGAGGGCGAGGTCGTCGAGGTGTTCGACGCATACTACGGCTCCAACCTGCATTATCTCCGCTGCCTCGGCCTGCTCGAAAAGACCAGGAAAGCCCTGGACACCGGAGCACCCGCATCCGGACAGGACGGCATCAGCGACGCCGAACTCGACGAGCTGTCCACACCGCTTGACTACAGGGATATCCGCTTCGAGACCGAGACCTACCGCTCCGGCAGGCACCACATAAGGAAGACCCGCTACAGGCCGAACCCCTACGGCGCCGTTATAGGCAGGCACGACGGGGCACAGTTCTACACGATAGGCCAGAGGAAGGGACTCGCGATAGGAGGGCACGCCCAGCCTCTGTTCGTGCTGGCGACCGACATGGAGAGGAACATCGTATTCGTGGGCGAGGGCGAGAGCCACAGGGGCATGACACGCAGCTGTCTGAGGATAGCGCGCGGAGACATACACTGGATAAGGCCGCAGAGAACCATGCAGCCCGGACAGACGCGCAGGTACAGGGTGCGCATACGCTACCGCCAGCCGCTGCAGGACGCCACGCTGATAATGCGCTCCGAGGCGCTCTACATACTTTTCGACACTCCGCAGAGAAGCATCACCCCCGGGCAGTTCGCCGTATGGTACGCTCCCGACGGGGAAATGGAAGGCAGCGGAGTCATCTGAGCCCCCGCACAGAAGTCCGTCATGCGAGAGAGGCTGCCAGCGCGGACGCGGCGTTGACGCCGTCTATTGCGCTCGAGACTATTCCGCCCGAATATCCGGCACCTTCTCCGCAGGGATATATGCCCCTGCGCGACACATACTCGTAAGTCTGCGGATCGCGCGGTATGCGCACCGGCGACGAGGTGCGCGACTCCACCCCGAGCAGCAGGGCGGCGTTCGTATAGTAGCTGCGCATCTTCACGCGCGGGAACACCTTCCTCAGCCTGTCGGCGACCATGGGCGGCAGCAGCTCGTGCAGCGGGGCGCTTACCACTCCGGGATGATAGCTGGTAGGAGGCATGGTCCTGGAGACCTTGCCGAGGCAGAAGTCCTCCATTCTCTGAGCCGGGGCGCAGAGAGGATGCACGGCTCCGAGCGACTGCGCCGCCGTATACATGTCGCATTCCACCCTGTGCTGGAAATCCATGAGGCGCATAGGGTCGTCTCCCGGAACGTCGTCCGGCTCTATCTGCACGACTACCCCGGCATTGGCGAAGCTGCCGCTGCGCGCGGAGTTGGACATGCCGTTCATCACCACGGTGCCGTTCTCGGTGGAAGAGGGCACCAGTATGCCTCCGGGGCACATGCAGAACGAGAACACTCCCCTGCCGTCGACCTGCTCGACGAACGAATACTCAGCCGCGGGCACGCCGGGCTTCCACTGCCCGTGGTACTGGTTCCAGTTGATCTTCTCCTGCGGATGCTCGACCCGCACGCCCATGGCGAAGCCCTTCGCCTCCAGCACGCCTCCGTCCGAGCGCAGCATCTCGTAGACATCCCTTGCGGAATGCCCGGTGGCGAGTATCACCCTCTCGGCCCCGTATACGGAACCGTCGGCGCATTTCAGGCTGAACCCGGCGCCGCAGCCGCCCTCGATTGCGACGACCCTGGAGCCGAAACGGTATTCCCCGCCCTTCCCGACTATGAACTTGCGGATGTTCTCGACTATCGCGGGAAGCTTGTCTGAGCCGATGTGGGGATGCGAATCTATGAGTATGTCCTTCGAGGCGCCGAAGCTGACTAGCAGGTTGAGTATCATGCCTACATCGCCCCTCTTGGTGGAGCGGGTATACAGCTTGCCGTCGGAGAACGCCCCGGCGCCGCCCTCGCCGTAGCAGTAGTTGGAATCGGGGTCGACCGTCCCCTCGCGCGAGAGCCTCGCCATGTCGGGCTTGCGCCCGTGCACGTCCTTACCCCTCTCGAGTATCAAGGGTCTTAGCCCGCAGGAGATGAGCCTCAGGGCCGCGAAGAGCCCGGCAGGCCCGGCTCCGACCACGGCCACGGTCCGGGAGGAATGCACGTCCGGGAACTCCGGCAGCACATAGGGTTCGTACTTCTCGTCAGGTCCGTAGGCCTCGTAGCGATAGCGCCACACGGGTTCCTTGCGGGCATCTATCGAGCGCTTCTTCAGCACCCATTTCATGCCTCCCGCCTTGGCCTCTATCTCCTTGAGACGGGGCTCGCGGGTCAGGGGGCAGCATATCTCGAACTCCTTCATTCCCTTGTATCGTTACAATGCTAAAAGTCGGCCATGCGGGAGACGGGGGCCACGTCGAGCGGCGTCCTCTCTCCGGCAAGGTAATGGTAGTAGCCGGCTATGGCTATCATCGCGGCGTTGTCGGTCGTGAACTTGAACTCCGGGAGGTAGGTGTTCCAGCCGCGTTTCTCCCCTTCCTGCCCTATCCTCGAGCGCAGGGCGCTGTTCGCTGACACTCCGCCCCCTATGGTCACCTCCCTTATGCCGGTCTGCTTCGCGGCCTTGACGAGCTTGTCGAGCAGTATGTCTATCAGGGCCGTCTGGAACGACGCGCAGAGATCTTCCTTGTTCTTCTCGATGAAGTCGGGATCCTTCCTGATCTCGTCGCGCACGAAATACAGCAGCGAGGTCTTGATGCCGCTGAAGCTGTAGTCCAGCCCGGGTACATGGGGCTTCGCAAACTTGAAACGGGTCGGATCGCCTTGCTTCGCGAGGCGGTCTATAACCGGGCCGCCGGGATAGCCGAGGCCCATCATCTTGGAGCACTTGTCGAACGCCTCACCCACGGCGTCGTCGATCGTCTGGCCGAGTATCTCGAAATGCAGAGGGTCGTCGACGCGTACTATCTGCGAGTTGCCTCCGCTCACGAGCAGGCACAGGTACGGGAACGAAGGCTCCCTCACCGGCTTGTCCGGCTGCCTGATGAAATTGGCGAGGATATGGCCCTGGAGGTGGTTCACCATGACTATCGGGATGTCGAGGGCGAGCCCCATAGCCTTGGCGAACGAAGTCCCGACAAGCAGCGAGCCGAGAAGCCCGGGGCCGCGGGTGAATGCGATTGCCGTGAGCTGCGACGCACTTACCGAAGCCCTCGACAGAGCCTCGCTGACCACCGGCACTATGTTGAGCTCATGCGCGCGGGATGCAAGTTCGGGCACGACTCCGCCGTAAGCGCGGTGTACGTCCTGGCTCGCGATCACGTTCGAGAGCAGGTAGCCGTCGCGTATCACTGCGGCGGAAGTATCGTCGCAAGACGATTCTATGCCAAGTATAATGTCTGCCATAACGGTCTGGATAAGTAGTCCGCAAAGGTAAGAAAAAAACATTATATTTGCAGATTACAGGTATTCTGGAGCGGGTCCCGACATGCAGCGTAAGGCTTCATACATAATTGCGAGGATAGCCGGACTGGTGACGGTCTCGGTGTTGGCGCTGCTGTATGCCGTCCAGACCCCGGCGGTGCAGACCAGGCTCTCCAGCCGCGCGATAGACTCCATTACGGAAACCCTCGACGGCAAGGTTTCGTACGGGACGCTCAAGCTCATGCCTTCAGGAGCGCTGCTGATGACCGACATCCTTATAACCGACGGCTCTCCCTGCACAGAAGACGCACGCGGCCGGGCCGTCGTGCCGGCTGACACGGTGCTCACTGCACGCAGCCTGACGGCCACATTCACCCTCGCCGGACTGCTCAGGCACGAAGGCCTGCACCTCGGCAGGGTCAGCCTCGACAGCGCATACTTCCACCTCGTCATAGAGCCCAACGAATACAGGACCAACATAAGCAGGATATTCGGGCTGCTCCCCGACAAGGAGAAGAAGCCGCATCAGGGCAGGCTGTTCGACCTCAGGAAATTCTCCGCCGACGGGATACACTACAGGATGACCAACCTCGTCGAAGCTCCGGCCCGCAAAGGGAAGGGCATCGACTTCGGCGACCTCGACCTGAGTGCCGACATACGCGGGCGGTCGATCTCCTTCACGGACGGAATCCTCAGGGCGCATGTTCCCTCGGTGAGCCTAAGCGAGAAGTCCGGATACAGGCTGGACAGGCTGAGCGCCGACGTATCGGTAGGCAACGGCAAGACCCTGGTGAGCGACATAGAGATAGACGACCCCTGGTCAAGGGTCAGGGCCGAGTATTTCTCCATGACCTACGAGGACGCGTCCTCGTTCGAGGACTTCGTCCACAACATACTTATGGAACTCAGGCTCAGACGATCCAGTCTCTCTCTCAAGACACTGATGTACTTCACCGGAGCATTCGGGGGCAGCGGCACGCTCCTCGACCTGCAGGCCGGGCACATGAAAGGATATGTCGACGACCTCGCCATTGACGGCCTCGTCTTCGCAGACGGCGGGAGCGGCATCTCGGGAGTGCTGGACGGCAGGCTCACGGGACTTCCGGACTTCGGCAGCTCCCTGCTGGAGGCATCCCTCGGCAACTGCCGCTTCACATTCCAGGGAGCGGAGACTCTGGTGCGGGACATCGCGCCGGAAACCGACATCAGCCTCTCAGGGATATCTCCCGGCGTAAGCTACATCCTCGACGCCTCGGCGTCCGGCCCCGTAGGCAGGCTCTCGGTCAAGGCTGGTCTCAAATCAGAGATAGGCTCGCTCGAGACGGAAGGCGAGATACGCAACCTCGCCGACAGTTCCAGGGCGCTTATGATAGCCGCCAGGCTGGTATCGGACGGGCTCGACCTCGGAACGATCACCGGCTCCGGGGCCTTGGGAGCCCTGAGCGCAGAGACCTCCGTAAGGGCGGTCCTCTATCCGGACAGCCCTGAAATCTATCTCGACAGCCTCGCGCTGAAGGGGCTGGACGCCGCCGGTTACCACTATCATTCGATAGGCGCCAGCGGATCCCTCGCCGGAGGCCGTGCGAGGATATCGCTCTCCAGCACCGACCCCAACCTGCTGCTCGAGGCAAAGGTCGCGGCAGACATCGGGGACAGCGGCACGGCAAGGGCGCTCGTCATGGACGCTTCCGTAGGGAACCTCGACCTGCACGCCCTCGGTCTCGACGAAAGGACCATGTCCAGGGTTGCGGCCGACCTTTCCGCCGACCTTGTCCTGGACGGACAGTACATAAACGGAGAAGCCTCGATATCGTCCCTTGCCTTCGAAAGCGCCGCGGGCCGCAACGAGATAGGCGACATAGACTTCAGGGCCTATAATTTCGCGGCGGAACAGAACATAAGGATGACGGCTCCGTTCGCAAGGCTTTCCCTGACGGCGGGAGCCTCCCCCTCCCAGTTCCTGGAAGACCTGCAGCAGCTGACCCTCAGGCGCGAACTGCCTGCGCTCTATCCTGAGCAGAAGCCACTTGCCGAGACATCCAGCTTCCACCTCGACATAGAGACCGGCGACACGCGCGAGCTGCTGTCGTTCGTCGCGCCGGGCATGTATATAGCCGACGGCACCAGCCTCTGCCTCGAGATCCTCGACAACGGAGAACTCATAGCCACCGTCAACTCGGGCAGGATAGCCTTCAGGTCAAACTTCCTGAAAGACCTGGACCTGAGGGCCGACAACATAGGCGAAAGCCTGAACCTGACCGTCAGCGGGTCGAGCCTGAAGGCCGGTAACTTCGAAATACAGTCTCCCGAAATAAGCGGCCTGGCGTACGACGACATGCTGGAACTCGCCCTGAACTTCGACGGAATCGGAGGCATAGGCGGCTCGGGACACTTCCTCATGGATGCGGACATAGCGCGCGACTCCACCAACACACTTATCGTCAAGGCACACCCCCTCGAGTCCTACATAGACACCGACAGCGGCAGGTGGACTTTCAACGAATCGGACATCACCCTGCATGAAGACAGCTTCTCGATCAGGAACTTCGGCCTGGCCAAGGGCGGGCAGTCCATATCGGTGAACGGAGGCTTCTCCAGCCGTCAGGCCGACACCCTCGACGTGGACATACACGGGTTCGACCTCTCGCTGCTCGATGCCGTCGTAGCCCTTCCGGGCGGCATACGGGGCCGGGCGGAGGGAACGGCGTCGCTGCATTCAGGTCCGGACAGGACACCGGGAATGCTGCTCGACCTCAGGCTCGACTCCCTCGAGGTCGCAGGCACGGCCCTCGGCAGGATAGAGGCCGAAAGCAGCTACGAAGAAGGCGGGGACGCCCTCGAGATCTATGTACGCAACGACCTTGACGGCAGAGACGTGATATTCGCCAAGGGAATGTACTTCCCTGTCGAGAAACGCTTCGACCTCAGCGCCATGTTCGACGAATTCCCCGTGACGATAGCCGGAGCCCTGCTGCCGGACGTCCTGAGCGGAGCGGAAGGGAGCATCAGCGGAGACGTCAACCTGCGGAATGTCGCGGGGACGCTCCACACAGGCAGCAACGGACTCAGGCTGAATTCAGTGCAGCTCACCCCCAAGGCTACCGGCGTGCGATATACCATAGACGGTCCCCTGTCGCTGGACGGGGACGCCCTCCACTTCGACACTCTGACGGTGGCCGATTCGGACGGAGGCAGCGGCACGGTCGCGGGCAAGGTGGATTTCAGCGATCCCGGCCGCCTCTCGCTCGACACCGAGCTCACCTTGCAGAACCTCAAGGTACTCGACCTCGTGCAGGGAGGCGAAGGCGTGTACGGACTGCTCAGGGCCAGCGGAAACGCCAGCCTGAGCGGTCCCGTGAACTCGCTCGTGATAGACGCCGGGCTCAGCACCTCGGGTCCCGGCAACATACACATACCCACATTCGGAAGCGCCACCGGCACGACCAGCGACCTGCTTACCTTCACCAGGAGGGAAGTCTCCGCAAGGGACGACTACGAACTGATGCTCGAAGAGTTGACGCATGTCGAAAGCCGCGGTTCGGACATCCAGATAAGGGCACGGCTGGGCATCCAGCCCGGCGTGAGGGCTTATGTGGAGATGGACAAGTCCAGCGGCAACATGGCCTCGCTCAGCGCCCAGGGCAACCTGACGCTCAACCTCAGGCCGTCGCAGGACATCATGGACATAACAGGAGACCTCACGGTCAACGAAGGTGAATACCAGTTCTCCATACCGGGCATACTCTCGAAGGAGTTCACGATCCAGCAGGGCAGTTCCATACGCTTCGTGGGCAACCTCCCCGACACCAGGCTCGACATCGACGCAGTATACAGCCTCAAGGCATCCCTCGAGGCCCTGATTCCCGACTCCACCGAAGGGCTCAAGAGGACAGTGAACTGCGGTATCAACATCAGCGACAGGTTGCGCAATCCGAGGATGTCGTTCAGCATTGACGTCCCTGACCTCAACCCCACGGCCCGCTCGCAGGTCGAGAGCGCGCTGTCGACCGACGACAAGGTGCAGAAGCAGTTTGTGGCCCTGCTCGTGCTCGGTTCGTTCATGCCCGACGAGAGCTCGGGAATCATAGACAGCAACGACATACTCCTCTCCAACGTCACCAGCTTCATGGCCGGACAGCTCAACTCCATACTCCAGAAACTGGAGATTCCCGTCGACATAGGCATCGACTACCACAACAGCGCCTCCACCGGAAGCAACATCTTCGACGTGGCGATATCCACGCAGCTGTTCAACAACCGCGTGATCGTCGGAGGCAGCGTGGCCAACAGGGGTTATGCCAACACCATGGGGGCACAGCAGGGCGACGTGATAGGAGACCTCGACATACAGATAAAGCTCGACCCCGAGGGGAAGTACCGTTTCAACATGTTCTCCCACTCCGCCGACGAATACTCGAGCATACTCGACATGTCGCAGCGCAACGGTGTCGGCTTCAGCTTCCAGAAGGAATACTACAGGTTCAGCGACTTCCTCAGGAGCATCTTCGCCCCGAAAGAAGACGCGGCGGACAGCACGGCAAGGGCAGGGACTCCCAAAGAAATGACAACAATCAGAATCGAGAATGAAGAAAGGTAGGCTATATCTGATTCCCACACCGCTCGGAGACTGCCCCGTCGGGGAAGTGATCCCGGAAGGGGTGCTGCGCACCGCATGCAGCCTGAGGACCTTCGTGGTAGAAGAACTGCGCAGCGCGAGAAGGGTGCTGTCGCGCTACGGGCTGCGCGGACATATCGAGGAACTGGAGCTGCACGAACTCAACGAGCACAGCAGTACGGAAGACGCCCGCGCCCTGCTGGAACTGTTCACAAGGGGCGATGTAGGCCTGCTCTCGGAAGCCGGGCTTCCAGCCGTCGCCGATCCCGGAGCCGCACTGGTGGGACTCTGCCACATGGAGGGCATCGAGGTCGTCCCCCTCGCCGGCCCCTCCTCGCTGATGATGGCCCTCATGGCTTCCGGGCTCAACGGGCAGTCGTTCGCGTTCTGCGGCTATATCCCGGCCAAGGCGGAGCAGAGGAAGGCCGCGCTGAGAAGCCTCGAGAAACAGTCCAGAGCCCTTTCCCAAAGCCAGATAATAATAGAGACCCCCTACAGGAACGACGCGCTGCTCGCCGACATGCTGCAGACGCTCTCGCCCGGCACGCTCATCTGCATCGCCGCCGACATCAGCCTCCCGACCCAGACCATACGCACGGAAAGCGTGGAGTCCTGGCGCAGGCATCCCATAAGCATAGGCAAGCGCCCCTGCGTGTTCATCATACTCGCCTGACATGACAAGAATAGCATTCCTCACACTCGGCTGCAAGCTCAATTACGCCGAGACTTCGACATACGAACGCGGTTTCAGGGCCGAAGGGCTCGAGGTAGTCCCCTGGAACGAGAAGGCCGACATCTACCTCGTGAACACCTGCACGGTAACCGCCACCTCCGACAGCAAGTCGCGTAACCTGATACGCAAGGTACACAGGGTCAACCCCGACGCCAGGATAATCGTGACAGGCTGCAGCGCCGAGCTCAGGCGCAGGGAGCTGGAAGGCATAGAGGGCGTGAGCCGCGTGTTCGGCTGCAACGAGAAGGCGCTGGTGGTCGCGGAGACCCTATACGGCCCGGCCAAGGCCGCACAGGCGGGGATACCGGACATGTTCGGAGCCTACAGCAGCGGGGAAAGGACGCGCTCTTTCCTCAAGGTGCAGGACGGCTGCGACAACTTCTGCAAGTACTGCACCGTCCCCTATGCCAGAGGGCGCAGCCGCAACATACCGATAGCCGAGTGTGTAGCCGACGCCCGCGAGATAGCCTCGCTCGGCGTCAAGGAGATAGTGCTCACCGGAGTGAACACCGGCGACTTCGGGCGCAGCACCGGGGAGAACTTCCTCGACCTGCTGAGGGCGCTGGAAGAAATAGACGGAATAGAACGCTACCGCATATCCAGCATAGAGCCCGACCTGCTCACCGACGAGACCATAGACTGGATAGCCTCGGGCACCAAGTTCCAGCCCCACTTCCACATCCCCCTGCAGACCGGCTCCGACGAACTGCTCGCGAGGATGGGCCGCCGCTACGACACGGCGTTCTTCGAACGGAAGATAGCCTACATCAGGGACAGGATGGAAAGACCGGGAAGCCCCCGCGTGTTCTTCGGCATAGACCTCATGGCCGGACTCCCGGGAGAGAGCGACGAGCTGTTCGCCCAGACCAGAGCCCTGCTGGAGCGCATACGACCCGCATTCATACACATATTCCCCTACTCGCGCAGACCGGGCACCGAGGCGGCACAGATGCCCCTCCAGGTCGACGAGCGCGTGAAGAGGCGCAGGGTCGGAGAACTGGAGTCGCTGTGCGCGCGGCTGCAGCAGGAGTTCCGCGAGGCCAACGCCGGAGTGCACGAGAAAGTGCTGTTCGAGTCCACCTGCCGGAAAGGCATGATGGAGGGATATACCGGCAACTATATACGCGTGGAAAGACCGTACGACGCCTCGCTCGTAGGTACTCTCGTGGATGTCGTCCTGTAAAGGGCAGCCTGAGCCCGGAAGCGCTATCCGCCTATCACAAGCCCGTCGTAGGCGGGATGGACATGCTCGGGAAGCATCTTGCAGAACTCCTCGTAGCGCGGCAGCAGGTGCGACATGTGGGTGATGTACGATTCCTTCGCCCCCACCCTCTCGAAGAAGTCGAGGCACTGCTGGAGCGAGGGATGCGAACGGTGTTCCGCCAGTTTCACGCAGCCGAGAGTGACATACTCGACCCCCCTGAGCTTCTCGTACTCGCCCTCGTCAATGTGCTTGATGTCGGTAAGGTAGGCGATGTTGCCGAACCTGTAGCCCAGAACACTCAGCGACCTGTCGCTCAGATGCCAGCCCTGGATAGGCACGACCTCGGCAGAGGCATCGGCGTCCGACACGGGGGCATAGTGCCTGAACCCGAAACCCTTCTCCCAGACTATCACCTCCTCGTTCGCGTTGGAATGCACGAGGAAGGGTTCCGACGGGTCTACGGTATGCACATGCCACTCGGGAGCCCCAGGATACTTCTTCTGCGCGAACACATAGGCATACTCCCTCTTCAGTGCCTCAACCACATAGTCCTGGCAGTAGATGTTCACCGGATGACGTTCCAGCAGGTTGAAAGCCCGCACGTCGTCGAGCCCGCCAGTATGGTCCTTATGATAATGGGTGAGCAGTATGGCGTCGAGATGCCGCACGTCCGCCCTGAGCATCTGGTATCTGAAATCCGGGCCGGCGTCGACCACCATGGTGAGCCCGCCGTACTCCACGAGCACGGAGGAGCGCAGGCGCTTGTCGCGGGGATCGGAGGAACGGCAGACTTCGCAGTCGCAGCCTATTATGGGCACGCCCTGAGAGGTTCCGGTGCCCAGGAAAGTAAGTTTCGCATTCATCGGAGGGCAAAGATACGAATAAAAATCATACGGGAATCTCTCCGCTGTCAATCAGGCTGCGGCAGACGGAAAGCGCCTTGCGGGGCATGCCTGAGGCAGGATCGGCGCAGTAGAGGGCGAACTGGTCGAATCCGGCTCCGGGATTCGATGCGAAGTACTCCCTCACCCTGTCCTCAAGGTGTCCGTCAGAGAGGCACACGTCGCAATGTCCGCAATCAGAAGTTTCCTCCTGTCCGAAATACTCTAGCAGCAGGCGCGAACGGCAGCGGTCGGTCCTCTGCGCATAGGAGAGCATCGCGTCCGAACGCCTCGTGAAACTGTCCTTCAGGAAACGGTACCTGTCGGGCTGGAGGTCGAGGTTCCCGGGCATCAGCCTCGCGTGGTGCAGGATCACGACATCGTCGGAGGAACAGGGTATGTAGCGTATCACATGCTCCACGGAAAGAGCATATAGAAGCTGCCTGAGCGTGGGGATATCGACGGAGCACCTGCGTGCGAGCCTCTGCTCGTCGACGGACACGATAAACGAGAATATCCCGGGATACGAGCGTATCATGGCCTCCAGCAGCGTCACGAGCCTCGCGTCGGGAAGGTCTATGTCGTAAAGGGCGTCGCGCGAGGCCAGGATTCTGACCCTGGTCGGACGCTCCACATCTTCACAGTAGCTCAGATGTCCCGACATGCCGAGATACTTCAGCGCATGGAAGACCTCGTTCGCCTTGAGGGAGAAGCGCGAGCAGAAGTCCCCGAGGCCGAACTTCACCTGCGCACCCTCGCCGCCACCATAGGGAATCCCCGCGTAGACATGTATCTTCTGGTATATGTCCTCGATATATTCCGGCTCGGGGAAGGAAAGCCTCTGCAGCATGCGTATGCTCTGCACATCGCCCGAGTTCCAGAGCAGCACCGCCCACGAGCGCAGGCCGTCGCGCCCGGCACGCCCCGCCTCCTGAAAGTACGCCTCGGGACTCTCGGGCAGAGACATGTGCACGACGAAGCGCACGTCGGGCTTGTCTATGCCCATTCCGAAAGCGTTTGTGCACACCATGACCCGTATGCTCCCCTGCTTCCACGCGTTCTGGCGCAGCGTCCTCTCCTCCGACGGCAGGCCGGCATGGTAGAAAGAGGCTTCCACCCCTTCCGCCGCCAGCCGTGCCGAAAGCTCCTCGCAGCCCTTGCGGCTGCGCAGGTACACTATCCCGCTCCCCTGCACGGCATTGCATATCGCGAGCAGTTGTCCGGCCTTGTCTTCGCAGCGGCGCACGATGTACGAGAGGTTGGGCCGCTCGAAGCCGCTCCTCAGAATCGTGAAGCCGTGGCAGGCTCCGGAGGCTTGTGCCGGAGTGCCCGCATCCTGAACCCTCAGGCCGCCCGAGGCACCCGGCGAGCGCACCGGAACGGCAGCACCGGCCGGGCGTGCCAGTTTGTCAGCGATGTCGCGGGCCACCTCCGGCGTCGCGGTCGCGGTCAGTGCTATCACGGGAGCGTCGACCAGAACACGCATGGCGGCGATCTGCAGGTAGTCCGGGCGGAAGTCGTAACCCCACTGCGAGATGCAGTGCGCCTCGTCGACGACTATGTAGCAGACCTTCATCACCTCCAGATAGGAGCGGAAAAGGCTCGTGGACAGGCGCTCGGGCGACACATAGAGGAACTTGAAGTCTCCGTACGCGGCGTTGTTGAGCGCCGTGTCTATCTCCCTGCGGTCCATTCCTGAATGCACGCACAGCGCCCGTATGCCCCGTGCCGCGAGGTTCTCGACCTGGTCTTTCATCAGCGCCACGAGCGGGGTCACGACTACCGCGATGCCGTCTTTCATAAGCGCGGGCACCTGGAAGCACACCGACTTCCCTCCTCCGGTGGGCAGTATCGCGAGCACGTCTCCGCCACCGAGCGCGGCGGAGATAATCTCCTCCTGCATCGGGCGGAAGCGGTCGTAGCCCCAGTATCGCTGCAATGTCTCGAGCGCCGTCATACTGCAAAATTAGTCAATCTCCCGACATTGTGTCAGCTATTTGCAATGTTTCACAATTTTTCTAACTTTGCGCACGGATTTTGATGACTTATACAGTCGTTGATTAAAAGTTTTAATACCAAAACATATTATGGCTAAAATCGATTTAAGCAAGTACGGTATTAAGGGAACCACAGAGATCCTTTACAACCCTACGTATGAAGTCCTCTACAACGAGGAGACCAGACCGGAACTCGAAGGCTACGACAAGGGCCAGGTTACCGAGCTCGGTGCCATCAACGTAATGACCGGCGTCTACACCGGCCGCTCTCCCAAGGACAAGTACATCGTAATGGACAAGAACTCCAAGGACACCGTATGGTGGAACACCCCGGAGTATCCCAACGACAACCACGAAATGTCCGAGAAGACGTGGAAGGAAGTAAAGAACATCGCCCTCAAGGAGCTCTCCGGAAAGAGGCTGTTCGTTGTGGACGGTTTCTGCGGAACCCACAAGGACACCCGCATGAAGGTCCGCTTCATCATGGAGGTGGCATGGCAGGCCCACTTCGTGACCAACATGTTCATCCGTCCCCAGAACCAGGCCGAGTTCGACCAGGAGCCTGACTTCCTCGTATACTGCGCCTCAAAGGCCAAGGTCGACAACTACGAGGAGCTCGGTCTGCGCACCGACACCTGCGTAGCCTTCAACGTGAGCAGCAAGGAGCAGGTAATCCTCAACACCTGGTACGGCGGAGAGATGAAGAAGGGTATGTTCTCCATGATGAACTACTACCTTCCCCTCAAGGGCATCGCTTCGATGCACTGCTCAGCCAACACCGACCTCAACGGACAGAACACCGCAATCTTCTTCGGCCTCTCCGGAACCGGAAAGACCACCCTTTCCACCGATCCCAAGCGTCTGCTCATCGGCGATGACGAGCACGGCTGGGACGACGACGGCGTATTCAACTTCGAGGGCGGCTGCTACGCCAAGGTGATCAAGCTCGACAAGGAGTCTGAGCCCGATATCTACAACGCTATCCGCCGCGACGCCCTCCTCGAGAACGTCACCGTGGACAAGGACGGCAAGATCGACTTCAACGACAAGAGCGTTACCGAGAACACCCGCGTCTCATATCCTATCTACCACATCAACAAGATCGTGCGTCCCACCTCTGAGGGTCCCGCTGCAAAGCAGGTGATCTTCCTCTCTGCAGACGCATTCGGAGTACTTCCTCCGGTATCCATCCTCACCCCTGAGCAGACCAAGTACTACTTCCTCTCAGGCTTCACCGCCAAGCTGGCAGGTACCGAGCGCGGAATCACCGAGCCTACTCCGACCTTCTCAGCCTGCTTCGGCCAGGCATTCCTCGAGCTGCATCCTACCAAGTATGCCGAGGAACTCGTGAAGAGGATGGAGAAGAGCGGCGCCAAGGCATACCTCGTGAACACCGGCTGGAACGGAACAGGCAAGCGTATCTCGATCCGCGACACCCGCGGAATCATCGACGCTATCCTGAACGGCTCGATCGACAAGGCTCCGACCAAGACCATTCCCTACTTCAACTTCGAGGTACCTACCGTACTCGAGGGAGTAGACACCGGAATCCTTGATCCCCGCGACACCTACTCAGATCCCGCAGTATGGGACGAGAAGGCAAAGGATCTCGCCGGACGCTTCATCAACAACTTCCACAAGTACGAGAACAACGAGGCAGGCAAGGCTCTCGTAGCCGCCGGCCCGAAGCTGTAGGGTTTCGACACACAGCGATATTGCAAAATGGGAGGCCCCGGAAAAGGGGTCTCCTTTTTTTTGTGGTTCATTGGTGTGACTGATGGGCTTGGAACAGGCACAGGCATGCCGCTTTCTCAACGGGCGCACGGCCGGTCATGGCCGCATCCGGGAATCATCAGCAGAGACATCCGATGCTACCGAGCTAATTAAAAATTTCATTTATATTTGTACCTACAACCAATTATGAATTGAAATGACACAGCTCATCATCATCGCAGTCATCGTCGCCCTCGCGGCAATATGGTTCATCTCCGTGCAGCGCAAGCTGGTATCGGCCGACGAAATGTGCCGCAACGCCGTCAGCCAGATAGGCGTGCAGCAGGAAAGCCGCTGGGACGCCGTGACCTCCCTCGTAAGCCTCACCAAGTCGTATAACGAACACGAATACAAGACCCTCACCGATGTGATCGGCCAGAGGAGGGAGATAACCCGCGACAGCAGGCCCTCCGAGGTGGAGGCCCAGGAGCAGGCGCTCGCGCTGGTGTCCGACCGCATAAGGCTCGTGGCGGAGCAGTATCCGCAGCTCAAGGCTAGCGAGACCTATGTCAAGACTATGGACAGCCTCAATAACTACGAGAACCAGGTCCGCATGAGCAGGATGATAGTCAACGACACCGTCACCAAGTACAACCGCATAGTGCGCCAGTTCCCGAGCAGCATCGCGGCAAGCCTGCTGCGCTTCGGCACGAGGGAATACCTCAAGGAGCCGGAGGGGAAGACCGGGATGCCTGATGTAAGGATCTGAAACGGACGGGGCACGGCAATGGGAAGCAGGACAGCACATTCGGCCTTCATGCGGGCGGCGGCGCTTCTCGCCGCCCTGCTCGGCATGCCGTGGGCCGGACTTTCAGTCGCCCGCGCGGCAGAACCTCAGATACGCTCGATAGACATAGAAGTGACCCTGCACCGTGACGGCAGCGCCAGCTTCACCGAGGACTGGGACGTGACCGTGACCGAGGGCACTGAATGGTATCTCGTACGGCAGAACCTCGACGGCATGGAAGTCTCCGGCCTCAGCGTCACCGACGAGACGGGCAGGCGCTATGCCGACATCGGCGAGTGGGACATAGACCGCAGTATGGCCGAGAAGGCCGGCAAGTCCGGAATACGTCACAGCGGCGACGGCGTCGAACTGTGCTGGGGCGTGGGCGGCTACGGCGACCACCGCTACAGCGTCTCGTACCGTATGAGCAGGGTTGTCAGGGCGCTCGACGACTACGACTACCTGCACATGCAGCTCGTCTCCCCCGGGCTCAGTTCCGCCCCGCAGGCAGTGGCGGTGAGCATAGGCTGTGACTTTGCGCAGCTCGATACCGCCTCCGTCAGGGCATGGGGCTTCGGTTTCGCCGGAGAATGCAGTTTCTCTGACGGGAGGGTGATATACTCGGGCACGGAGCCGTTCCGGCATGAGAGTTCGGTAATCGCACTGCTGCGCTTCGACAAGGGTCTCTTCAGCCCGACGGCAGGCGAGGCAGGCAGCTTCGACGAGGTGCTCGACAGGGCTCTCGAGGGCAGCGACTATGAAGACGACGGTCCGGCGTTCGCCGTCATCATCCTCATCATGCTCGCCGCGTTCCTGATTCCGATACTGCTCACCGTCGCGGCAAGGGCGGTGCGCCGCCGCCAGATACTCGGAATGAAGCCCAAGGATGTGGGATGGTGCCGCGATATCCCTTTCAGGGGCAGCCTCGCCGAATCTGCTTATGTATGCACGGAACTGGGGCTCGCCCAGAAAAGGGACACGATTGCGGCGGCACTGATACTCAGGATGATACATCTCGGGATACTCAATATCGGCAAGGACTCCCGCGGCAGGGTGGAACTCTCGTTCACGGGCAGGCGTCCCGCAGAGGACGACCGCGTGGCCCTCGGGCTGTACGAAATGATGCGCGAGGCTTCCGGCAGCGACTCGGTACTTCAGGAGAAGGAGTTCTCGAAATGGGCGAAGAAGCACTTGTCGAAGGTTGCGGCGTGGACGAAGCTCTGCGGCAGGCAGGGACTCAGGGCGCTTGCCGCCGACGGATACGCCACGAAATCCGGCAGGTTCCTCCCCGAGGGGCAGGCCGAGGCGCGCAAGCTCGCGGGACTTAAGAATTTCCTGCTCGACTTCTCGCTGACAGGTGAAAGGGAGGCTGCAGAAGTCTCCCTGTGGAAGGAATATCTCGTATTCGGCGCGCTGCTGGGCATCGCGGACAAGGTTGCGGAGCAACTCAGGGATATCCGTCCCGAACTTTTCACCGAGGCGCAGGAATACGACTACCCCACCCTTGAACAGGTCATCCTCCGCTCCATGCTGCTTTCGAGGGCGATAACGAACTCCAGCCAGGCCTACGCGGCGCAGAAGGCAGGCCGGTCGTCGGGACTCGGCGGCGGCACTTCCTTCGGAGGAGGCGGAGGCTTCAGGGGAGGCGGTTTCGGCGGAGGAAGCAGATAACGGCATTATCCCTGTTGTCATGGACGGCATACTGGATTCAAGCGTACAGTACCTCGGCGGTGTAGGACCCCGGAGAGCGCAGCTGCTCGCCTCGGAGCTCGGCATCGAGACGGTGCGCGACCTGCTCGAGTTCTATCCGTTCCGCTACATCGATCGCAGCGGCATAACTCCCATATCCGAAGCGAGAGCCGAGCTCGCATACATACAGATACGCGCCCGCGTGGTCTCGCGCACCCTCTACGGGCAGGGCGGTTCCGTAATCACACCCGATGCCGACGGGAAGTTCCGCCCGGGCTCCTGCAAGAGGCTGAGCGTGATAGTGGAAGACTCCAGCGGCAGAATGGAGCTCGTGTTCTTCAAGGGACTCAGGTGGACCTACGGGAAGCTCATCCCCGGCAGCGTGTTCGTCTTCTTCGGGAAGCCGCAGGTATTCGGGCAGAAGATCAATCTCGTACATCCGGAGATCGACGCTCCGTTCGGTGCGGTCTCCGAAAGCCGCATAACGGGGGTATATCCCAGCACCGAGAAGCTCAAGGCGGCCGTCACCGGCAAGATGATGTGCACGCTGGAGGCCAACGCGCTCAGGGCGGCCCTGCCGCAGATAGAAGAGACACTGCCGGAATATGTGATGCGCGAGAAGGGGCTCGTATCCCTGCGCTTCGCGCTGCAGAACATACATTTTCCCAAGGACCAGCAGGCACTCGAACAGGCACGGCGCCGCCTGAAGTTCGAGGAACTGTTCCTGCTCCAGCTGAGCCTGCTGCGGCAGAAGTACAGGCGTTCGAGGGCGGCAAAAGGCTATATGTTCGGCAAGGTGGGGCACAACTTCCACAGCTGCTACAACGCCCTGCCCTACAGCCTTACCGAAGCGCAGAAGAGGGTGATACGCGAGATCCGCGCCGACATGTCGTCGGGTTCGCAGATGAACCGCCTGCTGCAGGGTGACGTGGGCTCGGGCAAGACCATGGTCGCCGTGCTCAGCTGCCTGATTGCCGAGGGAAACGGCTTCCAGTCCTGCATAATGGCTCCCACGGAGGTGCTCGCGCAGCAGCATTACGCCAATATCGGCAGGTATCTCGCACCGACTTCCGTAAGGTGCGCCCTTCTGACCGGAAGCACCGGCAGGAAGGAACGCCGGGAGATACACGCCGGGCTCGAGGACGGCAGCATAAGCATAATCGTGGGCACCCACGCCCTGATAGAGGACGACGTGAAGTTCCGCCGGCTCGGGCTCGCGGTAATAGACGAGCAGCACCGCTTCGGCGTCGAGCAGCGCTCTCGCCTCTGGGCGAAGGGTGGGGAGATTCCGCCGCATGTGCTGGTGATGACCGCGACGCCCATTCCCCGCACGCTGGCGATGACCCTTTACGGCGACCTCGACATATCCGTGATAGACGAGCTGCCTCCCGGACGCAAGCCGGTGAAGACCCTCTGCGTGGGCGAGCACCGCAAGGCCGCGGTGTACGGATTCATGAAGAAGGAAATATCGAAGGGACGGCAGGTGTTCGTGGTGTACCCGCTGATATTCGAAAGCGAGAAGACGGACTACAAGAACCTCGAGAAGGGCTACGAGGAGATAGTGGAGGCCTTTCCCCTGCCGGACTACAAGGTGGCTATAGTGCACGGACGGCAGAGCTCCGAGGAGAAGAACTTCAACATGTCGGCGTTCGCGGCAGGAAGGGCCGACATACTCGTGTCGACTACCGTGATAGAGGTGGGAGTGGATGTGCCCAACGCGTCGGTAATGGTGATAGAGAGCGCGCAACGCTTCGGTCTGAGCCAGCTGCACCAGCTGCGCGGCAGGGTCGGAAGGGGCGCCCAGGACTCCTACTGCATACTCGTCAAGGACGACAAGACCGGCCGGGACGCGCAGGCCCGGCTCGACCTGATGTGCTCCACTGAAGACGGGTTCGAGATAGCCGAGCAGGACATGCGCATGCGAGGTCCCGGCGACATCGAGGGCACCCAGCAAAGCGGTCTTCCCGTGAACCTGCACATAGCCTCGCTCGCCAGGGACGGCGTCCTGCTCTCGGAAGCCAGGGAATACGCCGCAAGGGTGCTCTCCGACGACCCCGAGCTCTCCGGCAGCGCCAACCGTCTGCTCGCGCAGCAGCTGCGCCGCGGCAGGTACGAAATACACGATTTCAGCAAGATCAGCTGAGGCTGCCGGAATTTTTAGTATCTTTGGACATTTGCGGCCGGAGCCATGCAGGCCGGAACAAGTCAAGGTAGTGATATTATTATGAAGAAAATCATCTTAGGCATATTTGCCGCAACAATGCTTATGGGCTGTACGAAATCGAACGAAAGCGGCTACATCGGCCCCTCGGACATCGTAATCGAAGACGGGGTGATGACTCCCGAGGCGCTGCTCGCTATGGGCAGGCTCTCCGACCCCCAGATCTCCCCCGACGGTACCAAGATCCTCTACGGGGTGTCCTATACCTCGGTCGAGAAGAACTCCAGCTGCCGCAACCTCTTCGTCTGCAACGCCGACGGCAGCGGCAAGACCCAGCTGACGCGCTACGCCAAAAGCGTAAGCAACGCACGCTGGTCGAACGACGGGAAGAAGATATACTTCATCCAGGACGGCCAGATATGGTCTGCGCCGTACAGGGACGGACGTCTCGGCAAGAAGGAGAAGCTCAGCGAAGTAGAGGCCGGAATAGGAGAGTTCAAGCTCTCCCCCGACGAAACGGCGCTAATATACACCAGCACCATAAGGAACCCTGCGGTGCAGACTCCCGCGGACAGCGACCCCGCCCTCGACAAGGCCTCGGCCTATGCTACCGAGGACCTCATGTACCGCCACTGGGACCACTGGGTGACGAGCATCCCGAGAAGCTATGTGGCTCCGCTCGGGCAGGGACTGATAGGCAAGGGCAATTCCACCGACATACTCGGCACAGACAATCTCTACGAGCTCCCCACTGAGCCGTTCAGCGGCATAGAGCAGCTCGACTGGGCTCCCGACAGCAGGCACATCGCCTACTCCTGCCGCAAGAAGACCGGCAAGGAATACGCGTTCAGCACCAACACAGACATCTATATATACGACACGCGCAGCGGGAAGACCGTGCAGGTGACGGACGGAGGCGGATATGACACCGACCCCGTATGGAACGCCGACGGCAGCCGTCTCGCATGGATCTCTATGGCAAGGGACGGCTACGAGGCCGACCGCCAGCAGCTCAAGGTCTGCGAGACTTCCCTCGGCGACGAGGTGGAGGTCAGCGGCGTGCGCAGCCTCTCGGCTGACTTCGACAACGATGTCTCGGGCATAGTGTGGAACGGCGACGAGCTCTTCTTCAACTCCCTCGTGCGCGAAGGCGTGCAGGCACTGTTCTGCACCGACCTCAACGGCGACATACGCCGCATAACCGACCCCTCGTGGGCCTGTGACTTCTTCTCTCCGTTCGCAGTAAGCCAGGGTCCGGACGGAGTCAGGCTGCTGTGCACCTACTACAGCCTCGAGTTCCCGCTCGAACTGGTCGCGGTAGACATCACGGCAAGGGGCTCTTCCTTCAGCCGGCTCAGCAATGAGAACGGACACATACTCTCGCAGCTCGACGACATAAGCATGGAGAGCATACAGCTCGCCACCGTAGACGGCAAGCAGATGCAGTGCTGGGTGGTCTACCCTCCGGAGTTCGACGAAAGCAAGGTATACCCGGCGGTGGAGATACTTCTCGGCGGCCCCCAGGGCACGAACTCCCAGGACTGGAGCTACAGGTGGTGCTACCGCCTTATGGCACAGCAGGGATACATAGTGATACTCCCCAACCGCCGCGGCACCACCGCCTTCGGCCAGGAGTGGAAGGAGCAGATCTCCGGCGACTACAGCGGGCTCAACATGCAGGACTACCTGACGGCAGGCAAGTACATCAAGAGCCGGCCCTATGTGGGCAAGCTCGCGGCGGTGGGCGCCTCGTACGGAGGATATTCGGTCTACATGCTCGAGGGCCTGCACGACGGACTCTACGACTGCTTCATAGCCCATGCGGGCATCTTCGACGAGAAGCAGCTCTGGTTCACCACCGAGGAGATGTGGTTCGCCAACTGGGACAACGGCGGCCTGACCGAGTACTCCTACACCCCCGGACAGACCGGGCCCGCCGGAGACGGAGTGACCTTCGGCGGCATGCAGCAGGCCGGAGCGCCGTACGCCAGCACCCCCAAGGCAAGGCACCACTACGAAAACTCCCCTTCGTCCATGGTCACGAAGTGGCGCACCCCCATACTCTGCATCCACGGCATGATGGACTACCGCATCCCCTACGAGCAGGGTATGGCCGCGTTCAACGCCGCGCAGATGATGGGCGTTCCCTCGAAGCTGGTGATATTCCCCGAGGAGAACCACTGGATACTCCAGCCCCAGAACTCCCTGTACTGGCACCGCGAGTTCTACGACTGGCTCGACAAATGGATAAAGGAATGAAACTCAAGGATATAATCGATATCATCGAAAGCCGCGCACCCCTGCGGTACCAGGATGATTTCGACAACTCCGGACTTCAGGTAGGCTCTCCCGGCAATGAGGTACGCAGGGTGCTCGTGTGTCTTGACGTAACTGAAGCTGTAATGGACGAGGCCGAGAGGCTCGGCTGCGACCTCGTGCTCTCGCACCACCCGCTGATTTTCAAGGCGCTCAGGCAGGTCGGCGACGCCACCTACCAGCAGCGCTGCGCGGTCAGGGCCGTGCGCTCGGGCATCGCGGTATATTCGGCGCACACAAGTCTCGACAACGCCCCTCACGGCGTCAACCATAAGATAGCGGAGCTGCTCGGGCTGGAAAGGCTCGGGTGGCTCAGCCCCCGTCCCGACGGCGAGTCGGGATCCGGGCTCGTCGGAGAGCTGCGCGAGGAGCTGCCCTACGGGGAGTTCCTCGAATCCGTACGCGCGAAGTTCGGGGTGAAGGCCCTGCGCTGCAGCCGCGCAGACGCACTCTCCCCCATCAGGAAGGTCGCGCTGTGCGGAGGCGCGGGAGCGTTCCTGCTGCCGCAGGCGATAGCGTCCGGGGCGGACTGCTTCGTGTGCGGGGAGTTCCACTATCACGACTATTTCGAGAACGCCAGGGTGCGTCTCGTCGAGCTCGGGCACTACCAGAGCGAGCAGTATACGCAGCAGCTTCTGCGCGACATACTGCATGAAGCCTTTCCCACGCTCGAGACCGTGCTTACCGGCATCGACACGAATCCCATAGACTACATGTAACCCCATGTCTGTCCGCAATGCTTCCATACCTGCCCAGATGCAGCAGTAATCCGAATTGTCCGAGGTATATGCCTTCGGGAGACATAAACCCCGGAGAACAGTCTCCCGCAGGCATATACCTCGGACAAAACACAAGACGCTGTACAACGGACACGGGAAGCATCGCGGACAGACAGAGATAACTCACAAGACTATAGCAAAATGGAAAACAAGTATTGCGAAGACGATATCATAACCTGCTACAGGTCGGACCTCAACCAGCTGATGCGCGCGGACGCGTTCCTCGACATGGCGCAGCAGATTGCCGTCAAGGGTGCGGAGCACCTGAACTTCGGAAGGGACAGAATGCTCGAGTTCGGCTGCGCCTGGGTGCTGGCGAGGATGCAGGTGAAGTTCGAGAAGAAAGTGTATTTCGACGAGAAGATACGCATGTCGACCTGGCACAAGGGCATCAACGGACTGTACTTCATACGCGACTACAGGCTCGAGACTCCGGCCGGAACCGCGGTCAACTCGACGAGCTCATGGATAGTCATGAACCTCGAGAGCAGGAAGATATGCCGTGACGACGAAATCATGCGCATAGTGCCCGCCGACTCACAGTGCGACGATGTGGCCATAGAAGCCAACGCCCCGAGGATAGTGTTCCCGCGCGGGGTCGTCCCCGAGGAGATAGGCTCGCACTGCGTGAAATATTCCGACCTCGACTACAACGGACATGTGAACAACGTGAAATACACCGCCTGGGTGCTCGACAGCCTGCCCCAGGACCTTGTATGCGGCCATTTCCTAAGGGAGGTGAGCATCAACTTCAACAAGGAGGCGCGCCGTGGCGACACCGTGACCCTGCTCCACACCGAGGCGGACGGCTCGCACATAGTGGAGGGCCGCTGCGGAGAGCACCAGATGTTCATCGAGAAGCTGAGCTTCGACCCCGAGCCGCTGGCATAAGGACCGCTTCAGCCCACCTGTGCTGGCCGCCTTCGCCGGATAACCTTCAAGACACATCCGTCCTGCAGGAAGCAGGACCTGCATCAGGTTCAGCCTGCGGGGCGGAGTTTCGCGTATTTGAGCAGCAGCAGCTTCTCGCCGTAGCCGTCGAACTCTATCCGAGCCTTGAGGTCCGGATATTTTCCTGTCATTTCGAGTATCCTGCCCTCGCCGAAGCGGTTGTGCTCCACCCGCTGCCCTACATGCAGCTCCGCAGGAGACACAGGCACGAAGTCCGGGTCGTCGCGGCGCGGGGCGGGTGCGTGCGCGGTGCGTGAAGGAGCAGGTGCCGGGCGCATGCGTCCGGGTGCAGCCTGAGCCACTGCGGAGGCAGGACGGGCGGAAGGGAGCGCCGTACGGGAAGCCGGATTGAGTGTCCTCGGAGCCGACGAGCGCCCATAGTCGTTCCGGGGATATGAGCCGGGACGGCTGCCGAAGCCGCTCCACGCCGTATCCCTGAATCCGTAGTCGTCGTCAGCGAGGGGGTTCTCTATATAGGAACTGTCTATCTCGCGTATGAACCTCGAAGGAGAGTTGCTCTCGTGCTTTCCGTTCCTCATCCTGGTCTGCGCGAAGGAGAGAGTGACGGCCTTTTCGGCACGGGTCAGAGCCACATAGAAAAGCCTGCGCTCCTCCTCGATGTCGCGCGAAGAGCTGAGCATCGACGCGCTCGGGAACAGGTTCTCCTCTAGCCCTGCCACGAACACATAGGGGAACTCGAGGCCCTTGGCCGAATGCACGGTCATCAGGGCGACCTTGTTGTCGCCGTCCTCGTCGTCGGGCACGTCAACATTGCTGAGCAGCGACACGTTCTCGAGGAAGCCGTCGAGCGTGAAGAGCACCTCGTCGCTTCCCTCCTCGAGAGCCTCGGCATTCCTCTCCTCGACATAGGCCGCAACGGAATTCACGAGTTCCTCGATATTGGCGGTGCGGCTCTGTCCCTCTATCGAACTGTCCGACTTGAAGAACGCGTACAGTCCGCTGTCATCGGCTATGCGGCGGGCGAGCTCGTATGCGTCGGTAGTCCTGACGAGCATCGAAAGGGAGTCTATCATCTCGCAGAAAGGCTTCACCTTGGGCATGGCGAATCCGGCCTTGAAGAGCGAAGTCCCGTCCGCGGCGGCGAGGGACTCGAGGTTCTGGAGAGTCGTCGCGCCTATGCCCCTCGCAGGCCTGTTCACCGCCCTCTTGAAGCTCTCGTCGTCCATGGGGTTGACGCAGAGCTTGAAATAGGCCATCAGGTCCTTGACCTCGGCTCGGTCGAAGAACGAGTTGCCGGAGTATATCATATAAGGTATGTTGCGCCTGCGCAGCTGCTCCTCGAGGGCGCGGGACTGCGAATTGGTGCGGTAGAGCAGCGCGAAGTCGCGGTACTCGGCATGGTCGGAGCGTATCCTCGACATTATCTCCGAGGCGATGCGCATGGCCTCGTCCTGTTCCGAACCGGTGTCGAGCAGCCTTATCTTCTCGCCGTCGGGACCGGAGGAATAACAATCCTTGGGTATACGGCCCTCGTTGTGGGCTATCAGCGAATTGGCGGCGTCGACTATGGTCTTGGTCGACCTGTAGTTGCACTCCAGGCGGAAGGTCCGGCACTCGGGGTAGTCCTTCCTGAAGTTGAGTATGTTCTCTATCTTGGCCCCGCGGAACGCGTAGATCGACTGGCTGTCGTCGCCCACCACGCAGATGTTCCTGCGGAAATTCGAAAGCCGCCTGAGTATTATGTACTGTGCCTTGTTGGTGTCCTGGTACTCGTCCACCATTATATAGGCGAAGCGGTCGGCGATGTCGGCGAGGGCCTCGGGGTTGTCGCGCAGCAGGTAGTTCATGTTCAGGAGTATGTCGTCGAAGTCCATGACCCCGGTCGCCTTGAGCTTCTCCTGGTACCTGTGGTAGAGTTCTCCGAGCATGGGTTTCCTGCTCCTCGCATCGGCCTGTGCGAGGGAGGCGTCGGCAAGGTAGGCCTGCCATGTCACCAGATTGTTCTTCATCATCGATATGCGCGAGAGCACCTCCTTGGGCTTGTAGGTCTTGTCGTCGAGACCGAGCTCCTTCAGGCAGGTCTTTATTGCGCTCACGGAGTCGGAGGTGTCGTATATGGTGAAGTTCTCGGGATAGCCGAGACTGCCGGCATAGTCCCGAAGGAACCTGATGAAGACGGAATGGAAGGTGCCCATGACCAGTCTGCGGGCCCTGGCCTTTCCTACCATAAGGGCTATCCTCTCCTTCATCTCGGCGGCGGCCTTCTTGGTGAAGGTCAGCGCCAGTATCTCCGAAGGTTCCGCTCCCTGGGAAAGGAGATAGGCTATGCGGCTCGTCAGGACCCTCGTCTTGCCGGAACCGGCTCCGGCCACTATGAGCACGGGGCCTTCCGTGCAGCGCACGGCGCTTTTCTGCTCGTCGTTCAGGGATTTCAGTATAGAGTTCAGATTATCTGTCATGGCGGCGCGAAATTACGAAAAAATTGTGTATCTTGCGCACCGCAATTTGCTAATCAAATAACGTCATATTCAATGTCAACAACCATCGTTTTGAAAAAAGGTCTGGACATCCCCATCTCGGGAGAATCAGAACTTCGTGTCTCCAAGACGATTGCGCCGGGCATTGCCGCCGTCTGTCCTACGGATTTCAAGGGGCTCCTGCCCCGCCTGCTGGTCAAGGAAGGCGACCCCGTGCTCTGCGGCTCTCCGGTCATTGCAGACAAAAAGAACCCCGACATCATCCTTACGTCTCCGGTGAGCGGAACCGTGAAGGAACTCGTCAGGGGCGACAAGCGCAAGCTGCTCGCAGTCCTCATCGAGGCTGACGACGAGCAGAAATGCGTCGACTTCGGAACAAAGGACGTGGACGGAATGGACGCCGACGCTGTGCGTCAGGCCATTCTCCAGGCCGGACTCTGGCCCTGGATCATCCAGCGTCCGTACGGTATCGTCGCAAAACCTGAAGACAGGCCCCGCGACATCTTCGTCTCCGCATTCAGTACGGCTCCCCTCGCTCCCGACAGCGAATTCTGCTTCTCAGACAAGGAGAAGGAGATCCAGGCTGCCGTGAACGCGCTCGGCAAGCTTACCGACGGAAAGGTGCATGTATCAATCTGCGCCGACACTGCCGGAAGCTCCGTATTCGCGAAACTTCAGAACGTGGAGATCCACTGCTTCAAGGGAAGGCATCCCGCCGGCAACGTCGGGGTGCAGATCAGCCATATAGCCCCTATCCGCAAGGGCGATACCGTATGGACGGTATCACCTGCCGGACTCGCAGCGATAGGAACTCTCCTGCTCAAGGGCAGGTGCGACCTGCGCAGGAAGGTCGCCGTATGCGGCCCCATGGCCATACAGCCCTCGTATGTCGAGACCCTGCCGGGCATGCCCATGAAGGAGCTCGCCCCCTTCTACGGTGCTGCGCCCGAGGGAATACGCTTCGTAAGCGGTGACGCCCTCGCAGGCAGCAACGCCGGAGCCGACGGCTATCTCGGATTCTACGACAGCCAGGTCACCCTGATACGCGAGGGTGTCGACAAGGAGCTGCTCGGATGGGCCCGTCCCATACGCTACAAACAGTACAGCCGCGACCATAGCTACTTCTCCTGGCTGATGCCCTGGAGGAAGTACGACATGGACACCAACCTCCACGGAGGACAGAGGGCGTTCCTGATGAACGACGGCTACTACGCCAAGGTGCTGCCGATGGACATCTACCCCGTCTATCTCGCCAAGGCCTGCCTGGCCGGCGACATCGACAAGATGGAGCAGTTCGGAATCTACGAGGTGCTTCCCGAAGACCTTGCGGTATGCGAGTTCATCGACCCCAGCAAGAACAACATCCAGGAAATGATTGCAAACGGCATCGACACGATGCTGAAGGAAATGGCTTAAGAGAGTATGAATAAGATATTTGAAAAAGGCGGAAAGCTGCATTGGCTGCACTCCACGGTCGACGCTTTTGAGACATTCCTCCACGTTCCGGGCACCGTGACACGCAAGGGAGCCCATGTGCGTGACGCAATAGACCTCAAGCGCATACTTATAATCGTCATAGTGGCCGCCGCGCCCGCAGCACTGTTCGGAATGTGGAACGTCGGCTACCAGCACAGCCTCGCCATAGGCGAGACCGGGCTCGACATCCTCGGCAACTTCTGGTACGGCTTCCTCAAGGTACTGCCCCTCTACATAGTATCATATGTGGTTGGTCTCGGCATCGAATTCGCCGCGAGCCAGATAAGGGGCGAGGAGGTGAGTGAGGGATTCCTCGTATCGGGATTCTTCATCCCGCTGATCGTCCCTGCCGACACTCCCCTCTGGATGCTGGCGCTGGCAGTGGCCTTCGCCGTGATCTTCGGCAAGGAAGTGTTCGGAGGCACAGGAATGAACATCTGGAACCCCGCACTGCTCACCCGTGCGTTCCTCTTCTTCTCCTACCCGAGCTACATGTCGGGATCGGAGTGCTGGATCAGCCTCAGGAAGACCGACACCGTGGTAGACGGCTTCACCGGAGCCACCCCTCTCGCACTTGACGGCGCTCCCGCCCAGTACGGTACGGGATTCTGGGATCTCTTCATCGGAACCGTTCCCGGCTCTGTCGGAGAGACTTCGGTAATCGCCATCCTCATCGGCGCGATAATCCTGATCTGGACCGGCGTGGCAAGCTGGAAGGTTATGGCCGGCACCGTGGCCGGAGCCCTGCTCGTCGGCTTCATCGGCGACCTCGCTGGAGTCAGCAAGATGCCCTGCTACATGCAGCTCATCTACGGCGGCTTCGCTTTCGGCGCAGTCTTCATGGCCACCGACCCCGTGACCTCGGCCCAGACCGAGACAGGCAAGTGGATCTACGGTTTCCTCATCGGCGCGCTCTGCCTTATGGTAAGGCTCTTCAACCCCGGCTATGTCGAAGGAATGATGCTCGCGATCCTGCTGGCGAATACCTTCGCACCGCTCATCGACCATATCGTGGTCAATACCCACATTTCCCGCAGGGCCAAGAAACTTAAAGCAGCATAAGCCATGAATACGAACAGTAACGTCTATACCATAATATACACGACCATAGTGGTCGTCGTAGTGGCTGCCGTGCTCGCCGTCGCCGCAATGGCGTTCAAGCCCATGCAGACGGCCAACATCAAGGCCGAGACCCTGTCCCAGATGATGGTGGCCGCAGGTCTCGGAACCATGGATGAATTCCAGGAGATAGGCAACGACAATGTCCTCGTGAGGTATTCGGAGAACATCTCCGAGGCCTTCACCGTAAACCTCGATGGAGAGAAGGTGTCCGACCTCAAGACCGACAAGGACAACATCGAGCTCGTGGACAACTTCAAGCCCCAGGACGTGGCCATCAAGAACCACGGCGAGGCTACCCTTCCCGTCTACAGGTTCAAGTCCGGAGCGACCGTGATTCCGATCTACGGCGCCGGCCTGTGGGGTCCCGTGTGGGGATACATAGCCCTCGACACCGACTTCCAGACCATACTCGGAGTATATTTCGACCATAGCGGAGAGACTCCGGGACTCGGTTCCAAGATCAAGGACGATCCCGAATTCCAGGCCCAGTTCATCGGCAAGTCTTTCGATCTCGCCGATGCCGCCAATCCCTTCGACATAATCAAGGGAGGCGCACCCGAGAGCAACAACCATGCGGTTGACGCTATCAGCGGTTCGACCATGACCTGTCGCGGACTCGACACCGGAATCGACCTGTGGGTCGGAGCCTACAGCAATTATCTCAAGGCGGCCGCTGCTTCTGCGGCAGAGGACGCAACAGCAACGGAGGAATAAGCCATGAACAGTAAATTGAAAGAAATAATCGTCAATCCGATATTCAGGGACAACCCTATCGCCGTGCTGATACTCGGTATCTGCTCTTCGCTCGCAGTTACCGTACAGCTCAAGGGCGCATGCGTTATGGCACTTTCGGTGACCATCGTGACAGGATTGTCCAGCCTCGTATGTTCCTTGATAAGGAACTCTATTCCCAACCGCGTGCGTATCATCGTGCAGCTCGTGGTTGTCGCGCTGATGGTGATCCTGGTCGACCAGGTGCTGAAAGCCTATATGTATCCCGTCGAGAAGCAGCTCTCGGTATACATCGGGCTCATCATCACCAACTGTATAGTCATGGGCCGCATCGAGGCTTTCGCCCTCGGCAACAAGCCCATTCCCTCGCTGCTTGACGGCCTCGCCAACGGCGTGGGCTACGGACTCATCCTCGTGGTCGTAGCATTCTTCCGCGAACTCTTCGGAAGCGGCACGCTCTTCGGAATGCAGGTTCTCCCTGCCGGATACGAGCCCAACGGACTCGTGATCCTGCCGCCCTTCGCGCTGATACTGCTCGGCTGCGTAATCTGGGTGCACAGGGCAATCTACAAGGATCTTCAGGAAAAATAACAGCGACGCCCTATGGAATACGTAAATTTGTTCATCAAGTCGATCTTCATCGACAACATGATATTCTCATACTTCCTCGGTATGTGCTCATATCTGGCGGTATCGAAGAATGTCAAGACAGCCAACGGCCTCGGCCTCGCCGTAATTTTCGTGCTGGTGTTCACCCTGCCCATCAACTATCTGCTCAACAAGTATGTGCTGACGCCCGGCGCACTCGCCTGGCTCGGCCCGCAGTTCGCAGACGTGGACCTCAGCTTCCTCGCCCTGATCATCTTCATCGCCGTGGTGGCAGCATTCACCCAGCTCGTCGAGATGATAGTCGAAAAGTTCATGCCCAACCTCTACTCGTCGCTGGGTATCTTCCTGCCTCTGATCGCCGTTAACTGTGCGATCCTCGGAGGCTCTCTCTTCATGCAGCAGAGGGATTTCGTGAACTGCGGCGAGTCCATAGCCTACGCCCTCGGTTCGGGAATAGGCTGGTACCTCGCCATAGTCTGCCTCGCCGCGATACGCGAGAAGATGAGCTACTGCAACGTGCCCAAGCCCCTCAAGGGCATAGGCGTGACCTTCATCACCGTCGGTCTCATGGGCCTTGCATTCATGATTTTCATGGGAATTCAACTTTAGCAGGAGGATAGAGATATGAGTGCAACAGTTTTTTCTGCAGTAGCGATAATCGTAATCGTCACCCTGTTCCTCGTGGTGCTGCTCCTTGTAATCAAGGATGCGATCACTCCCAAGGGCACGATAAAGATAGACATCAACGACGGCAAGAAGGTTCTCGACGTGACGCCCGGCAACAGCCTGATGACCACGCTCGCGAACGAGAAGATCTTCCTTCCCTCCGCCTGCGGCGGCAAGGCCAACTGCGGCCAGTGCAAGGTACAGGTGTTCGAGGGCGGCGGAGAGATACTTCCCACCGAGGTAGGATTCTTCAACCGCAAGCAGATCAAGGACGGCTGGCGCCTCGGCTGCCAGGTCAAGGTCAAGGACAACCTGAAGATACAGGTCGCGGAGTCCGCGCTTTCGGTCAAGAAGCTCGAATGCGAGGTAATCTCCAACAAGAACGTGGCGACCTTCATCAAGGAGTTCACCGTAAGGCTGCCCGAAGGCGAGCATATCGAGTTCAAGAGCGGCGAGTACATCCAGATCGACATTCCTGCGTTCCATGTATACTTCAAGGACATCGACGTGGATCCGGAATACAGGAAGGACTGGGAGAAGTACGGCTTCTTCAACCTCGAGTGCGTGAACACGGAGCCCACGATAAGGGCATACTCCATGGCCTCGTATCCGGCCGAGAAGAATGTCATAAAGCTCAACGTGCGTATCGCGACTCCTCCTTTCGACCGCAGCGTACCCAGAGAGCAGGGTCCCAAGCTCCTGCCCGTCCCTCCCGGAATCGCGTCTTCGTATGTGTTTACGCGCAAGCCCGGTGACAAGGTAGTCATAAGCGGCCCCTACGGAGAGTTCCTGCTCCCCGAGAACGACCCCGAGAACCTCGAATACATCTTCGTCGGCGGCGGTGCCGGTATGGCTCCCCTGCGCAGCCACATCATGCACCTGTTCAAGACCCTCAAGACAGGACGCAAGGTCAGCTTCTTCTACGGAGCGCGCGCGCTCGTGGAGGCATTCTACCTCGAGGACTTCGCGGAAATCGAGAAGGAATTCCCGAACTTCAAGTTCCACCTCGCGCTCGACCGTCCCGACCCTGCGGCAGACGCTGCCGGAGTCAAGTATACTCCCGGCTTCGTGCACCAGGTGATGTACGAGACCTACCTCAAGGACCACGAGACTCCCGAGGACATCAAGTACTTCATGTGCGGCCCTCCCATGATGGTGGCTTCAGTGAACAACCTGCTCGACTCGCTCGGAGTTCCCGAGGAGAACATACTCTACGACAACTTCGGCGGTTAATCCGCGAAGCGGCATACAGAAAAGGACCGGCCTTCAGAGCCGGCCTTTTTTCGTATACGCCGGAATCTTCAAACCGGACAAGAAAAACAGGCAGGAAACTTCAAAGACGAAAGATTCGTAAAAAACGGACTTATGTTTTTTATCAAAGCTTTGAAGGACGGGGCACGGGGAGTAGATTTGCCTCCGGACAAAGACATCACAAACGGAAACTTGAAACTGAACGACATGAAATGCTTCGAGAGCCAGAAATACCGGCAACCAAATCATCCCCGGCCTCAGACACCGCGCACTCTGCCCGGTAACCGGAAAATTCTCTACACTACACTAATCAGCTTGCTTTTATCGCCGGTATTTCTGGTTAACTCGTGCAGGAAGACCGTTCCCGACGACATGCCGGATCCCGCCCCGCTTCCGGCAAGGGACACCGTATGGCGCACGCTCGCAATAAGATACGCAGGCATCGCCGGTACGGCTCCTTCCGGGTGCTGTCTCGACCTCTTCATCTTCGACGACACGGAAGGGAGGCCGGTAGACAGGATACTGCACTTCGAGGGGAATCCGGAGGAAGTGGAGTTCCGGTGCCTCGACGGAGCCAAGATAGTGGCAGCCGTGGCGAACAGCCCGAAGGCCTTCAATCCCGCGGCCATAGCACGCTATTCATCGCTCGACCTGATATATTACGAATTCGGCGAGGACGACCCTCAGATGCCAATAATGGGCGGCACATGCCGACTCGGAGAAAAGCTCGTCTCATCCGAAATCAGCGACGATATAGTGCATGTCCGGGACATCGCGGGGCATCCTTCCGGCTTCACTGACAAGCCGGGAAGGGAGCCCGTAGAAGTGAAGCCGGACGAAATTGTACTGACGCCGCTGCTGAGCCGGATATGCGTGGAAAGCATCAGCAACGGACTGGACGACTACGAGCTCCTCGAAGAGCCGCGCGTGAGGCTGCGCAACATCAACGGCAGCGCAAAGCTCTTCAACGACGGGCCATACCAGCCGCAGGAAATGATAGACTACGGAGAATGGGTCGGGCTCCCTTACGACATAGGCATGTTCACCCAGGAACTTTCGATAGTGCTGGACTGCTACCCCAACGAGAGCGGGGAGGACGAGATAACGGCGTTCAGGACAGAACTTGAACTGGAATGCACTATAGGGGCACGAAGGAAAGATTCAGCTTCCCCATTCCCGAAATCGGCCGGGCATCGTCCGTCAGCTGCCATATCAGTGTCTATGACGAAGACAGCGCAGACTGCGAGTTCAGATAATTATCGCTATATTAGCGGTCTAAATACAGTACGCGATGAAACGTCATGCCTACCTTATACTTGCCCACACCAATTTCGGGCAGCTGCGCAAGCTCCTCGAGCTGCTGGACGACCCCAGGAACGACATCTTCGTCCATGTGGACGGAAAGGCGGATTTCGACGAGACGCAGTGGAAGGACGCCTGCCGCAGTTCAAGACTGACATTCACGGACAGGAGGCTGAAGGTCCACTGGGGCGGCGTAAGTATAATGAGGGCCGAACTGCTGCTGCTGAAGACGGCCACGCAGGCCGGGCCGTACGACTACTACCACCTGCTGTCGGGAATGGACCTGCCTATCAAGGACCAGGATACGATACACGCGTTCTTCGACGCGCACGGCGGAATGGAATTCCTGAACTTCTGGAACTTCAAGAAGACCACGAGGTCGAGGTTCAGCTACTATACGCTGTTCCCCGAAGGAGCCGGATACTTCCTGACCAACCTCGCGAACAACATATTCAAGGGACTCCAGATGGCAGTCGACTACAAGATCAACAGGGATGTGGACTTCCGTTTCGCATCGCAGTGGTTCAGCATCACTGACGCACTCGCACACTATGTCCTGTCGCGCGAAGACTGGCTCGAGAAAGTATTCAGACATACCAACACCTGCGACGAGATCTTTCTCGCGACCCTCGTATGGAACTCGGAATTCCGCGACAGGCTCTATGTCAGGGAAGCCACCGACGAGCACGAGATCAACGAAAGCAACATGCGCTTCATAGACTGGTCGAGGGGCGAGAGCATCAGACATCCGTGGACTTTCCGCTCCGGAGACTGGGACCTGCTCATGGGCGTTCCGCACTTCTGGGCGAGGAAGTTCGACGAGAGGGTCGACAACGACATCATAGAAAGGATATACGGAAGCCTCAGGGACGGGAAAAGACCTTCCTGAAAAGGTAATGCAGATAGCGCCGCGCCGCGCCCGACGGACTGCACGAGAGCAGCCAGCCGACATATTCACGGCCGAAGAGGCGCGAGGCATCCTCCAGGACAGCGTTCCGGCAGCCGTCAGGCACGCTGTCAAGCACTGCCCTCAGCTGCCTTCCGAGCGAGCCGCCATGCCGTGTGAATGCGGATTTCTTGACAAAGGGGAAGCCACGCCTGTACAGGCGGTAAGGTGAATTGTAGACGCTCTTGCCGGGAAGGCTGTAAAGCCCTCCGAAACTTATCCCGCCGGCCGAAAGCAGCCTGGTAAGGCCGCTTTCATACTTCTCGCACACATCTTCCTTGCTCCCCTGCCTTTCCACGGAAAGGAGGAACGAGCCGAACCATGAAGCGGTGAATACTTCCCGGCCGAAACCCATGAACCACGACTGCAGATGCGTAGAATGCCTGCCCGGATGTATCCCGAGCGCGAAGGCCTGACAGCCCATGCCTTCCATTCTCTCCAGATATGGACTCAGGTCGTAGAGCGGGCCGAATACGGAATCGTTCACGAGATAGACGAAGTCATATGCGCGCATGTCGAGGCTGGAGCAGGCATGCCTCCAACCTCTCTTGTAGGAGCCGAAGTCGTATTCGCCGTGCGCGCATCCCTCTGCATGCAGGCAGAGCCCCTTCAGCTTTTCAAGTTCTCCGTCCCTGAAACCGGTATCGGCCGCAAGCACTATGTCTCCGCAGCGGGACAGGGCCTCCAGATACCAGAGCAGCGACGACCCGACCATGCCGCCGGCATCATATGCTGCAAATATGAAAAGTCTACGGGGCATCGTCAGACAGGGTTAGAGGTACATCTTCATCATCGCGTCGGCAAAGCTCCCGGGCCTGGGGCTTACGGCGTCGGAAGACCTGTACTCGGTCTTCTGGAATGCGGCGGCCGCCGTGAGCGAGCGGAACAGCTCCGGGTCGAAGGGCTTGGAGGCGTTGCCGAACCACAGTTCGTGCGTGGGATCCTGCACTATCTTAGGCATGGCGGCGAAAAGTTCCGCGGCGCGGGGGTCGCTCCCGACCGCCTTCCTGAACAGCAGCTGGTGTACGAAATAGTCTATCGCCGAGTCCTCGTGGCTCCAGTAGACCAGCATCGCGTTAAGCCAGAGGGCAAGCAGGTAGTTTCCCCTGCGGGCGCGTATGAAGCAGTTCTGGATATAGGCATACCAGCCGCGCAGCCGTTCGCCCGACATATACACGAAGAAATCCCGGTCGTCTATCCATTCCGGCAGCTCGGCCGGAAGGAAGTCGGTGGCGTCCATCCAGTATCCGCCGTATCTGTAGAGCAGTGCGACGCGGCAGATGTCGGTGAAATGGGCGGGCTTTATCAGCCCCCGTCTCCATTTGTCGGTCACATGCGGCGGAAGCTCTATCCAGTCGCCGAGGCTGCCGGAATCGAGGACGACGAGTTCACGGGACGAGTTCGCCCTGATGCTGCGCCAGCAGGCCTTGACTATGTCCGGTGCGGACTGCTCGCCCTGCAGCCAGATGCTGAAAATCCTCTCCTTGCAGGAGTCTCCCGAAACCGGCTGTATGGGGTTGTCAGGGGCTGTCTGCCCAGGACTGTCCGGGACCTGCTGCCGGGAGCCGTACGGGGCAGTCTGCCCGGCATCTGCGGCAGGCGTATAAGGCATTCCGAGGAATTCGGGCACATAGCGGTCGAGGTATGCGCACACCGCATCACGCGTCGCCGCTCCCCTCGCCCGGCGCCTTTCCAGACGGGAGCGCCACGGCCAGTTCAGCACATGTCCCCTGAGCACTATGCAGGCCTTGGTCCTAAACCTTCCCCTTGCCATCTCCCATGTAGAATTTCTTTCCGCAGATCATCACGAACTTACGTCTGTTCTCATCTCTCTCAATGGCAAACAGATACCTGAACCGCATTCCGACGGTATTATGCACGAAGACCGAAAGGGCACTGATATTATCGGCAATAAAGCCATGTATCTCATAACCGGCGTCCTTTACCATGATTCCCATAAGCCTTTCGTAGACATGGGCAAGAGAAGAACACGAATGGGAAGCGAAATGCTGCCCCCACATGGAGTCGTCCAGTTGGAGCCTCTGTATCCTGCCCAGGGCATCCGCCCTTACCATGAACATGGTTCCGGCACAGAAACGGTCGTCGGAAAAGTTCCTGAGCATGCCTATCCTCCTTGCCTCGTTCTCGAGCATGGCGGAATTTTCAGGAAGCCCTCCATGCAGGTCCTTGCGCAGTTCGTAGCTGCATATCATACCGACCTCCGAATTCCTGTCGAAATAGTCGAGGCATCTGCGGAAACGCTCCGGACTCTTCAGCATGGCGTCGACAAGAAGATTGCGCCACTTGTAGTCCGTCATATTAATGCCGTTGATACGGTTGCCCGTACTGACGCTCTTGGTATGGAGCTTGAGCACATAGTCGTAGGCCGACAGGTCGGTATCCTTTATCACCTTGATGAACGGCCACACGTCGTAGCCGATGTTCCCGACCTTGATGAACCTTGCATCGGGCTTGAGATGCTTCAGGCGGCGCAGCGGCGCGGATTCCGCGACATAGGTCACGACAAGGTCCCAGTCGCAGCCGTTTATGTTCCTTAACTTGCGCACGAAATATCCGATCTGATCGGGATAGTATACGTGCAGGACTACAAGCAGTCTTTTCATAGGACGCAAAGTTACACAATTTCCGAAAACCTGTCGGGAATGCGCACCACAATCCTCAGTTCGAACATCGCCGGCTTGTTGAGCGCATACGGAGGACGGCACAGGGTCTGGCATATGCGGGCGAAGCGCACCCAGCGGTCGAACTGACGCGCGGGAAGTCCGGTAGCATAGCGTATCGTCCGCGCGCGCTTCTTCATGTGCTTCCCCCAGCCCTGGCTCAGACGGTCCCGGTCGGAGAAGCGCTCCTCGAGCCTCTTCTTGTCGAAATAGCCGAAATGCAGCAGGTAGAGGTCACGGCCTATATGGAAGTTGTGCCCCTTTATCCTGTGGAAGCCTGAACCCCAGCGGCACGGGGCCGCCACTATCGACGGCTTGGTGTAGCGCGTACCTATCTGCGCATAATGCCTCTGGCGCAGGAAGGGTATGTCGGAGCGGATGTCGTCCTCCTCCCCTATCTTCTGCCCGAAATCCAGGCCGAGGGCGGAGAGCGAGGTATGTATCTTCACGGAAGACAGGTATTCGGGAAGGCTCATTCCCAGCTTCGGGTCAACCACTATGAACTCGTCGGCATCTACGCCTATCACGAGATCATACCCTCGCGAGAGGAGCCCAGCGGCCTGCGAGGACAGGAATGCAAGGCGTCCCTTCTCGGCCTCCACTACCTGGCTGCCTATCTTCTCGTGCAGGCTGGCGTTGGTCCCTTCGCAGAACGGGGCGATCTTCTGGTCTAGCCCGTCGAAGAAGATATACAGGTTCTCCCTTCCGAGCTGCCTCCCGTAGTATTCCACCCACTTCTCGAGATAGAAGTCATCGTTCCTGACCATGGTCAGGGCAGCAATCCTTTTCATAAGTACCTGGCCGTAAATGTGTCTGTCTTCTTCAAATCCTCTACCGTCCCGGCGAACACCAGCTCTCCGCCGTGTATTCCGGCATCGGGCCCGAGGTCTATCACCCAGTCCGCGGAACGGATGACGTCCGGATTGTGCTCGACCACCACCAGCGAATGGCCGGCATCGAGCAGGGCGTCGAAAGCCCTGAGCAACTTCTCCACATCGTAGAAGTGCAGTCCGGTCGTCGGCTCGTCAAATATAAACATTATTTTCTCCCGTTTGCCGCCCTTGCGCGTCTGCGACAGGAAATATGCGAGCTTTATGCGCTGGCTCTCGCCGCCAGAAAGCGTGGAACTGCTCTGCCCGAGCTTTATGTAGCCCAGCCCAACATCCTGCAGCACGCTGAGTTTCGACGCGATTGCCCCGGCCTCGTCCTCGCTGCCTTCGGAAAAGAAGCCCACCGCCTCGTCGACGGACATCTGGAATATGTCGTAGATGTTCTTCCCGCGGTACCTGACCTCGAGCACCTCCGGCTTGAAACGCTTTCCCGAGCAGGACTCGCAGACCATTTCGACATCGGCCATGAACTGCATGCTGATGTGGACGACGCCTTCGCCCTGGCACTCCGGACAGCGTCCCCCGTCGGAATTGAACGAGAAATACGCCGCCGTGAAACCGTTCATCCTGGCGTACTGCTGCCTGGCGTACAGCTTGCGCACATCGTCGTATATCTTCAGATAGGTCAGCGCGTTGGAACGGGAACTGCGCCCTATCGGGTTCTGGTCTACATATTCGACCCGCGTGATACGGTCGAGGTTGCCCGCAAGGCCGCGGAAGGTGCCTGGAAGGTCGCCGGCCTCGTTGACATGCCTGTACAGTGCCGGATACAGTATGTCTCCGACAAGAGAGGACTTGCCGGAACCGGAGACTCCCGTCACTACGGTCAGGGTCCCGAGAGGGAAGCTGACATCTATATCCTTGAGGTTGTGCTCCATGGCTCCCTTGACCGTTATCGAATAGGTCCAGGGGCGGACGCGGCGGGTATAGCGGGCGCGGCGGCCGGCCAGATACTGCAGCGTCAGGGACTGCGGATGTGCCGAAGGGTCCGCACCGTCTGCGAGACGGCCCTCGAACACCACCTCGCCGCCCTCGCTACCGGCAAGGGGGCCCATATCTATCAGCAGGTCGGCGGCGCGCATTATCTCCTCGTCGTGCTCTACCACTATGACGGTATTTCCTATGTCGCGCAGACGCCTCAGTACGGCGATCAGCCTTTCGGTATCGCGCGGATGCAGTCCGATGCTCGGCTCGTCGAGTATGTACATCGAACCCACGAGGCTCGAGCCGAGCGCCGTCACGAGGCTGACCCTCTGGCTCTCTCCTCCCGAGAGCGTGTTGCATGCACGGTCGAGCGTAAGATAAGAAAGCCCCACATCCTGCACGCAGCGCAGCCTCGAGACGATTTCCGACAGGGGCTCGTCCACGATGCTCCGCTCGGAGGGAGTCAGGGAGAGGCCCGTGAAATAGTCCAGTGCCTCGTCCACATTCATTGACAGCACCTCGTCGATCGTCTTGCCGCAGACCCTGACCCACAAAGCCTCCTTGCGCAGACGGCTTCCGCCGCAGGCCTGGCATACCGCCCTGCCGCTGAAACGGGAGAGCATGTACTTGAACTGCACCTTGTACTTCTGAGTCTCGACCCAGGCGAAGAAGTCGTTTATGCCTGAAAACGAACTGTCGTCCTTCTCGTCGAAACGGTAGTTCCATATAAGGTCCTTCTCTTTCTTCGACAGGTTGCAGTAAGGCTCGAAGACCCGTATTCCGTGGCTCGACGCCACCTGCACGAGACGGTCCCTGAACCAGCCCATCTTCTCTCCCCGCCAGCATGCTATCGCCCCGTCATAGATGCTCTTCGTCTTGTCGGGCACCACGAGGTCTTCGCTGATTCCGGTGACCTTGCCGAGCCCTCCGCACACCGGACATGCCCCGAGGGGGGAATTGAAGCTGAAAAGGTATTCGTCCGGGAGCTTGAAACTTATGCCGTCGAGTTCGAAGCGGTTGCAGAATTCGCGCTCCGGCTCACCTCCCGACACGGAAGGCTGCTCAACGCATACCCTGACATGCCCGCTTCCAGCCGAAAAGGCCGAGGATATCGAAGAGAGCAGCCTCGTACGCAAGTCTTCGTCGGCCTGCTCGGGCACCCTTACCCTGTCGACCAGAAGGTATGCCTCTTCGGGATAGTCTCCGTCCAGACTCAGGACATCCTCTATCTTGAGCGGCCGCCCGCCAGCGAGCAGCCTGGAATATCCCTCCTCCTTGAGCGAAAGCATGAGTTCCACCTTGTCGCTGCGTCCCTTCCAGCCCACGTCCGCGAGCAAATAGCAAGTGTCTCCCTTGCAGGAAAGTATGTATGCGAGCACGTCGGACTCGCTGTCGCGCCGCACCTCCCTTCCCGATACGGGAGAATAGGTGCGTCCTATGCGGGCGAAGACCAGGCGTATGTAGTCATATATCTCTGTCGTTGTCGCTACGGTGGAACGGGGGTTCCTTGTCGTGACCTTCTGCTCTATCGCTATCGCCGGGGGTATGCCGTCTATGGAGTCCACATCGGGCTTCGTCATCCTGCCGAGGAACTGCCTCGCGTACGACGACAGGCTCTCCGAGAAGCGCCGCTGACCCTCTGCGTAAAGGGTGTCGAACACGAGGGAAGACTTCCCCGAACCGGAAATGCCCGTCACTACGACGAGCTTTCCGCGGGGTATTTCCAATGTGAGGTTCTTAAGGTTGTTTACTCTGGCACCCTTGATGACTATGTTCCCTTCCACAGTCTATTTCTCCATTCCGGACTTGAAACTGGCCACCCATTCCTTCCCGAACAGTACCCACACTGCAGAAAGGCAGGCGCCGAGGAACACGAACGCGACAAGGGTGAGCATCTTCGAAGGCTTCGAAGCCTTGGTGGGCAGGGTCGGAGGCTCCACCACCACGCATACCGGAGTCTCCTGCTGTACCTTGGCCTTCGCCATCTGGACCTGCTGGGCGCAGGTGTTGTAGAGGTTGTATGCGAGCTGCATCTCGTTGTTCAGCCTCTCGCGCTCCGTCAGCACGCTCTGGAGCACGACATTCTGGTTGGCGTCGACATATTTCGCATAGCGCTGCTGGGCGTCGTAATACTCGGTCCGTGCCTCCTCGTAGAGCTGCTCGTAATAGTCGAGGTCCTTGCGCGACTTCTCGGTACGGTAGTCGGTCACATAGTCCTCTATCCTTGCGATAACCTCCTTGGAGAGGTCTGTGGCGACAAGCGGATCCTGTGCGGTGACACTGAGCGTTATCATCGAGTTCTTGCTGTCGACCTGTACGCTGATGCTCTCGCGTATCGCCTTTGCTATCTGCTCCTGCTCGCTCGTAAGTGCCGAGGGATCAAGCGAAGAGTAGCCCTTGACCTCCTCCTCGTCGTCACCACCCCTTATCAGGGACATGACCCAGCCGAGAGCCTTGAAAGGAGCCGAGATGACCGCGCTCCACCAGGGAGAACGGGTGTAGTCGCGCAGATAGGTGTAGAGGTCGGTGCTGACCTTCCCCTCCCTTCTGGTCTCTATCTCGACAGGAACCGAGAAAAGCTCCACGACGAACGGGGTCGAACCGACTATCTCCGGATAGAGTTCCGGATAGACGGCGTCAGATGTCGACATGCTGCTGAGGTTCACACCGGCGAGCGACGCCAGGGAAGACAGCGAAGAGTTGGTGCGTGAAACGATTTCGGGAGCGAGCTTGGAATCCACGGTATATTCCTTGGGAATGCTGAACGCGACCACGAGTCCCGCGACACCGGCTATGCAGCACCACTTGAATATGGTCTTCCAGTTCCTGAAGAGCTTGAGCAGAAGCTCCATGAGGTCGATCTCCTCGTACTGCTCCTCCTGGACTGGAGCAGAAGACGCCTGCTTATTCTTGTTTTCTTCCATAAGCGAAAATCTAAGTGAACGGTATCAGGGCTTGAGCAGGTTAACGAGCATAGCTACCGTACTGGTCAGTGAAGAGGCCACGGATGCCGTACTGAGCACCTCGGAAGCAGTCACGGGCCTGCGCTCGGGACGCCTGGGCACCACGATAGTGCATCCGGGCTGGACCTTGGCGCTGGCTATACCGCTCCTCGCGGCACTGCCGTTCATATATATGACATATGCCTTGCTCTTCTTCGCAGTCTGCGTGAAACCTCCCGCGGCGTTGATATAGTAGCGCAGGGACTTGCCGGGAGAATAGACCACGGCGTTGGGGAACATCACCTCGCCCACGACCTGCACCGTATTGACATATTCAGGCACTATGATCCTGTCGTCCTCCTGCAGCACGATGTCCACCTCGGAACCCGGATGCGCCATTGCGGCGGCAAGGTCGAGGCTAACCACATATTCGCTGGCGACTTCGACATCCATAGAGTCACGCAACGATGCCGCGGAAATCTTCTCCAGGGATTCGTTGATCGCTGTAAGTACATCTCCGTCCCTGTACTGCCTGACGACACGCGCGCCGTCAAGGAAGGCCGTTCCGGTAAAACCGCCTGCCCTTGCGATAAGGTCGGAAATCCTCTCTCCTTCATTGAGTATGACGTACTCTCCGGGGAAGAGCACCTGTCCCTCGAGCGTGACGAATCTCTGCGGACGGAATCCGGGACTCTTGCGTACGGAAACGACATCGTAGGGCATGAGCACGAAATCCTCGCCTTCCCCGATAGCCAGTCCGTCCTTCACGGAGAAGCTGAACGAGAATCCGAGGGTGTCGGTAGACTCGGTGCTGGCAGGATCGTACATCCTCCTCGCCACGTCTATCCTGGCGGTAGAGGCGCCGTCGAGCAGGCCGCCCGCACGCAGGATAAGGTCTTCGACGGTCGTGTTCTCGGCATACGGGAACACTCCGGGATTATTGACGAATCCGTTTATGGTCAGTATTCCCCTGTCGACGACATCGTGTATTCCTGATACGATCAGCAAATCGTTCCTGTGCAGGACGATGTCTTCGTCCGCACCGGAAAGCAGGGCGCCGAGATCTACAGGAATGTTCCGATAGTCGAAATTCTCCTTCTCCCTGAGCAGTATGGCACGGCTGAGGAACGCATCCTCGGTCACGCCCCCGGCCGCCTCGACGAGCTGGCGCACGGTCGCTATGTCTCCGCCGAGCTCATACATCCCGGGACGGAACACGTAGCCCGACACCTCCACCCTGTTGGAGAACCTGCTCAGATTGGAACGAACCGTCACAATATCGCCGTCCGCAAGGGCGAAAGTGGAATATTCATCGCTTGAGACCGTATATATCTCGCGTTCCTCGGTGTTGACCCTCACCACGGAGACATCGCCCCTGAACGCATCGCCGGCAAATCCTCCGGCATAGTCAAGCAGGGTCTGCAAAGACTCGTCATCCCTGAGTTCATACCTCATGGGACGCTTCACCCCGCCTTCCACGGAAACCAGGTTGAGATAGGGAGGGACGACTATCACGTCGCCCTCCTTGAGGGTGATGTCCGAACCGGACTTCCCGTCGAAGAGATACTCGTACACGTCCACTGTCGCCAGTTCCTCTCCGTCGCGCATCACCTTGATGTCGCGCAGGGAACCCGACCCGGTCACTCCGCCGGCACGGTACAGCGCACTGAACACCGACGAGAACGACGACATGCGGAAAGTTCCGGGAGTCTCGACCTCGCCCATGACATTGACCCTGATAGTCCTTATATTGCCGAGCGACACGCTGACGAAGGTGCCGGGGTTCTCGCCCCCGATTCCCGCATATTTGGTCTGCAGCGCGGCGCTAATCTTCTTTTCCGCCTCCTTTATGGTAAGGCCGCTGAGATATACGGGGCCCACCATGCTTATGTTGATACGACCTTCGGGAGAGACGGTCTGCGTAGACATGTCCTCGTTGAGGCCCCAGACCTGTATCACGACTTCGTCGCCGGGACCTAGCTTGTAGTCCTCGGGAGTCGCCACATTCTCGTTAGGCTCGAAAGTAAGGTTCACCCCGCTGAAGAGATTGTGTCCGAAGATTTCCTCTCGCCCGGCACCGTATGCCGATGCCGCCATGCCTGGCACTACGGTATAAGACCCCGTGGCAGGATCGAAATAGAAATCCTGTGCCGGAGTGCCGTAGCTTCCGTACATGGTTCCGGCACCGGGATAGGCATTCCCGTAAGCGCCGCCGGTCATGTTTCCGTATCCATAGGCTCCGTTCGCTCCCTGCAGCGGATTCCCGTTTGCGTCAAGCAGCTGCCCGCTTTCGACCGGGTACATCCCGTACGGGGTCTGTGCGCCGTAAGGAGGCATATACATCGTTGAAGGTGAAAGGGCACGGTTCCCTCCGGTTTCGCCGTAGTCTATATATCCGTCCCTGTCCGCAGACGACGACAGGGTCCTGCCGGAAGAAGTATAGCCTGATCCGAAAGAACTCCCGGCCGAGCCGGACTGCTGCCCCTGATACCTGTCCCTGAGCCTTTCAAGTTGAGAGCGGGACACTCCCCTGAGGACAAGTTCCTGCGCAATCTGGTTCTCGTCCTTGCCGGAAGCGGCGGCGGACTGTACATATTCGATAATCTGGTCGTCGGTCATCTGGGCATCCGCCGTCCCGCATATAAGGAACAGGGCGGCCGCCACTGCCGTCATGATTTTCTTCATATCTCTAATATTGCAAATACAGATTGCAAATATAACATTATTAGCACTTCTATGCAACAGGACGCAGCCTGTGCAGCATCAGGACAGCACCGTGCAACGCCCGGACAACCCAGCGCAGCTACGGACGACTGCCTGCCCGGTGCCAGGGAAACTGTCTGTGCGGCATCAGGACAGTTCGGGCAAAACATCCGCCACGATGGCACTGTCTGTGGCCGCATGAGAGGCAAGTGACCGGTGCCGGTGTGCCCAATTTTAGGACACCGGCCTCATCGGGATGCCTCTCAAGTGCTTGGAGGACCTGCCAGTGTGGCGGATGTTTTGCCCGAAGAGATTCCACCAGCCGCATCTGCGAACTTTAAGCACTGATCTGCCTGTCAACCGGTGCGGGAAACAGCCCAAGTGTTCGGCTCGGGAAGGGCATGCAGCGGCGCAGACTCCAGACATCGCCGGCAATCTTCGGGTAATCTCTAAAAAATTCGAGGAAGCCCTTGCAAATTCACGAATAATGCCTATATTTGCATCCGCTTTCGAATGGAAGCAACCAGCAATTGCAATCCTGGTGCGGTAGTTCAGCTGGTTAGAATGCCGGCCTGTCACGCCGGAGGTCGAGGGTTCGAGTCCCTTCCGCACCGCAGCAAACCCCTCGCAGAGTGTTCTGTGAGGGGTTTGTCGTTAAGACATTGCCATGGAACTGCTCAAGCAACGCATACTTCGCGACGGAAAGTGCCTCGAAGGAGGCATTCTCAAGGTCGACAGCTTCATCAATCATCAGATAGACCCCGTCCTTATGGAGGAAATAGCCGGAGAGTTCGCCCGGAGGTTCTCCCTCTGCGACGCGAACAAGGTACTTACCATAGAGGCCAGCGGCATCGCTCCGGCAATAATGACCGGCTACATGATGAGGCTTCCCGTCGTGTTCGCCAAGAAGCAGAAGCCCAGCACCATGGAAAACATGCTGACATCCAGGGTCCATTCGTTCACGAAGGACAGGGACTACGACATCTGCGTGTGCGCCGACTACCTCGGGAAGGACGACAGGATCCTGTTCATAGACGACTTCCTTGCCAACGGCAACGCCGCGAAGGGGATAATCGAGCTCGCACGCAAGGCGGGTGCCGAAATCTCCGGCATGGGCTTCATCATCGAGAAGGCGTTCCAGCACGGCAGGGACATCCCGGTGCAGGCCGGCATCAGGGTAGAGTCGCTCGCCGTGATAGAAAGTCTCGACGGCCGCGAGATAAAGTTCAAATAATCCGATATGGCAAACAACAGCAGGGAAAGGATCTTCAAGATAACCCTGGTCGCACTCATAGTCGGCCTCGGAATCATCCTGTTCCGTCAGGCCCGCCCGTTCTTCGGAGGCATACTGTCGGCACTGACCCTCTATATCCTGCTCCGCAGGCCCACCTTCCGTCTGGCCGAGAGGCTCCGCAGGCCCACGCTGGCCACGGTAATCATGGTACTCGCCGTGATACTCTTCATCGCGGTCCCCCTGACGCTCATCATCTGGTTCATAGTAAGCCGGATACAGCAGGCCGAATGGAATGTGGGAGAGATTATCGCCCCCGCCCAGCAGATGTTCGACATAATAGAGAAGAGGTTCGGGATAGACATAGTCTCGCAGCAGACCATAAGCTTCGTCGCGGGCAAGCTCACCGCCCTCGGCCAGTCCGTGCTCGGCGGCATAGGCAACTTCTTCGTCAACCTGCTCGTCGCGGTGCTGCTGCTGTTCTTCCTGCTCAACGGAGGACGGAAAATGGAGCAGTACCTCGCGTCCATAATCCCGATGAAGAACATAAACAAGCGGGAGACCATGGAGAAGGTCAACAAGATGGTGAAGTCCAACGCCATAGGCATACCTATGGTAGCCACGCTCCAGGGTATCATAGCGTTCATCGGCTATATGATATTCGACGTGCCGAACGCCGGTCTCGCGGCAATCGCCACGGGATTCTGCTCGATAGTGCCCATCGTGGGGACCATGGTGGTATGGGTGCCGCTCGGAATCTACTTCATGGTGCTCGGGCAGTGGGGGCAGGCCATAGGGCTGCTGGTCTTCAGCGCCATATTCATCTCGCAGAGCGACAACCTGTTGCGCTTCATACTCCAGAAGAAGATGGCGGACACGCACCCGCTTATAACCATATTCGGAGTGTTCCTCGGTCTTTCGCTGTTCGGATTCATCGGAATAATCTTCGGACCCCTGCTCGTGTCGCTGTTCCTGCTGTTCGTGGACATGTTCCGCAAGGAGTACCTCTCCGATGACGGACCCGACGGGGAAGGCGGCAGTCAGTCCGCGGCAGAATCCCCTGCCTCAGGGAAGCCGGCAGCCGCTGCGCAGGCAAACGCTCCCGGGAAGCCAACAGACTCTGCTCAGACAGCCGCTCCCGGAACGGCGGCAAGCGTACCGGTGACAGCCACCGCACCGGAACCGGAAACAGCGGAAGCACTGGAAGCACCCGAAGCACTGGAAGCACCGAAAGCACCGGAAGTGCCGGGCGGCCGGCAGGCTACTTCGCCGTCATAAGACTGCGCCGGGTCGTCTCGTCGAGGCGTTCCACCGCGTAGCGCAGCATGGTGCGGGGCATAGTGGCGCAGCGCGGCCCGAGCCAGAGCGTCAGGCGCCGGGCGTCACGCTTTCCGGCCTCCCGCAACAGCCAGCCTGCGGCCTTCTGGAGCAGGTCGTGCAGAGGCGCGGGCTTCGAAAGGAAAATATCGGCAATCGCATAGCTGTCGTCCAGTTCCCCGTTCCTTATGAACTTCATCGTGCTGACCATGCCGATGCGCTGCTCCCAGAGCGTCTCTCCCCTGTCCGCCATATCGTAAAGCAGGCTCCTGTCCTTGTCCAGCAGCCATGCACCGAGCAGTTCGTAACAGCTCAGGTCCACGAGATCCCAGTTGTTGACATGGCGCAGGTGCGACAGATAGAAGCCGATGCAGCGTTCCTGCAGCACGATATCGCCTTTCGCACGGGAGAACTTCTGCACCAGTGCGAGCAGCGCGGCGAGGCGCATCTCATGATATTCCGACGATACGCACTCCTCGAGTTCCGGGAAATCCACATACCTCCAGCATGCGGCAACGACCTTCCTCGTGACAGGAACCTTGATCCCGAGGAACCTGTCTCCCTCCCCGTACTCTCCCGGGCCGGTCTTGAAGAAACGCGCAAGTCCCGGAACCTGCTCCGGATTTCGCTCGGCAAGCATCGAAGAATATAATATGTTCATAACTATCTATTTTAAAAGGTCCGTAATAGCCGGCGCAGGAATGCCGAGCCTGGAAAAAGCAAAAAGTTTCTTGCCCAAGTCTTTCAATGACGCCCCTATATGATAGACATCCGCATCATCGATAATCAAAAACCTGTCATGGCTCTTCTTATAGACATGCATATCTATATGTGCATATTGGTCATTGTATCTCTCTAAATCCAATTGCATCTGGCGGCTTATCGATTGCGTATAGATATCAGCCTTGACTTCTGCATTCCTTTTACTGAGCATCAACAGCACCGATTCATCTATATAATTATCAATCAATATAATAGGCTTTCTGGCAGAGTGGATCAAATCGACGGCGAACTTGTATGCATCGAATATCTGGCCATCATAGAATACGCCCTCTAGGGGCGGTAACGATGTCCGTACAAAAAAATCCACCTTATCGGAAAGGCTCTTGAGCTGTCTGTCATGCTCGCTTAATCTGGATTCAAGATGCAGACAATACTTATTGTATGCATAGCCTCTAAGCATATATTCTTTAAGGACTTTGTTCGCCCATATACGGAATTGTGTACCGCGCGAACTCTTTACACGGTATCCTACAGATATGATGACATCGAGGCTATACACCTTTACCGGCTTGTCCGAACCTGCAATGTGCAAAAAATGCACATTGCCGTCTTCGCTCAATTCCTTCTCCCTGAAGATATTATTTATATGCTTGGTTATAACTGTCCTTTCCCGTTTGAACAGTTCTGTTATCTGCCCCTGTGTCAACCATACGGTATCGTTTTCGAGTCGGACCTCAAGCTTCACCTCATTGTCGGGCTGGTACAAAATGATTTCTCCTTCGTTTTCCATAGTATCTTTTTCAAATATAACCTGATTGCAAAGATACTGTTTTTCTTCCGGGATTTTTGAGTATTTTTGCGCCCCGATGAATACAGAGAGCAAGAAGATTTCCACAACGGCGATATCGGTGCTCGTGGCGCTGAGCGCAGCACATTTCCTCAACGACCTGCTGCAGACCACGGTCACCTCGGCGTATCCGATAATAAAAGACGACCTCGGGCTAAGCTTCGCGCAGATAGGCTCGATCACCTTCGTCTACCAGATTGCGGCGTCGATATTCCAGCCTCTCGTGGGCATGGTGTTCGACAGGCGTCCCTTCAAGGGCAGCCTGGAGATAGCGACCACCTTCACGCTGATAGGCATAGTCTGCCTCGCGCTGGCTCCGAACCTCGCAGGCATCTATCTCGCCGTGTTCACGATAGGCATAGGCTCGTCCATAATACACCCGGAGGCCTCGCGCATAACTTCGCTCGCCTCAGGAGGGAAACGCGGCCTCGCGCAGTCGATATTCCAGGTCGGAGGGAACTTCGGAGGAGCGGTGGGACCGCTCATAATAGCGATAACCGTAGTCCCCTACGGACGCAGCCACTTCCTGTGGTTCGTGATTCTCTCGGCCGTTTCATACGCCGTGACCGCATATATCAGCCGCTGGTACAACCGCTATCTCGATACCCACGGACATAACGCAAGGGCAAGCGTGTTCAGGCCCCGCCCGCTCGGACTCGGTGCCACCATAGCCGTGATAGGGCTCATCTGCGTGCTGATAATCTCGAAATACATCTACCTCGAGAGCCTGAAGAACTACTATACCTTCTATCTCATAGAGAAGTTCGGGGTCAGCGTGCAGCTCTCGCAGGTATTCCTGTTCGTCTTCCTGTTCGCGACAGCAGCCGGAACGCTCGTCGGCGGCCCCGTAGGAGACAGGATAGGCCGCAAGTATGTGATACTGCTGTCGATAGTCGGCACTGCGCCTTTCAGTCTCGCGATGCCGCACACCGGGCTCGCCGCCACCGTTGTGATGAGCTTCTGCTCGGGCTTCATACTCTCCTCGGCCTTCCCGGCGATACTGCTCTACGCCCAGGAACTCCTGCCCAACAAGCTGGGCATGGTTTCGGGACTGTTCTTCGGTTTCGCGTTCGGCATAGGCGGAATAGTGGCAGCCGTGCTCGGCAACATGATTGACGCGCACGGCATCGAACTGGTATACAGGATAGTGGCCTGGTCTCCGCTGATAGGTCTTGCCACTGTCTTCCTGCCGAACCTCAGGGACAGGGCGTAGGCACGGAGTCCGTCACAGGCCTCCGTCGACCTTCCATGCCCCGAGCCCGTCGTCGTTCCTCAGGGCCAGTTTGAGCCTTCCGGTCTTCCCGTCGGCAAACCTTACCTTGCAGGGCACGAACACGCCGGCATACTGTCCGGATGTGAAAGGCCTGCCGCATTCAAGCAGCTCGCAGCCGGACCATTTCTCCTCGAGCGTACGCAGGGGACGGCTCCTGAGGATCACTCCGAGACTGCGCTCGTCCCATGACGCCATTGCAGAGAACATCCTGCGCACGGCTTCGTCGGCGGCTATGCCGCTGTAGTCTCCGACCGGCAGGCTCTCCGCCAGCCGCGAAAGTCCCTCGGAGGTATCGTCTATCCATTCGAAGCCCGTGGGAACTTCCATGTCGGACTGCGCGATTACGGCATCATAGTCTATCGCCTCGAGCCTCAGTATGGTCCTCGGCAGCACCCCGAGCAGCATCGCATCGATTTCGGCCGACAGCAGCCTTCCGTCATCGGAACTGAAGACATAGGTCTGGCGCGTACGGCTCTCCTCGATCGAAGAATTGCGCGAATAGGCGTTAGAGAAATCCCCGAGTGCAGGAGCCCTGAGCGTAAGCACGACCTCGCCGTCCCTGTCCCTGCGCGTGAAGCGCACATCGTCACGGGCGGCTGCATACTGCTCGAGGAAATTCATCATCCCCCCTATGTCGCGCAGCGGGGCGAACTGTTCCAGCACGCCTGCCGCGCTCCCGGCATCCATCTTCCACCCCCATCCCTGGGCGGGGAACCATACCCGGACATCCTGCCCGTCGAACGCGGCACTCCTGCCTTCCTTGTCGAGGCGCCACCTTCCGTCCTCCCCGACAGCCATGACATGCTCCACGAAGCCGAGAGCAGGATTGGTATAGGAGAAATTGTCGTACTGTCTTGTCCTGACCTCGAACCTGAGGGTATAGCCGTCGGTATGGGCGAAGTAGTCGGACGCCTTGGCGAACAGGCTCTCCGCCGCCATGGCCGGTATCGGTCCGGGCCTTGTCACTGCGACGGCCCCGAATAACACAAGCGCTGCGGCAAGGCCGGCGGCCGCCATACTCCAGGGACGCATGCGGCGCACGGTGTCCGCATCGCCGACGGGAACGGTCCCGGAAAGCCCGGCTGCGGAGTCCATGACCCTGCGCGCGAAATGGCGCGACGCATGGAAAGCACACCTCGGTGCAAGCAAGCGTTCAATTTCGGAAAAGTTATTCTTTTTCATGGCTTTTTTCTCTTTTTAAATGTCCATATTGTCTCTGATATGCCCGATACCGTAACGGTAGCGGGACTTTGCCGTGGCGAGCGGAATCCCGAGCAGCGCTGCAATCTCGCGGAACTTCAGCCCGTCCACGCACTTGAGTCGCACGACCTCGGCCTGTTCTTCGGGTATGCTTGAAAGCAGGGCCGTTATCCTGAGGTATTCCTCGTGCATCGGCCTGTCTTCCGGCTCCGCTTCCTGCCCGGCGGCACTCTCCGGAAGGAGACCGCAGCTCCTGCGGCGGAAATAGTCCCGGCAGCCGTTGTCCACGCATCGGAGCAGGTAGTGCCCGAGGCTGCGCACATGCGAAAGGCGCTCTCCGGAGCGGAACAGCCTGAGGAACACGTCCTGCACTATGTCTTCCGCGTCCGGACGGTTCCCGACGCGCATGTACGCGAAGCGGAACAACCTGTCCTGCTGGCTCTCGACTATGCGCCCGAGCTCCGAAAGCCTCTTGTCTGTATGCATGTCTGTCATTCCTGTAGTCGTTTTGTATTTATGTCCTTTTCGGGATGCATCCACCCTAAAGACGCAGCGTCTGCGGAAAAGATTCAATAAAAATCGTAAAAATCCTACCTTTGGGACGAAATTCTGTAGTTTTAGCCGTGTACCTGCGTCTAAAGGGCAAAGAATTCGGAAAAGCGATGGAAACAGAAAGGAAATTTGCGCAAATGGTCCGGGAGCAGAAGAGCACCGTCTACCTTGTCTGCTACATGTTCTCGAAAGACAGGGACGAAGTCGACGACCTCGTACAGGAAGTCCTGATAAACCTCTGGAAGGGCTTCGCCAGGTTCGAGGGACGCAGCGACATCAGGACCTGGGTCTACAGGGTGAGCCTCAACACCTGCATCTCAGCCGACCGCAGGAGGAAGAGAAACAGGACACTGCCGCTCACCATGGACATCGACCCGTTCGACGAGAACGACGCCGACAACCGTCAGACGGCCCTGCTGCACCGAAGGATCAGCCGGCTGCAGCCCTTCGACAGGGCGATAGTCCTGCTATGGCTCGAGAACCTCAGCTACGAGGAGATCGGTCAGATTGTAGGCATCAGCACCAAGAACGTTTCCGTCCGCCTGGTACGGATCAAGGAACAGTTGAAATCGATGTCAAACGACTAAAACCCGGAAGAAAATGGAAAATTATAGCGAACTCGAGCAGATGAGGCTCGAAATCTCCGAACTCAAGGCGAAACTCGACCGCCAGACAATCATCAGCGAGGAGCACATACGCCGCTCGATGCGCGACAAAGTACACAGGATAAAGGTGCAGACCACCATACTCGCGGTAACCGGAATTGCCGGAGCAGGCTACTGCCTGTGGGCACTGCACTGGTACATGGGACTCTCGCTGGCCCTGTCGGCATTCACGGTGCTCTTCCTCCTCACGGCCGTGGCGTTCTCATTCTGGACTACGCGCCGCATACATCCGGAAGACATGATGGGAGAGAACCTTGCCGAAGCCGGAAAGGAAATCGCGCTGATGAGGAAGCGCGGCCTGAAATGGAAGAAATATGCCTGGCCCGCCGTGCTGGCGTGGTTCGCCTGGGTAGCCGCCGAGTGCATTTCATCGGGGGCAGACAATGAACTTACGCTGTATTTCCTGCTCGGTTGCGGCTTCGGAATCATCGGTGCGGGAATCTGCGGGACAATCTACGACAGGAAGCAGAAGGCGATGCTGGACGGGCTCCTCAGGCAGATAGACGAACTCGGGAAATAACAGTATCCCCCTGGAATTGGTGCCCGGGACAGGCTGACGGAAACAGTTCCGGAAAAGGTCACTAAAAAATTTCGGAAAACTCCTAAAAATTTTAGGAGTTTTCGTTTTTATTCGTATCTTTGCTCCGGAGACACTTCCGATAATAATAACGAAGCGATGAAATACAGACTCACTGCAAAGGAAGAAGAAGTGATGAACATACTCTGGAAGGAGGGGGACATGTTCATCCGCGACATACTGGCCAGGATGCCCGACCCCAAGCCCAACTACAACACGGTGGCCACGCAAGTCAGGTTCCTGGAGGAGAAGGGCTTCGTGACGCGCAAGGCAATGGCGAACTCATTCCGCTACAGCGTCGCCGTCAGCGAGCGCGAATACCGCGCCCGGGCGGTCGGGGAAATGGTGTCGAAATACTACGGCAACTCCTATTCCAGCCTGGTGTCGCAGTTCGTCGAAGAGGAAAAAATGGATATCGGGGAACTCAAGGCCCTGATAGCGAAAATAGAGAAAAGGAAGAAATGACAGCCTATCTGTTGACAAGCAGCCTGCTGCTCACAGTGTTCTACGCCTTCTTCATGCTCTTCATGAGGAAGACGACCTTCTTCCGCTTCAACCGCGCCGCGGTATTGGCGGGAACGCTCGCGTGCATGCTGCTGCCGCTGTTCGATTTCGGGCTGCCTGCGCTCCCGAGGCACAGGCCGGACTTTCCGGAAGACATGCAGATGACGCGGTTCATCCAGGCCTTCCTACTTCCCGAAGCAGCGGCCGGAACAGACGGCGCAGGCGGCAGCGGCTGGAGGCTCGCACTGGCAGCCGTATATGCCGCAGGCTGCACCGCCGTACTGGTGGCGACCGCCGTCTCGCTCGCCAGGATCTGCCTTGCGCTCTCCCGGACCAGAGGCTTAAGGCAGGGACGGTACATAATCCACGCCGTCGAAGGCGATTTCGCCTCGTTCAGTTTCTTCAACCACATAGCGATAAGCCGCCGCGACATTGAGGAGCATCCGGAAATACTGCTCCACGAATGCGTACACGCCGGGCGCCTGCACAGCCTCGACCTGATGCTGATGTCGCTCGTTACGGCCGTCCACTGGTTCAACCCGCTCGTCCACCTCATGCGCTCCGAGATCAGGCTGCTGCATGAATACGAAGCCGACGAAGCGGTTCTCGACTCAGGCATCGATGCATCAAGATACCAGCTCCTTCTTGTGAGAAAGGCTGTGGGGGACAGACGTTTCCTCATCGCGAGCAGCTTTGATCACAGCAAACTCAAAAACAGGATTACAATGATGCACAAGTTCAAGACCACCTCGTGGGCAAGGCTGGGCTATCTCGCCTGCCTGCCGCTTATGGTGCTGACCCTCTGCTTCTGCACTAATGCGGAAAGCTCTGACGACAAGAGGGCGCAGCAGACTGCACAGGAAGTCCGGGACGGCACCCCCGCGACGGACAGTTCCACCGACCCCGGATCCGGAACGCCAGGACAGGACACGGCAACCGGAGAGGAGGCCACATCCTCAGAACAGGTATATGACTTCGGCGCAATCGAACAGAAACCCCTGTTCAACGGGGACAGCGCCAACGGATTCGCGCTATGGCTCTCCGAGAATCTCGTCTATCCACAGGCCGAAAGGCAGGCCGGAACGGAAGGGAGGGTGATACTCGCCTTCACCATAGGCACGGACGGCCGTCTCGGCGACATAGATATTCTCCGGAGTGCCGGCAGCAAGGCTCTCGACGATGCAGCGGTGGCTGCCGTATCCAAGTCTCCGGCATGGACTCCGGGCAAGATCGGAGGCGAGCCGGTAGCTGTACGCTTCTCGATGCCCATAGTATTCCAGATCAGCGAATGACGCCTCCTGAAACACCTGAAGCCGTCCGGATACGGAAAAACCGGACGGCTTCTTGCATATCTGATGTGAGCCCTCACTTTCGGACATACTATTCCACCGACAGGAGCCTGTATCCGGCATCCTCTTCTACGGCTTTCCTGAGTTCGGAGTCGGAAACTTCCGCATCCAGGGTCACGACAGCCGTACCGTCGGTGTGGCTTGCAACGGCAGACACTACTCCCGGCAGGGCCGAAAGTGCTTTTACGACATGCCTTTCGCAGTTGGGGCACATCATTCCTTCGATTTTCAGAGTCTTTTTCATGGCAATATTTTCATTTATAGAGATTTTTTCTCTTTCACCGGCACCCGGAACACCAGCGGAAGCCGGACCGGACGCGGCACCCGCGGCATCCGCAGCTCCTGCAGGATAGATTTTCACGAAATTGAGCCTCAAGGCGTTCGATACAACGCAGAAACTCGAAAGGCCCATCGCCGCGGCGCAGAACATCGGGTTCAGGCTCCAGCCGAGCAGCGGTTCGAGCAGGCCCGAGGCAAGAGGTATGCCGCAGATATTATAGAAGAATGCCCAGAAGAGGTTCTCCCTGATGTTCCGCAGCACCTTGCGGCCGAGGCGTATCGCTGCAGGCACATCCGTCAGGCGGCTCTTCATCAGCACAACATCGGCGGCATCGACTGCGGCATCCAGCCCGGAACCCACAGCCATCCCGACATCGGCAGTAGTCAGGGCGGGTGCATCATTGACACCGTCACCAACCATAGCCACCTTGCCGCCGCCCATGAGGGAACGCACGCATCCCTCCTTGTCGCCCGGCAGCAGTCCGGATCTCACCTCGTCCACACCGGCCTGTCGGCCTATTGCCCCGGCGGTGCGGCGGTTGTCTCCGGTCAGCATGACCACGCGTATTCCCATGTCCCTGAGTTCGGCCACCGCGCCGATGCTGTCTTCACGGAGCACGTCGGCGACGGCGATGATTCCATCGAACACCCCTCCGCGGCAGAAAAAGAGCGGAATCTTCCCCGAGTCGGCAAGCTTATCCGCCATACCGCGCATTCCGTCGGGCACGGTGCAATACCTTTCTACGAAACCTATATTCCCTCCATATACCGGATCACCGTCTATCCGGCCTGCCACTCCCCCGCCGGGAAAGGTCTCGAACCCGTCAGACGCGGCGCAGGAGATTCCCTCGGATACGGCCTTCCGACGGACGGCCTTGGCGAGCGGATGAGCGCTCTTCACCTCCAGAGAATATGCCGTCTCGAGCAGGGTACGGGCGTTCTTGCCGCCTGCAGGCAGTATATCCGTGACTTCGGGAGTCCCCCTGGTCAGCGTCCCCGTCTTGTCTAGCACGACTGTCTTCACCCTGCCAGCCTGCTCCAGCGCGGTCGCGTTCTTGAACAGTATGCCGTTCCGCGCACCCGTACCGCTGCCGGTGACTATCGCCACCGGAGTAGCAAGTCCGAGAGCGCAGGGGCAGCTCACCACGAGGACCGCCACCGCATGCGTAAGCGCCGTCCCGACGCCTGCTCCGGCTATCATCCAGCCGGCAAAGGTCAGGACGGCAACAGCCATCACTGCCGGAACGAATATCGCAGAAACCTTATCTGCAAGGCGTGCTATCGGAGCCTTTGTCGCCGAAGCGTCTTCCACCAGTTTCATCACCCTGGAGAATGTCGTATCCTCCCCTACGCGAGAAGCCCTGCAGCGCAGGAAGCCGGACATATTGACCGTAGCGGCAGATACAGCCGAGCCCGCCGCTTTGTCGACGGGGATGCTCTCGCCTGTAAGCGCCGACTCGTCGACCGCACTGCTGCCGTCAAGCACCAGGCCGTCCGCAGGGATGCTCTCTCCGGGACGCACCACGAAGACATCTCCGGTCCTTACCTCTCCGACGGGAACCTTCTCCTCCCTGCCGTCCCTCTCGACCACGGCGAGTCCAGGCGCAAGTCTCGAGAGAGCCCTGAGCGCATCGGTAGTCCTGCCCATGGAACGGGCCTCCAGCATCTTGCCTACGGAAACCAGCACCAGTATCATGGCCGAGGTGTCGAAATACAGATGCGAAGCCTCGCTTCCCTTGACGGAGAGCATTACGAGGCTATACAGGAAAGCAGCCCCCGAGCCGAGCGACACCAGAGTATCCATGTTGGGCGCAGCGGAAAGCAGGGACTTCGTTCCGCTCCTGAAAAATTCAGAATTGATTCCGAGCACAGCCGCCGCAAGAAGCAGCTGGAGCACGCCGGCAGCAGCGCGGTTCCTGTCGAGGAAGGCCGGAAGCGGCCAGTTCCACATCGCGGCTCCCATGGCGACATACATCAGGGGTATGAGGAAGAGCAGCGACAGCGCAAGTCGGCGCGCGAGAATCCTGTACCTCGGCAATGCGGCGCCGGAGCTTCTGCCGGAAGCGCCCGAAATACCGCCGGCACCGGCCCTGCCACCATGTGCGGAACCCTTCGGCCTGGCATGGTACCCTGCCCTGTCCACTGCAGCCGCTATCGCCTCGTCGGTGGCGCTTCCTTCGACATTCATCGAATTCGTCACCAGACTCACCGAGCAGGAAGTCACCCCCTCGACTTTTGATACCGCCTTCTCGACATGCGCTACGCACGCCGAACAGGTCATTCCCTCAACATCGAACTGCCTTACCATATCATAGAGTTTACAGTTCTGCGAAAATACAAAATATCCGCGCAGGCTGAACCCCGGGCCGCAAGTTTGCAATCCGCTTGCAGGAAATACGGGAATTTATCGTCGGGATTTCATATATTTACGGCCAAAACACGACAGGATGCACCAGATTATCACCCATTTCACCGATGACGACCTCTACAAGTTCACGATGTGCTGCGCGGTCATAGACAATTTCCCGCGCGCCTGCGTAAGGTACAGCTTCACCGACAGGGACGACACTGTATATCCGGCAGGTTTCGCCGAGGAGTTCATGCAGCAGGTCCGCTCGCTGGAGGGTCTGGCGATCACCCGGGACGAGGTGGATTTCATGCGCAGGCGCTGCAACTACATTCCGGGCTGGTTCTACGACTATCTGCGCGGCTACCGCTTCGACAGCCGTTGGGTAAGGGCGCGGCAGGACGACACCGGGCACCTCCATGTGGACATAGAAGGCAGCTGGGCCGATACCATACTCCTTGAAGTCAAGTTGCTCGCGATAATCTCGGAGTTGTACTACATGATGACGGGAGAGGATTCGAAAATCGATCTCGGCGCATGCTACCGCAGAACCTACGACAAGGGAAGCCGCCTGCTCGGAGCCGGATGCGTGTTCAGCGACTTCGGCACGAGGCGCAGGGCGTCGCTCGAGGCCGAGGACACGGTACTGAAGGCGCTGAAAGACTGCTACATGAGCAGGGAATGGCCGGGCAAGTTCGTAGGCAGCAGCAACGTATACCTCGCGATGAAGCACGACCTGCTGCCGGTAGGCACTATGGCCCACGAATTCGTCTGCGCGATAGGAGGCATGTACGGGCCGCAGATGGCGAACCACATTGCCATGGACTCATGGCGCAACACCTTCCGCGGTGCGCTGGGCACCTACCTCTACGACAGTTTCGGCTGGAACATCTTCAGCCTCAACTTCTCGGAAGATTTCGCGAATCTCTTCAAGGGACTGAGGATAGACAGCGGTGACAACTACGACCAGTTGATGCGTATAGTCGCGAAATACCGTTCGCTCGGCATCGATCCGCGCACCAAGCAGGTCATCTTCAGCAACGCCCTCGACACCGACAGGGCGATAGAGATTCAGAAATATGCCGTGGACTACTGCCAGCCGTCGTTCGGCATAGGAACGCACTTCACAAACGACTTCGAGGGGCTCAAGCCGATGAACATAGTCATAAAGCTGATAGCCGCCAAAATCACCGAGTCGTGGACCTTCTACAACGACACCTGCAAGCTAAGCGAGGACGAGGGCAAGCACACAGGAAAGCCTGAAGTCATCCGGCGATTCCTCCAGGCTCTCCACATGGACCGGTAGCCGTTCCCGCCAGACTGTGCCGGCAGTCGGCTCCGGACTATCTGTACGACATCCTGTAGATGTCGAGCACCTCGCTGTCGGTAAGAGGACGGGGATCGAAGCCGAACAACCCTCCCATGGTATGGCGGGCGTTCTGCACCATAGCGGGCAGGTCCTCCTTCCTGACACCCCAGTCGCTGACCTTGATGTCGTCGACGCCGCAGGACTTCTGCATACGCCTCAGGGCTACGAGAAAGTCTTCCGGCGCGCTGCTCGGATGTCCGGTCATGGCCTCGGCCAGCTTCATGTATCTCTTGACGCAGTCAGTGCGGAAAGCGCTGAAGTATGCGTCGCTCAGTGCGATCAGTCCCGCTCCGTGGGGAAGTTCGGGGCAGAAGGCACTCATCGCGTGCTCCATGGAGTGCTCAGAGGTACAACTCGAGGTAGACTCGACCATTCCGGCCAGCATGCTCGCCAGGGCGACCTTGGTGCGCGCCTTGAGGTTTCCGCCGTTGACCACTGCCTCGGGCAGGTATTTCGCAAGCAGGCGCACGGCCTCCAGGGCATAGAGGTCGCTTACAGGAGTGGAGCAGTTCGCTATATATCCTTCAGAAGCATGGAAGAAGGCGTCGAAGCCCTGCAGGGCGGTGAACTTCGCGGGCACGGACATCATCAGTTCGGGATCCACTACCGACAGCACCGGGAAGGTGAAGTCCCCGCCGAAGCCTATCTTCTCGTGCAGTTCCTCGTTGGTGATCACGGCCCATGGATCGGCTTCGGTACCGGTACCCGCCGTGGTGGGAATAGCCACTATGGGCAGGGCTCCGGCCACCGGACGGCCCTTGCCGCTTCCGGCATTCACATAGTCCCAGTAGTCTCCGTCGTTGCACGCCATGACCGCGATAGCCTTGGCCGAGTCGACACTGCTGCCTCCTCCGAGACCTACGACGAAGTCGCATCCCTCACTGCGGCATACTCCGGCCGCCTCCATGACATGCGCCCTGACAGGGTTCGGAAGGATCTTGTCATATACGACGGACTCGACCCCGCCTTGCGCAAGCAGGGAGACCACCTTGTCGAGGTATCCGTACTTCTTCATGGAAGTACCGGCAGATATTACCACGAGGGCTTTCTTTCCGGGAAGCTTTTCTGTCGCAAGCCTTGCGATCTCCCCACATCCGAACAGCAGCCGGGTGGGGATGAAGGTACTGAAGGTGAGGTTCGATTTCATAACGCAGTAGTTTTGAGTGTTACTACCAAAATTAACAAAAAAATCCGACTCGGCAATAAAAACATTATATTTGCACGACAACAGGACATTCAACGAGATGAAAGTTATTTTCAAAGCTATCGCAATAGCGGCGCTCGCCGCCGCGGCCGTATCCTGCGCCACGGGCAGGGCCGCCTCAGAAGGTGCCCGCGCAATCCGGGACGTCGACACGAGAATCGAGATACTATACGACAACTACCCCGAACTCTACGCCTACTACGCCGAAGGCCTGATGCATATCCAGAGCATGGTGGAGATCGCGAATCCGGACGGCACCTGCGACTACGAACTCCGCTACAAGCTCAGGAACCGCAACATACGCAACGAGAGCGAAAGGATGTACATCGTCAAGGACAGGTTCCCCAACCTATACAACGACGTGCGCAAGGGCATGGCGAAGGTCACCGGACTATATGCCTTCGTCGACAAGGACGGGAAGATCCAGTACCATGTCGACTACAAGTATCTGCATTAGGCCGTCTATTCTACATCCACGATGACGCGGCGGTACGACACAAGGGAGAAGTCGCCGTCGTCATGCACCTCGCAGACGAAGTGGAGCTGCCTGCCGGAAGCGTCTTTCGGGATGTAGGCCGATGTCGCGGGTGAAGAAGGCTCCGCAATCGCGGCAGAGCAGGGATAAGCTATCTCGGGCTGCTGCCACCAGCTGAAGGAGAGACCGTCCCCTTCGGGGTCATAGGAGCGCGACGCGTCGAGCCTCAGCACCTCACCTGCCCTGCAGCGCAGACGCACCGGAGCGAGCCCCCTTTTTCCGTTGACCACGACTACGGGATTGGTGTTTCCCTCTCCGCTGTCCGCCCACTGCATCCTGGCGAAGAAATCATTCAGTGCGTCGGGATAGAAGCGTTCCATGTACCCGCGCGTAGCTGAATATACGGGTTCGTCGCAGCTCGTCCATGCGGTAGTAAGGGAGTCCGGGCACAGGCCGACCTCATGGTAGCCTCCCCACCCTGCCTGGGAAGGGTCTTCGGGATCGTTGAGGCCGCTGGGCATAAGATAGAGGAAAGACGGAGTATCTCCTTCCACTCCCCACTTGTAATCGGGATATACGGCGCCCAGAGCGCCCTTTCCCTGGACGTTCTCAACGATTTTCTGCCAGTTCCTTATTCCAAGTTCGTTCTGGAGGGTCCATGTTCCCTCGTCCCATATGAACATCAGTTCCCCCTCGAACTCGCGCCGGAGCCACTGGTGGGAGCTGTAGGCCCTGTCCGCGCGCATCGCATACACCATGTCCTGGTCCGTTATGGTATAGACGCGGAACTTGCGCACGAATTCGAGGACTTCCTCCTCGCTGCGGGTCTGCATGACACGCCAGACGGCCTGTGCCAGGGTGTTCGCGCTGCCCCATGCCGCCACATAGATCGGACGGTCGTCAGGCTCGTCGGCAAGGCGGATAAGCAGTTCGCTGCCCGGAGAGTCGTTACCGTCGCCTATCACCTTTATTCCTGCACGGGAGCTGCCTGGCATGCAGCGGCTGCGTATATACCCCGGACTCGGCCAGTAGCCCAGCCTCTGCCTGCCCTCCTCCCGGCCTGAGGGCAGGAATCGCTTTTGGCCGAAGCGCTTCATCAGATTATGCACATCCGCCTCATACGCGTCCACAACCGTCTCGAGGTATTCTTCCCAACCGTCGGGATACGGGTCGCAGTTCCACCCGACAGTAGTCAGTATGCCTTCAATCTCGAACCTGTCGGCATAGGCGAGCAGGCGGACGGCGGACTCCATATCGTCGGGTTCGACCTCGGGAGAGCCGATGTCGGTACACACCACGAGGCGGGGCTTGAGATTGTCAGGCACGGCGGCAGCCGAAACGAGGGGCACCGTGGCCGTCAGGACCAGGGCTGGGAGCAGCAGGCGTAGGGAGAATGTCATAAGCAGCAGCTTTTATATTGTAGGAAACTTCTCCGTAATATACGAAAAGCACTGGACAGAACAAAATTTATTATATTTGGTCCCAAGTGGTTCGTGATGCGCGACCTGAAACGCTGCAATACCGCTTTTTAAGGGGGGGGGGCAAAATCGGGCTATGACTGTAAGGGACAGTGATATGGATATCTTCATCGCCGCCATCAGTTCCTGCGGCAGTCCCGGATATTTCCTTCCCGGACAGATAACCCCGTCGATGTACGGATGCCTGCTGTCCGCCAGAGGCTCGCGGAAAAAGAGGCTCATAGTCGAATTGCCCCAGTATCTGTCGGTAGTGGTCGAGGTCAGCCCCGAACTTATCGGAATCCTGTAGGCGAAGGAATTATCATCATCAAGAAAATTTCCTATCTTTGCAGAACCTATAACATCGACCGACTCGAACATGCAGCTCATATTACTTTCCGGCGGTTCCGGCAAACGTCTCTGGCCGCTTTCCAACGATTCCTATTCAAAACAGTTCCTGCGCCTTCTCCCCGCCCCCGACGGCAGCAGGGAGTCCATGGTGCAGAGGGTGGTACGCCAGATACGCTCCTCGGATCTCGGCGCGCAGATAACGGTCGCGACCGGAGAAGGGCAGAAGGACGCCATAAGCATACAGCTCGAAGAGAGCGTCGACATAGTGACCGAGCCCGAGAGAAGGGACACCTTCCCCGCGATAGCCCTCGCCTGCCTGTACCTTTCAAGGGAGAAGCACTGCGGCCCGGACGAGGTCGTGGTCGTGATGCCGAGCGACCCGTATATCGACGACGGCTACTTCAAGGTGATAGGCCGCATGGCCGAGGCCGTGCAGGACGGGGCGGCTCAACTGGTGCTTATGGGAATCGAGCCCACATACCCGTCCACCAAGTTCGGCTACATAGTGCCGCGCGAGAAGAAAGACGGCATAATGGAGGTCGGCAGGTTCACCGAGAAGCCCGATGCGGCAAGGGCTGAGGAACTTATCGGAATGGGCGCCCTCTGGAACGGAGGCGTATTCGCATTCCGTCTCGGATACCTGCTGGACATAGCATCCCGTTACATGGACTCCGCCATGAGAGAGGGCAGCTTCGCGGACATCAGGGCGAACTATTCGAAATTCCCCAAGATAAGTTTCGACTACGAAGTCGCAGAGAAAGCCGAATCCGTAGCGGTAGTGCCGTTCAAGGGCATCTGGAAGGATCTCGGCACCTGGGACGCGCTTTCCGAAGTGCTCGGGCAGAACACCATAGGCAACGCGGTACTCGATTCAGACGCGCACGACACGCATGTGGTGAACCGTCTCGACATTCCATGCCTGTGCATAGGAACCGACAACATAGTAGTGGCGGCCAGCCCCGACGGCATACTCGTGGCAGACAAGAACTGTTGCGAGAACATCAAGCCCTATGTGGCCAGGCTGGAGGAGCGCCCCATGTTCGAAGAGAGACGCTGGGGGCAGTACAAGGTGATAGAGAACTATGTCGGGGAAGAGCCCGGCTCGCACGCCCTGGTTAAACACATAATCCTCAAGCCCGGCAAGAACATCAGTTACCAGGAGCACCACCACCGCTCGGAGATATGGACCTTCATAGAAGGCGAGGGAGAGCTGCTGCTTGACGGCAAGGTACGCAAGGTCGGACGCGGCGACGTGGCCGACATACGCGCAGGCCAGAAGCATGCGGTGCGGGCGGTTACCGAACTGCACTTCATAGAAGTCCAGCTGGGAGATCCGCTTGTCGAGGAGGACATAATCCGCCACGAACTGTCCTGGCCTGGGGACAAGGCCTGAGCCAGGGCACTGATTCCGTACCGGATTCGGCACCGAGACCCGTAACGGCAGCTATTCGGCAGGCTCGAGTTCGAGATCCTCGACGAGAGCTTCGACTTCGGCTATACTTTCAATCCAGTTTCTGAGTTCCTTTGACATGGCAGTATCTTTTTAAATCTGAGACAAAGGTACTGCCGCGTTTTGTCAACTTTTGACAACGGTTTTTTATATTCTGGATTTTTGGCTTGACCGACAAAATTCATGATGAATCATGAGTGAAGGACAAAGCTGGTCGGCAGGGAGAAATGGTAGAAAAGGGGGAAATGACAGAAAAGGAGAAATGACAGAATTGACAGGTATGGCAGAAATGGCGGGTATGGCAAAGTTTGTCTGTAGCGGAGGCTGCCCGGCCACGATGTAAAAACCCGGGAACAGCGGGTTTTGCAAAAACGGCCTTGCAGGCCACCCAGAGGCATATTTTCGGGGACCGCCTGTTCTTAAGTCGCCTCAAAGACATCGACTTACGAACCTGCGCCAATTGCAGATAGTTAATAGTCAAGCGTCTCCAAAAGTACCTCGTTCTCAGGTAATTACATCTGGTACCCGTGCATATTCCGGAATGGAGGTAATATTGCCGGATGTATATGCCTTCGGGAGACATAAACCCCGGAGAACAGTCTCCCGAAAGCATATACATCCGGCAAATGCACATCAGCGCCGCCATTCAGGAACAGATCAGCGGGCTCCCTTGCGGACGATAACTGCCGGAGACGTCCCGGCCGGACAACAGTGCAGGACAGGATAGGATAGGGTAAGACAAGACAGGACAGGAAGAGATATGGCAAGAAGAGACATGACAAGAAGAGGCCGTCCGGGAAATCCGGGCGGTCTCCTGTCATGATGCCGCAGACAGCTGCGGACTACTTCTCGAAATACCTCTTGTAGAGTCCCTGGAAGCCGGCTCCGTGACGGGCCTCGTCCTTCGCCATCTCGTGTACGGTGTCATGGATGGCATCGTATCCGAGCTGCTTCGCACGGGTCGCGATAGCGAGCTTACCCTCGCAGGCGCCACACTCTGCCTCCGCACGCTTCTTCACATTGGTCTTGGTGTCCCATACGATCTCGCCGAGCAGTTCTGCGAACTTGGCGGCATGCTCAGCCTCCTCGAACGCATACCTCTTGAATGCCTCGGCGATCTCGGGATATCCCTCGCGCTCGGCCTGACGGCTCATCGCGAGATACATGCCCACCTCGGTGCACTCGCCGTTGAAGTGGTCGTGGAGACCCTGCATCACTTCCGCGTCGTCCACCTTGCCGTCTCCGAGATGATGCTCGCAGGCCCAGCTGAGGCCTTCGTCCTTGACCTCTACGAACTTGTCAGACTTGGCATGGCACTGGGGGCACTCTGCGGGGGGATTTTCGCCCTCGTATACATAACCGCATACGAGGCATCTGAATTTCTTTACCATAATACTATTAGCTTTTAAGGTTTGTTATTTTGAAAAATTCCAAATTACAATGCAAATATACTAAAAAATAATTAAAAAGAAAGACTCTCATTCGAGAGCCTTTCCCTTGTCGTCAAAGATTTCATACTGCAGGATTCCGTGGTCGGTCACTTCGACCAGCTTCAGCTTGCACTTATGGCGGCGTTTCCACTTGAAGACGAACGAATTGAGCCCTCTTGACAGGTATGCTCCGAGAATCGGGCTCAACTTGATCGTAAGGTTTTTATACCCCTGTTCCACGAAGTCGGCGACCTTGCGTTCGATCTCTTCGTCTATGACCACGGTCGAAGCGATCTTGCCTGTCCCGTGGCAGAGGGGACATTTCTCGGTCGTGTTGATCTGCGTCACCGGCCTTATCCTCTGGCGGGTGATCTGCATCAGACCGAACTTCGTGAGCGGCAGCACGTTGTGCTTGGCCCTGTCGGGTTCCATAAGCGTCTTCATGTATTTGAAGAGCTCGTTGCGGTGCTCGGCACTGTCCATGTCGATGAAGTCGACGATGACAATTCCGCCCATATCCCTGAGGCGCAGCTGGCGGGCAATCTCTTCCGCGGCTATCTTGTTGACCTCGAAGGAATTCTCCTCCTGGTCGGTAGTCTTGGCGCGGGTGCCGCTGTTCACGTCTATGACATTGAGTGCCTCCGTGGTCTCTATCACCAGGTATGCGCCCTGCCGCATAGGCACGACCTTGCCGAACGAGCTCTTGATCTGGCGCGTGACCTCGAAATGGTCGAAGATAGGCTCCTTGCCGTCGTAACGCCTCACGATCTTCTCCTGTCCGGGAGAAATCAGCGATACATAGTTCCTGACCTCGTCATAAATCCTGTCGTCGTTCACATAGATGTTAGAGAACGAGTCGTTCAGAAGGTCACGGAGCACGGAAGTCATCCTGTCGTACTCGGTGAAAAGCAGGTTCACTCCCTTGGATTCCGCAAGGGTCTTCCACGAATTCTCCCATTTCTCTATCAGGGAGCGGAGCTCGGCCACGAGCACGGCCGTATTCTTGTTCTCGGCCGCTGTGCGTATTATGGCTCCGTAGTTCTTGGGGAGTATGCTCTTTACGAGAGACTCAAGTCTTTTCTTCTCCTCCTTCGAGGAGATTTTCTGGGAAACGCTCACCTTTTCTGCAAAGGGGAGCAACACGATGTTGCGTCCTGCCAATGAAATCTCCGCGGTCAACCTGGATCCCTTGGTGGAAATCGGCTCCTTGACAATCTGCGCTATCACCATCTGCCCGGGCTTGAGGTGGTCTTCGATCCTGCCTTCCTTGGGAAGTATGGGTCCGAGCCTGATACCGGAATAGAGCTGCGCCATGTCCCGGTTGCGGTTGCTCCCCTTCACGAACGAATCGAAGGCCGTGAAATACAGCCCCAGGTCCAGATAGTGGATGAACGCCTCCTTGCTGTCGCCTATATCCACGAAAGCCGCGTTGAGCGACGGGAGCAGCTTCTTGACTCTGCCGAGATAGACATCTCCCACCGAGAAACGGCGACCCTGGGTTGACTCCCTGTCAAGTTCGATAAGGCGGTGGTTTTCAAGCAACGCGATCCGGACTTCAGAGGCCGTTACATCGACCACAAGATCTTTTTCAATTTTCGCGGTTTCCATTGTATGTACAACAACTTAAGAAAAAGCCCGCCGGATCTCCCGTCAGGCTTTCCTCGACTACTTCTTCTTGTGTCTGTTCAGACGCAAGCGCTTCTTGCGCTTGTGAGTGGACATCTTATGTCTCTTATGTTTCTTACCGTTAGGCATTTTATAAAGTTTTTAAATTACACTGGCATTCCTCTACTCGGCCTTCTCGCCCTTCACCGCCGCTACGAACGACTTCGCAGGCTTGAACGCAGGGATATCGTGGGCCGGGATGGTCATTGTCGTCTTCTGCGTGATGTTGCGGGCGGCCTTCTGCGCGCGGTGCTTGATTATAAAGCTTCCGAATCCGCGGAGATATACTGCCCTCTCCTTGTCGGAACCGCCGTTTATAAGGCAATCCTTGATACAGTCCATCGTCGCCTCGATTACACTCTGCACTGCGACCTTCTCGATGCCGGTCGCCTTAGCCACTTCGTTTACTATTTCTGCCTTAGTCATTGCTCGTGTGTATTTATCTGTTAATACTCAGTCGATTTGAAGCGCAAAAATAGACTATTTATTTCAGAAATCAAAATCCTGTTTGCAGTTTTTTGGGGGGTAGAGTCAACGAGCAAGTGCAACAAGAAGTAAAATTACAACAAAAGTTTAAAG